>Ga0209023_10002021_pt1 | contig 26173 bp, 24 predicted proteins | sample LakOneMetagenome_FD_187468 | JGI IMG/M metagenome (GOLD analysis project Ga0209023, IMG submission 187468) | Freshwater and sediment microbial communities from Lake Erie, Canada (SPAdes) (version 2) | ecosystem: Environmental > Aquatic > Freshwater > Lentic | place: Lake Erie, Canada...
CTTGAGGAACTCGCGCAGCCAGACGATCGACGGGCAGGGCGAGACGCTTGCCTCGCCGAGGCCGTAGGTGTCGGCGGTCCACTCGTCCCTGACGTCGGCGAGCCGGACGCGGTCGCCGAGCGCTCGGACGACCTCCGGATCCACGTAGGGGCTCTCCTCGCCGTAGGGGGCGCATGCGCCGATGCCCCAGAGGACGATCGGCAGCTCGCAGCTGCGCTCGATCAGCCTCCAGAACGGATCGAAGGACCGGTAGAGGAGCCCGGCGCCGCCGACGACCACGAAGTCGTAGTTCGCGTTCACCCACTCGAAGTCGATGTGGCGCTCGTACATGCACCAGTAGTCGAACTCCGTGCCGAGCATCTGGTGCATCGCCAGGTTCGGCAGGTAGTTGCCGATGTTGTCGTGGGAGGAGTAGAAGCAGAGCACCCGCGAGCGCGGCCGCCGATCCCGGCGGCGCGCCTTCGAGAGGTCGCGGAAGCGCACGCGCTGGTCGTAGGCACGGCTCGCCTGCAGGCGCAGGTCGAGGGGGACCGTCCTCCGCAGCGCGGCCGCCCTGTTGGAGACCGTGGCGTTCAAGTCGCCGACCCTACCCCGTAGAGGGACCGGTAGACGTCCCTGGCGAGGTCGAAGTTCCTGTGCCGGACGGCGAGCTCGCGGATGCGCCTCCGACGTTCCGCGGGCGGCTCCGACCCGAGCAGCTCGAGCATCCGCTCGCCGGCCGCGCGGAAGGCGTCGCGATCGACCCGGTCGTAGATCGCGCCGGCGTCGTTGTCCCGGATCAGGGCCGAGTCGTCGGAGATGCCGTCGGCGATCAGGACCGGCAGGCCGCACGCCAGGTACTCGGCGTCCTTGATCGACGTGTTGTAGAGCCGCGAGGGGATCGGGCGGACGAAGTTGATCGCGAAGTCGGCCTTGCGCAGTTCTGCCGGCACGTCCTCGGGGGCGACCGACTTCACCGTCAGCGCGTCCCGGTCGAGCCCGGCCTGCGAGGCCATCGTCTGCACCTCGACCTCCGGGGTCGGCGTGAGGATCAGGAACCGCAGCCGCGATCCGAAGACGTCCCTCAGGGCGCCCATCAACTCGAACGCCTCCGCCTCGAGGTAGATGCCGCCGAACTTCCCCGCGTAGACCGCGACCACATCCGCGTCGGAGCCGGCCGCCGTCTCACCGTCCTCCGCCGGCGTGAAGACGTCGAGGTCGACGCACGCCGGCTTCAGGTAGAGGGGATCCGGGACCCGGCCATACCGGCGACGGCTGTAGTCGGCCATCCACGGGGAGACGGCGATCGCGGCGACGGCGCGCCGGGTCTGCAGCCGCTCGAGCTTCAGCAGCGCCTTGAACCGGACGCTCTCGCCGCTCCAGGTGCCGTTCTCGACCATCGAGTCCGCGTGCGGCTCGAAGCTGTCGAGCACGAGGGGCCTACGGGTCACGACCGAGAGGAACCAGCCGATTGCGCCACCGGTCGAGCACCAGCTGTGGATCACGCCGATCCGGCGCCGGAAGCAGAGGGCGACCAGCCGCGGGACGTCGAGCGCCCGCCGTAGCACCGCCAGGGCGCCGAACCCGTCATAGCGCAGGGCGACGTGGTCGATCCGGTCCTCGGTGAGGTCGCGGTGCTCGCTCCCGGGGGGGTCGAAGGTGACGATCGTGATCCGCCGGCCCGGCGCCAGCCCGTCGCGGATCATCCGCACGTACGGCATCGTGTAGCGCGAGATCAGCGCGTCGCCCGAGGCCCAGTAGGTGACGACGAGGGGGTTGCCGGCGGCGATCGGCGCGCTCATGGCAGCAGGTTCCCGACCAGCTCGTGGAGGCGGCGGCGGCGAGCCTCGATCGGATAGCGCGAGGCGATCCGTTCATGGGATTCGAGCGGCCGTGGGTCGCCGAGGGCTTCCCGGACGACTGCGGCCACTGCCTCGGGCTCGCGCGACTCCACGTAGCGCCCGGAGTCGCCGACGACCTCGGGCAGGGCGCCGGCCCGGGTCACGACCGGCGTGCAGCCGGCGAGCATCGCCTCCGCGACCGAGCAGCCGAAGGCCTCGTGGCGGGAGAGCTGGAGGTAGACGGCGCTCGTGCCCAGCAGCTCGTCGAGCTCCTCGGCCGGCAGGAATCCCGGCAGGCTCAGGTTCGGGCCGCCGATCTCCCTGAGGTGTTCGGCGGCGTCCTCCTGGACGTGCTTTCCCGCCAGCACGAACTCGATGTCCGGAAGCGCCCGCGACGCCCGTGCGAAGTCCTCGAGGCCCTTGCGCAGCATGTACTCCCGCGAGACGGCGCCGACGGTGATCACCCGAGGGGCCCTTTCGACGGCGGGGGCGGGCCGCGGCTCGAAGCCGTGAGGCAGCACCTCGACCGCGGTGCGCGGCGACCAGCGATGGACCTCCGAGGCGTTGAACTCCGAAACCGGGAGGACCTTCGTCGCCCCGCGCAACGCAAGCCTGGTCATGTTCCGGCTCAGCGGATGCACCATGCGGCCGTAGCCGATCTCGGGGACCGAGGCGACGTCGAAGCCTCCTGAGACGACGACTGAGGGCTTGCGGGCCAACCGCGCGCCGACGACGGGCGCCGAGGGGGTTGCGAACCACTGGAAGACCAGATCGCTGCCGGAGATCGCCCGGTGCATCGCACGGCCGGGGAGCCAGCCGGTGGGGCCGAGCCGGGCGCGCCAGGCCGGGCCGGTATAGGAGCGGATCCAGTCGACCTCGGCGATCTCCCCGAGGATCGCCATGTCCCTGGCGACATAGGAGGGCATCGCCTCGGGAGGGCGGAAGTAGACGAATGCGATTGAGGGGCGCTTCGGCACGGGTGTCGAAGGTTCAACCGGTGCGCCGGTCGGAGACGACCCGCCCCGCCCGCAGCTCGATCGAGCGGTCCGTCTTCCGGGCGACCTCGGGGTCGTGGGTGACGATGATCACCGTCGTGTCGGGGCCGAGGTTGGCGCACGCCTCCATGACCGTCGCCGCCGACTCGGCGTCGAGCGCCGCGGTCGGCTCGTCGAGGACGATGAAGTGCGCGCCGCGCGCGAGGCTCCGGGCAAGGGCCAGGCGCTGACGCTGGCCGCCGGAGATGCGCGCGCCCGCTTCGCCGACGTGGTGGTCGAGGCCCTCGGGCTTGCCGCGGATCTCGTCGGCGAGGCCGACCGCCTCGAGCGCGCTCCAGAAGAGCTCGTCGCTGTGCTTCTCCTTCGGCAGGCCGAGGCCGAGGTTCTCGCGGACGCTGCCGCTCTCGATGTAGGGGGTCTGGGGAACGTAGGCCAGCGTTGCCGTATCGCCCCCGTCGCCGTTCGAAGAAAGCCACGAGATCGATCCCTGTGAGGGCTCGAGCAGGCCGAGGATCACGTCCATCAGGGTCGTCTTGCCGGAGCCCGAGGGACCGATCACCGAGACGAGCTCACCGCGGCCGAGCTTCGCGTTGATCCCGTCGATCGCCGGCACGCTGGCGCTCGGGTACTGCAGCCGTACGTCGGCGAGGTCGACCGAGCTGTAACTCTCGGGGACCTTGGTCGCCTCCGCCGTCTGCCCGGGCTCGCTCAGGACCTTCGCGAGCTGGGTCAGGCCGGGGCGGATGTAGCCGAGTGAGGTCGATGCCCGGGCGATCCGGCTCAGCGATGGGACGACGCGGAGGGCGGCGGCGGCGAAGACGCCGATCATGGCCACCTCGCTCGAGGTGATCTCGCCGCCCTGGACCGCCAGCAGTCCGAAGATCACGAGGGCGCCGATCATCAGCACCTCCATGATCAGACGGGGCATCTCGCCCATCGCCCCGTTGAACTGCTCGGCCTTGCCGAACTTGACCACGGCATCGTGGACGCGGTCCTCGAAGTGCCCCTCGGCGCCGAGTACGCGGGCCTCCTTGAACGACCGCAGCCCGGAGATGATCGAGGCGATCAGCGACCGCCGTGCGGCCTGCGCGTCACGGCCGTGGCTGGTCAACCGGCGCCTGACCCCGAGGTGCCAGAAGGCGAACACCAGCCCCGCCCCGACGATCATGCTCAGGGTCACGATCGGGGCGACCGCTCCCAACACCAGGAGGATCAGCAGGACGACGAGGACGTCGGCGAACAGGGTCAGGCTCTGAAGCAGCCCCTGGGCGACCAGCAGGACGGCATCGAGGTGGATGGTCCGCTGGACCTCGGCGAGGTCGCGCAGCGTGTGGTCGGCGAACGGCTCGCGCATGAACCGGCGGAATGTCCGGTCGGTGACGCCGGTCCGGACGCCGGCGATCATCCGCTGGACGTAGAAGGTGACGACGCCGACGTAGAGATCCTTGAAAACGTAGAAGGCGAGCAGGATGAGCCCGGCCGTCGTCGGGTCGATGTCGCTGAAGGCCGGCAGCGTCCCCGGCTTGCTCGCGACAGCTCCCGTCTCGCGGACGATCGCGTTGACGAACGGGTAGATCGCGGCGAGCCCCATCGCCTCGAGCGCGGAGCCGAATCCGAGCAGCAGCGCCGCGCGGCGGACCCGCGAACGCTCGTCCTTTGTGAGGATCATCCGCGTGAGCTCGCGCCACGACGGGCTCTCCGACGGAAGCTGATTCCCCATTCCGGCAATGATCCCACACAATGAGTGGCGCGATGGGCCCAGATTTCCTCTGCATAGGCGCTGAAAAGGCGGGCAGCACCTGGCTTTATCAGCGGATGCGCGAGCATCGCCAGGTCGCGGCTACTCCGCTCAAGGAGCTCAACTACTTCAACGCGATCGATCTCGGCGTCGACACCCGGCTCCGCGGCCAGGTGTTCGGCGATCACTGGATCAACCTGATGTGGCGGCGCGCGTTCCGCCACCGGTTCCTCCCCGACATGTGGCGTCGCGACTTCGCGCCCCTGCGCTGGTACCTGCACTACTTCTTCGGGCGGCGCAGCGACGCCTGGTACCGGGCGTTGTTCGAGCACGGCCCGGGTGAGGTCAGCGGCGACTTCACCCCGAACTACTCGGCCCTGCCCGCCGCGGGGGTCGCACGCGTGCACGCAGCCGTGCCGGAGGCGCGGATCCTGCTGATCATGCGCGACCCGATCGACCGCGCCTGGTCGGCCGCGAAGATGAACCTCTCCGGCAAGCCGGGCCGGCCGATGGAGACGATCTCCGAAGCCGAGTTCGGCACCTACCTGAGCGGCGACCGTGACCGTTCGCTCGGCGACTACGCCGAAATGCTCGAGCTCTGGTCGGAGGCCTACGGGCGCGAGCGGATCCTGACCGGGTTCTACGACGAGATCGTCGCGGATCCGGAAGGTCTGCTGCGGCGGGTCTGCGACTTCCTCGGGATCGACTGGGACCCGGTCCTCGGCTCGAAGGCGCGCACGGTGGTCAACCGCAACACCGACGGCAGCCCGGTGCCGGAGTTCGCCCAGGAACTGCTCGCCGCCAAGTACGAGCCGGCGCTCGAGCGCCTCGTCGACGTGCTCGGCGGCGAGGAGGCGCGCTATCCGCAGGGCTGGCTCGACCGAGCCCGCCGGGTCACGGCCTGAGGCCGGCTCCCGAGCGGATATCGCCGAGGGCCGTGAGGATCCGGTCGAGCGCCCGGCCGTAGGTGCGCTCGGCCAGGAATCGGTCGACCGCATCGACGTCGACCGTCAGCTCGCCGTCGAGGACCCGCCTGACCGCATCGACGTAATCGCCGGCGTTCGAGCGGCAGTAGATCGCCCGGCCCTCGAGTTCGGAGTACTCGAGCGGGCTCGAGGAGACGAGCGCCCTGCCGCGGGCCATGTAGTCCATGACCTTCAGGATCGAGGTCCGCGGGCCCAGGGTCGTCCGCTCGTCGAAGTCATAGGCACTGAGACATAGGCGTGAGCCGGCCACGAGCTCCTCGATGTCGGTTGCCGGGACGGTTCCGAGGTGGACGACGTTCTCGCGGCCGGACAACTCCGCAAACGCTTCGCGGGTTCGACCACCACCGACGACCGGCCCGGCGATCACCAGCTTCGCCTCCGGAATCTCGTCGCTGACCCTCGCGAGCAGCGACAGGTCGACGAAGTCCGTGATCGAGCCGCCGAAGAACAGGTAATCGCCGAAGCGCTCGCGGGTCGCCTCGCCGAGCCCGTCTCCGCTCCGGACGCTCCCGGCGGTCGAGGAGTGGGGAACGTGAATCGTCTTGTCCGGGTGTTTCGCCGCGTAGTGCTCCGCGTAGAGCCTGCTGGTGCAGACGATCAGGTCGGCGGCCTCGGCGCTGGGCTCGTCGAGCGCGAAGCCCAGGTAGGGGTCGCACACGTGGTAGATCTTGAGGCTGCCGGAGCCGAGGTGGTTGGCGGCGAAGCGGAACGCGTCGAACTGCCAGAGGACCGGGATCTCCCTCGTGACGAGGCCGCGCAGGCGGCGCCCCATCACCCGGTCGTTGATCGCGGCAGCCGCCCGCTCGCCGATGCGGGCGGGAGCCGGATGGCGGTAGCTGAGCAGCGTCAGGTCCGGCTCGATCGGTTGCAGCTCCGGATCCCGGCTCACGAGCGCGGCGGCGCTCCAGGGTGGCGGCGGGTCGCAGAAGAAGACTTCGGCGCCCCGGCGTGCCAGCTCGATCGCGAAGCGGTGCTTGATGAAGTGCTGCGGCCCCCAGGGCTCGTTCGAGACGACGAAGGTGCTCAGTCGCCCGGGCTCGAGGGCGGCTGTCACGCCTCTCCGAGGGGAGTCCGGGCGGGCAGCGGCGGCGCGGTCGCGGGCGCGACTTCGCCCGGCGTCTTCGCTGGCGCCTCAGCACGTTCCTTTCCGTATCGGGCGGCGATCAGGGCGGCGCCGGCCACCACGACTATGTGCGTCCGGTATCTGAACGCCGTACCTGCGTTGCCGGCGCTCAGCGAATAGGCGATCAGCAGGCCGAGGGCGACGTAGAGCAGCGGCCCGGCTCGCGCCACGAGGCCCTTCCTGTCCCGTTTGGCCTCGAGGATCAGCAGGAAGAGGATCGTCAACGCGACCATGCTGCCGAAGACGGCCAGCTGCTGGGAGAGGTTGCTGATCTGCCAGACGTAGGGCTGGGTGAGGACGTCGAAGATGCGCTTCGGAAGGTTGACGACGATCGCTCCCCGGGTCGAGAAGTCGACCTGCTCGAGCGCGAGGTCGGTCTGGTCGCCTCCGCTCGTGTAGGAGTCCTGGGACTGCTGCAGTGGTGCGAGGTTCTCGTTCGTCGTGGCGCCGAGGACGGTCGGCGCCGAGACGGCGACGACAACGATCACGAGCGACACGAAGCTGAGGCGCCGGACCGGGGAGGCCTCGCTCGCGCGCAGGCCGGAGTGGAGGATGATCGCCGCGCCCGCGGCGATCAGGAACCAGCCGGCGTACGGTCTCGTCGCCACCGCGATCAGGCACCCGAAGGTGATCAGGAGGATCGACTTGCCGGATGTCTTCGCCCAGGCGAGCGCGCCGCCGTAGGCGACGAGACCGCCGGCCAGCATCATCAGCGGTTCCTTGTGCAGGATGCTCGAGAAGAACACGTTGGTCGGCTCGACCGCGAGGAACCACATCGTGATCAGGGCGGCCCGCGGCCCGGCGAGCTCGTAGACCGCCGCCGACAGCAGCACGAGCCCGGCCACGGCGATCCCGATCTGGGCGACGCGCATGGCCTGCGTCGGTGAGTCGAAGAGGCCGATCTGGGTCGCGAAGATGAACTCGTAGAGGTTCCCGGTGAGGGAATCGATCCAGGGCGAGGCGCCGAAGGCGGTGTGGGCGATATTGCCCGAGACCTTGAGGAACGCGAGCTCGTCGCCGCCGCGGAGAACGCGCTCGATGCTGGTCAGGGAGACCGCCATGGAGGCGATCACCCGGATTGCGACTGCGGTGGCGACGGCGAACCCGATGGAGAAACCCTCGCGCCCCCGTTCGAGCGTGCGGACGAGCATCCAGAGCCCGTAGGCGACCACGAGGAGCGTGATCGCGAATACGGCGACGTCGTGGATCGTCGTGTCCATCGTCAGCGCGCCCCAGCAGTTCGCCCGGTCATCTTCGCGCCACGAGCAGGAGGGACTGGGAGCCGTTGTTCCTGCCGGTCAGCCGGAACTCCGCCCGGCCGGCGGCGTGCAGCGTGTTGCGGAGGAAGCGCTTACCGCGGTCGAGCACCGGTGGCATCTCGCTGGCGAGGGGGAGACCGACGATCCGGTGCCAGAGGGTGGAATGGATCGGCTCGAACCAGTCGACGTCGATCTCCCTGAACCCGGCCATGGCGACGAGCGAGGCGAACGAGTCCTTCGTGAAGTGGCTGACCCGCTGCTCGGGTCCGAAGGCCGTCTCGCCGAGGCTGATGCCGGCGCGCGAGGCGGCCATGCCGAGCCGGAAGTAGTCGGCGTTGGGGACCTTCGCGAGCAGGACCGCGCCCTCGTCCATCGCCTCCCGGACCTTGCGGAGCGCCGCGACCGGGTCGGGCACGTACTCGAGCGAGTCCGTGAAGGTGACGGCGTCGAATTTCCGTGGACCGATGTCGACGTCGTGGATCGAGCCGCTGAGGACCTCGATGTCGTGGGTCCGGGACGCGAAGGCGGCGAGTGTCTCCTGGATCTCGACGGCGGTGCAGTCCCAGCCCCGGGCCTTCGCCTGCGCCGGGAAGAAGCCGTGGGCGCAGCCGACGTCGAGCAGGCGCCGGCCGGCGGTCAGGCCTTCGAGCCGGTCGAGGTAGGAGGAGTACGCGGCGTGGCGGTAGTGACGCACCGTGCCGTCCAGGATCGGGCGGAGGATCACGTCGAGGTCGTGCTCTGCGTCGCCGTCGAGGACCGACCCCGGGTCGGCGTGCTGGCGGGGCGTGTAGATGAAGCCGCAGGACGTGCACTCGCCGACGGTCACCCCGGAGTCGAAGGTGCGGATGACCTCGTAGTCGGAGGCTCCGCAGATCGCGCACGTCGTGGTCGTGATGGTGCTCATCTGGACCCACCCGCGACGAGGGCGGCGGCGGCCAGCGCCCCTCCGGCGGTCAGACCCCTGAGCCCGGCCCTGATCGCGTCGGGCCGCTCGGTGATCCGGACGTAGCCGGCGGGGGGACGGGACTTCGAGATCCCCCGGACGAGCAGCGGCCGCCACCGGTAGTAGTCGACCCAGGGATTGCCGTCGTGGACGTTCGGGAAGGTCGTCGGATCCTCCGAGCCGAAGCTGCAGAGCTGCTCGGGGGTCATCGCGGTCGCCGGGTCGGGGAACGCGTCGAACAGGTACCAGTTGCCGTCCAGCCATTCGTGTTCGACGATCACGTGGTTCCAGCGTTCGCCGATCAGGTAGATCCGGTTGGCGCGGATGCCGAGCGCCTGCAGCATGAGGACCGCGACCCGGGCGCTTTCACCGCAGAATCCCTGCCGCGAGCGGAGGGATTCGACCGCGGTCTGCCGGAGAATCGGCCTGGGCAGGAACCGGAAGTCGGGATCGCCCGAGACGGCCTTGCCTAGGAAGGCGTGGACGGCCACGAGCTGGTCGCGCTCGACGATCGCGTCGCCGCCGGCCAGGTTGCGGGCAGTCGCGGCGATCGCCCGCTCCTCGCTCATCAGCTTCGCGAGGGACGCGGTCGCCTCCCGGGCGGCCGAAAAAGCCACCTGAGCAGCGAGAATCGAAGCAACCCGATTCATTCGTGAAAAATTGGAGCCGAAACTCGCCGCCACACCGACAGCCTAGAGGCTGAGTCGCGGAGCCCGGTGGCATGGGGCTCCGACCCGGTGACCGCCTCCCACCCAATCACCTAGGATGCCGGACATGAAGATCTTGGTTACCGGGGGTGCCGGCTTCATCGGGTCCCATCTGGTCGATGGACTCATCCGAGAAGGCCACGAAGTACGCATCCTCGACTCCCTCGTCCCCCAGGTCCATCCGACCGGGGAGCGGCCCGGATACCTGTCCGAGGAGGCCGAGCTCGTCGTCGGCGACGTCCGCGACCGCGAAGCCGTGGCCGAAGCGCTCGACGGCGTCGATGCCGTCTTCCACCAGGCGGCCGCCGTCGGAGTCGGCCAGTCGATGTACGAGATCGCGGCCTACTGCGATGTCAACGTGGTCGGGACGGCGATCCTCCTCGAGGAGGTCGTCAAGGTGCGCGACCGGGTCCGCAAGGTGGTCGTCGCATCGTCGATGTCCAACTACGGGGAGGGCCGGTACCGGCGGGAATCCGGCGAGCCGGTGCAGCCCGGCCTGAGGCCGCTGGCCCAGTTCGAGGCTGGGCAGTGGGAGTTGATCGACGACGAGACGGGAGCGCCCCTGGTCGCCTGCGCGACCGACGAGCGGAAGCCGATGCAGCCGACCTCCGTCTACGCGACCACCAAGCGCGACCAGGAGGAGCTCGTGCTCAACGTCGGCCGCGCCTACGACATCCCGTCGGTCGCACTCAGGTACTTCAACGTCTACGGCACCCGCCAGTCCCTCTCGAACCCCTATACGGGTGTGGCGGCGATCTTCTCCGGGCGCCTGCTCAACCGCGAGAGCCCGCTGATCTTCGAGGACGGCAGGCAGTCGCGCGACTTCACGCACGTCTCCGACATCGTCCGTGCGAACCTCGCCGTGCTCGGCAGCGAAGCCGCGGTCGGCTGCTCGCTGAACGTCGGGACCGGACAGCAGACCGACCTGCTCCAGCTCTGCGAGCAGCTGACGAATCACCTCGGCCTCGCCGGTGAGATCGAGCCCGAGATCGTCGGCCGCTTCCGCGAGGGTGACATCAGGCATTGCTACGCGGACATCGGCGAACTTCGGCGGCTGACCGGATACGAGCCGCAGGTGGCGCTCGAGGACGGCGTCGACGAGCTGGTCGGCTGGGTCAGCGAGCAGCAGGCGACCGACGCGGTCGGCGCCGCCCTCGAGGAGCTCCAGCAGCGGTCGCTCGTTCGCTGAGCTTCCCGTGCGACTACTGATCCTGGCGCCTTACCCGCTGCGGACCGCGCCCTCGCAGCGGTTCCGCTTCGAGCAGTACCTCGACCGGCTTCCGGCCCGCGGAATCGAGGTGGACGTGCGGCCGCTGACCACCGGCCGCGGCGGATCGCGTGTCGCCACGGCGCTCGGCGGGGCGGTCCGTCGTTTCGAAGACCTCCTCAGGAGCGGCCGCTACGACGCAGTCATGGTTCACCGTGAGGCGTTTCCCGCCGGCCCTCCCCTGATCGAGCGCGCGATCCGGCGCCGGGGAATCCCGCTGATCTTCGACTTCGACGACGCGATCTACCTGAGCAACGTCAGCGACGCGAACCGCCGGCTCGCCTGGATGAAGATGCCGTCCAAGGTCGCCACGATCGCCGGGCTGTCCGACCTCGTGATCGCCGGCAACTCGGTCCTCGCCGACTGGGCGGGGGCCCGAAACGACAACGTCCGCGTGATCCCGACAACGATCGACACCGATCTCTACCGGCCTGCACCCCGGGCCCTCGACGAGCGGGTCTGCATCGGCTGGAGCGGCAGCAAGACCACCATCCAGCACCTGAAGACCGTCTCGGACGTGCTCCGCGAGGTCCAGGCGGAGCATGGAGTCCGGCTGCGGGTCGTCGGCGACGCGAGCTTCGGGATCGAGGGCGCCGAGGTCGAGGCGAGCGACTGGAGCGAGGATTCCGAGCTGGCCGACCTAGGAGAGATGGACATCGGCGTCATGCCGCTTCCCGACGAGGACTGGGCCCGCGGGAAGTGCGGCCTCAAGGCCCTTCAGTACATGGCGCTTGGGATCCCGACCGTGATGTCTCCCGTCGGGGTCAACAGCGAGATCGCAGAGGGGGGTGCCGCGAGGCTGGCCGGCGACCGCGACGCGTGGCAACGTACGCTGACCGAGTTGGTGACCGACGCCGGCGAACGCCGGCGACTTGGAGAGGCGGGCAGGGAGCGTGTGGTGGAGAGGTACTCGACGGATGCGAACGAGCAAGCGCTCGTCGAGGCCCTGAAGTCGGCTCTCTAGGGGGGTAAGTGAGCGGAGAGAACGATTTCATCGCCACGTACGAGAAGTACGTGTGGGACATCTACGGATTTCTCGCCTACCGGACCCGGTCCCGCGAGGAGGCCGAGGACCTGACGCAGGAGACCTTCGAGCGCGCTCTCAAGGCCTGGTCGCGCTTCGACCCGACCCGAAACGACGCCAAGCCCTGGCTGCTCGTCATCGCCCGCAACGCTTACATCGACAGTCGCCGCCGGGAGCGCTCCCGGCCGTCCACGGTCGCTGCCGACGGCGATTCCGAGCAGGCCCGCGAGGACCGGGCGCTGGCCCTCACCGGCGGCCCGGAGCCCGAGGTGGCGGAGGCGCTCGCGGGTCTCAAGCGGCGGGAGCGGGAGGCGCTGGCACTTCGCTTCGGAGGTGACCTGAAGACCGCGGAGGTCGCCGAGGTCCTCGACATCTCCGTGGCGAACGCGCAGCAGATCCTCTCGCGAGCGCTCCGGCGGATGCGGGAGTTGATGGACGAGGGGTCGCCCGGCTCAGGGGCCGAGGGGGCCGGAACCGGCGACGCCGATCGCGGCGACGGCAAGTAGCGCGGATCCGCTCAGGGCATAGGCGGCGACGGTCGCCTTCAGGTTCTTGGGCCTCCAGCCGAACGTGCCTCGTCCGTCGAGCTCGACGAGCCGGGATTTCAGCTCCGCCCGGAAGGCCGGGGAGGGGACCGCACGGGCCTCCCGCAGCCGGTCGGCGGTCTCGTCGATCGCCGCCGCATCGGCACGGGTGACGTAGGGCCTGAGCTCGTCGCTGACCGGACGGGCCCTGCGAGCGGGTCTCGGGTCTTCCGGCTCTGTCATGGGTTCAGCTCCTTCGATTTCTCGTAGGCGCGAACTGCGCCCTCCGTGTCGCCCGAGCGGGCTTCCAGGCGCGCCAGCGTCGCCCAGTTGCGCCAGTTGACCGGCTCCTTCTGGACCGCTCGGCGGGCCACCGCAGCTCCCTCGTTGAAGCGCGACCCGAGCTCCAGGACGATCGCCTGCTGGATCAGCGGGGCCGCGGCGTCGGGCTGGGCGTCGGCCGCGCTCCGGGCCGCGGCCATGGCGGCGGGCAGGTCTCCCGTGGCGGCGGCCACGTGGCTTTCGCGGAGGTCGGTGTTCTCCTGGAGCGGGAACCAGATCGCGTAGAGCGCGGCGACGCCGGCCAGGACGACCAGCACCCGCGGGGCGTAGCGGCGGACGGCGGACGGCTCCTTCGTCACCTTGCTCCGGACCCTGCGGGCGAGGATGCCGCCGAGCGAGTCCCGCTCGGTGTCGGTGGCGACCACGGCGGCAAGCAGCAGGAAGATCGCCGGGAGCGCCGGGATCTCCCAGAGCCAGTCGAGACCGGCGCCGACCGCGAAGGCGGCAGCGGCCGCCGTCGCCGCGGCGATCCGGGCTCGCGCTCCCGGCGATGCGGTGAACGAGCGCCAGGCTCCGACCGCCACCGTCCCGAGGACCACGGCGACGATCAGGATCAGCCCGATCCAGCCGAGCTCGGCGAAGTTGTCGAAGTAGAGGCTGTGGGAGTCGCGGACGTAGCCGAACTTCTTCGGGTCCTGGGCCCAGTGGAACTCGAAGGTCCCGGGCCCGGTCCCCTTCAGCGGATCCTCGGCGTTTGCGTCGATCGCCGACTGCCAGAACTGGTAGCGGCCGCTCGAGCTCGTATCCGTGAGGACGGCGCTGCGGTCGGTCTGGTCGACGCTGGAGGTCCCCCTGCTCTTGAAGTTCTGCCATCCGTCCGAGATTTCGCCGGGGACGCCGGCGACGAACATCGCGGGGATCAGGACCACGACCGCCGCCGCGCAGGCGATCAGCGCCTGCGGGCGGCTGACGCGCAGCCATCGCGGCCGTTCCCCGTACCTGACGGCCAGCCCGATCGCGACCTGCACGAGTGCCGTGCCGATCGCGATGACGATCGCGATCGTGAGCAGCTCGTTGCCCTGGCTGAGTGCGGCCGGGGTGGGTAACCCGCGGTCGAGGGCCGCCCGGTCGTTGATGCCCGCGAGCAGGATCAGCGTGCCGGCGCCCCCGGTGAGCAGGGTCAGGATCTTGGGGAGGCGATCCGGGCTGAGCACGACGAACGCGCCGACCGCGACCAGCGCGGCGCCGGTGCCCGTCCCGGAGCTGGACAGCACGAGCGCGAACCCGGCGATTGGGAGCGCGGCGGCTCCGAGCGCCTGCATCGACAGGGTCTTCGACCATGCGGTTGCGCCGGCGAGCAACGGGATGGCGACCGCGGCCATCACGCCGACGGCGCTCGAGTATCCGAGCGGATAGGCCAGGCGCCGCTCGATCTCGATGTCGGGGAGATACAGGCCGTTCAGGTTCTCCGGGAACCACTGCGGATGGAGGCGGCTGAGCACGGCCAGCACGGCGACGACCCCGATCCCCGTCGTCACCCCGCCGAGCAGGTACCTGGCCCGGCGTCCGTCCCCCGCCGCGCAGAGGCCGAGGACGAGGATCCCGCCGTATGAGCAGACGCGCGCCAGCTCCCCGGCCGTCTCCTCGGGACTGATCGACCAACCCATCGAGAGGGCGGTCCAGAGGGCGTAGGCGCCGAACGCCACCAACAGCGCCGTACCGAGGCGGGTCGATGTCGGCAGGGAGAAAGCGCCGGCGGCGATTCCGCTGATCGCGATCACCCAGGCCGCCACCCCGACCTGGTCACGGACGATCGGGTCGTAGCCACCGTTCTGAAGCAGGAGGTAGATGACGGCGGCGGCGCCGAGCGCCCAGGAGGCGAACGCGGGCAGGTCCGGCCGCTTGGTGCCCGCAAAGGGCAGGGTGCCCGGGAGTCGCTGAACCCGTTCCATCAGCCATACCTACGCATCCGCTTCGAAATTCCTGACGGCGAATTGACCTGAGAACTGTCAGGTAAGTGGTCGCAAGTGCGTATAAGAGAGTCGATGGCGCGGATCTCGGCGATCTCGATGACCTTGCTTTGCGGCCTCGCATTCGCATTCCCGGCGATGGCCTCCGCGGGCCGGCTCACGATTCCGCCCAACCAGGCGGAGGCCGACGAGTACACCGAAGGAATGCCCGACGGCTTCGGGTTCTCGGCGCCCGACCGGACCAAGGATCCCGGAGACGTCCTCAGCCAGGACGAGCTCCAGCAACTCGCGCAGCTCGGCCAGACCGGCACCGATCTCGCAACCCTCGCCGCGTCGACGGCTCCGAACGAAGCGGGCCGACCGGGCTCCGGCTCGGGCTCGTCCGCCGGCTCCGGTTCCGGCTCCGGCGACGGAGCACTCTCGGCGTCAGAAGTAGGAAACCCGACATCTGCCGCGTATGTTCCAAGCGATGACGGCATGGGAGGCTGGCTTTGGATCATCGTCGCGATAGCCGTCGTCGGCGGCGCGGGCTACGCGCTGTACATGTGGACGAAGGGTCGACGCGCGTGAGTTTCGGCCGAGCCGCCTCGCGGCTCCTGCCGATCCTGATCCTCCTGGTCCTCGGCCTCCAGGTGGGGACCGCCGATGCGGCGCCGCACAACATGCTGCTCGGCTTCGGCGACATCAAGTACGCATCGCCGAAGGAAGCCGTTCGGCGCGACGCGCTCGACAAGACGGTCGCCGTCGACGGCGACATCGTCCGGGTCAACGCCGGCTGGGGCCTGATCGCCCCGGACGAGAAGACCCCGTCCTTCGACCCGCGGGATCCCGCCAGCCCCGAGTACGACTGGAGCCGCCTCGACGCCGCGGTCCAGGACGCCAGCGACCGCGGGCTGCAGATCCTTCTCCTCGTTCAGAACGCTCCGACCTGGGCGGAGGGCAAGAATCGCCCGCCGGACGCGTTCCCGGGGATCTGGAAGCCCAGTCCGAAGGCCCTCGGAGACTTCGCGACGGCGCTTGCGCGCCGATACTCCGGCACCTTCGAGGGGCTGCCGCGGGTGCGCTACTTCGAGTGCTGGGGAGAGGCGAACCTGAAGGTCAGGCTGGCGCCGCTCTGGGGCGGCAAGGACGGCAAGAAGCCGATCGTCGTCGACCGCTACCGGAAGATGCTGAACGCCTTCTACAAGGGAATCCACAGCGCGGTGAAGTCGAACGTCGTGGTCACGGCCGCCCTCTCGCCGTACGGAGCCCAGCCGGGGCTGGTCAACGTCCGCCCCCTGCAGTTCTGGCGACCGCTCCTCTGCGTCAAGGACAACAAGCAGCTGAGCCCGGTGCGTCACTGCAAGAAGGTCCACTTCGACGTCCTCGCCCACAACCCGATCGGCCACGGGCCGCCGGGCACGAAGGCGGTCGACCACGACGACATCTCCGTCCCCGATCTGCATCGGCTCGTCGACGTCCTGCGCGCCTCCGAGAAGGCCCACAACGTCAAGCCCGCCGTGCGCCATCCCGTCTGGGCGACGGAACTCTGGTGGGAGTCGCGCCCGCCCGATCCCTACAAGGGCAATCCCGGCCTGATGAAGCAGGCGGCCTGGTACACGAAGGCCAACTACATGCTGTGGCGCCAGGGGGCGAGCCTGTCGCTCCTCCTTCAGGTCATCGACCTGCCCTACAACGGGACGCCGGGCCGCGGTGACGACAACCTGCAGACGGGCGTCTATTTCGAGGACGGGACGCCGAAGCCCTCGGCCACCGCGATGCGGTTCCCGTTCCTGGTCGACAGCCGCAAGGACGGCAAGGTCGTCGTCTGGGGCAAGTCGCCGGCCTCGGGCACCCTGGCCGTCACCGAGAAGGGGAAGTCCAAACCGGTCGAGCGCTTCCACGTGCGCGCCGACCGGATCTTCCTGCACAAGATCCGCCTCGGCGGCAAGCACAAGCGGCAACTCCGCGCCGAGGTCGGCGCCGAGAAGAGCCTGTATTGGACGGTCCGTTAGATGGCCGGCAGCCAGGATCCGGGCAGCGCCGGCGGCCCGACCGTCGGGATCGTCGGTCTCGGCTACGTCGGCCTGCCGCTCGCCGCCGCGCTCGTCGAGGCCGGCTGTGAGGTGATCGGGCTGGACGTGAGCTCCGAGCGGGTCGCCGAGCTGAACGCCGGCCGGAGCCCGGTCGAGGACGTCCCCGACGAGCGGCTGGCGGCCTTCGGCGGTCGGTTCCGGGCGACCACGGACCCGGTCGGGTTGAAGGTCTGCGACGCGATCCTGATCTGCGTCCCGACCCCGCTGAGCAACCAGCGCGAGCCCGACCTCAGCTACGTCACCGGCTCCGTGCGAGACATCGCCGAGGTTCTCGAGCCCGGTCAGACGATCGTGCTCGAGTCGACGACCTATCCGGGAACGACCCGGGACATCGTCCTGCCGATCCTCGAGGAGTCGGGCCTGACGGTCGGGGAGGACTTCCACCTCGCCTACTCGCCCGAGCGCATCGATCCGGGTCGCTCCGACCACACGGTCCGGACGACGCCGAAGGTCGTCGGCGGCCTGACCCCCGCCTGCGCGGAACGGGCGGCCGCCGTCTACGGCGTGATCTGCGACGAGGTCGTGACGGTCTCCAGCCCGGAGGCCGCGGAGCTGACCAAGCTGCTCGAGAACATCTTCCGATCCGTCAACATCGCTCTCGTCAACGAGCTCGCCCAGCTGACCGAACGGCTCGGCATCGACATCTGGGAGGTCATCGACGCCGCCTCGACGAAGCCCTTCGGCTTCATGCGCTTCGAGCCGGGGCCGGGGATGGGCGGCCACTGCCTGCCGATCGACCCCTTCTACCTCGCATTCAAGGCCCGCGAGCACGACTTCTACACCGAGTTCGTCGAGCTCGCCGGCAAGATCAACCAGGCCCAGCCGGGCTGGTGCGTGGACAGGATCTGCGAGGCGCTCAACTGGCGCGGGATCGTCCCGCCTCAGGCCTCGGTCCTCGTCCTCGGCGTCGCCTACAAGGCCGGGATCGGCGACCTGCGCGAGTCGCCCGGGGTGAAGATCATCCGCAAGCTCCGCGAGCGCGGAGTGGAGGCGTCCTACCACGACCCGTACGTCCCCGCGCTCGATTCGCTGGGCCTCCGCTCGGTCGAGCTCGATCCGGCGACGGTCGCATCGGTCGACGCCGTCTGCATCGTCACCGCCCACGACGGGATCGACTACGAGTCGCTGGTCCGCAACGCCCGGACGGTCGTCGACCTCCGGGGCAGGACCCGTACCCTCGACCCCGTCGAGGATTCCGACGTCGTCCTGATGGGCGCCGGGAACAGGCCGATCGCGGCGGTGGATCCGGAAGCGGCATCGACGCCGGCGCCGATGCCCGACTAGAGCAGCGGGCCGTCCGGCGGGCGCGACCTTCGCGCCGCGCTATCCTTCACCGACCTCGCACCCGGGACTTGGAGTTCATCCAGCCTCGAGGGCCCTGATCAGGAGCTCGGAAGGTACGGTCCGCAGGGAACGAGGGAGTCGCAAGACGCCCGAGTATTCAAGTCACTGAGAACTTTCACCCCGACGCTGTCTGGATAGCTAAATGGCCCGTGGAGACGTACGCATAGCCGCCACCCTCGCCTGCGAGGACTGCAAGCGGCGCAATTACCAGACGAACAAGTCGCGGCGCAACACGCCCGACCGGATCGAGCTGAGCAAATACTGCAAGTGGTGCGGCAAGCACACCGCGCACAAGGAGACTCGCTGATCGCCGATGGCCAAGAGCCGGGCACAGCGGAAGGCCGAGGCGGCGAAGCGCCGTCAGTTGGCCGAGCAGGGAATCGAGGTCGAGCGCGATGCGGAGTCGACCGCCGCCCATGACACCCAGGTCCCCGAGTCGGCGGACGTCCTCGAGGCCGAGCTCTCGATGGAGCTCGGCGCCGACGGGATCACCGAGGACGAGGCGCTGCGGGGCTCGACCGACGAGCCCGAGGCACCCGCTCCCGCAAAGGGACCAAGCCGGCGCGAGCAGAAGCGTCAGGAGCGCGACGCCGCCCGCCGCGCCAAGGAGCAGGCCGCCCGCCGCGCCACCAAGGAGCCCGTCGTCGAGAAGCAGCACGGTGCGATCCGCACCTTCTTCTCATCGGTCATCAAGGAGCTCCGCAAGGTCCAGTGGCCCGACCGCGACACGCTCGTCCAGGCCTCCGCGGTCACCCTCCTCTTCGTCGCAGTCGCCGCCGCTTATCTCGGAATTCTCGACGCAATCTTCAGCCGCCTCATCGACCTACTGATTTAAGGAAGAACTCTTCGAAGCATGTTTCGCTGGTACGTGATCAACACATACTCAGGCCACGAGAACAAGGTCAAGCACAACCTCGAGCACCGGGTCCAGACGATGGGCCAGGCGCGCAAGGTTCGGCAGGTCGTCGTCCCGACCGAGCAGGTCCAGGAGATCAAGGACGGCCGCAAGGTCAACGTCGAGAAGCGGACGATGCCCGGCTACGTCCTCGTGCAGATGGAGATGACCGACGAGGCCTGGGGTCTGGTCAAGAACACCCCCGGCGTCACCGGCTTCGTCGGCTCGCGCAACAAGCCCCTGCCGCTCTCGCAGACCGAGGTCGACAACCTCCTGCACACCGAAACCCCGGGCGCCGCGGCAACCGCCGCCGGCACGTCGGGCGGAGGTGGAACGGCGACGCGCGAGAAGCCGCGCGCCCAGTACGAGATCGGGGAGACCGTCAAGGTCATCTCCGGCCCGCTGTCCGATTTCTCCGGCGAGATCGCCGAGATCAACGACGACGCGGCGAAGCTCAAGGTCCTGGTCTCGATCTTCGGTCGCGAGACCCCGGTCGAGGTCGGCTACGACCAGGTCAAGAAGGTTTAGGAGACGAACATGGCCAAGAAAGTCCTCACACTGATCAAGCTGCAGATCCCCGCGGGAGCCGCCAACCCGGCGCCGCCGGTCGGCCCTGCGCTCGGTCAGCACGGCGTCAACATCATGGACTTCTGCAAGGCGTTCAACGCCCAGACGCAGCAGGACTCCGGCACGATCATCCCGGTCGAGATCACGGTCTTCGAGGACCGCAGCTTCACCTTCATCACGAAGACGCCGCCCGCGGCCGTCCTGATCAAGGAAGCGATCGGGATCAAGAAGGGCTCCGGCGAGCCGCACGTGAACAAGGTGGGGAAGATCAGCGCCGCTCAGATCCGTGAGATCGCCGAGAAGAAGATGCCCGACCTGAACGCAAACGATCTCGACGCCGCTTCGAAGATCATCGCCGGCACCGCCCGGTCGATGGGCGTCGACGTGGAGGGAAGCTGACCATGGCCGAGAAGCGAGGCAAGCGGTTCCGCGCCGCCTACGAGAAGATCGATCGCACCCACCACTACGAGCCGGCGGAGGCCGTCACGCTGCTCAAGCAGACGGCGACCGCCAACTTCGACGAGACCGTCGAAGTGCACATCCGGCTCGGCGTCAACGTCCGTCACGCCGACGAGCAGCTGCGCGGCACCCTGGCACTGCCCAACGGCGCCGGCCGCGACGTCACCGTCGCCGTCTTCGCCGAGGGCGACAAGGCGCGCGAAGCGACCGAAGCCGGTGCCGAGTTCGTCGGCTCCGACGATCTCGCCGAGCGGATCGAGGCCGGCTGGACCGACTTCGACATCGTCATCGCGACGCCCGACCAGATGCCGAAGGTCGGCCGCCTCGGCCGCATCCTCGGCCCGCAGGGCAAGATGCCGAACCCGAAGGTCGGCACCGTCACCGACGACGTCGTCAAGGCCGTCACCGAGACCAAGTCCGGCAAGATCGAGTACCGGACCGACCGCCAGGCGGTCGTCCACCTCTCGATCGGCAAGATCAGCTTCTCCGAGCAGGCTCTGCTCGAGAACTACGCAGCGGTGATCGACGAGATCGTCCGCGCCAAGCCCGCCGGCGCCAAGGGTCGCTACATCCTCAGCATCACGCTGACGAGCACGATGGGCCCCGGCATCCGGATCGACTCCTCGCGCACCCGCGAGTCGGAGATCCTCGGTGGCGACGTCGGAGCGGCCGCGGAACCGGCCGAACCGGCCGAAGCCGAAGCCGCCGTCGCCTAGGCGGTCGCAACCGGCGCGGCTCCTGCCGGAGGATTCCCCTACACTGCCGCATCCCTGAACCGAAGACCGTCGGCGGAGCGATAGCTCCATAACCGTCCCAGAGAATCGAGGGGCGAGGCCGGCCGAGGCGGGGCAAAGCATTTTGCTGAGCCCGCCCGCGTGCGGGCTCTTCGCGTTCCAGGGGCCAAAGCTTCAGAACAAGGACAGACACAGACATGAACAGAGATCAGAAGGAAGTAGCGGTCAAGGAGATCACCTCCGAGCTCGAGGCCGCCTCCGCCGTTTTCGCGGTCGACTACCGCGGCATCTCGGTGCCGCAGGCAGCCGAGCTCCGCACCAAGCTGCGCGAGAACGACGCGTCCTTCAACGTCGTCAAGAACCGGCTCGCCAAGCTGGCGACGAACGGCACCGACGCCTCCGAGGCCCTTGACGAGCACCTCGTCGGGCCGACCGCGCTCACGTTCGTCCAGGGCGACGCCGTCGTTGCCGCCAAGACGATCGCCGACTTCATCAAGGAGAACAAGGTCCTGACCTACAAGGGCGGCCTGATGGACGGCATGGCCCTCGGTCCGGATCAGTTCAACGCGATCGCCCGCCTGCCCGGCGTCGACGTCCTTCGCGGCCAGCTCGTCGGCCTCGCGGCCAGCCCGCTGACCGGGATGGTCCGCTCGCTCAACCAGCTGATCGCCGGGCTCGCCTCGCAGCTCGGCCAAGTCGCCGAGCAGGGACTGGTCGGCGGCGATGCCCCGGCCGAGGAGCCCGCCGCCGAGGAGGAGCCCGCTGCCGAGGAGGCCGCCGAGCCGACCGCCGAGGCCGAGGCCGCCGAGGAGGCGCCCGCCGAGGACACGACTTCCGAAACCGACACTGAGACAACTGATGATGAGACCCCGGAGGCGGACGGCGATGACGCCGATGCCGATGCCGGGGATGAGAAGGAGGACTAATGGCTGACACCCTTACGACTGAGAAGTGGATCGACGAGCTGAAGAGCATCTCGGTCCTCGAGCTCTCCGAGCGCATCAAGGCGCTCGAGGAGGAGTTCGGCGTTTCCGCTACCGCGGTTGCCGCAGCGGCCCCGGCCGCCGGCGGCGGCGATGCCGGCGGCGGCGCCGAGGAGGAGTCGAGCACCGTCGACGTCATCCTGACGGCGGCCGGCGACAAGAAGATCCAGGTCATCAAGGCGGTTCGCGCTGCCACCGGCCTCGGCCTCAAGGAGGCCAAGGCGGTCGTCGACGGCGCCCCCGGTCCCGTCAAGGAGGGCATCGAGCGCGAAGAGGCCGAGAAGCTCAAGGCGGACCTCGAAGAGGCCGGCGGCGAGGTCGAGCTCAAGTAGCCAGCTCCTGACTCCGACACGCCGGGCAAATCCGGCGTGTCGGGAATTGCCTGCAAATGCGGGTAATTTTGCCGTGCGTGTGACCGTGCGTTATATTTAACGGTCGCGCGTCGGCTCGCCCGCTAGCTCGTACGTTGAGCCGCGCGCATTCCGACCACCCCCGAGATCCCTTGAGGAGTCGCCCAAGTTGGCCCCTTCGCACGCTGCCGCCCGCCGCACTTTTTCACGCCTCCAGACGCCGCTCGACGTCCCCAACCTCATAGATATCCAGCGCCGCTCGTTTGAGCGGCTCACGGATACGAAGAACGGAATGCTCCGCGAGACCATCGATGACGTCTCGCCGATCACCGATTACACCGGCAACCTCGGGATCGTCTTCGGCGAGTTCCGCTTCGAGGAGCCGCAGAACACGATCGAGGAGTGTCGAGAGAAGGACATCACCTACTCGCGCCCGCTCAACGTCGAGGTGGCGTTCCAGAACCGCGAGACCGGTGAGATCCGGGAGCAGACCGTCTTCATGGGCGACTTCCCGTGGATGACCGATCGAGGCACCTTCATCATCAACGGAACCGAGCGCGTCGTTGTCACGCAGCTCGTCCGTTCGCCCGGCGCCTACGTGATGGCGCCGAAGGACCGCGAGAAGCAGGTCTTCATCGCCAACCTGATGCCGGCCCGCGGCTCGTGGCTGGAGCTCGAGATCGACAAGAAGGGCAAGGTCTTCGCCCGGATCGACCGCAAGCGCAAGCTGCCGGTCACGGTCCTGCTGCGCGCGATGGGCTTCGTCTCCGACGAGCAGCTGCTCGAGATGTTCGACAACTCCGTCTACATCCGCAACACGATCGCGGCCGACACCGACGTCACCAAGACGGAGGAGGGCGCCCTGATCGAGCTGTTCAAGAAGCAGCGCCCGGGTGAGCCGCCGTCGGTCGACGCCGCCACCGCGCTGATGGAGCAGCTCTTCTTCGACCCGAAGCGCTACGACCTGACGACCGTCGGTCGTTACAAGCTGAACGCCCGCCTCGACCTCGACATCGATCTCGAGACCCGGACCCTGACCAAGGACGACATCGTCGCCCTGATCAAGGAGCTGGTCAGCCTTCCGAAGCTGCTCGGCGTCCCGGAGGAGATCGACGAGGAGAAGCCGATCAAGGACTACGCCGCCGAGGCCCTGTCCTACGGCCGCGAGCCGGTCGCAGACCACCTCGACGAGTACGAGCACTTCGGCAACCGCCGCCTGCGCACCGTCGGCGAGCTGATCCAGGAGGCATTCCGGATCGGCCTCTACCGGATGGAGCGAGTCGTCCGCGAGCGCCTCACCACCGAGGACGCCGACGCGATCACGCCGCAGACGATCATCAACATCCGTCCCGTCGTGGCCGCGATGAAGGAGTTCTTCGGCTCCTCGCAGCTCTCGCAGTTCATGGACCAGACGAACTCGCTGGCCGGCCTCACCCACCGCCGTCGCCTCTCGGCGCTCGGCGCGGGTGGCCTGACCCGTGAGCGCGCCCCGATCGAGGTCCGCGACGTGCACCCGACCCATTACGGCCGGATGTGCCCGATCGAGACCCCCGAGGGCCCGAACATCGGCCTGATCGGCTCGCTCTCCTCCTACGCGGAGATCTCCGAGTTCGGCTTCGTCACGACCCCCTACCGGGTGGTCAAGGACGGCAAGGTCACCGAGGAGATCGTCCACCTGGATGCGACCCAGGAGGAGGAGAAGGTCATCGCTCAGGCGAACGCCGAGTTCGACGAGAAGACCCGCAAGCTCAAGGGCGACACGCTGCTGTGTCGCGTCCGCGACGAGGCCGAGGTCATGGCCGCGACGCCCGAGCAGGTCGACTACATGGACGTCTCCCCGACCCAGATCTGGTCGGTCGCGACGTCGCTGATCCCGTTCCTGGAGCACGACGACGCCAACCGCGCCCTGATGGGCTCGAACATGATGCGTCAGGCCGTCCCGTTGCTGAAGCCGGAGCCGCCGCTGATCGGAACCGGGATGGAGCGCCGTGCGGCGATCGACTCCGGCGACGTGATCCTGGCTCTCAACGCCGGCACGATCACCGAGGTCGACGCGGAGCGGATCACCGTCACCCACGGTTCCAAGAAGGACACCTACCCGCTGAACAAGTTCCAGCGGTCCAACCAGGGCACGATCATCCACCAGCGGCCGATCGTGAACCTCGGCGACGAGGTCAAGGAGGGCGACGTGCTCGCCGACGGCTCCTCGACCTCATCGGGTGAGATCGCACTGGGCAAGAACTGCCTGGTCGCCTTCATGTCCTGGGAGGGCTACAACTTCGAGGACGCGATCATCCTCTCGGAGCGCCTGGTCAAGGACGACGAGCTCACCTCGATCCACATCGAGGAGTACGAGATCGACGCCCGCACGACCAAGCTCGGCGACGAGGAGATCACCCGCGACATCCCGAACCGGTCGGAGGAGTCGCTGCGCAACCTCGACGAGCGCGGCATCGTCCGCGTCGGTGCGGAGGTCGTCGCAGGCGACCTGCTCGTCGGCAAGGTCACGCCGAAGGGCGAGACCGAGCTGACCGCCGAGGAGAAGCTGATCCGCGCGATCTTCAAGGAGAAGGCGCGCGAGGTCCGCGACACCTCGCTCAAGGTCCCGCACGGTTCCGGCGGCGTCGTTCTGGAGGTCCTGACCTTCAACCGCGACGACGGCGACGACCTCAGCCCGGGGGTCAACGACCTCGTCCGGGTCTTCGTCGCCACCAAGCGCAAGATCCAGGAGGGCGACAAGCTCGCCGGCCGCCACGGCAACAAGGGCGTGATCTCCAAGATCGTGCCCGAGGAGGACATGCCTCACCTGGCCGACGGCACCCCCGTCGACGTCATCCTCAACCCGCTCGGCGTGCCGAGCCGTATGAACATCGGTCAGATCCTCGAGACCCATCTCGGATGGGTCGCGGGCAACGGCTGGTACGACGACGGCACGGAGTCCTACAAGCAGGTCACGGAGATCCCGAACGGTCGCGTCAACGTCGCGACCCCGGTCTTCGACGGCGCCTCGGTCGAGGACGTCGACAACGCCCTGGTCCAGTGGCAGAAGGAGAACTTCGAGAAGCGGGGCATCGACCTCGGTCTCGACGAGAGCAACCCCGAGGGCTCCAAGTCCGCGGGTCGCGCGCGACTGTTCTCCGGCCGGACGGGCGAGCCCTACGAGGGCGAAGTCACGATCGGCTACATGTACATCCTGAAGCTCCTCCACCTCGTGGACGACAAGATCCATGCGCGGAGCACCGGCCCCTACTCGCTCGTCACCCAGCAGCCGCTGGGCGGTAAGGCGCAGTTCGGCGGTCAGCGCTTCGGCGAGATGGAGGTCTGGGCGCTGGAGGCATACGGCGCCGCCTACACGCTGCAGGAGATGCTCACCGTCAAGTCCGACGACACCGTCGGGCGGGTCAAGGCCTACGAGGCGATCGTCAAGGGCGAGAACATCCCGGAGCCTTCGGTTCCGGAGTCGTTCAAGGTCCTTCTCAAGGAGATGCAGGCCCTGTCGCTCGACGCCAACCTCGTCACCGAGGAGGGCAAGGTCGGGCTCGAGGAGGAAGAGGACGAGCTGCTCCGCGCCGCGGAGGAACTCGGCATCGACCTCTCCGGAGTCCGCGCCGGCGACAGCGATGCAGCCGACGAGACGCAGAGCGAAGAATCGAAGAACGGCGCATCGGCGGACGCCGAAGAAGCAAAGACGTGAGGTCGAAGCGGGCGGCGCGCGCCGCCCGCTGAGTACCCCCTCGGTCACGAAGAGCAGGAACGCTAGGAGCAGCACAGCACATGGACATCAACAACTTCGACGCAATCGAGATCGGCCTCACCTCTCCCAAGAAGATCCGGAGCTGGTCCTCCGGCGAGGTGACGAAGCCGGAGACGATCAACTACCGGACGCTCAAGCCCGAGAAGGACGGCCTCTTCTGCGAGCGCATCTTCGGTCCGACCAAGGACTGGGAGTGCTACTGCGGCAAGTACAAGCGGGTCCGCTACAAGGGCATCGTCTGCGAGCGCTGCGGCGTCGAGGTGACCCGTTCGAAGGTCCGCCGTGAGCGCATGGCGCACATCGACCTGGCCGCCCCCGTCTCCCACATCTGGTTCTTCAAGGGCGTTCCCTCGCGGATCGGCTACCTGATCGAC
>Ga0209023_10002022_pt1 | contig 26168 bp, 26 predicted proteins | sample LakOneMetagenome_FD_187468 | JGI IMG/M metagenome (GOLD analysis project Ga0209023, IMG submission 187468) | Freshwater and sediment microbial communities from Lake Erie, Canada (SPAdes) (version 2) | ecosystem: Environmental > Aquatic > Freshwater > Lentic | place: Lake Erie, Canada...
CAATACAATGAACATTACAATAGGATTTTCTCCCTGCCCCAACGATACTTTTATTTTTGATGCACTGGTGAATAAAAAAATAGATACAGAAGGTTATGAATTTGAAGCAGTGCTGGAAGATGTGCAAACACTTAATAAATGGGCGCTGGAAAATAAGTTAGCGGTTACAAAACTCAGTTATGGCGTATTGCCATTGGTACTGAATCATTATGCATTATTGAATAGCGGCAGTGCATTAGGAAGAGGGGTTGGGCCATTGTTAATATCAAACAGGGAACAAGGAATGTTGAATGTTGAATTAAACACGATCGCAATTCCGGGAGAGAATACAACGGCACATTTACTTTTTTCACTGGCTTATCCCGCAGCAAAAAATAAAGTATTTCTTCGTTATGATGAGATAGAGAATTTTGTAATTGCCGGTAAAGGATTGGGGGTTATCATTCACGAGAACAGGTTTACATACCAGGATAAAGGATTGTATAAGATCACTGATTTAGGTGATTATTGGGAAAAAGTAACAGGCAACCCGATACCACTGGGAGGGATAGTTGCTAATAGAAATTTGGAAAAAGCTGTTCAGCAAAAAATAGACAGGCTTATCAGGAAAAGTATTGAATATGCATTTTCAAAATATCCTGAACTGAATGATTATATCAGGAAACATTCGCAGGAAATGAGTGAAGATGTAATGAGAAAACACATTGACCTGTATGTAAATGATTATTCGATTGATCTTGGTGAAACAGGAAGAAATGCGGTAAAAAAAATGATCTCCGTTTATAACGATACGAACCATCTTAATATCTCAGCAGAAAATATATTTATTTAAGGGTATAAAAAGGATAATGATATTTAGGTTTTGTTATTCAGCATTCACTTATGTGCCTTATGATCCTATGTGGTCAAAACAATGGCTTGACTACATAGGTTATAGATAACATAGTGAATTCGGTTATCTAATTGTTTTCTTTTTTTAGTGCTTTTGTATAAACTTCCAGGCAGCGTTTCCTTGCAAATTCATGGTCAACTATAGGTTTGGGATAACTGAATTCCCCAAACTCGGGAACCCATTTTTTTATGTAGCTAAGGTCAGGATCAAATTTTTTTGTTTGCAGGTATGGGTTGAATATCCTGAAATACGGGGCGGCGTCGCAACCGCTACCTGAAGCCCATTGCCATCCGCCATTGTTTGCAGCGAAATCGAAGTCTAATAATTTTTCAGCAAAATATGCTTCACCCAGTCTCCAGTCGAGCAATAAATGTTTGCACAAAAACGAGGCAACGATCATGCGTACACGGTTATGCATGAACCCTGTCTCATTTAATTCACGCATGCCAGCATCAACGATAGGATAACCAGTCTGACCGTTGCACCATTTTTCAAATTCACCATTGTCTTTACGCCATTCGATATTGTCGTAAGCTGGTTTAAATGAAGAGCCATTTCCAACCTGCGGAAAATGCCAAAGGATCATTTGATAAAAATCACGCCATATCAGTTCATTCAAAAATATTTCAGACAGGCCCTTAGTTTTTGCTGCAAGTTGCCTGATACTGATCGTGCCGAACCTCAGGTGTACGCCAAGTTTTGAGGTTCCGCTTATTCCGGGGAAATCCCTTTGTTTGCCATACTTTTTTATCAGTTCTTCTTTAAGTTCTTTTGAAGGAAATGGTTTGGAGGTTTGCAAAAAACCAATATTTTTTAAAGAAGGAATTTTTAACGGAGATATTTTTAAAAAATACTTATAATATTTTTTGCAGGGATATTGTTTAAGATAAAAATCATTCAATGCAGCTTTCCATTTCCTGCTATATGGTGTAAAAACAGTGTAAGGCTTGCCATCATCTTTTGTTACTTCATCTTTTTCAAAAATGACCTGGTCTTTGCAACTTAACAGATCAATATTATTTTCTTTCAGGATAATTGCGATCTGTTTATCCCTTTTTCTTGCATAAGGCTCATAATCGTGGTTTGTGAATACAGTTGCTATTTTATATGTTGAAAGTAATTTTTTAAAGGCATTTTCAGGACTATCAATAAATACATGCAATGAAGATCCAAGTTTTAAAAGTTGGCCCTGTATATTTTCCAATGCAGCATGGATGAAGCTAACACGCCTGTCGGTCTTATTCTCTAGTTTATCTAATATATTAATATCAAAAATAAAAACAGGAAGAACAGGTTTGCCACTTTTGAGAGCATAATAAAGTGCAGCATTGTCATCCAGTCTCAGATCCCGCCTGAGCCAAAAAATGTTGATAGCTTCTGACATTGTATGATTGTTCTAAAACCTTTCTAACAAAAAACAGCTGGATTTGTTTGGAGTAAACTTTCAAATATTTGCCTGCTGATGATATTGGAATATTTTTTTTCGCCGATCGCAGCTACCCAGCGGATATTATAAATAGAGTTGCTTAAAAAAAATTCATCCGCTTCCAGCAGCATCTCTTTTGATATTTCGGTTTCTGTGATTGAGAACCCGGCGGTAGCAATGTTTTGCAAAATAAATTTTCTCATTATTCCGGCAACACATCCTTCTGCAAGTGAAGGTGTGTAAACAATGCTATCCTTAATAATAAAAATATTGGCGATGGTACTGTCGCATATCCTGTCGTGGTTGTTTAAAATAATGGCATCATTACATTGCTGCTGTTTGGCAAAAAGAGCACCCATAAAATAGGGCAGGTAATTATTGTGCTTTATGTTGCAGAAATTGTCAATATTTTTTTTTGCATCGTTGTAAATGCATAATTGGAGGCCATTCTCATTTAATGCAGTATGATCACTTGCTAAAGTCCATGTTTGAATAATGTAGATCGGGGTATTGTTTTTCGCATCATATAAACCGCCATCTCCCCTTATAACGGAAAGCCTTACCCTTGCTTCGGATTGTTTATTTTTTTTGAGTAATAGTATTATTTGTTGCTGCAGGTTTTCGGCAGTAAAAAGTTTCGGTACCTCAAATTGCAATAATTGCATTCCTTTCCACAAACGGGCAAAATGTTCATCTGCCAATATTAATTCTCCGTTCCTGAATTTCAAGGTTTCAAACAATCCATCGCCATACCTTAGTCCGCGGTTTGATGGCCCGATCGCTGCAGCATTTTCTTCTAAAATCTTTCCGTTGAAATTAAAATAGTTCATACTTATGTAAAGTAACTTTTTTTAAATTATGCAGAATTGAAATTATTATTATGATCTTACTCCCCTCTTTTATATGAGAGGGGTTGGGGGTGAGGTAAAATAAAAAAATCTCCGGCAAAGCGGAGATTTAATTTGATAAAATGTTGGGGGTTACATTTCTTCGATAATCTTATGTTTAACTGCGTACATAATAAGTCCGGCAGTTGTTTTAGAACCTGTTTTCACTTTTAATTTGTCCCTGATAGCCTCAACAGTACGTGGGCTCAAGTCAACCATATCTGCAATTTCTTTGGTGCTTTTTTCTTCGCACATGAGCCTGAGGATGGTTGTTTCTTTATCGTTCAGCTGAACATCTTGCGGTGCCATATGCTGGGGCATGGCCACATTACGTTGTTTTAAATTGCTAAGCAAGGCCTTATTGGTAAGTGAATTAAAATAATATTCCTGTTCAAAGCATGTTTTAATTGCTTCATATATAACCTCGCTGTCGCTGTTCTTGGTAAGGTAACTGTTGGCACCAAGTTCCATCAGCTTTGTGATCATGCTGTTGTCATCAAGCATGGTGAGCATGATGATCTTTGTTTGCGGGCATAATTTTTTTACTTCGGGTAGTGCGGTAATGCCATCCATGATGGGCATCTGGATATCCAGCAATATTACATCTGCCTGGACCGATTTAACCAGGTTAAGTAAATGCATTCCATTATCTGCTTCTGCAATGACTTTTATGTCTTTTTTTGAACTTAATGCTGTTTTCACACCTGCCCGGTAAAGTACATGGTCATCTGCGATGATTACTTTTATCGGTTCCTGCATATCTGGCTTCATAATTTATAGGGTAAATGTAGTGTTTTTTTCAATAGTAAGTTTACGTATGTATAACGAAGCCGCAAAGCTGAAATTATTCGGTGAATAAATAAAGGGTGTAAGTACCCTAAGTTCAAAATAGGGTTTTTACGCATTATGTTGCGGTTAAACCGCAATTGTTGTTTTTTAAACAAAAAGTGCTGATATCTATCAGGTTATAAAAAAAATGACCGGTATCGGTATAACCCTCAACCCGGCCATTTTTTAATAAACCAACCAGTTTTTATAAATAGGGTACGGATCAACTGGGAATTCAAAATTGGGAAAATAGTAAATTAACGGCAAGAGGAAAACAACCTGTTTGGTTGGTATTTTTCTGCTGGGGATTTAGGGAATATGGGGTAATGTTGTGGGAGAAAAAATGGAAATTAAGTTATAATATGGGTAGAACATTAAATATTATATTTTTTGATTCACAGTTAGTAGTATCATTAATATCTTTTATTTTTTCTTTGAAATTAATAAAAAATAAATATGCGCCTATTTATATGAGAAGCTTTTATATATACCCAGCCGTTGGATTATTGATAATTATACCTCTTTTTTTGACGACACATTTTTTTAAAAGCTATATAATGTATTCAAGTATTTTGAATAATCTTTCCACAATTTTTCATTATTGTTTTCTGAGTGTTTTTATTATTCGAGTTATGCCTAATCGAAGTATCGATAATTTCATCAAATTAATTTTCGCAACATTTTTATTATTAATAATTATAGTATTAATTAAGGAAGATGTAACAAAGCCCAATTCTTTTGCGTTTGCTACTGCCAATCTAGGACTAACAATTTTTTGCATTATCTATTATTTCAAATTATTTAATAATCTTCCAGTATTAGATTTAAAAAATGAACCATCTTTTTGGATAATTACAGGAGTTTTTTTTTGCATGAGTACACATATTCCGTTAATAACAGCTTATGATTATTTATATAATAAAATTCCTTTATTTAGCATACGAATAATAAACCTGCTTGCGATATTCTGCTATGTTGTTATGCATCTATTTTTTATTAAAGCATATGTATGTTCAGCTCGTTTACAGAAGGCATAATCGTTTTTGTTATTGTCTGTACTTTATTGATTGCAATATTAATAGGATTTATTACTGCAATGATTTATCGCTACCAGCAAAAGCAAAATGCATATTATAAAAGTCTCGAAGAATTAAAAATTTCACATGCAAATGAAATGCTGCAATCCCAACTAGAAATTCAGGAACAAACCTTTGAAAATATTTCCCGTGAAATCCACGATAATATCGGGCAGAAACTCACCCTTGCCAAATTGCACCTGAATACCATGGATATAAAAAAAGATTCAGCGAAAGCGGTTGTCCAACTTAACGATTCCATTTCTATTATCAGTGAAGCCATCAATGATCTTAGCGATATCAGCAGGAGTATGAGTTCGGAAATTATTTTAAACAACGGTATTATCAAAGCACTTGAATTTGAAATAGCGCAACTCAAAAAATCCTCTCTATACAAGATCGATCTATCTGTTACGGGTAACCCGGTTTTTCTTGATTCGCAAAAAGAACTCGTCCTGTTCAGGATCATCCAGGAAGCGCTCAATAATATTATGAAACATTCTTTTGCTTCAAAAATATTAACGAATCTGCATTATGACGAACAGTTCCTACTGCTTAAGATATCTGACGACGGGAAAGGTTTTGCCAGTGATAGCATTTCAGAAAAAGGAACAGGGATTGCTAATATGAAAAGACGTGCAGACCTGTTAAAAGGGATATTCACTATTGACAGCAAGCCTGATTGCGGAACATCAATTAAAATAAAAATACCTCTGTATGAAAACTGATAAAAAATATAAGGTCCTGCTCGCCGATGACCATGTCTTGTTAAGGGATGCGCTGGCTACACTGATCAATTCATTTGATGAATGTATTGTTTCAGGCGTTGCTTCTAATGGGAAAGAACTGGTTGACCTGTTGGAGAAAAACAAAGCCCCTGATATTGTGGTGCTCGACCTGAATATGCCCTTAATGGATGGTTATGAAACGGCTCAATGGCTGCAGGAAAAACACCCGGATGTAAGGATATTGATACTCACCATGTATGATTCCGAGATCGCACTGATCCGGTTATTACAGGTAGGTGTAAGGGGGTTTCTAAAAAAGGATATTCATCCCAATGAACTTAAAAATGCCCTGTTGTCTGTTGCAGAAGACGGCTATTATTATTCTCACAACACAACCGGTAAACTGGCCAATTTTTTTCAGAAGAACCATGCCAATAACTCCTCTATTGAAAAGGCATTGCTTACAAAACTGGATATAGAATTTTTGAAAATGGCGAGCACCGATATGACCTATAAGGAAATTGCCCATACTATGAAGATAACCCCTCGTGCGATTGATGGTTACCGGGACAGCCTGTTTGAAAAATTGGATGTTCGGAGCAGGGTTGGGCTGGCTATTTATGCGGTAAAGAACGGCATTGTTACATTTTGATCCTATTCGATCAGCTTGTTGCGCATACCATACATGATCAATCCGCCGATGGTTTTTGCATTCACCTTAGTTTTCATGTTTTGGCGTATGGTTTCAATAGTCCTGGGGCTCAAAAAGATCACTTTGGATATTTCTTCGGTCGTTTTATCTTCTGCGAGTAACTGAAGTATCTTGATCTCCTTTTCGTTGAAATGGACCGGAGTATTGGTCCCGTAATGCTGCCTTACATTCTTTTTTTGCATCAGCTTGCCCATTACAGCCTTATTAACGAGTTCGTTGAAATAGAAATCGTCATTCATACAGGTAAGGATGGCTTCGTAAATTTCTTCAGGGTCAGTTGTCTTGGTGAGATAGGCATTGGCACCCATTTCCATCATCTTGCTGATCATCTGCTGGTCATCATACATGGTAAGTACAATGATCTTCACTTCTTCAAATTCTTTTCTGATAACCTGTATGCCGTTGATACCGTCAATTTCCGGCATGCGAATATCCATCAGCAGTACATCAGGTTTTTTGATGGCGATCTTGTGCATCATGTCCTTGCCATCTTCGGCTTCCCAAAGCATTTTAAGGTTCGCTTTTCCCGCAAGTGCCATCTTGATCCCGTCACGAAAAATTTTATGATCGTCTGCAATAGCGATCTTGATCAGATTTTCAGTAGACATTGTTAGATTTATTGGAGTTAGTTTTTATTAATGTCAATTTACATTTTTTCAACTGATAAAAGCGTAATTCAACGATTGAAATTAGTAATTATTTTTATTAGTTGGCTGATTTTCAGCATTGCTATGAAAAAATACTTAGTAAATATACGATTATTGATTCACGTAACATTACTTACCCTGTTTGTATTACTACCCATACGAAAGTAAATATTTCAAGCTTCAAAAAGGGCGTTTCTGCTCTTGTGGTGCAGGCAGTGGCACCGTATTTTTGTATTAGTTGATTGGCGTGAGACCACTGAAATTATAGATTATCCAACTATCCAGTCCGAACAAAACCAATATCTCATTGAAAACCATGTCGTGCCAGCATCATGCCAATCAACTATTTTTTAAAAAGCCAGTCTGATATCGTTACTTCCCCCGTTAGTTTATAGTTTATTCGCGCATTTCCCTCACTCTATATACCCTATACGTGGTATTACTACTCTGAATTTAGTCCCTCTCGTACATTTACATGGTAAAGCTACGGCAATTTTCCATAGTAAAATTACTATCTGAAATTCGTACATTTACCTTAATTTTTTTACCTTTTTTGAGGCTTATTTGCTCTGTAATTCAATACAGTATTGGTTTTTATGGAATACGTATATATACGAATGATTCATGGTCTGTTGTGTGAGGAACCAAAATATTGGAAGTTAGCAGTTCAAATAATCGTAAACCACTAAATTATTAATTATGTTATCAAATTTAGGAGCTGACACTTCTGTTGTCTTATTTTGTAATGATTAAGTAAATTTTGATATTGGATAGCAGTTATTTATATTTGATTTTTATTCAAATTAACTGATAGTCTGAAAAATTTAGCTTACATCACAAATTTTCTTGAAATTCTTCCTTTAGGCTTTTATATTTTTTTTTACAAAAAACTAAATACAAAAGCTCTAAAGGTTTTTTTTTATTATATTATAGTACTTTCTCTCTTTGTTATCCTAAATCTAATATCAATTGGTTTAGGATCTAAGATTTTTTATTTTCAAGTTATTAGGGTATACACCATTGCCGAATATTTGTTTTTTTCATTTTTTCTTTATAATTTATATGTAAATACGATTGCAAAGACTATTGTAATATACTCATCTATTCCTTTTATAGGCTTTTGTATTATAAATTATCTTGAAAATGGATCCACATTTAGTAATTATCCTTTACTTGTAGAATTCTTATCCTTCATAATTTTCATAATTTATTTTTTTTATGAAAAAATGAAGACTGAAATATCATATCCCCTATATCAAAGTATCAGTTTTTGGATATGTGTTGCTTTGTTTTTGTATTTTACAGGTAATTTCTTCTATTTGCTTTTTGTTGATTCTACTAGAGATAAAGTTGTTATTAAGCAATTACGTATCATATATACAATTGTGACAATCTCAAAAGACATATTATTATGTCTAGCCCTATTTGCGATTGAAAGAAAAGAAGATAACAACAATGAATTTAGAATTCCTGAAGAAATAGACCTAGATAGTTTTTCACCCAACCATAACCTAAACTAGCACCGATGTTTTTTTTACAGGCTGACACTACGGGGATTTCCAGGTTAATGTTTATTGGTACATTGGCGATGCTCACCCTGGCCATCGGGATCATTGTGTTCGTTATATTTCACCAACGCAAAGTAATACGCTACCAGCTGCAGATGAAAAAACTGGAGGCGGAGAAACAACAGATATTACTTAATGCATCCATACGTTTCCAGGAAGAAGAACGCCAGCGTATTGCTGCTGATCTGCATGATGATGCCGGTCCTTTGCTGGCAACTGCCCGTCTTTATTTAAATGAGAACCTTGTAAATCAGGAAAAAGCCCAGCAGTTACAAAGCATCTTCAGCGCAAAACAAATTATTGATGATGCGATCCTGCTGATCAGGAACATCAGTCATAGCCTGATGCCACCAACCCTTAAAAATTTTGGTTTGGAAAGTGCCACCACCGATCTTTTTCAAAAGATAAGCGGAAGCGGAAGTTTGAATGCAAGCGCCCGCTTTCATGATTACAGGGAACGTTTAAAAGTTGACCAGGAATTACTTGTTTTTAGAATTATTCAGGAACTTGTAAATAATATCATCAAACATAGCAATGCAGGGTTCATCCACTTAACGCAGAATGCGAACGGTAATAATTTATATATAAGACTGCACCATGATGGTAAAGGGATCGTGCAGGCGGAATTCGATAAACTCAATCACAGTGCCCAGGGACTTGGCTTAAAAAATATCGCCAGCCGTATCAAGGTGTTGAACGGACGTATTTATTTTGAGATCGATCCCAGCCAGACATATTATAAGGTCACTCTCGAAGTTCCAAAAGAACCTATTGTATAAGTATTTTCTCCATTTAAACTTTCGCTTTTAAATCTTACGGTCTAATTAAGTTAATTTCAATACTCAATCTGAAATTCTTTTCGTTATTTTTGCTTTTAACATATGGAGACTAATCAAATAAAAGTTGCAATTGCTGATGATCATAAGATTTTCAGAAAAGGAGTGATCCTCTCCATGCGCCCTTTCCTGAATATCAAATTCGTGATGGAAGCGGAGAACGGGGAAGACCTTCTTGAGAAGATTCCTGAATCAATGCCGGATGTGATCCTGTGTGATCTAAAAATGCCTATCAAAGATGGTATTGATGCAACTAAAATGATCACCAAAAATTTTCCGGGTATCAGGGTCATCATTCTTACGATGTATGAAGATGAAAGATTTGTTGGCCATTTGATGGATTGCGGTGCAGCAGGTTATTTATTGAAAAATACCGAACCTGCAGAGATCAAGCGTGCCATTATGGATGTGATGCGTACCGGTTTTTATTTGAATCCTTTCGTCAATAAAGTTCTTATAAAGAAAAATTATTCCAAACAGAAATTCAATCATAACCTTAGTTCTGAAATTGTTCTGAGCGATAGAGAGAAAGAAGTACTTACACTTGTATGTATGGAATTTACTGCAACGGAGATCGCAACAAAAATGGATATCAGCGCAAGAACAGTAGAAGCAATTAAAGACAGGTTGATGGAAAGGTTTGGCGTAAAGAACTCAGTAGGATTGGTATTCTATGCAATGAAGAACCAGTTGATAGATTAGCTAAATGCCGATACCGGATACGAGATACCGGATAAGTCTTTTTACTTCGCAGCATTTTTTCTTTCAGAAATTCTAAAATTACAGACCAATTATCCTGCATCATGGATATGGTATCCTGTATCTCTTTTAAAACAACCCAAACAAAGTTGAATCTATCTTGGTGATAATCTGTCCTAAGTCTTCTTCTTTTTCAGCAAATTTATTGGTATCTGCATCAATGATCAATAATGGTCCTTCTTTATAATTATCGATCCAGTTATTATACAGTTCATTTAATTTCTTCAGGTAATCGAGCCTGATATTTTCTTCATATTCACGACCTCTTTTCTGAATTTGTCCAACAAGTGTAGGAACAGATGCTTTTAAATAGATCAACAGGTCTGGTGGTTTTACCATTGATTTCAATGTTTCAAAAAACCTGTAGTAATTATCAAAATCCCTTTTTCCCATCAGTCCCATATCGTGAAGGTTGGGCGCAAAAATATTGGCATCTTCATAGATCGTTCTGTCCTGGATAATGGTTTCTGTGCCACGTTGTATTTCCAGCAACTGGTTCAGCCGGCTGTTCAAAAAGAAAATTTGTAAATTAAAACTCCACCTCGGCATATCTTCATAAAAATCATTCAGGTAAGGATTGTGATCCACATCTTCAAACTGAGGTATCCATTTGTAATGTTTGCTCAGCATTTCTGTGAGCGTTGTTTTGCCTGCACCAATATTTCCTGCTACCGCAATGTGTTTTGGTTTTTTTGATTTTGCCATATACCTGTTTGGGAATTTATATCAGCTACGAATGTATTGAAATATAATGCAGCTTAAAATGTTTTTTTAGAATTCATTAAAAATAATTAAATCCCATTGCTTCTCTTACGATGGCCATGGTTTTTCCGGCACTGGCCCTTGCTTTTTCGGCACCTTTTTCCATTACTTCTCTCAGGTACTTTTCATTTCCTAAGATATCATTGGCTTTTTGCCTGATGGGAGAAATGAATTCTATCATATCTTCTGCCAGTTGTTTTTTAAGATCGCCATACCTGATACTGCAGTTATTAAAATCCGCTTCCATTTGATTTATAAAATCCTCTTTGCTTACCAGTTTCATCAGCTGGAAGATATTTTTGATATAGTCAGGTTTTTCTGCGTTCATCGTTGTAGGGCCGCTGTCTGTTTTTGCCTTCATTACTTTTTTCCTGATCATCTCATCATCATCAGCCAGGTACAATGTTGCATTCTGGTTCTCGCTCTTACTCATTTTGCCTGTTCCATCCAATGATGGTATTTTTACAAGTTCCTCGCTATAATTAAAAGCTGCCGGTTCCGGAAAAACTTCTCCGTAACGATGGTTGAACCTGTTCGCAAAATTCCTCGACATCTCCAGGTGCTGCTCCTGGTCTTTGCCTACAGGGACATAAGTTGCCCGGTGCAATAAAATATCGGCCGCCTGTAATACGGGATAGGTCAACAACCCTGCATTTACATTATCCGGGTTTTGTCTTGCTTTTTCTTTAAATGTGACCGTTTTTTCAAGTTCGCCTTTATAGGCAAGCATGTTCAGGAACAGGTATAATTCTGAGGTTTCATGTATATGGCTTTGACAAAAAATGGCAGCTTTATCGGGATCAAGTCCGCAGGCAATATTTTCTGCCAATACCCTGTGCACATTGGATTTAAGTTCTTTTGTATCCGGGTGCGTGGTAAGAGAATGCATGTCAGCCACCATAAAGTAACATTCAAATTCTTCCTGTAACCGTACATAATTCCGGATAGCGCCAAAATAACTTCCCAGGTGTAAAAAACCGGTTGGGCGTATGCCACTCATTACAATATCCTTCGGGATAGCTGTTTTCCCGCTTTTTGCAGATTCTGTTTGTAAACTCATTTCAATAAAATATAAGGAGAGCGAAGATAACAAAACTCGGATGCTATATCATAACTGTTCTGCATTTTTGTTGCCCGTTTATATAAAATCATGGCTGCGGCTGATTTGAATCCGTTATTTTTGTTTCATGGAAATCAATGACGAACTGGTAGACAAACTGGCCATGCTTTCAAGGCTTCAATTTGATGAAGCTGAGAAGGCTTCGATCAAAAAAGACCTGGGGAAAATGATCGGGTTTGTTGACAAACTGAATGAACTCGATACAACAGGTGTAGAGCCCCTGATGCATATCAGCAATAATGTAAATATTTTAAGGGAGGACGAAGTGATACAGGAGTTCAGTCGTGAAGATGCTTTGTCAAATGCTCCGCTGAAAGATGAACAGTTTTTTAAAGTACCGAAAGTTATTAGTAAATAGTTTACTGGTTTACTAGTTTATTGGTTTGTGCTGGGTTGAAAGCGCCTACTGATAAACCAATAAACGAATAAACTGATAAACCAACAAACAATCAACATGCAAGGCATCATTCATTTGGAAAACATTCGCAAGAGTTATTTTTTAGGAAAGCAGGAACTTCCGGTACTTAAAGGAATATCTCTCGATGTATTCAAGAACGAATATGTAGCGTTGATGGGCCCGAGCGGTTCTGGCAAATCAACCTTGATGAATATACTCGGCTGTCTTGACTCCCCCACAGGTGGCCATTATGTTTTGAATGGTAAAGATGTTAGCCGTATGCCCGATGATGATCTTGCAGCTGTAAGAAATAAGGAGATCGGGTTTGTATTTCAGCAGTTTAATTTATTGCCACGTTTAACTGCAGCTGAGAATGTTGCATTGCCACTCATCTATAGTGGTGTTCCTAAAAAGGAAAGAATAGAAAGGGCAGAAGCGGTACTTGCAAAAGTAAAACTGGTAGACCGTATGCATCACAAGCCAAATGAATTAAGTGGCGGCCAGTGCCAGCGTGTTGCTATTGCCAGGGCATTGATCAACGATCCCGCTATTATACTGGCAGATGAACCAACCGGTAATCTTGATTCAAAAACTTCTTACGAGATCATGGATATTCTTGGTAAGATACATGCTGATGGAAATACAGTTATACTCGTAACGCATGAGGAAGATATATCTATGTTTGCACGTCGCATTATCCGTTTAAAAGACGGACTGGTTGAAACAGATAAAATAAATGAGCGTCCTTCTATTATAGAGCCACTGGCTGTTTAAACTATTTTTCCGGTTAATTGTAATCTATAATACTTATAAAAAATCAATGGCATTTAAGATATATACAAAGACAGGAGACCTTGGAAAAACAAGTCTTATCGGCGGAACAAAAGTTCCCAAGAGTCATTTGAGGATAGAAAGTTATGGTACTGTGGACGAATTGAATTCTTATATCGGGTTGGTAAATGACCTGTTGACTGATGATCATTCAAAAGTCATATTAAAAGAGATACAGGACAGGCTTTTTACCATTGGATCTTCACTTGCCTGCGATCCTGAGAAAGAACCCTTAATGAAAATTCCTGATCTTAAGGAATCGGATATTTTATTACTGGAAAAAGAAATAGATACAATGAATGAAGTGTTGCCGGAAATGAAATCATTTATTCTGCCTGGCGGACATGTAGCAGTTTCAACCATTCATATTGCCCGCTGTATCTGCAGGCGTGCAGAAAGGATTTGTGTTCATTTGCAGGAAGAAAGCCTGTTTGTAGATCCGCTCGTAATAAAATATATCAACCGTTTAAGTGATTATCTATTTGTGCTGTCAAGATATATCGCCCATTTAATGCAGGTGCCTGAAATAGCCTGGAAGCCAAGAATAAAACCTTAATTCTTTTTACTGGAATTATCTGGCTTAAAAGCCCCCTGTGGCTGAACAGGATTTTTTTCATTATACCCTTTTTTTACATCGTTATCAGAAGTTGTTTGCTTTTTAAGATCAATAATGGTCTCTGTTTTTTTACTGTTGTTATTATTGTTTTTAGATTTCATAAGTTTCTTTGTGTATCATTATTAAATATTGTGCCACGATCTCAGCAATGAATATGGTATGGTAATGGTTATAGCGACAGATACTTATCTTTATACATTATGGACAAAACAAACAACCTGCCTTTTTATCTTAAAGTATCACAGATCATCATTGGCCTGGTCGCTTTTTTTTATGTGTTGTTTATCGGACAGGATATTATTTTGCCGCTGATATATGCAACATTATTGGCGATACTCTTAAACCCGTTTGTAAATTTTCTTTGCAAGAAAAAAATAAATCGTGTTGTTGCAATAATGATTGCGTTGTTATCTGCTTCTATCATCGTATTTGCTGTTGTTTACTTTATTTCATCACAGGCAACCATGTTCAGCGACACTTTTCCGCAGGTCAAGGCAAAGCTGGATATTCTGTTTAACCAACTTACCGGCTGGATATCCGATACTTTCAATATCAGTACTTTAAAAGTAAAAACCTGGTTCACTAATACGCAGAAAGAAGGCATGAAGGGCAGTTCTGTAGTGATTGGGCAGACGATTACTACGATAGGCGGTGTGTTGGTAACCTGTTTTCTGTTGCCGGTATATATCTTCATGATCTTATTTTATAAACCATTGCTGTTGAATTTTATCAGCATGCTTTTTAGCCGGGATAAACACGAAATGGTTATGGAAGTTCTTACCGAAAGCAAGGCACTCATCCAGAATTATCTTATCGGCCTTTTGTTTGAAGCTGCGATTGTTGCCCTGTTAAACGCTACTGGTTTACTGATACTGGGTATTGAATACGCCATTTTGTTAGGTATTATCGGGGCATTGCTGAACCTGATCCCGTATATCGGAGGTATCGTGGCCATTGCACTGCCAATGATCATTGCGCTCGCAACAAAACCACCTGAATATGCCATTTATGTGTTTTTAGTATATATACTTGTACAGCTGATAGATAATAATTTTCTTGTTCCCAAGATCGTAGCCTCCAAGGTTAAAATAAATGCACTTGCTTCTATTGTTGTTGTACTGGTAGGAGGAGCCTTGTGGGGAATTCCGGGAATGTTTCTTTCCATCCCCCTTACAGCAATTGTAAAAGTTATATTCGACAGGATTGATCCCTTAAAGCCATGGGGTTTTTTATTAGGGGATACAATGCCTGAAATTGTGAATTTTAAATATACCAGGCGGAAAAAAACAGTCAAACCTGTTGAATAGCAGCTAATCGGGAATATAATATCAAGGAATCTTTCAATTCATTTTTTCATCTTGCTTAATTTATATATTTTTGCAGCCCTTTTAGCGGATTATTGCTGAACAAAGGATGCCGGGGTAGCTCAGCTGGTTAGAGCATCGGATTCATAACCCGAAGGTCGGCAGTTCAAGTCTGCTCTCCGGTACAAAGCCCCTGATGGGGCTTTTTTTATGATATATACAGTTTACATACTTTATTCGAAGAACTATCAAAAGCATTACACAGGATTTACTTCTGATCTTGAAGAAAGGCTATTATCGCATAATAAGTTTGGGAAGGACTGGACATCAAAGTACAGGCCATGGAAACTAATCTATACCAAAGACTTTAATGATAAATCAGCAGCTATGGAATATGAAAAATGGTTAAAATCGGGCGTTGGAAGAGATTTTATAAAAGAACTATTACATTAAGCATCGGATTAATATCCGCCGCGGCGGACGGCAGTTCAAGTCTGCTCTCCGGTACAAAGCCCCTAATGGGGCTTTTTTTACATCTATCAAAACCGTCAGACTTTATGAATGGCGTTGTTAGAATATTTTTCTCTTTTGTTTCAAATAGTACCGACATAAAAAAACTCCCGGTTTTCCGGGAGTTTTTTTATGTAATAGTATTAATTAGTTTGTTGTTATCACTACAGTATTCTTATCTCCGCCACCTACTTCACAATTTGTTGTTATCCTGTCGGCACTGATACCTTCTCTTTCTTTCAGTTGCTGTTTAATTGCATCTACCCTTTTCTGGCAAACAGCCTGTGATGATTTTGAAGTTTCCGGATAACCTTTTATCATGATCTTGCAATTAGGCCTTGCTTTCAGTTTTGTTGCGATCGTTGAGATCGTTGCTTCAATATCTGCAGATAACCTGATGCTATTACCCCTAAACGTTAGAGATGGATAATCTGAAGGACAATTGGCATTATTCAGGTTTCCGTCTGCACCTGTATCGCTGCCATCATCACCAGTCCTTCCTTTGCAGCAGGCCGGGTCAGGGCATTTACCAACGCCATCTGCATCAACAGGCTGGCATTCTGTAGGAGTGATCAGCTGTTTGTCTTTGCAGTCAGGAACGCCGTCACCATCAGTATCCCTTAAAATACCTTGTGCATCAACAGGGCAACCCTGTGGTGTGTTTGGTTCTTTGTCGAAAAGATCAGCAACACCGTCGCCATCGGAATCATCCAGGTTTTTTTGTTTGTGTTCAATTGTGTCAACCCTTACTTTAAGTTCATCTATTTGTGTTTGAAGGTTATTATTCAACCTTGCAATAGGATTGTCAAACAATAACTGTGGTTTGGATTTTTTTCCAAAAACAAATTCAATACCTGCATGTGTGTAAGAATATTTGTCTTTGTGAAGCTGGCTGCTGTATCCCGGCGGAACTCTCCAGTAAGCAAAACCATCAAGGTTATCGCCATCGGTAAAGTTCATTGTATAGCCAACGTCCAGGTTAAGTTTTTTGGTTAATTTAACCCTTGCACCAATTGATACCGGAATATAAAGTTCTGTAATATCATTTTTAAGTCCGTAAGGGTAAGGCCTTGGTGTTGTTGTGCCTTTCGGTGTAAACATTACATTATAATTCACCAGCCCGGCACCCACTCCGATATAAGGAATAACCCAGTTCTTAAGTTTGAGCCAGTTAATATTGGAAAAAGTATATACTGCGCTTAAAGATGCTGCGATATTAAGGTCTGTCTTAAAAGAAGTTACGGGCTTATCAGTATTTAAGGTATCTGTTCCCTGAACTTTATCCTGGTTGCCACTCAAGGTACCCCTGTTAATATCAGCCTGTAAGGCTAAGTAGTGGGTAAATTGGTATTTGACATTGAGGCCATACCCAAAGTTTAGCTTGTTTTTTGTAAAGTCGTTGGATCCCCCGATTAATAAAGAAGATTTTAATATTCCAGCATTGATCCCAACTGAAAATTTATTGAACCATTTACTCCCGGTAAATGGCTTAATGGTATTCCCGGTTTTGTGCGCCTGGGCCAAAGCGCCAAAACCAAGAGCCAAAAAAGTGACAAGAAAGACCACTCGCTTTCTAAAATTTTGCAACATAAAATTCAGGTTAGGTTTCATGAATAATGCGGTAAATATAGCAAAATTCACTAAATAACCTAACTGACTGTTAAAATATAAAATAATAATCATACCGTTTTGCGGGACAATCATCATGCTGAATTCAAAAAAAAGAATGCAGGGTTGTTTTTTATAACATGTGGGTTTTCAAAAGCAGATAATATTAGCCCTTTAAAAAAGAATCGACTATTTTTGCGCAAAAATCGCAAGCTAATTAATTTAAGACCCTGCCTGCTGAGCTTATAACTTATTATATATTAATGTCTTAAGTTAAAAAAGCAGCATGGAAAATGCCTTTCCTGGCCTGCAAGCCCACCCAGGTAAATAATTACTTTTTTGATCCGCCTGCAATTTTAGTCTTTGAACTACAAAAAGACCTGTTTTTAATGCTATACTTGTCATTTTGTGACTAAGGAAGGCGAAGCCATGAATTTTTCAGCGTATATGTATAACAGGTACACATTGCTTAATATCCTAAAACTTGGATGCGGATATAATTTGTACCAAATAAAATAATAATACTTTTGCTTATGTTGTATTTCAATAAATATCATTTCAGTTTTGCATTTCTTTTGTTGGTGATGATCAATATCATTTCCTGTACGCCAACAAAAAGTGTAGTGTACCTTTCTAATTTAAATGACAGCAGTTCAATCGGCCTGGCAAAAGATAGTATCCTGGCAAAATTGCATAGTGCCCGTTCGGATTTTGAAAACCCTATTCAAAAAAATGACCAGCTTTGGATAACTGTTGGAGGGAGTAATCTTGCAGACCTTCTTGTAGTAAATTCTGCTAATGGCGTATCATCAGGTGGCTCAATGGGAAGCCAGGGCCAGAGTGGTAACAGTTCAACCGGTTTTCTTGTTGAGGCAAACGGAAAGGTTAAACTGCCTTATTTGGGCATGGTTCAGGCAGAAGGACTTAGCAGGTTACAACTGGAAGCATTCTTAACGGAAAGGTTTAAAGAATACACAAAAGACCCTGTTGTAAATGTTCGTTTCCTGAATTATAATTTTTCAGTACTAGGAGAAGTTCCAAGGCCGGGAAGGTATAACATGCCTACAGAAAGAACAACCATTCTCGAAGCGATCAGTTTGGCCGGTGATATAACGGACCTGGGAAGACGAGAAAATGTATTGGTAATAAGAGAAACAAATGGCCAGCGTGATTTTGCACGCATCAACCTTCTCTCTAAAGACCTGTTTAGTTCCCCTTATTATTATCTAAAAACAAATGATGTCATTTATATTGAACCTGTGAAAACAAGGTTTATTAACAGAACAGGCCTGCCTCAATACTTAAGCATTGTTGCAATCAGTTTATCATTACTGATAACTGTGATTAATTTAAGAAAATAGTTTAATTCAACAGAAATAATGTCAGCAGCTAATACAGATTTTAATATTCAGAATGATTCAGTAGATCAGAGTCAGCAGTTAAGGCGTGTTCTTTACCGCATCCTTCCCTTCTGGCCATTGATCATATTTGTAATAATCATGTGCCTGCTGGGTGCATATGTTTATTTGAGGTATTCTACACCGGTATATGAAGCGAATGCGAGAATTATTGTTAATGATGATTCGCAGCAGAAGAGCGCCAATTTGATTGAAGCTTTTAAAATAGATACCCGTAACCTTTCCAATGAAACAGAAAGAGAGCTGGAAGTTTTGCAATCGAAAGACCTGCTGAGGTTATTGGTAATGAAATTGCAACTCAATGTGCAATACAGCCAGAAAGGATTTGTAAGGGACGGGCAGTTTTACAGCAATCTTCCTGTTAAAATAGAATTACAGGAGCCCGATTCCATCAGGTCGGTATTTTTTGGAGAAGTTAAAGTTGTGAATGGTAAAGTGAGTTTTGCCAATGTGCTCTATCCTACAGATACCCTCGTGAGTACAAGGTTTGGAAATGTACGCTGGCATATTAATAAAGAATATAACAGTGCAGCTTCGAATGAAAAAGTCTTTCTGAGCATATTACCTGTTTCCAGTACTGCCGGAAATATTAAAAATGCACTTTCTATAAAACCGATCAGTAAACAATCATCTATCCTGGAACTTACTTACAGGGATCCGATCCCGGGCCGTGGTGTTACCATATTGGAGAACCTGATCAGTTTATATGGTTCAACTTCCGTTGACTATAAAAGCAGAATTTCGGAAAACACATTGCGTTTCTTAGACGAACGGTTACGGTTAATCTCAGACGAACTTAACGGGGTTGAAAAAAACCTTGAGAGCTTTAAATCATCACACAATATAGTAGATCTTGGTGTAGAAGGTTCAGTATATCTTGACCAGCTTAAACAGACAGATGCTAAAATAAGTGACCTGGATGTTCAGCTCGAAGTGATAAAGCAGATAGAACAATATGTTGCAAACCGCAATAATACTAACAGCCAGATACCCGCAACACTGGGGATCGGTGACCAGGTACTTACATCTTTACTTGATCAGTTATTTAAAGCCGAATTTGATCTTAATAAATTAAAACAGAATTCAGGGGGAAAAAATCCGCAGATTGAAATCCTGGAAGGAGAGATCGCAAAGCTGAAACCCAGTATCAGTGCAAGTTTAACAAACCTGAAATTAAGTATGGTTACCAGCAGGGCCAAACTTCAGTCTGACAATAACAAACTAAGCGAAAACCTCGGCAAGATCCCACAAAAAGAAAGGCTCCTGATGGACATTAGCCGCCAACAGGGAATAAAGAATGCCATCTATACATTCTTATTGCAAAAAAGGGAAGAGTCTGCTATATCAGCTGCATCGATAGTGCCTAATTACCGGTTGATTGAAAAACCGGAATCTGCAGGTATTGTACAACCTGTTTCCAAAAGAATTTATACGGTAAGCCTCATTATAGCGATCATAGTTATAGTAGTGTATATTTATTTCAGGGAGTTCTCAAACAGCCGTTTACTGTTCAGAACACAGATCGAAAGCAGGGTACAGGCCCCCATTGTGGGTGAGCTGATCTTCCAGCAAAATGAAAATAAATCTCCTGTTGTAGTAGGTGCAGGCAAACGCACACTGATCGCAGAACAGTTCAGGGAATTAAGGACCAATCTCGGATATATCACGGCCAATAAAGGTGAAGGAAGTAAAGTGATCCTTGTTACTTCTTCAATACCGAACGAAGGAAAAAGTTTTGTTGCCATCAATACTTCTATTAGTATATGCCTTACAGGTAGTAAGGTAGTGTTACTGGAATTTGACCTGCGTAAACCAAAAATCAGCAGCGTGCTGGGAATTAACCGCGATCCCGGATTAAGCAATTACCTGATTGGTAAGGCAACGGCCGCCGATATTATACAGCAGCATGCTGAGATCGCAAATTTCAGTATCATTTCGTCCGGGCCGGTTCCGCCCAATCCGGCAGAATTGATCAGTACACCGAGGCTGACTGAACTGATGAATTATTTAAAGCAACATTTTGATTATATCATCATTGATTCCCCTCCGGTGGCTTCAGTTACCGATGCAAAGATCCTTGCTGGGCATGCAGACCTGACATTGTATATCATCAGGCATAATTATACAGACATCAGTTTCCTTCAACTGATCAATGACAATTATCAGAAGAATACTTTTCCAAATCTGAATATTGTATTCAACGGTATTGGCAATAAAAAGATAATCGGCTACGGTTACGGCTTTGGTAAAGGCTATGGTTATGGTTATGGCTACGGTTATGGGTATGGCTATGGTTACGGCTACGGTTACACGGATGACCCTAAGAAGAAATCTTAATAAATAATTCACGTAAGTAGTTAATGTATATAATTGCAGAGATAGCCCAGGCACACGACGGAAGCTTAGGTATTGCCCATTCCTATATTGATGCATTGGCCGGAACCGGTCTTCATGCAGTTAAATTTCAAACACATATTGCTGATGCGGAAAGCAGCGCTTATGAACCATTCCGTATTAAGTTCAGCTATGAAGATGCCACCCGTTTCGATTACTGGAAGCGGATGGAATTCACACCTGAACAGTGGGCAGGTATTAAACTGCATTGTGAAGACAAAGACCTTGAATTTATTTCATCGCCTTTTAGTTGTGCGGCTGTTGACCTGCTGGAAAATCTTGAAGTAAAAAAATACAAGATCGGAAGCGGAGAAGTGAGTAACCTTTTGATGCTTGAAAAGATAGCGAAGACTGGTAAGGAAATAATACTTTCCTCGGGCATGAGTTCTTTGTCTGAGCTGGATGAAACAATTGATTTTTTGAAACCATTCGGCAATAAGATTTCTGTTCTGCAATGCACGACTGCTTATCCTACAGTTGCCGGGCAATGGGGATTGAACATGATACCCGTTTTAAAAGAACGTTACCATTTACCAACCGGTTTTTCCGATCACAGCGGAGATATATTTGCATGTCTTGCTGCAACAGCTTTGGGGGCTGAACTGCTTGAATTTCATGCGGTGTTTGACCAAAAAATGTTTGGGCCCGATGCCAGAGCATCGCTAACAATAAACCAGGTATCGCAGTTGGTACAAGGGGTGAATGCGATCAAAACTGATATTGAATCGAAATTGAACAAAGACTCAAGCGATTCATTTAATGAGGTTAAAAAAATATTCCAGAAATCACTTGCAGTGAATAAAGACCTTGCAGCTGGCCATGTGATCGGGTTTGATGATCTCGAGGCCAAGAAACCTGCAGGGCAGGGCATTGATGCAAGGGATTTTAAAAAGATCATCGGGAAAGCACTTAAACAAAATAAATCTGCACAGGATTTTTTACAGAAAACTGATTTTGATCAACTATAACCGCAAAGACGCTGAGGCGCAAGGTTTAAAAAGTTTGCCACTCTTCTTATCGCTTTTGTGCCTTTGAAGTAGTAATAATAATGAATAAAAGAAAAATATGTGTTGTGGTCACTGCAAGGCCAAGCTACAGCCGGGTAAAAACGGCATTGCAGGCAATCAAAGATCATCCGTTACTGGAACTCCAATTGGTTGTGGCGGCATCTGCCTTGTTAGACAGGTATGGCAGCGCTGTTAATTTTATAGAGAAAGATGGGTTTGAAATAACGGCGAAAGTGTTCAATGTACTTGAAGGTGAAAACCTTACTGCTGCGGCAAAAACAACGGGGATCGGGATCCTCGAGTTGTCTACCGTGTTTGATAATATAAAACCTGATATCATTGTTACCATTGCAGATCGTTTTGAAACAATGGCAACAGCCATATCAGCTGCATTTATGAATATACCGTTAGCGCATATACAAGGCGGTGAGGTAACCGGTAATATTGATGAAAAAGTAAGGCACAGCATCACTAAACTGGCCGATTATCATTTTGTATCTTCCGAATCTGCAAGGGAAAGGGTTATTAAACTGGGCGAAGACCCCGGCTTTGTGTTCAACACAGGTTGCCCATCTATAGACCTTGCTGCTATTGTAACCAAGAACCCCGGACTCGATTTTGACCCATACAAAAAATATGGTGGTGTTGGTACCAATCCCGACCTGTCGAAAGGATATATCGTGATCATGCAGCACCCGGTTACCACTGAATATTCCGACAGCAGGAAACATATAGATGAAACACTGTATGCAGTGAAGGATATGGAAATTCCCGTGTTGTGGTTCTGGCCAAATGTTGATGCAGGCGCAGATGGCACATCGGCAGGCATCAGGTCTTTCAGGGAAAAATACCATTCCAACCACATGCATTTCTTTAAAAATATGGAAGGCGAAGATTTCCTGAGGCTCCTTGCAAATGCAAAATGCCTGATCGGAAATTCGAGTGTTGGTATACGTGAGTGCGCATTCATGGGAGTTCCTGTGGTAAATATCGGCAGCCGCCAGAACAAACGTGACCGCGGCACAAATATCATTGATGTTAATTATGACCGGAATGAGATCGGTAAAGCCATCGAATACTGGCTTTCCGGGAAAAAAGCTGCACCATCAAATGTTTATGGTGGCGGTAATGCCGGCGAACAGATCGGCGAACTGCTTGCAACAATGCCGTTACGTTTTCATAAAACGATTTCTTATTAATGAAGGTTATAGCCATTATACCTGCAAGAGGAGGGTCAAAAGGCGTTCCGGGAAAAAATAAAAAGATCATTGATGGAAGATCTCTGATAGCTTATACGATCAACGCTGCACTACAGAGTAATTTACTTTCTGAAATATGGGTAAGCAGTGATGATGAGGATATCATAAAAATTGCCGGGGAATATAGCACTATCAAAATACACGAACGGAGTGGGGCGCTGGCAACAGACCAAAGCCCCGTTGCTGATACTGTAAAAGAGATCATCAGGCAAACAGATTGCGATGCTGTAATGCTGCTTCAGCCTACTGCTCCTATCCGTACCGGTGATGATATTGATACAGCAATCGGTTTGCTGTCTGCATCAGAAGAAACAAATTCTGTTATATCAGTTGTTGCCATGAATGATATACATCCTGCAAGAATGTACTGGAAGAAGGAAAACCATCTTGCACCCATACTTGCAGAATTTGAGCAGGCAAGAAGACAGGATATCCCGCCTGCATATTACCGCAATGGATCCATTTACCTGGTAAGAAGAGATGCTTTTGAAAAACAGCATTCACTCATGGTGAAACCGATCACGCCATATATAATGCCACTGGATTGGCTGCTTAATATTGATGAACCCAGGGATATGATCATTGCAGAAGCACTGATACCTGCCTGGAAAAAAGGACTGTTAGGATGATAGTACTGAATGCCGAACCGAATGGATACAGTGAAAAAGCGATTGAAAGCTGGAAGCAGAAAGGTTATACATACAAGGCTTCAGCATGGAATGAAATAGATAACAGTAATTCTTTTAATGATGTAAATATATTGATCGTTCGCCTTGCCAGAAAAGTTGATAGCAAGGTGTTGGATAAATTCCCTTCCCTTACTCATTTGTTTAGTGCCACAACAGGGCTTGACCACATTGAAACGGGTGCTTTGAAAGAAAGAAATATCAAACTGGTTTCCCTGCGGGGCCATGACGATTTTTTGAAAACGATTCCTTCAACAGCTGAACATACCTGGGCCTTGTTACTTGCATTGATCCGGAATATTCCAGCCGCCAATGAGGATGTGAAGAGAGGAAACTGGAACAGGGACGAGTTCCGCGGATACCAGTTAAAAGAAAAAAAGATCGGTATCATTGGACTAGGCCGCACAGGAAAAAAGATCGCATCGTATGCACAGGCATTTGATATGCAGCTGCAGTATTTCGATCCTTACGTAAACGAACAATCGTTTCATAAATGCAATTCACTGGAGGAATTGTTAAGTAGCAGTGATATCATAAGCATACATGTTCATCTCAACGAAGAAACACATCAGCTTATCGGAAAACACAATATCGGGTTAATAAAAAAGGATAGTCTGCTTATCAATACATCAAGGGGAAATATATTGGATGAAATTGCTGTTGCAGAAGCCTTACAGTCAAAGAAGATAAAAGGAGTTGCAACAGATGTATTGAGTACTGAACTGGCAGATATTAAGCTAAGCCCGTTTTGGCAGGCCCAGCAACAAAAGGAAAACATCATTATAACACCTCATATCGGGGGCGCAACCTGCGATGCCATGTGGGCATGCGAAGAATACCTGGTACAACAAAATTTTGCTGACTAGTCGTGCTTATTGCAATAAATCATCATTACATACGCCCTGATTATAACCTTCCGTATACTGGCATTAATGGAATTACCCCGGATCTGTTCCGGGATAAACTGATGCTCTTGTCTAAGCATGGAATATTTGTCAGCAGTGACCAGGTTGCAGAATCTATTGAAGGTAAAATCGATCTACCCGAACGTTCAATGATCATAACATTTGATGATGGATTGAAAGAGCAATATGAAATTGCTTTGCCTGTTCTCAATGAATTAGGCATTCCTGCATTGTTCTTTATCAACACGATCAATATAAAAGGGCATGTATCCAGCGTACATAAGATCCACCTGCTTCGCAGTTATGTAAGTCCTGCTAAATTTTCTGATGAATTATTTTCATTTATCAGGCAGGAGAAATTAAATGTTATCGATCTTGAGTCAGCAAGGTCACTTGGGGCAAGCCATTATATTTATGATGATCCAGTAACGGCCTCGATAAAGTATATCTTGAATTTCATCCTGCCGGCAGAAGCTTTGGAAAAATTTATCAATAATTTATTTCCGGAATATTTTGACGAAGCAACTGTTGCTTCAGAATTATATATGACTGCTGAACAAATTTCTCACTTGGCCTCTCTTGGATACCTTGGTTCACATGGCCATGAACACCTGCCGTTGGCGCAATTATCAAGTGATGAAGCATCTTTTCAGATAAGGGAGTCACAGGAAATTATTAAAACAGTAACCGGAAAACCTGTGCATGCTTTCAGTTATCCATATGGCTCCGATGAAGCATCCAATGGTTTGTCAGAACAATTGAAAGCTGCAGGATTTAAGTTTGCGTTTACCATGAAGCGCAATGCGAATGAATTTATTAATGACCCGTTTTATCTTGGCCGCTTTGACAATAATGATATGCCTCTTGGTAAAGCAAGTAAATTTCCTGAAGGTGCCAACATATTTGATCATTTAAAAGAACAGCATCATGCCGGTTAAAGTTGTGCTGATAACAGGCAATAAATTGCGCCATCGTTATATAGCTGCTCAATG
>Ga0209023_10002023_pt1 | contig 26149 bp, 23 predicted proteins | sample LakOneMetagenome_FD_187468 | JGI IMG/M metagenome (GOLD analysis project Ga0209023, IMG submission 187468) | Freshwater and sediment microbial communities from Lake Erie, Canada (SPAdes) (version 2) | ecosystem: Environmental > Aquatic > Freshwater > Lentic | place: Lake Erie, Canada...
TGCACGCGGAAGCCGCACAAGTTCCAGAGAAGTTGGAAGGGTCACAAACCATCGACAAGAGTGCGATCGTCGCGATCTACGACACCCATGAAGAGGCAGAGAAAGCGGTGCGCGAACTCCAGAGATCGGGATTCGACATGCAGAAACTGTCGATCGTCGGCAAGGATTACCACACGGAAGAAGACGTCATCGGCTACTACAACATCGGCGACCGCATGAAATCGTGGGGCAAGACCGGCGCCTTCTGGGGCGGATTCTGGAGCCTCATGTTTGGATCCGCGTTCTTCATGATACCGGGCATCGGGCCGCTGCTTGCGGCGGGACCTGTCGTCAGCTGGATCATCGGAGCGCTGGAAGGGGCAGTCGTGATTGGTGGCTTGAGCGCGCTGGGCGCAGGCCTGTACGGCATCGGTATTCCGAAAGACAGCATCATCGAATACGAGACACACATCAAATCCGGCAAATTCGTCGTCATCGCACACGGTCCGTCAGATGAAGTGACCAAAGCCAAGACTTCGCTCTCCGCAACGAAGCATGAGGGCGTGAAAGCGCACTCTTGTTGCGCGTAGTCGACCAAATAACGGGCCGGCGCTCGCAAGAACCGACAGAAATCAACGTTCAATCGCGCTCTCACGTCACCTAGTGATGCGCATGCGTGACGACAAACCGGAAGGAGAAAATCGTATGGAGTGGTTGGCGGCGAACGGATTCTGGGTGGTGATCTTTATCGCTTTTATCGGGATGCACTTGTTCTGTCACGGCGGACATCACCGGCATGGCAGTCATGGCGGAGCCGACCATCAGCCAGGCAACAGTGAAAAAGACAATGCGTCGGCGCAAGGACGCACCGCGCAGACACGTTCAAGTGAGCACCAGCACTAGACGGGCGAAGTCAATCGCAGGCTTGAGCTGATGATCAGAGCCTGTCCCCAAAATTGATGCTGAAAAATCGTAGTGCGCAATGGAGTGAGTGCCATGCTGAATATCAAAGTCGTGAGCTGGTCGCTGGGTCTGTTCATGGCCCTGAGTTTTGTCGTGTGCGTCATCTATGGCTTGATCGTCCCGCCGAGTTTGCATGCAATGGGGCTATTTTTGGAAATGATGTTGCCGGCCTTCAAGTGGCTGACGGTGGGCGGCTTCTGCTTGGGATTGATTGAGAGCTTTCTCTATGGCGCCTACATCGGACTGGTGTTCGTTCCGATTCACAATTTTCTGGCGCGCCGATGGGACGCGCCGTTAAAGCACTAACCCGATGTTCAAAGATCGCGACAGCGAGAAAAGTGACCGGGACGCCGATGGACGGAAATCGAACTTCTCGATGAAATGGCGAAATAGATCGGTCTGCGCTCGCTTGAACGCCTGCGGCGCGTCCGACGTGAATGATGGTTTCCAGACGGGTACGTCCAGACCATGAGTGCAACCACCCAAAAGCGCCATGTCTCAACATGGATGATCGGCGCCTGTGGCTTCTGGCTCGTGGGTCTCGGCCTGTATTTCATCGTACTACGACCCTCTGTGTTGCCGGAAGATGCGCGTTTCATGGATACGACCGCCGCACAGATTCAAGATGCAGTGCCCGGTCTTGAGCGTTGGTTGCAAAAAGTGTTCATGGTCATGGGCGGCTTCATCGCGAGCACGGGTGTGCTCGCCGTGCTCGTTGCTGCCGTGGCAATGCCTGCGCGACGCAACGGTACTTCGTGGGCTATCGGTCTTTCGGGTGGATTCAGTGTTGCGCTAATGAGCGCAGCAAACTTTGCGCTGCGTTCCGATTTCCGGTGGATGCTGTTAGTCCCGGCGTTGCTCTGGCTCGCGGGCCTCGTTTTGTATGTTGCGAAGCGCTAGAAAAATGTCGGTGACCCCGCGATTCGGCGAAAGCGGCCTGGTAATCGCCGTCAGGTCACTGGTGTCCAATGTGTCGGATCGCAGTGCCCCCGATATCAGGAGATTACGAGACGTCTCGGCGAAAAACCGAAGGGATGCAGCGTGATCAGCAAACATCTTTTTGTACTCCTCGCCTGCGTGTTTGTCGTCATGATCGGTCTGGGCATCACGATGCCAGTGCTACCTTTCTACGTGGAACGGCTCGCGCTGGAGGAAGGCGTATCGCGTTCCGCGCTAGTGATGCACGTCGGTTTGCTGACCGGCGTGTATGCGCTCGGACAGCTCGCCTTCGCCCCTGTGTGGGGTCGCATGTCAGATCGAACGGGAAGAAGGCCGCTCATTTTGATTGGCATTGCCGGCTATGTCGTCGCACAGATTCTGTTTGGACTGGCCACATCACTATGGCTGCTGTACGCGGCGCGCATCCTCGGCGGCATTTTGTCGTCGGCAACGCTGCCGGTCTCGGCGGCTTACATCGCAGACCTGACGACCCACAAGGAACGCAGCCGCGGGATGGCGTGGCTGGGTTCCGCGGTAAGTCTGGGCTTCGTCGTCGGCCCGGCGCTCGGCGGCGTGCTGACTCGACGCGATCTGCATTTCAGGGAGAGCTATGGACACTTCATGGTTGACAGCTTCTCCGTACCGTTCTTCGCTGCAGCGCTGTTGGGTCTGCTGACGCTTTTCGCTGCAATACGCTGGTTGCCGGAGTCGCTGCCTGCGCAACCACTACAGGCCGCGCGCGCAGAGACCCCGAACGATTGGCGAATGCTGGCCCGAGCGCTCGGCCCGCTGCTGGGTCTGGCCTTCGTCGGCCAATTCGGGCTGGCAATTTTTGAAGCGACGTTCGCACTCTATGCGCAGGCGAAGCTCAACTACGGTCCCGTTGAAGTGGGGGCGGTATTCGTCGTGTGCGGGTTGGTCATGACCGTCTTTCAAATCGGCGGTGTGGCTTTCCTTGCCGGGCGCGTCCGCGAGATTTTCCAGATAGCCGGCGGCTTTGTCTTGATGGGAGTGAGTATCGCGCTGCTGGCCGTGGCAAACACAACCTTCGCCGTTATGGCCCTTGTCGCTTTGCTCGCTTTAGGGATGTCTTTCATCTCGCCGAACCTCGCCGCGCTGATCTCCGAGCGTGGTGGAAGTCGACGCGTCGGTATAGCGCTCGGCGTTCAGAATGCCGCAAACAGTCTGGGGCAAGCCAGCGGACCGCTATTGGGTGGCGCATTGTTCATTTGGCAGGTGGATGCTCCGTATTTTCTGACCGGGGCATTGTTGGTCGCGGTCGGTTTGTTTATGACGTGGTCTTCGATGTCTCGCCAACACAGGCCGCGCTCGCTTGATGAATCTGGCGAGCCAGGCGAAGGCAACTTTGATTTGAAAAACGCAAGGAGTGGAACATGAGCTGTTGTAGCAATGTGATGAAACCCATCGAGGCGTCTTCGTGCTGTACACCCAAAGATACGGCGGCACATGCAGCGCGAGCCATACGCGATTCCGGCTGCGGCTGCGCACCGGTGGTTGAAGATAAGAATTCGCTCAAGCTTGTCGGCGTCGTTACCGAGCGCGATGTGTGTTGCAAAGTGGCCGCGGATGATCGAGTGGCTTCGGCTGTGCGCGTGGAAGAGATTATGCGCCCCGCCTCTGCGTGTTGTGGCGAGAACGATTCGATCGAACAGGCACACCGAAAACTCCAAGAGCACGGCACGACGAGTTTGCCGGTCATGGACAGCGCCGGAAGTTGCTGCGGCACGGTCAGCGTCCACGGTTTGCAGAAGTCGTAGGCATGAGGACGAAACCAAGGGCCCATCTCGTGGGTGGCGGCATCGGATCCCTGGCCGCCGCTGCCTTCATGATCCGTGACGGCGGCGTGCCTGGCGGAAATATTTCCATCCTCGAAGCAGCCTCGGTCATGGGTGGAAGTCTCGATGGTGCCGGAGATGCGATGCACGGGTATTCGTTGCGCGGCGGCCGCATGTTGACCACCGATAACTACGAGTGCACCTGGGATCTCTTCAAATCGATTCCCTCGTTACTAAGCGAGAGCACCACGGTGTTCGACGAAACCGTGGCGTTCAATGAGCGATACAAGGCTCATTCCCTGGCGCGGTTAGTTGACCGCCGTCGCGCAAAGGTCCCCGTGACATCGATGGGATTCTCCATGCAGGACCGTGTCGAATTGCTGAAGCTCAGCAATACCGACGAGGACTTGCTGGGTGCAAGTTGCATCACCGACTGGCTTTCTCCGGAATTCTTCGACACGGAATTCTGGTACATGTGGGCAACGACATTTGCCTTTCAACCTTGGCACAGCGCCGTCGAATTCAAGCGTTACCTGCACCGCTTCATGCTTGAGTTTTCCCGCATTGAAACCCTAGCAGGCGTCAAACGAACCATCTACAACCAGTACGACTCCCTGGTTCTACCCTTGCAACGGTGGCTCGAAGGCTCTGGAGTCCGCTTGATCACGGATTGCAAAGTGACAGATCTCGATCACACCTGCGAAGACGGCAAGTTGATCGTAACTGGCATCCATTGTTTGCGACAGGGGAAGATCGAAGTGATTGCGGTGAATGACGGCGACCTCGTCTTCCTGCAAAACGGGTCCATGACCGACGCCTCTAGCTTGGGGTCGATGACGAACGCGCCCGCCAAACTCACCAAGTCAGACAGCGGTGGTTGGACGCTCTGGGAAAAGCTGGCGAAAGGTCGGCCGCAGTTCGGCAATCCCGCGGCGTTCAACAGCTGCATCGCGCAGTCGTATTGGGCGTCGTTTACCGTCACGCTGAAGGACCTTGCATTCTTCGACTCGATGGATCAATTCAGCGGCAACGAGGCCGGAATCGGCGGCCTGGTAACGTTCAAGGACTCCAATTGGCTGATGTCCATTGTGCTGGCGCATCAACCCCACTTTGCGAACCAGCCTGCCGACGTACAGGTGTTCTGGGGATACGCCCTGTTCCCGGACCGGATCGGCAATTTCATTGCGAAACCGATGGCTGAGTGTAATGGCGCGGAGATTCTGCAGGAGCTTTGCGGGCATCTGCGATTCGACTTGGAGACCGTCGCAACGGCCAACTGCATTCCGTGCCGCATGCCCTACATCACCAGCATGTTTATGCCGCGCGAGCGCAGTGATCGACCGCTGCCGGTGCCAACGGGCTCGAAGAATCTCGCGTTCATCAGCCAGTTCGTCGAAATTACGGACGATGTCGTCTTCACCGTGGAGTATTCGGTGCGAGCAGCACAGATGGCCGTCTACGAATTGCTGGGTGTCGACCGCAAAGTCCCACCGATAGCGCCTCACGACAAATCACTCCGAGTGCAGTTCGAGGCATTGGTCAAGGCGTTCAAGTGATGCCCAATGTGACGGCCATCCTGCTGATATATGATTTTGTCTCGGGAGCCGAGTCATAAAATCTGACTCGCCCTGCGTCCTGACGATCAACGGCGGCTCGTCGAGCATCCGGTTTGCGGTTTATGAGTCCGGCGATGTTCTGCGACGGCTGCTGGATGGAAAAATTGATCGCATCGGTTCGCGCAGCACGAATCTCGTTGTCAATGATCTCTCTGGAAAGCGGCAGATCACCCGCCGCGTGGCCGCCGCCGACCACCACACAGTGGTTGGTGTTCTGTTGGACTGGCTTGAGGCGCAGCCGACCTTCTCATCAGTCACCGCCGTAGGACATCGCGTCGTACATGGAATGAAACATTCGGAACCCGTGCGCGTCACACCGAAGTTGCTCGCGCATTTGCGCCGCATCACGCCGTACGATCCCGATCACTTGCCGCGCGAGATTGAACTCATTGAGGCGTTCAGGCGGCGGCATCCGAAACTGCCTCAGGTGGCCTGCTTTGATACCGCCTTTCATCGCACGATGCCGAGGGTCGCCAAGCTGTTGCCAATCCCGCGGCGATACGCAGCCAAGGGTGTGGAGCGTTACGGCTTCCACGGCCTGTCCTATGCCTATTTGATGGAGGAACTCGCCCGCATCGATCCGGCATCCAGCAAGGGTCGAGTGATCCTCGCGCATCTCGGCAATGGCGCGAGCGTGGCCGCTGTGCGCGATGGCAAGAGCATCGACACCAGCATGGGCTTCACGCCCACGGCAGGATTGGTAATGAGCACTCGTTCGGGAGACCTGGATCCTGGATTGGTTTACTACCTGGCTCGCACCGAGGGCATGTCAGCAGCGCGATTTCAGCGGATGGTGAATCACGAATCAGGGCTGCTCGGAATTTCCGGGACGAGCTCCGACGTGCGCGACTTGCTCGCGCGCGAGGGAAGTGACGCGCGCGCGGCGGAGGCCTTAGCGCTATTTTGCTACCAAGTAAAAAAGTGGATCGGCTCCTTCGCAGCGGTACTTGGTGGGCTGGACACGCTGGTCTTCGCCGGTGGCATCGGCGAAAACGCTCCCCTCATCCGGAAACGGATCTGCGACGGACTTGGCTTTCTTGGCGTTCAGCTGAACCAAAACCGCAATGTGAAGGGTGCGCCGCTGGTCTCGCCAGACGGCGGTGGCGTCAAGGTGCGCATCATCCGCACCGATGAGGAACTCATGATTGCGAGGTCCGTCACGCGCACCCTTAATCTCGATTCAGTGCCGAAAACATAGCCCATGAAGACCAGCACGCTCGCACCGAAACTGCTTCACAAGATGGATGGGCGTGAGGATCGCCCGCTCGGTGGCTGACAACGCTGTCACGCCCAGTCGCGTGCCTGCTAATGCAAGCGGGGTGCGATCCCTTTTGCGTCTGATCTATATCGTTTGGGTGTTGCTGCCGCAATACCGCGCTCTGCGCCGGCATGTCCCAAGTACAGGTGGCGGGTCACCAACGCGGTTCGCCGCACGCTTGATTGCGCTTGGCCCGGTGTTCGTCAAGATGGGCCAGATCCTAAGCACGCGCCCAGACGTGATGCCGCAAGCTTATGTCGATGCGCTTTCTTTCCTGCAGGAGAACGGATCGGAAGTTCCGTTTGAAGCGATCCGCGCCACGATCGAGACCCAATTTGGCAAGCCTGTCGAAGAGCTTTTTGCCGCATTCGATCATAGGCCAGTCGCCGCGGCATCGTTCGCACAGGTCCATCGGGCAACTTTGGTGGACGGCACGGTCGTCGCCGTAAAGGTCCAGCGGCCTCATCTGGACTGGCTTGTTTGCCGCGATCTGGACGCGATTGAGTCCGGGCTAGGATGGCTATATCGCTTAATACCGCGGCGCATGAGGCGAACCAATCTACGCGATTTTTTTGCGGAGTTTAGACGCTACACGCTCCAGGAATTGGACTTCTCGCAGGAAGGGCGCGTCATCGACCGCTTCCGCGCAAATTTTCAGGGCCGCGTCGACGTCAAGTTTCCCGCCGTTTACTGGAGTCACACGAGCCATCGTGTGCTCACCATGGGTTGGGTGAAGGGGCTGCGTGTACATGAGGCTGCCAATTCGCTCGACGCAAAGGCAAAGCAGCGGCTTGTCACACTGCTCGTCGACGTCATGCTCAAGATGTTCGTTTCCGATGGCCTATTTCATGCCGATCTTCATCCGGGGAACATCGTTTTTCACGAAGATGGAACCTTCACCCTGCTTGATTTCGGCATGTACGGTGAGTTGACTCCGCGGCAACGTGATCGATTCATTCTCTACTGGTTCGCAGTGGTCCAGCGCCAGACCCGACGCGCGTTTCATCATTTCAAGGCTCAGACGCGGATGTTGCCCGGCGCAAACGAAGAGGCATTCTTCGCACGCTTCGCGGAACTGGCTGAGAAGTTCTATACGTCGCACCTGAGCCAGATGAGCTTCACGAAGGTATACCTGGAGATGATGGAAGCCGGTTACGAGTTCGGGTTCGTCTTTCCGAGCGAGCTGATGCTGCATGCCAAGGCCCTCACGACGGCGGAGACGCTTATTTTCGTGCTCGCTCCAGATGCAAGGTTCGAGCAGCTTTCTCGCCCGTTCATCGCGCGCGAGTATGCCGCGCGTGCGGGGTCGCTTGATCTTTTAAAGCGGCGCATTTCTCAACTGGCTCCAGAGCTCTTCCTCCTCGGGGAATTGCCACCGCCGGAATCCCTTGACGAGACCTGGGATTGGGAGGCCACCGTCGACGTCTTCGGGGAACTGGGCAATCGGCTCGAAAACGTCGTGCGGCGTGCATTGGAAGGGGGCGGCCTTTGGCGCGTGCTCGTAGAGCAACATGCCCAGGTGGTATTGAAGACGACGCCGCTTGCCGGATCAGTACGCGATCTAATGAAACAGACGTGGGATCGCTATTATGAACTCGAGCCGTCGGTGGCGATACAACCCACTCTGGGCGCGGTGTTCACGACACATGCGGCCGCCTTGATACTCGCCATGCATGAAACACTGCTTCGACATGGTATTGCCGCCGCAGAATCACATCGACTGATCTACGACATCGGATGGAGCATCTATCGACAGATGGGCGAACCGCCCTTACTCATCGCCAGCGCGTTTACGCGGGATCCGCGCAAGCGCCTTAAGCTTGCGACGGATATGTTCCGCAGCTTCCCGTTCGGCTCCCCGAGCTACGAATGGCGCGACGTCCCTAGCGTGGATGACGCAATTGCTTTCGATTGCATGAAGTGCCCGGTCGCCGAGTTTTTCGCGAGCAAAAATGCATCGGAACTTTGCGTTCAAACGTTTTGCCGGCTCGACTTTCCACTGGCGGAGACATGGGGCGGACGGTTGGAGCGAAAAGGAACGATTGCTTCGGGCGCCCAGCGCTGCGACTTTCGCTGGTATCCAAGCAAGCAGGCAGGCTCGCCGGCGGATGGTAAACCACAACACGGTGCGTCGTCAGATGGCGATGCGCGTGGATTCAGTTGATCTCCATTTGCGCGGTTGCGCAATTATTACGGCGGGAATGACCGGCGCCACAGTCAGAAATTATTGAGGCGCATGAGGTGCCTGGACCGAATCCGATCCAGGTTGTCATTTCGCGATCAACGCGGAGCGACCGATTTCGGATAAATTCGGGAAACCTAATACATGAAAACCAACATAGTCACGCCGGAACTGCTTCATCGGATGGACGCGTACTGGCGCGCCGCCAACTATCTGTCGGTGGGCCAGATATACCTTTACGACAACCCGCTGCTCAAGCGCCCGCTGACGCTCGCAGATGTGAAACACATGCTGCTGGGACACTGGGGTACGACTCCCGGGCAGAACTTTATTTACGCGCACCTAAATCGGGTTATAAACAAATACGACCTCGACATGATTTACGTCTCCGGCCCAGGGCATGGCGGCCCCGCTGTCGTGGGCAATACATATCTTGAGGGCACCTACAGCGAGATCTATCCCGATATCAGTCAGGATGAGGCTGGGCTTCAGAAGCTCTTTCTCCAGTTTTCATTTCCCGGAGGAATTCCCAGTCACGCATCGCCGGAGACGCCTGGCTCGATCCACGAAGGCGGCGAATTGGGCTATTCGCTCAGCCATTCGTTCGGCGCGGTGTTCGACAATCCGGATCTCATTGTCGCCTGCGTCGTCGGCGATGGGGAGGCGGAAACCGGGCCGCTGGCCACTGCGTGGCATTCGAACAAATTCCTGGATCCGGCAACCGACGGTGCGGTGCTGCCGATCCTGCATCTAAACGGCTACAAAATTTCGAATCCGACAGTTCTCGCGCGTATTACCCGCGAGGAACTTGAACAGTTGCTCCGAGGCTACGGGTGGACGCCGTACTTCGTCGAGGGTCACGAGCCCGCGTTGATGCATGAAGCGATGGCTGCAACACTCGACACGGCAATAGAGCAGATCAAGAAAATTCAAGAGAACGCTCGCGTCCATGGCGACCTCACGCGACCGCGCTGGCCGATGATCGTCCTCAAATCTCCCAAGGGTTGGACGGGGCCGAAGATAGTCGATGGCCTTCAGGTTGAAGGTACTTTTCGAGCGCATCAAGTACCACTCTCCGACCCGGCGACGCATCCCGAGCACCTTAAACTGTTGGAAGACTGGCTGAGGAGTTACCGGCCGGAGGAATTTTTCGACGAGCAGGGGCGCCTGAAACCGGAACTCGCCGAACTTGCACCCAAAGGCGAACGACGAATGGGGTCGAATCCCCACGCCAATGGCGGCATCCTGCTCCGGGACCTGCGGATGCCAGATTTTCGAGACTACGCCGTCGACGTGCCCTCGCCAGGAGTGCGTGGCATCGGCGACACACGCGTGCTGGGACGTTTTCTGCGCGACGTGACGAAGCAAAACAATGAGACGCGAAATTTCCGTGTCTTTGGGCCGGACGAGACGATCTCCAACGGCTTGGAAGCACTCTTTGAAGTCACCAGCCGCCAATGGGACGCCCCGACGTTGCCGAACGACGAATTTCTCGCGCCGGCTGGACGCGTGATGGAAATGCTCAGCGAGCACCAGTGCGAGGGTTGGCTTGAGGGCTACTTGCTCACCGGGCGGCATGGCCTGTTCAACTGCTACGAAGCATTCATCCACATTGTCGATTCGATGTTCAACCAGCACGCCAAATGGCTGAAGGTCACCTCGCATCTTCCGTGGCGCAGAAAGATCGCCTCGCTCAATTATCTGCTGGCCTCACACGTCTGGCGCCAGGATCACAACGGCTTCACCCACCAAGACCCGGGGTTTATCGGTCATGTCATGAACAAAAAGGCCGACATCGTTCGCGTATACCTTCCGCCGGACGCGAACTGCCTGTTGTCCGTCATGGATCACTGTCTGCGCAGCCGGCACTATGTCAATGTTGTTATCGCGGGCAAACACCCGGCGCCACAATGGCTCACGATGGACGCGGCCGCTTCGCATTGCGCAGAAGGCATCGGCATCTGGCAATGGGCCAGCAACGATCAGGGCGTTGCGCCCGACGTGGTCATGGCTTGTTGTGGCGACGTGCCCACGCTGGAGACGCTCGCTGCCGTTTCCATTTTGCGACAACATCTACCCGACTTGAAAATCCGTGTTGTCAACGTGGTCGACCTTACGAAACTGGAACCGAACACCGAACACCCCCATGGCTTGAGCGATTCGGATTTCGATTCGCTATTCACCAAAGGCAAGCCAATCATCTTCGCGTTTCATGGATATCCTTGGTTGATCCACCGGCTGACGTACCGCCGCACCAACCATAGGAGCCTGCACGTCCGCGGCTACAAAGAAGAAGGCACGATCACCACCGCATTCGACATGACTGTACTTAACGATATGGATCGCTTCCATTTGGTGATGGACGTCATCGATCGCCTGCCGCAGTTAAGTTCCATGGGGGCCGAATTGAAGCAGCAGCTTCATGACAAGCTCGCGGAGCATTCGCGTTACATCCGCAAACACGGCGAAGACATGCCCGAAATCCGCAATTGGAAGTGGGACGCGACGGGCGCAGACCAGCCGGTGTAATCCGCGCGAGCGCCGGTTAGTATGCGACTTAAGAAGATGATCAGCTACGGGCCTAACGCATCGCCTTCATCACACCCTATGAACAACACTCCTCGCCAAATTGATCTTCAAGCAATGGCTAAACAAGCCATGATGGACAATGGCTTTGAGCCGGAATTCTCTCCCCAAGTTCAGCAACAGCTGGGAGAGTTGAAAGTGCATTCTCCGCAAATTGCACCGAGTGCGAACATTCGCGATCTGCGCGCTCTCCTGTGGTCTTCGATTGACAACGACGATTCGCGGGATCTTGACCAGGTCGAAGTAGTTGAGCGGTTGCCCACCGGCGAAACGAAGGTTTTGGTGGGAATTGCGGACGTGGATGTCTTCGTCCCGAAGGGCTCGGCTATTGATGTCCACGCTGCCAAAGAAACAACAACGGTATATACGGGTGTTCGGAATTTTCCGATGTTGCCGGAGCAGCTCTCCACCGAGATGAGCTCGTTGCTGGAAACCGACGATAAGCTAAGCATTGTGGTCGAGTTTGTCGTCGGCAGTGATGGGTCTGTCCATTCAAGCACCCTCTACCGGGCGATCCTCCGCAACAAGGCACAGCTTACCTATAACGCCGTGGGGCCGTGGCTCGAAGGTAAAGGCGGAGTTCCACCCAAAGTGGCGGCCTCGACTGAACTCCAGTCGCAATTGAAGTTACAAGACGAAGTGGCGCAAGCGCTCAAGCTTGCGCGATTCCAGCATGGTGCGCTGAATATCGAAACCATTGAGGTTCGCCCCGTGGTGCTCAACGATACGGTGGTGGACGTTTCCAAGCAGGAGAAGAATCGAGCGACCGAGCTCATTGAAGAATTCATGATCGCTGCCAATGAAGTGGTAGCTCGCATGTTGGAAGACAACAAAGTGTCGTCGATCCGGCGCGTGGTAAAGACCCCTGACCGCTGGGGCCGGATCGTGGAGCTGGCAGCGAAACTAGGTGGACAGCTTCCCGCCGAGCCCGATTCCAAAGCGCTCAACGAGTTTCTGATCCAGCGCAAGGCGGACGATCCGGATCACTTTGCGGACCTTTCATTGGCGGTCATCAAACTGATGGGGCCGGGGGAGTACGTTTTGGAGCGTCCTGGAGACCCGGAACAAGGGCATTTCGGCCTCGCAGTGCAGGACTACACTCACTCCACCGCTCCGAATCGCCGCTACGCCGATCTCGTCACGCAACGACTGATCAAAGCTGTATTTGCGAAGCAGCCTGCACCCTATACGGATGATGAGCTTGCCGCCATCGCGCTCAATTGCACGTTGAAAGGTGATGCTGCGCGCAAGGTTGAGCGAGAAATGTCGAAGCGAATCGCCGCCGTCGCGATGACCAACAGAATTGGCGAGACGTTCGATGCCATGGTTACCGGAGTGACTTCGCACGGAACGTTCGTTCGTGTGTTGAAACCTGCGGTAGAAGGACTATTGGCACAGGGCCAGCGGGGCGCAGATGTTGGCGACAAGCTACGCGTAAAGCTGATCAGCACAGATGTCCGGCGCGGATACATTGATTTTGCGCGTGCTTAGATGCAAGCGACTCGCTGCGCAAAGTCGGTGCTACTGGCGCATTCTGACCGAGAGCCGCTCATAGCCAGCCGCCAGTGAATCCCGCGCGTCGCAACCCCGTGGCGAGGTAGGGGCAGTCGCGCATCAAGCGCCACAATGTGCCTGTGCGGTAGTTTTCTATCATCAGAATGATTGGGCCTTCATTCAGTCCAAAGTACCATGGAGATACCCAGCCGTTGGGATTGCTGGACGCAGTGGAGTAAGTCGGATTGAAAGATGCTCTGAAGCCGTAGCGACTCGAATCTTTCAGTTTGAGATCATGAATACAGTGGTCGAGTACGGGCAGCACAACCTCGGGCGCAAATGGCAACGACGCCGCAACGGCCCATGGCGCGATAGTGCCGTCATCCGGTCCGTACGGTACTCCGCGTCCCAGGTAATCAAGAACTGCCGCTCAATCCCGTCTACCTTGATTGTGTCGGGGCCGGGTCCGTCGCTGGCGGAGACTCCCCAGCAATCTTTGCCATAACCCGCAAATTTCAGCGGATTGTCGATCGCGTACTGTTGCTGCACATAGGTTGCGCGGCGAGTGTTCTCGAAATAATCGATGCCTTTGGCGCGCATGAATGCGTCTTGGATGCCGCGAAAGTCGATCCAGATATGCGAAATCTGGTGCGTGAACAAGGGACCAGCGTAGAGGTAGTCGTACCCGTAACAGTTTTTCCATTCGTATGTGGACGCCCAAGCCGCGTAGCTTTCTTCCATCAGCGGATACGTCGGCGAGCCGAGTCCCAAGATGTACAACACCAACGCCTCGTCGTAGCCTTCCCAACGGAACTTGAGAAATCCGCTTTCAGGTTTCCAGCCATGCGTAACCGTTAGGCCACCGTTTTGCGCCCACGGCCAGTCGGTACGGCGATAGAGTGCGTGCGCGAGGGCGCGCAGTTCCTTTTCATCAGTGGTATCCGCGTCAAAATAGGTGCCGGCAGTGAGGGCACCAGCGAGCAGAATGGCGCTATCCACGGTCGACAGTTCGCATTGCCAGGCGCGCCGGCCAGTCTGCATGTCGAGAAAGTGATAGTAAAACCCGTGATAACCGGTGGCGTCGGGCTCAGGCCCTTGCCGGCTGTTCCAAAAAAAACGCAGGGTGGCGAGGATCGTCTCAACTGCTGCCGCGCGTGTAATGAAGGCGCGTTCGACGGCCACGGGATACACCGCCAACGCGAGACCAGTGGAGGCTATGCTGGCGGGCCAATCCGCCGCAGTCTTGTCCCGAACCAGCCCATTTTGCGGATTGGTCCAGTGAAGGAAATAGTTGAAGGTTTCGCGCTGAAGCGATTCCAGCTCGGAATCGACGGTGGGTTTTGCGCCCTTCATGGTTTCAATCATAAGAATGAATGCACGCATTCGTGAGCATGGATTCGGTCGACTGCCGACCGCTGTGCAGACACGTGAGCATGCTTTCCAGGCGCAGCGGCGATATCTCCATGGGGAATTCTATTCGCATTACATTGCAGGCGGTGTTGTTTGCGTAATGACCGTCCCGAGGGATTTCCCGCGAAGCAGTCGATACACGACCGGAATCACCAGCATCGACAGCAACGGCGCCGTTATCATGCCACCGACCATCGGTGCCGCGATGCGCTGCATGATTTCCGACCCAGTCCCATGGCCTAGCATGATCGGCAGCAGTCCGGCCATGATGACGGCGACCGTCATCGCCTTCGGGCGCACTCGCTGCACGGCGCCCTCGCGAATCGCGGCGAGCAGTGTCCCCGTAGTCGCCGGTTCACCGACAGCCATTCGGCGCTCGTGAGCGTGCTTGAGGTACAGCAGCATGATCACGCCGAATTCGGCCGACACGCCGGCCAGCGCAATAAACCCAACCGCAGTGGCGATAGACATCGCGTAACCGAGCAGGTACATCAACCAGAATCCGCCGATCAAGGCAAACGGCACGCTGCACAGAATCAGCAGCGCTTCGTCAATGCGGCCGAAGGTGATATACAACAGCACGAAGATGACGACGAGTGTCGCCGGAACAACGGTCTTGAGTTTCGCCATCGCGTGTTCGAAGTATTCGAATTGGCCGGACCAGCCCACCGATATGCCTGCAGGTAGCACGAAATGCTGCGACACCCGGTCGCGCAGATCGCGCACGACCGAGGCGATGTCGCGACCGTGGACGTCCACATAAATCCAGCCCGAGAGCCGTGCATTCTCGCTCTTGATCATCGGGGGACCGTCGGCTATCGCAATGTGCGCGACCGTGCTCAGGGGTATCTGTGCACCGCCAGACGTGAGTAGCGAAAGGTCGCGCAACCGCTGCACATCGTCGCGGAGCTCGCGCGGATAGCGCACGCTGATCGGAAAGCGCTGTCGCCCTTCGATCGTCTCACCGATAGTCTCTCCGCCGATCGTACTCGAGACGATACTCTGCACGTCGGCGATGTTGAGACCGTAGCGCGCCGCCGCCGCACGATCGATGTCGATGTTCACGTAGCGCCCACCGGTAAGGCGCTCCGCCAAAGCAGAGCTCACACCTGGAATTTCTTTTGCCAGATGCTCGATCTGCGCGGCGACCTGGTCGATGGTTTCCAAGTCATTTCCACCTACCTTGATACCGATCGGACTCTTGATGCCAGTCGCGAGCATGTCGAGACGATTGCGGATTGGCGGCACAAACAGGTTGGTCAACCCCGGCAGGTGCACGGCGTGATCGAGTTCTTCGATCAATTTGTCCGCCGTCATGCCCGGGCGCCACTGATCGCGCGGCTTGAAGCGGATCGTCGTTTCGACCATCTCCAGCGGCGCTGGATCAGTCGCTGTATCTGCTCGGCCGATCTTTCCGAAGACGCTCGCGACCTCGGGCACGGTGCGAATCATCTTGTCGGTTTCCTGAAGGATCTGCGCGGCCTTGCCAGCGGAAAGTCCTGGCAGCGCAGTAGGCATGTAGAGCACATCGCCTTCGTCGAGTGGCGGCAGAAATTCGCCGCCAAGCTGGCTGATCGGCCACAGCGTCGCCAGTAATATCAAAGCTGCAATCACGAGGGTGGCATGTGGCGCGCGCAGCGCGGCATCAAGGACGGGCCGGTATATCGCGATCAAACCGCGCGACAGTGGGTTGGCTTGCTCGTCGGGTATGCGGCCGCGAATCCACAAGCCCATCAGCACCGGAATCAACGTCACCGACAAACCTGCTGCCGCCGCCATAGCGTAGGTCTTGGTGAAAGCCAGCGGTGCGAACAGACGACCCTCCTGCGCTTCCAGCGTGAAGACGGGTACGAAGGACAACGTGATCACGAGCAGGCTGAAAAAAAGCGCGGGTCCGACTTCTGCGGCCGCATCGGCGATCAGACGCCAGCGCTCGTCGTTCTGGATTTGTCCATTGGGATGGGCATGTCTCCACGCCTCCAGGTGCTTGTGCGCATTCTCGATCATCACGATAGCGGCATCGACCATCGCGCCGATCGCGATCGCGATACCGCCAAGTGACATGATGTTCGCGTTGATACCTTGAGCGTGCATCACGATGAATGCGGTGAGCACGCCGAGCGGCAACGCGACGATGGCAACGAGTGCTGAGCGCAAGTGAAACAGGAACGCCGCGCAGACGAGCGCAACGACAATGAATTCCTCAAGCAGCTTGCCGCTCAGGTTGTCGATTGCGCGGTCGATCAGTTGCGACCGATCATACGTCTCGACGATCTCTACACCTGCCGGCAGGCTCGGACGGATTGCCGCGAGTTTCGCTTTCACGGACTCGATGGTCGCTCGCGCGTTCTTGCCTGAGCGCATCACCACGATGCCGCCGGCGACTTCGCCTTCGCCATTCAATTCCGCAATGCCACGGCGCATCTCCGGACCCAACTGGATACGAGCGACGTCACTGAGTAGCACCGGCACGCCGCCGGCGCCGGTCTTGAGCGGAATCGCACGAAAATCATCAAGCGACTTAAGATAGCCGCTGGCGCGCACCATGTATTCGGCCTCGGCCATCTCCAGCACCGAACCGCCGGCCTCGCCGTTGGCGCGCTTCACCGCATCAATCACCTGCGCGTGGGTAATGCCGTAGCTGCGCAGCCGATCCGGGTCGAGCACGATCTGGTACTCGCGCACCATGCCCCCAACGCTCGCGATTTCGGCAACACCGGGAACGCTCTTCAATTCGAAGCGCAGGAACCAGTCCTGCAGGGTGCGAAGTTCTGACAGATCGTGCTTTCCGGTCCGATCTACCAGCGCATATTCGTAGATCCAACCGACACCCGTCGCATCCGGACCGAGCATGGCACGCGTACCCTCCGGCAAGCGCGATTGCACCTGGCTCAAGTATTCCAAAACACGCGAACGTGCCCAGTACAAATCGGTGCCGTCCTCGAACAGCACGTACACGTACGATTCGCCGAACAATGAATAGCCCCGCACCGTCTTGGCGCCCGGCACCGACAGCATCGTCGTCGTCAGCGGGTAGGTGACCTGGTCCTCGACGATCTGCGGGGATTGGCCCGACCACGTCGTGCGCACGATGACTTGCACGTCGGACAAATCAGGCAGCGCATCGACCGGCGTCTCGCGCACAGCGTACACGCCCCATGCGGCGAGAAACGCCGCTGCGATCAGCACGAGAAATCGGTTCGCGATTGACCAGCGGATCAGGCGCGCGATCATGGTGTGCGATCCTTTTTCTCGCCGAGCACACTGATCTTTGCTATCTCGAATTGGCCGTCTGCGTTCGTGAAGAAGTTGAAACTGACACGCTGACCCACGCGGATGTCGCTCGCCGACGCTTTGGCCGGACAGGCGAACGTCATCGTCATCGCCTCCATATCGAGTGAGGCAATGGCGTCGGTTGCGATCGTACAGCGGGGACCGTCGATCGCGCGCACGACACCTGTCGCCGAGTGCTGCGCATTTGCAGCGGGCGCGGTCTCCGTGCGCGGAGAGGGCGACGTCGGCGTGCCGTCGTCTAATCGCGCGAGCGTTCCACTCAAGCTCGCTTCGGAGTCGATCAGAAATTGTCCGGAGAGAACCACGAGGTCACCCTCGCGCACTCCATCGAGTACGGCCGTCTTGCCGCCGGCTTCTTCGCCCATGCGCACTTCCTTCACGCGAAAGCGACCGTGCCCGTCATCGACCACGACAACGTTTCTTGTTCCTGTCGCGATAACGGCTTCACTTGAGATCAGGATGCTGTTCGTCGGTGGTGCTGCGGGGGTGATCTCCACGCTTGCGTACATTCCGGGTGCAAGCCGTCCTTTCGGATTCGGCAACACGATGCGCGCTCTTTGGGTTCGAGTGGCTGGATCCAGATCAGGCAGCAATGCCTCGACGGTCCCGGTGAAGTTCTCGCCGGGAAACGCAGGGAGGCTTGCCGTGGCGGTGGCGCCGGCTGCAATTCGGCCGCTGTCGGTTTCTGCGATAGCAACGTTCACCCAGACAGTATCGAGGCCACTCAGTGTGACCAACGGCGTGCCGGCCAAGACCGATGCACCCTCGCGTATCGCAAGATCGGTAATGACGCCGTCGCGCGGTGCTGAGATCGTGATGCGCGTCTCTGCCTGACCCGTGCGTTCAACGGCGCGGATCTGTGCATCGTCCACTCCGATCAGCACCAAGCGCTGACGAGCCGCGGCGCGTAACGCATCGAGCCCACCCGCCTTGGCTCGGCGCAGCGAAAGGTATTCTTCCTGCGCGGCTGTCCAGTCTGGCGCGATCACGGTCACTAGGGGCTGGCCGCGCGTGACGGCACTCAGCGGCGCACGCACCCACAATTTCTCGACGATGCCGGCTACACGGCTCTGCACTACGGCGACGGACCGTTCGTCAAAGGCGAGCGCGCCCGTCGCGTGCACGGTATGAGTGAGTGTTCCGCGCTCGGCTTTGGCGGTGCGCACGCCGAGGTTTTGGGTTTGGCGCGGATCAATGCGTACCGTTCCCGTGTCCTCGCCGCCGCTGTCGGCGTACTTGGGAACGAGTTGCATGTCCATAAACGGCGACTTGCCTGGCGCATTGAAATGTTGCTGCGGCACCATAGGGTCGTACCAATACAGCGCAGGCTTGTCCACAGCAGCGACATGGGTAGCAGTTGCTGGTTGCCGAACCACGAATAGGGTGGCGACGATTCCCAGAACAAACGCGACGGTGGCTGCGATGACAAGGGGAAGGGTTCGCATGGCTCAGTGCTCCTGCGCAAACGCGAAATGAAGCGCCGCCCATGACTGCCCGAGCGTGTTCTCAAGCTCGGTGTAGGTGATGCGCTGCTCGATCACTTGATCGAGCGCGGTGAGAGACGCCTGCAAATCACCGCGCCCGCCGCGGTAGGCCGCCAGCGTTGCCTCCGCACGATCATCGGCCAACGGCAGAAGCTCGCGCTCGTAACGCTCGACGCGTTCGCGAGTGCTGCGCCACGTCGCAATGGTTTTGCGTAGGTCGGCCGTGTGCATACGGCGCGCGTCTTCGCGTTCGGCTTCAATCTGCGCCAACGCTGCTTGCTTGGACGCGATCATAGGGTCCTGACGCGAGCCGGCGAAAAGTGGCAGTCCCACGCGGAATTCGAGCGAGACCATGTTCGAGTAGCGCGGGCCGCGTTGCGCGTAGTCGAATTCGACCGACCAGTCCGGACGTTTCTCGGCGCGCGCGAGGGCGACATCGGTCGTCGCGACCTGTTCGGCCGCCGCATAGGCAAGCAGCTCGCGATGATGCGTCACGTTTGCCACCAGCGAATCCGGATCGACGCCGAGTTCCGACCAGTTCGCCGCATCGCCGAGCGGTCGCTCGGCTGCATCGGGCAACCAGCGTGCGAATTCCGCGCGGGTCTCGGCGACTTCACGTTCGACCTGGCTGATTCGATCGGCGAGCATCGCTTGCGCCGACTTGGCGGCAATACCATCCGCCGCGGAACCGCGCCCCGAACTCAGTGCGGCCGTCGCCGCAGCCACCTGCGCCTGTGCGCGGGGATCGAGTGTCTTGAGTAATTCCAGCCGACGCTCAGCGCTCATGCGTGCGATCCACGCGCGCGCGACGGATTCGCGCACTGAGAGCTGTGCGCTCGCCAGGACTGCTTTCTCGCGTGTCGCGACGGCTTGCGCGCGTTCGGTGCGCAGTTGGCGTTTTTCGCGCCGCGTGAAATCCTGCATGACGCCGATCTTGCGCATCGTCATAAAGTCATTCGTCAGGCTGAAGGCATCGCCCGTCGTGACCGGCAAGTTATCGACGCCGGCGACTAGCTGCGGATCGGGTAGCGCTCCGGCGGGCGTGATCGCATCTTCCGCGGATTCGGCAGCCGCTCTGCGCGCAGTGATCGCGGGCGACTCTTGCTCGGCGAGGCGCACCGCTTCAGTCAAGGAGAGCGGTCTAATGTCCGCGGTTGCCCCGAGCGCCATCGGCGAGAGGGCTATCGCAAGTGCAGCGATGGAATGGGCTGCAAGGCTACGCGCACGAACAGCGCTTGGCCGCGCGCGCACGAACAATTCCAAATGTATAAAACGCATAGGAGCTCCGAAAGCAGACGACGACGTGCCGCGAGTGCGGCGCACGGGTCTTGCGATCGAACCTCAAATCTGGAAGGTGCAGTGCTGGATGGTTAGCGGAGGAGCGGTGGCGTGTGCATCGATCTCGCACGCAGTGAATTCACGCGGACCAACGCGGGTCGTATCGATTTCGCGAGACCACGTGGTGGCCGGCAGTATGGCCGCCGGGACACTCGGCAGCGGCGCATGATCCGACGTCTGGGCCAGTGGATGGCAGTGCTGCTGACACCGGGTATTGTCGCCGGTACTCGGGGAGCCACATGGCGGCATCTGTGAAGTTGCTGCCACGTTTTCCACGTCGCCAATTTCCAGCGGACAGGCATACGTCGCCATCGCAACCTGCTGGAACAGCAGGCCGAATAGCGCGATCAGCGCAATCCAGCGACGGTGACGACGACGGAACAACATTAGTGGCTAACTCGCGATGGTTCGTAAATGGACCGGAATTGGTACTCCGAGCTTACGCCACCAGAAGCGGACATGCACGCAGATGTCTGCGTCGCGCGTGCGGCAGTGAACTGAGTTGGTTGCCGGTCGGTTGGCGTGGCGCATCTTGATCTGACCACAATTGGAGCAGTTCGGACGACCATCTGGGGCAACGTAACGACAATCTGTCTGTTTGAATAATTGTATACCTTTAAAGAACGGCAATTTGCGCACTTTGTGGTTGCTCATCATCTTGGATCGTCCGGCGCTCGCCGGCCGCGCTCTCGGGCTGCGCCGCGAGCCACGCTCTGCCCGTCTCGCCCATTCGGCTTCGATCGCTCGTTCAGAATCTCCGGAAGACAAACCCATGCTGACGGTCGGACAGCCGAAACTTCGCTGTGCTGTCCTTCGTGTCGTTTAGCACAGAGTGGCCTCTATTAAGAACGTCTCATCACATGACGAGGAACTTGTGCAGCGTCTGCGGCATCCATCGCGCGCTGTCCGGTCACTCGCGATCATGCGTTGCGCAGCAGAGGCGGTTCGTAGTTCGCCATTTCTCCGGTGAGTTGAACGGGTGCTATTCAGGGGGAATTTTGGCGGCGCGGCGTAAGGCGCAAGGGCTACGCAACCCCGTGTCGTCGCTGCGCTCCAGCCCGCGCCAGGCCGCGTTGCGCTTCGCGCTCCCTTGCGCCTCACGCCTTCATCCCCGCCGTCGTTGACCCCGCGCACCCGCGCAATCAACTCAACGGAGAACATCATGGCTAAGAACACCAACAAACCCACCACCGAAACCAAGCGCTTCAACGCCTACACGGTTCGCGAGTTCGAGCGCAACGGCGCCGCCGATCACGACTGGATGCGCATCGGTGTGGCATTTCCGCACAAGGACGGGAAAGGCTTTGACGTGATGCTGCAGGCAGTTCCAGTCGACGGCAAAGTTGTTCTGCGCTTGCACGAGCCGAAGGAGAATGCGACGCAGGAATAATCCGGCGGCAATTCCGACAAACCGGCGCCCTAGCGGCGCCGGTTTTTTGCGCGCTCACGCGCAGCCTCGGTATAGCTAAGCGATCCATCTCCAGCTTTTCGCTTCCCAAGCAGCAGGCTTACGAGAGCCTGATTGCGACTTCTCACTCGCATCGCTATCGGAAAACGGTGCGACGTTTTGTAAGAAAAGTCTCACAAGAAAACGTCAAGAGCGCCGCTTCGCTCGGCTCCCTCGGTCAAGGGCCGCTCGGCCCCGTGTCCTCGCCTTCGGCTGCGGGCCGCGCCAAGGCCTCGCTGTTCGCTTCGCTCACCCTCCTTGACCGCGCCTCTCTGCGCGGCCTCCGGTCGCCATCGACCGCGATGGCACATCGCGGCCGCTACTGGCCGAGATACCACGAGGGCGCAAAGCCCCATCACACCAACGGAGGAAAGTATGGCAAACGAAATGATATCGACCGGCCCCTGGGCTGGCTTCGAAGTGATCCATCGGTATACGCGCGCGCAGGCAATCGCGGACAGCGTGCTCGTTGACGTAACTGCGAAAGCGCGAACATGCGGCTTCACGCTGCCGGTTGCGATGACGGCAACGCTGTTCACGGATTGCGAAGGTTGGGCCGAAGGGTCGGACTGGGGCCGAGGAGAGCCGACTCCTGAGCAGTTCGTGCGATGGCTACTGTGTTTCGCATGCGAAACGATCCGGGCCTCGCGAGCGATCAACACGGACCGCTTGACCCTGTCGCTGGCGCATTTCGCCGGACACCCGAAATCCGCAGTGATTCACATCGGCCCGGGCGACGACGCGGAGCCCGTGATCACGCTGATGTACCCGGGCGAAGAATAGATCGGTTCCTCCGCTTAGAGGGGCCGCAAGGCCCCTCGCTTTTTTGAAGCGACGATAAACGCGTTCGTTCGACGGCTCAGCTCAGGACACGATCATGTGATAAAACGCGCAATTCCAACAACAGGAGTGTTGAAGATGGACAAGCGTGTTGTCGCACTGATTGCCGCTGTCGGCGGTCTGTTAGCCGGCGTCGCGGGCGCTGGCGTTTTCATGCATGCGCAGGCGGCACCGGTGAACTCCGTGTGTCCCGTCTACGATGCGAAAGTTGATGCGAGCGTCGACGCCGCCATGAAGGAACTGCACGCGCACGATCATGACCAGTACGTCCCGCATCCTGCTCGCTCGCCATTCGGGGATGCACCGAAAGCGACGACGACCGAACCCGCCCAGGTCCCGGTCCAATAGGCTCCGCGCGGTTCGGCACCAGTAAAGTGCGAGCCAAAGGGGAGATTGCGTTCTCCCCTTTGGAAACCCCATCGCTTCACGCAGTCAGATCGCTCCCAACTTCACGGCTTTCGCGACTGCTTGCACTCGCCCGCGCGCATCGAGCTTGATCGCCGCATTGTTGAGGTGAAACTTCACCGTCGGCTCCGCGATCGTGAGTTTGTCTGCAATGCCCTTTGTGCCGAATCCTGCGGCAGCCAAGCGCAGGCAATCACGCTCGCGCGTTGACAGCAATCGGCCATGCTCGTCCAGACATGCGCTCGCTTCTTCGAGCAGCTTGGCGAATTCCTGACGCAGTTCATCGGCGCGTGTAACCAGCTCCTCATCCGAAAGCGTGGTGGCATCGGCTGTTGAACTCGCCAGCCGGCGGGCGCCGACCGTGAGTGCGACACCGTGCAGGTTCTGGACTGCATTGCGCCAGCTATCGATGTTTGTCTGGGCGTCGATCGGCGCCAGATCCTCAATGCACTTCTGCGCATCGGCTATCGCCTGGTCTACAAGGCGCTGCATCAATTCCCCATCGCCGGTCGCCCGAATCTCGGCCAGCACTTTCAAGTCGACCGGTTGCTCGCCGAATCGAACCCGCGCGGACATTACGCGCGCGCTGCGCGTAGCGGCCATCGCGCCCGTCAGCTGCTCTCGCGTGATCGGCTTTTTCAGCAACCCGCACATGCCGGCGGCGATCGCGCTCGACATCAAGTTTGCCGTCGGCATGCTCGTGATGCCGAGAATCGGCGGGAGCCAGGGCGCGGTGCACTTGCTCGGCAGGTCCAGCCCCGACATATCCGGGAGATTGACGTCGATGAATGCGAAGTCGAATTGGTACCTCGAAAGCGCATCGAGGCCGTCACTTCCCGTCGAGCACGCGTGCACCTCGTATCCAGCGTGCTCCAGAATCGCTTGCGCCATCAGCCGCGCGCTCGGCTGATCGTCAACCAGCAGTACTTTGAGTGCCATCGCGTCTTGCGTAAAATGCCCGGTTCCTCCGGGCGGCGCGGGAGCCTAGCACGCGTCCGCGCAGATTTGTATGACACGACGATGTTCCGAGATTGCGTTCTGAGGGGACGGAACAAACCGCGCTTAGCGACGATCAATAGACGCCCAACAGAAACGGAAGCAACAACGTGAGTGCCGCAAACCCCTGTCCTGATGCCCCGATCTGGGACGAACATGCCCTCGACGAGTTGCGCGAGATCGGAGGCGACGAGTTGGTGAAGCGCGTCGTTCGCCAGTCGATTCGGGATGCGGAAGAGCGAATCGAGGAGTTGACCGAGACATGCCCCGCTGCGGGCGCGAGCACGTGGCACGAGGCGGCGCACGCGCTCCATGGGATTGCATTGAGCATCGGCGCCATGCGTCTAAGTCAAATTGTCGCTGACACCCTTCAGCGCGAGAAGCTTGAGCACGCGCAGAACTACGTCGTCGAGTTCGCAAATTACTTCTCCGAAGTACGCGAAATACTCGCACCGTTGCTCGCATGAACTCGGCGCCGATCCTGTCGATCCTGCCCATGATCACGATCGTGTCGATGGTCGGCGCTTTTTCTTTCGGCGTCGCAGCCCACGTTCTGCGCCGCGAACTCGATCCCATCGCAATGCCATTCAGCGCGTACCTTAGTGGCGCGAGTCGTTGGATCGGTTTGGCGTGTTACGCGTGCCTCGCGTCAGGAATTGCTGTGTTCGCGATAGCCACGGTGTTTCGTTTCGGGTTGGACGCTGGAACCGGCGCGGCTTCCGCATTGTTCGTTGTGAGCATCGTGCTTGTGGCGATCGCCGCAGCGACAGCGAGAGCGGATGCGCCGCTCGCGATCGATGATCCCAAGCTCAGATTGCTGCATCGATGGTCCGCGTTCTCCGCTTTCCTTTCGGTTATCGCGGCAATCGCCGTGGATACTTACGCGTGGCGCGCACAGCAGTCCCTTCACGGGGTTTGGAATCGCATGGCTGGACTTTCCGGCGCGCTCGTCGTGCTGTTCGCTATCCTCTCGTTCGTGACCCCGGCATTCAAAGGTGCCGTGCAAAAGGTCCTGATGTTCGGCATCGTTGTTTGGTTCGTCGCCGCCGCCGCAATGATTTCGTATTGAACTGGCCAGTCTGAGCCAACTTCCGCCAAAGGCCACCAGAGCGAATGCCCGCCGTTCTGATCACCGGCTCCGGTGGGACATGATCATTCGCTGCGTGATGATCACCGGCAACTGTCGGCCCACTGCGGAAACTCACGGTCTCCAATTCGCTGCCGGTAACCAGACTCTCGCCTCGATAGCGGTTTGGCGCCGGCGCCGTTGAACGATCGGCTTGCGCTGAATCGACCAAAGCAGCGCCAACGTCGACTTGCTCAGTAAGTTCAGGCAGTACTGGTGTGGTGACCGGCGCATGTTGCGGCTGAACATGTAAGCAGGATTCCTGCTACGGCTGTACCCAGCCTCGGGCAATGGGATGTGTCATCACTGAACGGTAAAGCTGCTGCGCGAATGCGGTCATGGCACTACCGACTTTTCGCCACAGCGGTGCAATGACAGCATACGAAACCGCTGCAACGACCACGGCGCCAAGCATGTCCAACGGAAAGTGTAGACCCAGGTAGATGCGTGACCACGCGACACACACACCTATCACTAGAGCCACCACCGCCAGCCCAACTAACCCAACCTCTCCGCCGAATAACAGGCTGATGCAGGCACAAGTGAACACGGTTGCGTGGTCGCTTGGAAATGATGGATCGGCGGCGTGCGGCAACCAGAGCTGTCCCAGTCCCAGCATGAAGGGCCGTGGATGCGGCCAAACCAAGCCGATCGTATGATTCAGGCCGAGCGCGAACAGTGTGACCATGCAAGTCTTGAGTGCAAGATTTCGCCGGCGTTCGTCACCCCACAACCACTGCACAATCAGCAGCACAGGGATTAGGTAAATCAGGCCCTCGGCAATCACGATTGCCGTGTCAATCATCCAGTGGGGCGTGTCTGATCCCGCATTGATCTTGAGGAAAATCTCCCGATTCAGTGTTTCGATGTATCCCATACGTGAGTATGTTGGATGCGTGATGAGGATTGGCCGGGTCTCAATTATATTTGATCGATGTGAATTGCATCTGGCTTCGAGCGCAGTGCGTTGGCTGCCGCTTTTGCGTTGGAGATTCT
>Ga0209023_10002024_pt1 | contig 26143 bp, 25 predicted proteins | sample LakOneMetagenome_FD_187468 | JGI IMG/M metagenome (GOLD analysis project Ga0209023, IMG submission 187468) | Freshwater and sediment microbial communities from Lake Erie, Canada (SPAdes) (version 2) | ecosystem: Environmental > Aquatic > Freshwater > Lentic | place: Lake Erie, Canada...
AGTTCATCCAGAAACAGGACGCCGTTATGGGCCAACGATATTTCACCCGGCCTGGGTTCCGCACCGCCGCCGACAAGTGCGACAGCCGACGCCGTGTGGTGCGGCGCGCGAAAATTCCGCAAACGCCAGCGTGCGATATCGACTCCGCGACCGCTGACTGATGCAATCGCGGCACTTTCCAATGCTTCTTCTTCCGAGGCTTCCGGCAGCAAGCCCGGCAAACGCGATGCGAGTAAGGTTTTGCCGCATCCTGGCGGGCCAATCAATAAAAGATGGTGCGCACCGGCGGCAGAGATTTCCAATGCGCGCCGTGCTTGTAGTTGTCCACGTACGTCGGCCAGATCAAGATAATGGATAGGTTCGATAACAGCAGCAGTTGGCATCGCCACCGGCAATGCATGCACGCCATTGATATGGGCAACGACATCGAGCAGGCTGCGGGCAAGATAGGCTTCAACATCGCTTGCCAATGCCACTTCATCGCCATTGGCGACCGGAACGATCAGGGCTCGTCCGGCTTTTGCCGCAGCCAGGGCAGCAGGCAATACGCCATCCACCTGACGCAATTCACCGGTGAGTGCGAGCTCTGCCAGACATTCGTATTTTGCCAGCGCCTCCGGACTGACTTCGCCATTGGCTGCCAGAATGCCCAGTGCGATGGCCAGATCAAAACGGCCGCCATCTTTTGGCAGATCTGCAGGCGCCAAATTTGCCGTTATTTTCCTATTGGGAAATTCGAAGCCGGAACATTGAATGGCGGCACGCACACGATCACGGCTTTCACGCACGGCAGCTTCGGGCAAACCGACGATATTGAAATGCGGCAAACCGCCTGCCAGATAAATTTCGACCCGAACTTCCGGCGCATAAACGCCCGTTCGGGCGCGGCTGTACGCCAGCGCCAGTGTCATAAAGTAAAATCCGGCGGGTTTAGTTTTTGCTGTTGCTGGAAGGTGCGTTTAAACGCGCTTCCAGAACTTCGATAGCGCGTTCGAGCGTATCGATTTTTTCGCGGGTACGAAGCAAGACAGCGCGCTGTACTTCAAATTCCTCGCGCGTAACCAGATTCAATTTATTCAATCCCGATTGCAGCGTGGCTTTGAAATTCTGTTCGAGGTCGGCGCGTGCATCGCTCAAGCCCGGCGGCACCAGATCATTCAGGCGGCGGGCGAGTTCATCTATCGCTTTCAGGTCGATCATTTGATTCGTACTCCTAAGTGGCGATATCAGTATGCCCGGGCGAATGCGCGGCGAAAATCGGTGAAAATCGGCATGGAACGTAGGAAAAATCCTACATCAGCCCTTTTTCAGCGGGCCCATAATTAAACACGAAAATCGCGAGCATTCAATCCTATCGATGATGTTTATAAACATTATCAACAAGGGGGTTGACCATGTTCAAGAAATTCATCGCGTTATCTGTTTCTCTCATCACACTCGTTGCCGCTCCGGCCTGGGCCCAAACGACCGCGCCGACACTGAACTCGGGCGATACCGCCTGGATGCTCACATCAAGCCTGCTGGTGCTCATGATGAGCATTCCGGGATTGGCACTTTTCTACGGCGGGCTGGTCCGCTCGAAGAATGTGCTGAGCGTATTGATGCAGTGTTTCGCCATCGTCAGCCTGATAACCGTGCTTTGGGTGGTTTACGGCTACAGCCTCGCCTTCAGTACGCAAGGCATGCAAGCCGGTGTTGTCAATTTCAATAGTTTTATCGGTGGTCTGGACAAGGAAATGCTGTTTAGTGTTGGTCGCGACAGTTTGTTCGCCACCATTCCTGAAACCGTGTTCGTGATGTTCCAGCTCACCTTCGCCGCCATCACGCCGGCGCTGATTGTGGGTGCATTTGCCGAACGTGTCCGCTTCGGGCCATTGCTGGCTTTTACGGCACTCTGGTTTACCTTCTCGTATTTGCCGATCGCGCACATGGCCTGGGCAGGTGCTGGTGGCGTGTTCTGGGATTGGGGCGTACTCGATTTTGCGGGCGGCACGGTGGTACACATCAATGCCGGTATTGCGGGCCTGGTCGCATGCATCATGGTCGGCAAGCGCAAAGGCTATCCCACCACGGCAATGATGCCGCATAACCTGACCTCCACCTTGGTCGGCGCCAGTTTGCTGTGGGTCGGCTGGTTTGGTTTCAACGCCGGCAGTGCCGCTGCGGCGAACGGCAGCGCCGGCATGGCGATGCTGGTGACACAAATTGCCGCAGCAACAGCTGCATTGGGCTGGATGTTTGCCGAATGGGTTTCGCACGGCAAGCCATCATTGCTCGGCGTGGTTTCCGGAGCAGTAGCAGGCTTGGTTGCCATCACGCCTGCCTCCGGCAGTTGCGGTCCCGGCGGCGCACTCGTAATAGGTTTAAGTGCCGGCGTGTTGTGTTTCCTTGCATCATCGCGCCTGAAACGTAAACTGGGTTATGACGATAGTCTGGATGTATTCGGTGTTCATGGCATCGGCGGCATTGTCGGGGCTTTGTTGACCGGCGTCTTCGCGCACGCCGCTTTGGGAGGCGTCGGTTTGGCCGAGGGAGTTTCCATCGGTGCACAAGTGGGCAAACAGGCCCTGGCAGTTTTGGTGACCTGTGCCTGGTCGGGTGCTGTAACCTTCATTACCTGGGGCCTGGTGAATAAAATCTCGCCAATGCGCATTGACAGCGATGGCGAAACCGAAGGTCTGGATTTAGTCTTGCACGATGAGCGCGGCTATAACCTGTAAAAAATAATTTTATTGCGAGGAGCAAACCCAATGAAAATGGTTATGGCAATTATCAAGCCATTTAAACTAGACGATGTGCGCGAGGCGCTCTCGGAAGTCGGCGTAACAGGCGTCACGGTAACCGAAGTGAAAGGCTTCGGTCGCCAGAAGGGCCACACCGAACTGTATCGCGGTGCCGAATACGTCGTCGATTTTTTACCAAAGATCAAACTTGAAGTCGCCGTGAACGGCGACCAACTGGAACGTGTCGTCGAAGCGATTCAAAATGCCGCCAACACCGGGAAAATCGGCGACGGGAAAATCTTCGTCTACGATCTCGAGCGCGTCATGCGTATTCGTACCGGTGAACTTGACGGCGACGCGCTATAGAGACTCTTTGCATCTCTCCCTCTTCCGCCGAAGAGGGAGCATCTTTGTCCGATTGCACTCATCGCTTCTTGATTGTTTGCTACTATCTGCCCTGTTTCCACTCGGTACCGGCCGGAGACAGAAAATATGTCCACGACAGCCAGCTGGATTTGCCCCTCGTGCGGCCGCAATGTTTCCACGACCTACTGCCCCGATTGCGGCGAAAGCCCGCCGCATGCACATGACCTGACACTTCGCGGGCTATTCAAACAACTTTTCCATGCCTTCAGCGATATTGATGGCCGGCTGATTCGAAGTTTCCGACGTCTGGTCTCTCGCCCCGGCCTGCTGACGATGGCATTCATTCGTGGCCAGCGCATGGAATACATCGGACCGCTGCAATTATTTTTCATGGCGAACGTTTTGTTTTTCGCGTTGCAATCACTCACACATACCAATATTTTTTCATCGACACTGGACTCGCATCTTCATGCGCAGGACTGGAGTCCTGCCGCGCAGCATCTTGTGGCGAATCGTTTGCAGGTCGAACACACCACTCTGCTGCAGTACGCGCCGGTTTTCGATACGGCGGTAATCGTCAATGCAAAAGCGCTGATTATTTTAATGGTGCTGCCTTTTTCATTATTACTGGGAATATTTTTCCATGGCGCCAGGCGGCCATTCGTGGCGCATGTCATGTTTGCCATGCATTTTTACGCTTATATGTTGCTGGTGTTTTGCGTGTCTCTTCTGTTTTCAGCCGCCGATTCTTTTTTTGGCGGTAGCGGGTTGAATTCACCCTGGATGGACAATGCACTGACGCTGTTCAATATGGCAGCCAGCGCGATCTATCTCTATTTCGCAACGGATGTGGTTTACGGAGCCTGCGGTCTTGTCAGAATCGGCAAAATTGCCATTCTTACCATCGCCGTTGCAAGCCTGATACCGGGCTATCGCTTCGCGATTTTCCTGATTACTTTGTACAGCACGTAAAAACCGCATTCATCCTGATCCATTCACGCAAATAACTTGAGCCGAATTTTCAATCGGTATTTTCGTGCCACAATCAGCCGGGTATGAAATAAACGGAGGGCGTCATGGGGTTTTTCTTCTTTGTGTGCATTTTCCTGATCGTTGCTGCCATTTTCATTGCCTACAACAGTGACAAAATAAAGCCCGGCGATAATTCCGGGCCAATTTATTTCCCCAGCGATAGCCCCACAAGCATCGAATCGCCATCATGGGAATCATCAAGTGCATCCGATGCATCAAATCCGGCCGACTCTTCCTGCAATGATGCGACATCCGATGCAGACTCCTATTCCTGCAGCAGTGATGACAGCGGAAGTGATAGCAGCAGCGACAGTGGCGGCGATAGCAGCAGCGATTGATCTGCCGGGATTTTGACAGTCCGTATTTTTATGGCCAGTTTTTGCCGCTTTTGCCGATATAAGCCATGACGCATTGAAATTATCCGGGTGACCCATGATTGGCAGAAAATTAATACTGGTATTGGCGCTTTTGACTCCTGTCGTCTTTGCCGCTCCACCGGCGCCTGCAACACAGACACATACTCCTGCCAAAGGCAGTGAAGAACGTAAGGCCATTGTGGACACTTTACGTGTCATGGTGAAAAAGATGTCGGGCCTGGATGTCATTTTTGTCGTGCGGCATCTCAAGGTAAACAAGAACTGGGCCTGGGTAGAAGCCGACCCGCAATCGGCCGACAATACCCAGCACTACGAAGCCATTACCGGTTTGCTGCAAAAGAAAAACGGGCACTGGATTTATATGGAAGGCCCACCCGAGTGGGCGGTCTGCGAAGAAGATCCCGATTGTGCCGACACCAATCGCTATTTCAGAAAATTGGCGAAAAAATATCCTTCGGTTTCACCGGATATTTTTCCGGCACAGTAATTCAAAACTTCGGCAACGACACATTCCAAAAAAAATATTTATTTCCAGAATGGGATGAGATGAAATTTCTCTTCGGTTTTTGCCGGCCTGGCACTGGCCTTCGGCAATGACTTCACCTTCAGTTCGTGCTGGCCTTCAGACAATGTCCGAATGTCGATCATTGCCGTCATGCCACGCTGTCCCGTTGCCGCATCCGTGCCTGCCAGCAACGGTGCCGTCATCATCTTTCCATCGATTTGTATATTGAATAATTTCGCCAGACAATTCAGGCCCTCCCCATTCTGGGCTGCCTTGGGTTTCAAGGCGCCGGAACACTGTTCTTCCAGAATGTCGTTGTAACGGTTCGGTTGGTAGGGAATGAAAAGCTTCAGGTAATTTCCGCTCACGACACTATCATCGATATAAGGCACCAAAGTCGTGCTGTATTCTTCGCCGCGCGAAGTGGCGTAATACTCGGGACGAATGACATGCTCGGCGCCAACCATGTTTTTCGGCAGGCCGTCATACGCTCCATTGTCGATGGACATACCACGCGTGGCAGTGAATGCCGCGATGGCAAACATGAAAGGTGTCATGACCAGGATCATCATGATGGTGGTTTTCTTTACGCCGGCATTGGTGGTGTAAACCGCCATAATCGGATTTCTGGTGCTGCCGATGCCAATGTAGCGATACCGTGAAAATATTGTCCTTATCAGAGTATCTTTTCCGCTCGCCTTCAGCTTTTCGCCAAATTGGTAATCTATCAAGTAGGTGATCGAAAACGGCAAAATCAAAATCGCAACTATCGACCAAACTATCGTGTTCCATAGTTCAAGATCGCCATGCGTTGCTTGCACTATCATCAAGATAGTGACCATACCACCGACAATCAAGCTCGCCACTGTCATCGCCATGGCCATGCCGAAACCCAGACCGAATATCCTGGTCGCCCTGTTATCGGCTAACTCGATCAAACTGGGAATCGACCCCATTTCAGCCTTGCCGGTTTCGCGATATATCGGCCCGCCGCTGGTTTTTTTATCCCAACGGATACCTTCGGGATACACCGAATTGAGGCCGACCAATGCCACCCAGTAGCCGCGTGCCAAAAGATGAAGAACAAAAGCCAAAATCAGGCTAATCAGGGAAAACTGCAGATAAATACCCATTGTTCTGAGCAATGAAACAATGATTTGCTCATTGCCGTTCATCAGCACGATCAATGCGCGATTCAAGGGATTCGGCAATTGCATCAAGCCGAATACGGTTGCACCGGAGATCAGCAGTTCGGTCTCCCAGGTCGGTGTCGTGCGTTGGGCCGGCTGGTTTTCACCGATAAATATATCGCTCATCTTTCACCCGAGGTTATCAAAATCAAGAAGCATTGCCCTGTAAATGGCGTGCCTGTCGTGAAGGTGTGCCGCCGGCCATTTTTTGCGGACGCGGCAATGGACGCTCACCACCGGGAGCTTCAAATTCGAAATGCGTACGACCGCCGGCAGCGCGGTAATCGGCAATGATGTCAATGGCTGTCGTTTCGCGATTGAGCTGTTGCTCGCCGGTCAGATAATCGAAAATAAACTGCACCATGCGTTCGTGTGCGATGGCGTGGGTCTTGCCTGTTTTTTCGTACAGCCAATCGGTGAATGCCAGAAAATTATCGAAGGCCTTATCGCCCAGCAATATCGGCAGCGTTCTTGAATAACGACCGGAGTTGGCGATGATGTCCCAATACCGCGAAAACCTTGAAAGCCTTTGCATCGTGGCGAAATCAATGACATCGGTCGCTAAAATATTGTATGGCGGGTCTGGGTTGAATTTCAGGCCATGCTCTTTGGTGTGGCGCGCAATAGGTGCGCCACGCAAACGTTTCAAAATGCCGAATTGAATTTCATGCGGCGCCAATGCGACCAGACGATCAAAACCCTTGGCAAAAGATTCGACGCCTTCGCCCGGCAAACCGGCAATTAAATCAACGTGCAAATGCGCCGTGCTGTTTTCACGCAGCCAGCGAATATTGGTATCGGCGACTTCGTTTTTTTGCCTGCGCGATACCCTTGCCTGCACTTCGGGATCAAAAGTCTGGATGCCAATTTCAAATTGCAGGGTACCGGCAGGAAACCTGGCTATTTCCTGCTTCAGTTTTTCCGGCAAATGATCGGGGATCAATTCGAAGTGGGCGAAGATCGGATCTTCGGGCGCCAACTCCAGTTTCTTCAGGAAGAAATCGAGGATCGCCAACGACGTATCGACTTTCAGGTTGAAAGTTCGATCGACAAACTTGAATGTTCGGGCGCCGCGTTGATACAGGATCTCAAGTTCATTCAAAAACGGGTCGAGCTCGAATGGCCATGCGGTTTTGTCCAATGCCGATAAGCAGAATTCACATTTGAACGGGCAGCCGCGCGAAGCTTCAACATACAGATGCCGCTGCTTGACATCTTCGTCGGTGAATTCCCTGTATGGCAATACCAGGGCAGGCAAAGGGGCCTGCACGCCGGCGATAATCCTTTTTTCGGGGCGCTCGTCTTTCATCAGTTGTTTTACCAGTACGGCAAACGTGACATCGCCCCAGCCGGTGATGATGTAATCGGCCATTTCGCAAATACGTTGCTGCTCGGTCTCGTAACTTACTTCCGGACCACCGAGGACGATGATGATTTCCGGTGCGAGGGCTTTCAATTGGGCAACCAGACGCGTGCTTTCATCCACATTCCAGATATACACGCCAATGCCGATGATTTTTGGCTTGTCGGCGAGAAGCTTTTCGACCATCTCTTCGGTTTTCTGGCCGATAACGAATTCGCGAATGGCCGAAGCGCCATGCAATTCACCCAGATTCGAGCGTAAATAACGCAGACCAAGCGATGCATGGGCGTAACGGGCATTCAGGGTGGTCAATACGATATCGGTCATGGTGTGAATTATGACCGATATCGGTGTATTCGGGCTCTAAAATCCGCCTTGACCGGACCCTGTCAAAGCCCGACCATGACACGCAGTACTTCCGGAAGCATTGCGTGCATTGTGTAAATCCGCTTTGCGTTGCTGCTTGTGGGTGTCATTCATTTGCCAGCGCTTTCCGTGTACCGGGTGGCGAGCGCTGGCGAAAGCTCTCATGTAACGGGGAATTTATGAAAACAAGAACAAAAGGTTTTTTGCAATTTGCTGGCGCGGGGCTGGTTTTTTTACTGGCCGTTTATTGGTTCATGGATCAGCGCGCCGGCAATCCCGACTACACATTACCCGGAGGACCATTTGGATTGATCGCCCTGGTAGCTCCCGGCGGGTTTTCCCTGGCTGGACTTATCCAGCTCATATCCGGTGTTCCGTTCTCGGAACTATCCGACAAATGGAACTCACTCAAGGCCTGGCAGCGAGGAGTTTACGGCCTGCTGATTGTTGCGGCTGCTTTCGGTGCCGTTATCGGCGGCTTCATGCTTTATGTGTTTGGTACCGCAAGCTAGTTGATCATTCAAGACAAAGAGCGAATCACGAAACCCCAACCTTGAAGAGACATGATAAAAATGCATACAAGCCAGATTTTCTTACCCGTCCTGACGCAAATATTGCTCACCATCGTGATGTTTGTCGGCATGAATATCGTGAAAAACAGGGCGCTCAAAAACGGCGACGTGGACATCAATAAGCGCGCCCTGCATTCCGATGCCTGGCCGGATTATGTGCTCAAGTTCTCCAACAATATTTCCAATCAATTCGAAACGCCGGTTTTGTTCTATGCCCTGTGTTTTATGCTGTGGGCACTGAAGGCGGTCGATGTGTTTTCCCTGTCGCTTGCCTGGGCATTTGTTGCCACCCGAATTATCCATGCCTATGTCCATACCTCTTCAAACTATGTGCCGGTCCGTAAAAGAATATTCATGGCCGGTTGCGTTTGCCTGGTGTTGATGACTTTTTTGTCCTTACAGGCGGTTTTTTCGGGACAGGCCATTTAACTTTGACTGCATGAAACCGAGCACTCCCCAAACACTCTCTACAGGTTACTCGGGAACGCCGTTGGCGAAAAAACTGGGCATCCGGGAGCACGGCAAAATACTTCTGCTGCACGCCCCGGAAAACTATGCCGCCACGCTTGATCCACTCCCGCCGTCGGTAGAATTTGCCGAAAAAATCGATGATTCCATCGACATCGTGCAGCTATTTACTACCAGTGAAGCCGAACTGAAAAACACGCTCGTCAAATGCCGAAGCAGGTTGAGGGCCGACGCCATGGTATGGGTATCATGGCCAAAAAAATCATCACGGATTCCAAGCGAAATTACCGAAGACAGCATCCGTAAAATTGCGTTGCCGCTTGGTTTCGTGGATATAAAAGTATGCGCTGTCAATGAAATATGGTCTGGTCTTAAATTGGTAGTAAGAAAGGAATTACGGTGAATATCAAAAGAATTTCCATTTGTATTTTCACGCTTTTTCTTGGCTTTCCGGCCTCGATTGCCAATGTACACGCGGCGGCCGGCAGGCCCACGCCATTGGTGCTTGGCGAGACCTTCACCATCGAATCCAGAATTCTTGGCGAAAGCCGCCACATCAATGTCTATGCCCCCGCCGGCTATGCGGAATCATCCGATATGCGGATACCGGTGCTTTACATGCCCGATGGCGGAATGGCCGAGGATTTTCTGCACATAGCCGGCCTGTTGCAGGTGTCGATTGGCAACGGCACCATGCGGCCGTTTTTGCTGGTAGGCATCGAAAATACCCAACGCAGACGCGACATGACCGGTCCGACGAAAAACGAGGACGACAAAAAAATCGCACCGAAGGTCGGTGGCTCTGCCGCTTTCCGGCAGTTCATTCGCGATGAATTGATGCCGGAAATAAAGCTGCGATACCGCACCACCCAGGAAACCGCCATCGTGGGGGAATCGCTGGCAGGTTTGTTCGTGATTGAAACTTTTTTGCTGGAGCCAAAACTGTTTGACACCTACATCGCTTTTGATCCCAGCCTTTGGTGGAATAATGGCGATCTTGTCCATGGCGCGGACAAGGCTTTACGCAAGCAAGCAAACCTGAAGAAACAACTGTATTTTGCCAGCAGCAATGAAAAAGGGATTGCCGACATCACCCTGCAATTATCCGAATTGCTGAACAAAAAGGCGCCTGCCGGGCTGCAATGGCAGTATGTTGAAATGCCGGAAGAGAGTCACGGCACCATCTATCATCCGGCCGCACTGAAAAGCTTTCGGATATTATTCAAACCCGCGCCTGCCAACCCACGCCCATAAGCCGGAGATCCCGATGGATTCCACACCATTCCGTTTGCCTGACGATGCGATGGCAGCTGCCCATCGCGGTGATTTGATCGAAGCAATAAAACTTACCCGCGCCAGGACAGGCCTGGGGCTGAAAGAGGCAAAAGATGCCGTTGATGCCTATGTGGCGGGCAAACCCGTCAATATCTTGCACAATGTTTCGGCTAGCTTTTCATTTCCTGCCGCCGCGATTGCGGCTGCCGAAAGCGGCAATGAAATTGAAGCCATCAAGATTGTCAGGGCCGAAACCGGTCTTGGCCTGAAGGAGGCAAAAGACATGGTGGCAAATTATCTTTCCACCAATCCAGCAGGCAATTCGCGCAGCCAAACCATTGCAAGGGATAGCAGTAATCCATTGGGGAAAATCGCGCTCGCTGCGTTATTGATCGCAGGAGTTATTACGGCGATATTGGCGATGACCGGCAAGCTCTGAGAAAAATTCAGAACATCTTCATGGTGATCATGTAAATGGAAACCGATGCTATAAACAGGAACAGATAGGCCGTAATGGTAAAGGGCAAGATGATAAATGCCCTCATCCAGCCACCAAGATGATGTTGTTTGAAAATGGTTGTGCAGTACCAGAACCAATACGCCGGGGGCATTAATAACAGGAAGAACAAGCCGGATCCCTTTATCCCGAGCAGCCAGCATAATTTGAGTATCAAGGTCATGACAACGCCGATCAGCAGCAACTGGGACCACCCGTAAGTTGCCACCACCAGGTGTTCGGCATAATTCAGCCGGGCGTCACGGAAAAAGATCCTCGTCGACAAGGCCAGAAAGAATATCATCGGCGCATATAGCAGCGTGTTCCAATTTTGCACGAAGGCTGAAACCTGCGCTGTGTCGCCGAGTTTCTTGTTGACCAGAAACGCGACGATCGTATGATCCAGAAACGGCGTATCGCGACTCAGAAACAGACTTATCGTAGCAGCCACGATCAGGTATTTTATCGGGCTGTAATAGCGAAGATTATTGCCCGTGATAAAACCCAGGGTTACTTCTGCCGGTTTTACGAACAGGTGCAAAATAGTCTGAATCAATCCGCGCTCGATGCCAAAGATATCGTCCTTAAGTCGAAGGAGCATGTAGGCGAGAGTCAAACGCTCGGGTCGTTTACGGACACCGCAATTTTCACAAACCTGCATTGCTTGCGGACCAGTAACCGAATGCGTGTTTTCCATGAGGCTACGTTGATCCATAGAATGGTTGGAGTTAAGGCAAGGCCGATAGCGTTGATCGCCATGGCAAGGGACTTACCTATTCAAATCAGACATCACCATCTTGCAGCCAGCCTTCGCCCGTACCGCGGTTGAAAACCTTGTCGGTCTCCAGCACATGACCTGCGGCAATACTTTCCCTGCCCGCCAGCTGCTGATAATACGGAATGAAATCAGGCAAGGTGGCATCGAATAATTGTTGATAGCTATCAATCACGAAATAGGTTTTCTGATAAGTATCAATCCGGTAGCGCGCCTGCATTACCCGCAACAAATCAAAACCAATCCTGTTCGGCGCATCGGATTCCAGGCAATGAATACTTTCGCCTTTCGAACTTAAAATTCCGGCGCCATAAATACGCAGGCCTTCGCTGGTATTGATCAAGCCAAATTCGACCGTATACCAATAAAGCCGTGTCAGCTGTGCAAGCGCTTCCGGGCCAAGTGCATGCGCTTTTACGCCGCCCTTGCCATAAGCCTGCATGTAATCGGCGAAGACCGGATCCATGAGCAAAGGCACATGGCCGAACAAATCATGAAACAGGTCCGGCTCGGATAAATAATCCAGTTGATCGGGTTTGCGAATCCACCAGGTCACCGGAAACCGGCGATTGGCCAGATGATCAAAAAAAGCCAGCTCGGGCAATAGGCCTTCGACGGCAATAATTTCCCAACCGGTTTTCGCTTTGAGTTGCTTGTTCAAATCGGCGAATTTTGGAATGCCATGCTCGCCCATGCCCATGGCATCCTGGGTTTGCAAAAACTCGGTGCTGGCACGGCCGGGCAGCAACTCCCGCTGGCGTTTATATAGAGTCGCCCAAACTTCATGATCGGTTTCGGTATAACTTTCCCAGGGCTGCTCGACCACGGCTGTCGTATAGACCGGGACATAACCTTTGTCGGTCAATTGATGTTCGATGCGATTGGGCGTGCTCATGCGCACAGTGTAGCGCTTTCGAGAACGCAAAATCAAAAATTACCAGATAAAACAAGGCTCGCAGAACGTACCCCGGCGTTCGATTAACTGAACGCCGGAGCTATTCCATCATGGGATATTCAAGGTTGTCCGGCAAATTTCTGGCCGAAGAAATCACTCAGATTCCAGCGTGGCCGATAGGGATCCTCAGCCACCAGCTGGCCAATGCGGGCGTTGAGTGCCGCCATTTTTGCGGCGGTCGGATAATGAATGGGCAGCCTGGTGTCGTCACTGGGCTGGTGATAATGGGTTTCCAGAAAATTCTCGAGCAATTTTTTTCCGATGATTTTCGGATCTTTCGCCACTACGCCGCCATCCAGAAAAACCGACGGTATGCCTTGCCGGATGAAGGCATATTGGTCCGATCTTACAAACACCACTTCTTCGGGAGCCGGATCGGGCGACAATAAAAAACCGACATCCGTGGCAGCCTGTTCCACCTGTTTCTGCAATGAACTGTGATCAATGCCAATCGTCACCACATCCAGTAACTCGGTCAGGATGACCGGCATATCCATGTTGATATCGGCCACCAGGGAATTTTTCGGCACCGTCGGGTTGCGCGAAAAATAATCGGCGCCCAGCAATCCCTTTTCTTCGCCCGTCACGGCAATAAACAACATTGAGCGTTTTGGTTTCGTGCTCAGCAGGCTGACGCTTCTGGCTGCTTCAAGCATGATGCCGGTGCCAAGCGCGTTGTCCAGGGCGCCATTGTAAATAGCGTCGCCATTCACCGGACGGCCAATGCCGAGATGGTCAAGATGTGCGGAAAATACGACATTTTCAGCCGCCAGCTTTGCATCGCTGCCGGGCAATTTTGCAACGACATTGCGGCTTTCCAAAGTCTGCAATTGCGTATTGCCCGCCATTGTCATTATCCCGGGCAAATCAAAAGCCTGCAGCTTGCCGTTTTTCAATTGGTCGAACAAAACATCGGCCGGATATTTGGCTCCGTCGAGAATTTTTCTCGTCGCTTCAAGGCTGACACTGGCAGTGGCCTGTATTTGCGGAAAGCTGTCTATCGGCATGCCGGTTTTATCGGTCAAGCGCATCCCTGGCACAACCCAGTTGCCACTATCCATTGCCCATGGCCGCTTTTCTTCTTTTCGCGGATTGCTGATGTACAAGACACCAATCGCGCCGCGCTCGCTAAGCTGCCTGAGTTTTTCATTTCGCGAACTGTAAAAAGCACGCTGGGTGGTCGGAAAATATTCCGGTGCGCCATCAAAAATCACGGCAATTTTATCGCGCAGCAATACGCCGGCAAAATCATTGTGCTTCAGCTCAGGTGCAAAAACGCCTTGCCCGACAAATACCATCGGAGCGGTAATGCTGTGGGCAGGCAAGTTGAAATTTACGCCTGGCAGAAATTCTTTTTCGAAGATAAATTCCTGAATAAAATTGTCCTGCTGCAATTTCAGGACCGCGCCGTTTTGCTGTCTTGTCGCTTCAAGCAAGGGCACGCGTTGAAAATAGGTGCCGTTGTCGCCCGCCGGTTCCAGCCCGAGACTTTTAAAACGTGCGGCCACATATTCGGCCGCATCATCAAACCCGGGCGAACCGGTGGCCCTGCCTTCACGCGCATCGGCAGCCAGATAGGCAACATCGGCCTGGATGCGCTGTGCGCCTTCATTCAAGGCCTGCTCGCTCGGAGCATAGGCAGGCATTTCGGCGATCGGAGCCTCTTGTTTGCAGGCGGATAAAAAGCCACATAACAGTAAACTGGAATAAGCTAGACGCATGGTTTTCTCCTTCAAACCGACATTAACATCGGCGCAGCCTTACAACAATCGGAGCAGCATATGTCCATCAGCACCCCCAGGCCCGCACTGGCTACCGGTTTATTGATATTTGTTTGTCTGGCACTGGCGATTTCCGCCGTTGGCGCGCTTGACGGACTTACCTGGTTCCTGGAAGTGGTCTGGATATTCATTGGCCTGTTCCTGATTATCTGGCGCTGGAAAAAATTTCCGCTCAGCACATTGCTTTGCATCGCGCTGGTTATTCACGCCCTGGTTCTGATGTACGGGGGGCATTACACCTATGCGGAAACTCCGCTCGGTTTGTGGGCAAAGGAAACTTTCAATTTAAGCCGCAACCATTACGACAGGCTTGGGCATTTCATGCAGGGTTTTGTACCGGCCATTTTGGTACGCGAATTATTATTGCGAACCAGCACGCTCAAACGGGGCACCTGGCTTGCCGTCTTGACGGTATGCGCCTGTCTGGCTTTCAGTGCTTTTTTCGAAATGATCGAATGGTGGTCAGCCTTGGCCTGGGGTGGAAAGGCAGATGCCTTTCTGGCAACGCAGGGCGATGTCTGGGATACCCAGTGGGATATGTTTCTTGCCTTGTGCGGCGCGATAATCTCCGTGCTTGTGATGGCGCCGCTGCACGATCGGCAGCTCGGTCTGGACAACTAAATCGACGATAGCGTTTTATCCAGCTGCATGCGATTGCGTCCGAGTATTTTGGCGGTGTACATCGCATCATCGGCACGGCGCAGCATATCGTCGAAAAAATGATCGCTGGCAGACAGTAAAGTAATACCGCCGGACAAGGTAATCGAGCGATTTTGGTCCAGCAACAACATCGGATGCGTTGCAAAATCTTCCTGGATTCTTTGCGCCAGAATTTGTGCCTGGTCGATGTCGGTATCGGGCAGCAGGATCAGGAATTCCTCGCCGCCCATGCGGCCAAGATAATCTTCGCTGCGAAGATTTTTTTGCAGGCGCCGGACTGTTTCAATCAAGGCAAGATCGCCGGCAGCGTGACCGAGCTCGTCGTTGATTTTCTTGAAATAATCAATGTCGATTAAAATGACCGACAGCGGTATGCCGTGCCGACGCGAGCGTGCCATTTCACGCATGCCGAATTCCGCCAGGGCGCGGCGATTGTATGCGCCGGTCAACGGGTCTTCGCTCGCCATGCGAACCAGGTCTTTCTGGCTGCGTTCGGTGCACATCAATAAAAAACCGATGGTGCCGACAATGGGCAGCAAACCGCCCATGCCGTAACTGAGAATCGTGGGCCAGCGCATGCTGAAAATATCGACGATGGGATCGTGCGAAACCACATGATAAATACCGCGCGCCGCCATCGACATGCCGCCAATGACAAACAGGCCCGCCAGCACATGCGAGACCCGGGTAATTTTCAGTTCCTGCCGATAAATGGCGCGCGCAGCAAACATCAGCAAGAGGGCATGCAGGAATGACAGGCTGATGATGCGCGCCAGCAAATCGTTTTTCACCAGTGAAAAATAAGCCGCCAGTGCGCCAGCGCTTATCACCAGAGCCAATGCGTAACCGCGTCGTTGCCGCACACCCGTAAACATGCGCATCGCGATGCCAAAACAGGCCAATGCCGCGGCAATCAGCATATTGGCCAGCACTACCGAAATGATTCCGTTTATCTGGCCGCGCAATGTAATCAGGACGAAACCGGTTGGCTGCAGCAACAAGCCAAACCACCACCAGCGCAAACTGTTTTCGAAGTTGGCAGGCAGCGCCTTTCGAACAATCAGCAACATGCTGGCAATAAGTACGTTCAATAACGCACCCACCATGATTGCCGAACGAATATCGAAATCGAAGCTCAAGCCCTGCCCCTTATTTTGGCAGGGATAGGCTACTCCAAAAAGTGCGGCAGTTCAGCAGACTGGTTTCAAGGTTCTTTTCTTTCCGGTGCCTCGTTCATACCGGGCCGGCGAAAGACCAATACGACCGACTCGTCATTGTTGGCTGGCCGATGCCAAAGCACGGGCACTTCCTGTGGTCTTGGCGGCTCCAGCATCGCCTCTTCATCAGCGGCTTCTGCTTCCTCTTCTTCCCAGCTGTACACGCGCCGCGGCGGTGCCGGGTCTGCCCGTCGCCAGATGACGGCTGACAAAATACCGGCGAGCGCGCCACTTAAATGGTATTCCCAGGAAATATCCGGTTGCTGTGGCAACACGCTCAACAACATGCTGCCAAACAATAATATGCCGATAAATGCGGCAGCAATGGCAGGCCGATCCCGTCGCAACAATCCCAGTGTCATCAGGAAAAACATCAGGCCAACGGCGATCCCGCTGGCGCCAATATGGAAACCACCCATGGCCAGTAGCCATGTTCCGATACCGGATAAAATCCAGATCACCGGCAGGGCACGAATGGCGGCTTTCGGATACACCGTACCAATCAAGGTACCCAGTATCAGAATGGAAAAACTATTGGAAAACAAATGCTCGAACGAGCCGTGCAATAAAGGCGCCGTGATCACTCCTACAAGCCCTTGCCAAACACCGGGCTGCAGAGTGAACGCCTGATAATCGAATTGTTGCTGCAGATAAAAACAGGCAAACAGCAGGGCAATAAAACCCAGGCTGATATTCAGCGCACGGCGAAACCGCCGGGGAATTGGTGATGCGTCGGTGGTATCGGAATTACTCATACCAAGGAAATGGGGAAGGTCTTGGGAAACACAAGACCTCTTCATCGTGGGAGCGCCCGTCAGGCGCGAATCGTGAAGCCAACGGATTAAGCCTTTATGTCAGGCGGGTGTTTTCGCGCCTGACGGGCGCTCCCACGGTTGTGGTTTACTTTATTTTTCCGGGCGCGGCTTTATCCATAGACTCGACAACATCGCCGAGGCAATCAAAACCGCCACTGCGCCCAGTGAGACGCCGACCGGAATTTTGATGAAATCCACAATCAGCATTTTCATGCCGATGAAGACCAGCACCAATGCCAAACCGTAGGCCAGCAAATGGAATTTATCTGCCATGCCGGCGAGCAAGAAATACAATGCCCGCAAACCAAGCACGGCGAATACATTCGAGGTCAATACGATGAACGGATCGGTGGTAATGGCAAAAATCGCCGGAATGGAATCGACCGCGAAAATGACATCGGTCACTGCAATCATGATCAATACCAGAAACATCGGCGTGAAAAAACGTTTGCCGTTTTCGACAATCCACAATTTTTCTTCGTGATGTTTTTCTGTGACACGCAAATGTCTACGCAACCATTTCAAAATCGGATTATTGTTCAAATCCGATTCCTGCCCGGCAGCCCAAAGCATTTTCACGCCGGTCAACACCAGGAATGCGCCAAAGAAATACAAAATCCAGTGGAATTGTGCGATCAGGGCGGCACCGACAAAAATCATCACGGCCCGCAACGCAATCGCACCGATCACGCCCAGAATCAGGGCTTTCTGCTGATGTTGCGGCGGCACCGCGAAATAGCCGAAGATCATCAGGAATACGAAAATGTTATCGACCGCCAAGGCTTTCTCGACCAGGTAACCGGTCAGAAATTCCAGGCCGATCCGGTTCGCTTCGGCATCGCCCATCGCCCCTTTCAGGTACCACCACAAACCGGCGTTGAACAATAAGGCCAGCGCAATCCAGCACAACGACCACCAGCCTGCTTCGCGCATGCCCACCTTGTGCGGGCCGCTTTGTTTCAAGACCAGTAAATCCACCAGCAACGCAGCCATCACCACTGCGATAAAAATTACCCACATGATCGGGGTGCCAATACTTTCCATGTCATCTCCTAGCAAATGTTTAAAAATGCCGGACGTGAAGTTCTGTGTGGATTTCCAGATACGACTTCGCCCTTGCGGCGAAGGTCTTGCTCACAGGACTGGCCTGTCTACCGTGCCGGGGCTTGCAATGAAACTGCCCGTATTGACGACATCGGAGGCGGGAGCTACTCCCCTTCTGGCGCGATTGTAGCAAACTGCGGTTAAGTTGGCGTCAACGAGGCCATTCGGGCGGGTACAATAGCGCCCATGAATACATACAACAGCCCCATCATCCCTACGGTTTACCTGAAAATCGAACGCCGCTCGACCCACCCCTGGATTTTCCAGAAGATGGTCGAAAAGCCCGAGCAAAAGCCTAAACCCGGCTCCATCGTCGATATTGTCGACGCCACCGGCACCTGGTGCGCCCGCGGTTTCTACAACGGCCATTCGCGGATTGCCTTGCGCGTATTGACCGAAGATCCCGATGAAGCAATCGACGAAGATTTTTTCCGTCGCAAAATTCGCCAGGCCGTAGAGTTGCGTCGCGATGTATTGAAGATCGACGAAATTTCCGATGCCTGGCGCGTGGTGCATTCCGAAGGCGATGGTTTGTCGGGTTTGGTAGTGGATCGTTACGGCGATTTGCTGGTGGTCGAATTTTTCTCGGCCGGTGCGTTCCGTTATCGCGAATGGATTTACACCGCCTTGCGTGAAGAATTTCCCGGCTGCCGTTTTTATTCTTTCGCCGAAGACCATGTGCAGAAGCAGGAAAGTTTCGATTTCCGCGCGCCCGATGCGCCGCAGCCGGCGATCATCAGCGAATTCGGCGTCAAGTTTCGTGCAAGCCCCGGCACAGGCCATAAAACCGGTTTCTTTGCCGATCAGCGCGAGAACCGCGAATATCTGGCGCGCTTCACCAAGGATAAATCGGTGCTGGATATCTGCTGCAACTCCGGCGGTTTTGCGATCTATGCAAAAACCCGCGGTGAAGCGGCCGAAGTGACCGGCATTGATCTGGACGAAGAAATCCTGGAAGTCGCCAAGAAAAATGCGCATTTGAACAAGGCCCAAATCAAGTTCACCCAGGCCGACCTGTTTCCTTTCCTGCGGGATGCGGCAGCACGCGGCGATGAATACGATGTCGTAATTCTTGATCCGGCAAAAATGACGCGCGATCGTGACCAGATAATTCAGGCGCTCAAAAAATACAACGACATGAACAAGCTCGCGATGAGCGTGGTCAAGCCCGGCGGTATTTTATTGAGTTGCTCGTGTACCGGCCTGGTCAGCGAAGAACAATTCGTCGACATGATTCGCCGGGCGGCATTTTTCGCTGGCCGCACCGTGCAGATCTTAAAAGTCAGCGGTGCAGGCGGCGATCATCCGTTCATGGCGCATGTGCAGGAAAGCCGTTATCTGAAAGCGGTATTTTGCCGCGTGTTCTAATTTGTCGTGTGGGTACTGCCCACCATTCCCGAAACCCGTAAGGATTTTTTGTGAATTCAAGCCCAGATGTCATCACCGGCCCGCGCCGCGCAACCGTTGCCTTCATTTTTATCACCGTTTTTCTGGACATCCTTGCCTTCGGCTTGATCATTCCGGTATTCCCGCATTTGATCGCCAGCTTTGTCGGCAATAATTTATCCGAAGCAGCGAAATGGCATGGCATATTTGCAACGGCCTTTATGGCGATGCAATTTATTTTCTCGCCGGTTCAAGGTGCATTGTCGGATCATTTCGGCCGCCGCCCGGTCATCCTGATATCCAATCTGGGTCTCGGTCTGGATTTCATCTTGATGGCACTGGCGCCGACATTGCCGTGGTTGTTTATCGGCCGTGTTTTGTCCGGCATTACTTCAGCCAGCTTTTCCACTGCCAATGCCTATATCGCCGATGTCACGCCGCCGGAAAAACGCGCGCAGGCCTTCGGCATGCTCGGCATGGCTTTCGGTTTGGGTTTCGTGTTGGCACCAGGCATCGGCGGTTGGCTGGGTGAACATCACGCGCGCTGGCCTTTCTGGTTCGGTGCGGCATTGTGCCTGACCAATTTTTGCTACGGTTTTTTTGTACTGCCCGAGTCACTTTCGAAAGAAAATCGCAGTCCTTTTTCCTGGCTTCGTGCCAATCCAGTCGCATCGCTGATGTGGCTGAAAACACAGCCTGAAATTCTGGCACTGGTTTCTGTCGTGTTTTTGATGGGGCTGGCGCATCTGGTGTATCCGATGACCTTCGTTTTATATGCCGATTACCGCTTCCACTGGGGACCGAAAATGGTCGGCATCACGCTGGCTATCGTTGGCCTGGTCGGTGCGGTAGTTCAAGGTGGTTTGGTAGGGAAAATCAAAAACCTGCTGGGCGAACGACGCATGCTGTTGACCGGCTGCGTGATGGGTTCGATTGCTTTCATACTGTATGGCCTTGCACCGACCGGTTACTGGTTCTGGAGCATCATTCCGATTGCTGCATTTTGGGGCATCGCGGGACCTGCGGCGCAGGCAATCATGACCCGTCATATTCCGGCGAACCAGCAAGGCCGCCTGCAGGGCGCCATCGGCAGCCTGAACAGTGTTGCCGGCATCATCGGCCCGACGATGTTTACGCATGTTTTTGCGATTGTTGCCGCGCAGCCGACAGCCAGCTGGAAATCCGGCGCCACGTTTTTCATGGCCGGTGGACTGGTAGCTTTGGGTGGCTTGATTGCCTGGGTTTCCACGCGCGGCGAAAAATAAACGGTGGGGCCGAAAAATGCTCCTGCATTTGACCAGACATGCGTCTGTTAAAAGCCGACACTCACGCCATCCATGGCGCTCGCATGCCCACCCTGCGTGTTGGCATGCTGCGCGTAAAAACCTTTCATTAGCTCAACGACTTGTTCCGGTTTTTCCAAAGCACTGCTATGCCCGCACTGCGGAATTATTTCCAATTGAGAATTGGCGATATTCGCCTTGATGTTTCTTGCACAGGAAGGCGGCGTGGTTCTGTCTTCCTCGCCCACCACGATCAAGGTCGGGCAGCGAATTTTTGACAGCTCGCCGCTGACATCACGCCGCCCGGTTACGCCATAAATCGGCCCGAGAATATCTTTTTTCAACGACAATAGTTTGCCCTTCCAGTGTTTGACTACGCCGCGCAGCGCCGGGTCTTTCATCGTGGATTTCCCGAACATCAGCGGCAAGGTACGCGACACCAGCGATTTGATGCCGAATACTTTCACGATGAAGCTCATCACGGCATATTTGTTTTTGTTGCGTCGCGGCTCGGCCTGCGCACTGGTATCAAGCAAAACCAGTGAGCGCAATAATTCAGGATGTCTTGCGGCCAATGGCATGCCCGCCATGCCGCCCATCGAAAGCCCGACATAGTGCACGGGTGTTTCACTGAGCGATTGAATCAACGCAGCGATATCCTTGACCAGATTGTCGATTTCAAATCCCTGGCCGGGCCTTGCACTTTGACCTTGCCCGCGAAAATCGAAACAGATGACGCGATAGTCCTGCGTGAAGTGTGGCGTGACTAAATCCCACATGCTGCCATCCATCAACAAGCCGTGGCCAAACACGATGGTTTCTGCACCCTTGCCTTGCTCGGTATAAAACAATTCCACGCCATTGGCTTTCACTATCGGCATCGGCATTCCCCTTTGGCAGGATTATGCATGGCTTCGTCACCTGATTTTCAATTACTGGCGATTTAGATGACTTATGATGATGGGCAAGGAGAACTGCCATGAGCGAACAAGACAAGCCCAGCCGCGAACAAGCCGAAGATGCCGTCCGTATTTTATTGCGATGGGCTGGCGAAAATCCGAAACGCGAAGGTTTAATCGATACGCCGCGTCGCGTCGTCGATGCTTACGGCGACTGGTTCAGCGGCTACAAGGAAGACCCGCACGAGTTTCTGACGCGGACATTCGAAGAAGTGGCCGGCTATGACGAAATGATCATCCTGCGCGACATCACTTTCGAATCGCATTGCGAACATCATATGGCGCCGATTATCGGCCGCGCCCATGTCGGTTATCTGCCACGCGGGAAAGTGGTCGGCATCAGCAAACTTGCGCGCGTTGTTGAAACTTATGCCCGTCGTTTCCAGGTGCAGGAAAAAATGACATCGCAAATTGCCCGCTGCATTCAAGAGGTTTTGAACCCGCTCGGTGTCGGCATCATCGTCGATGCCCGCCATCAATGCATGACCACCCGCGGCATCCATAAAACCGGTGTCAGCATGGTGACATCGAAAATGCTCGGCAACTTCCGCGACGATGCACGCACGCGTGCCGAATTCATGCAGTGCGTCGGAATGAATTCGCCTCGTTGATTTTTACTCCCTCCCCCTTCGGGGGAGGGCTGGGGAGGAGCTGAAATCACGCCGGATTTCCGCACCCTCATCCGGGGCATCACACCGTCGTTATTTATTCTGGTGATCCAGCACTTTTTTCGCGAGCCAGGGTCCGCCTTTCTCGATTAGTTCGATCGGCGTCATTTCCCAGCCGGTTAACACCATCACTTCGCCGACGGTAAATTCGAGCTGCGCCTTGTTGAACTCCCGCTTGCCGGCAATCACCGCCTCGAGCACTTCGCGCGATGGCATCGGCGCTTCCATCTCGGCGGCTTTTGCGGCCGCGGCGGCGGCTGGATCGGCGCTGCCGTGTTTCAACAGCCATTCGATACGCAGCAAGGCCGCTGCCTGTGGATCGTGGTGGATAATTTCCGGCAAAGCGGCTGCCAGACTTTTATGCAAAGTATTCAGCTGCCCCATGATTTTCATCCGGGCAAGATTGGCGGCATCGCGCGAGTGTTCGGCGTCTTCTACATCCTGCATCTGCTGGGCCTGCCCTGACTCCAGCGCCTGCAGTTCTTTAATCGCCTGCACAAAGCGCAAGGCCCAATCCGACTTCGCCATCAATGCCGGATCACTGCGGATCACGGCATAACAATCTTCAAGTAATTTTTGAATCGAGCTCATGGCATTGATTATAGGGCGGCAAGGCGGCACCGCCCACCAATATGCCTAGTTTTTTATGTCCTTCGCCTTGCCCGCTGCCTGAACAGTGACGCGGTCTGCACTTGTATTGGCCCGGCTAGCGCGGCCGTACATCAATTCGGCAATGGCTGGTGGTGCGAAATAATCGCCGGGATGCACCGCCTGGGCGTAGTAGTAAATCTGGTGGTGGCCGGCGGGTAGATACTCCGCATAGATCCGCACGATGCTCGAACCGGTTTGCCGCGAATCAAAATAATACGAACTGTTGCCGCCGATTTTTTCCGCGTTCGCTCCGCCGACACTGCTCAAGGTGATGTCGCGAGTGACGAAGCCGCCGGGAGCGAAATCACTCACGGCAACGAAGTAACGTTCCCTGGGCGCATCTACCAGCAGCCGTACCCGAATCCAGGCGCCTTCTTTCACCATGCCGTTTTTTACCGGCACCCATTTATCGCCTTGAAGAACATCATAACTGCGCTTCACATGGATTCCGGTACCTTTTGCCACGCTTTGCTGAAGATCGAATTGGTAATCAATCGTGGCGTTGTAATTCAGGCTACCGCCGGCGTTGTTTTCGGAAGCGATTTGCAGGGTTTTATTGGTTGTTACCAGTGGCGCCTGCCAATGGAACTCCTGATCCGAAGGCGCAACCGCGAATGCTTCGCTTTTATTGTCAAAGCCGATTTTGAGCGGGATGACGGCATTAACCGCATCGGATTTCTTTGTGACTTCATGCAATGCCATCAGGCACTGGGCACTCGATTGCGTGTCGAGAGCAGGCGTACCACCGGCATAAATGTCGTAGATTCCGCGCAGAAGGCGTTCCCGGGTCGGCTTGTTTTCAACAGAGATGTCCAGTCGCGACAAAGCACCGACTACTGCACACTGATCACGCAGATTTGAACCCATGTAAGGCGAAAAATCCCGGTCATCGTTGATCACTTGTCGCAACCCGTGTTTGCTGCCGGCAGCCAACAAGCGTTCGACACCCTGTCGCGTCTGCTCTTTCAAATCGGGTTGACGCGACATCGCCAGCAATAGTTCGCTTCTGGCAAACCAGCTCAGTTTTTCCCATTGACCCCAAATGACTTCAAGTGCATTGGCATCCACATTCTGCGGATTTTCCAATGCTCCGGCGGCGGCGGCCAGATTTTCCCAGGGCGTTAAAGGTTCTTTGCCCGGCAACCAGTTGATAACATCATTCACGTCATCGGCCAGCAGTTTTTCGAGCGAGCTGATGTCTTCCTCTTCCACCGAGTAGCCCAGACTTTTCAGATAAACGAAACTCTTCAGCGTATAAGCCGACAAACCAATATTGGGTTCATGCATCCAGCTGATCGATGTCGGTTGAAAATATTGGTAATAACCTTCGTTGTCGATAAAGCTTTTCGATACCTGCAAGGCATCGATAATGGTTTCCTTGCGGTCGGCCCACGCCGATTTTTCATCATGTTTTTGCGAATACGCGGCGCCCACGGCACGACTCAATGTTTGCTCCCAGCATCGGTGTGGATAATCCTGCAAATCCTTGATCCAGCCCTGCGTCCATTGATTAAAACCACGCGACACTTGCAAATCCATCTTGCCGTCGACTGCCGTGCCGGGAAGTTTCGGTATCGTCAGATTCAGCATGGTCTCGTCGAGCCAGCCCGACTGGGTAATCTGCTCATGACCGATGCGCGATTGCACGAATGTGCCACTGGATAAACCATCCGAACCCTTGCTTGAATCGGCGATGGCGGCAATATCCAGGCTGCCTTCCTGCGTCGGTGAAAAATCCAGCGGCTGATCCAGGCTCTCGTACGCGGCCACTTGCCCCTTGATGTCCTTATCCAGCGATACACCCGCGCCGCTGATGCTGGTACTCAGTGCAATCGAAACGGGCTGCTTGCCTTGATTGCGCGCCGAAATTTGCGCGCGCGATTTATCGCCGACGAACAACTGGCTTGGCAAGCCGGTTCGTACTTCAATCGGCAGTGTCGTGTTGAAGGTTGTCTGGATTAGAGAAAATCCGTCGCTACTATCGTTAGCCCAAAGCAGTACCCGCCATTGGGTCAGATTGTCAGGCAACTTGAATGTGATCTTTCTGGTTTCACCGGGCGCCAGAACGATATCCGGGTTCCAATAAGCGGCATCCTGAAACTGGCTGCGCATGCGGGGTTTTGGTTTACCGGGATTTTCGTTTACACGCCCTATCGCCGCCGGTGCAGTATCGGCCTTGTCGATTTTCGCGCCGGTCACTGTGACCATCTCGCAGGAATCGCAACCCTCGCGCGTCACCACTTGCACGGGCTGTGCCATTTCTCGATTTACCTGCTTGATCCGGCTTCCGGTAACTTGCACTCTTTCGAATGAATCATTGCCGCGTGGTGAAGTCGCTACCGCCGACAGGCCCGAACCATCGGAAGCCTTAATATTATTCAGAATGTCATAGACATTATTCAGCCCGGTTGCCTGTATGTCTTCGCGGGTAACGATGGTGACTGGCTGCGGTACATCCATATATGGCTTGATCGGAGAAGGATTGTTCTTGTCATAAAAAATATTTACTCCGCCTTTCCAGGCTTCCACGCCGTACCAGGAGGATGGTTGCCATTTTTTCAGTTTGCCCAACCAGTCTGAATTTTCAGGATCCTGGCTGTTTCGGACAGCACTGCCCTGCTGGTAAACCGAATCATCAATCACGCTCAAGGTTGCGAAAGCCGTTGCAGCAGACGGGTTGCTGATGGAAAGCTCGATTTGCTCGCCCGGTTTGTATTCCGTCCTGGAGCTGGTCACCTGCAGGGAGTCATGTTGAATTCGCGGAATCTCGATCTTCAATAATGCATCCACCGTTTCGATATCTTTGCCTGCCTGGGCGGATGCATTGTTGGCCGGACGAATAACCGCGCGAATACTCAAGCCCGGAGCCCATGCCTGTTGCACGGGAATATCAAACTCGGAATATTTATCATCAACACGCTGTACCCAGTAGCGCACGATATGATCGTATTCCAGCGTAAACAGTACCGTGGCTGACTCGAAAGGTTGCTCCAGCGAAACGCGTACCGCGCTCGTGCCGTCGGTGGCTTTGAGCAATTTCAAGGTGGCATCGGGTTTTTTGTCGGTATTCCCGGTACGGTAGCTTTCGCCGATATAACGAAACAGTTCGGTGCCTGCCGCTTCTTTGGCCTGCGCCCTGAATACATAACGTCCGGA
>Ga0209023_10002025_pt1 | contig 26131 bp, 26 predicted proteins | sample LakOneMetagenome_FD_187468 | JGI IMG/M metagenome (GOLD analysis project Ga0209023, IMG submission 187468) | Freshwater and sediment microbial communities from Lake Erie, Canada (SPAdes) (version 2) | ecosystem: Environmental > Aquatic > Freshwater > Lentic | place: Lake Erie, Canada...
TAGCCATCGGCCAGTGCCTTCGCGGCCTTCGGGTTCTCCTTCAGGAACTTCGGGGTGCAGCCGAACGTGTCCATCACCATCGGGTAGTCGAGCGTCGTGGCGATGATCTTGCCGGCCTCGGGTTTCGCGCGCACCGCGCTCAGGTAGGGCTCGTAGGTCATGCCGCCGTCGAAATCGGTGGTGCCGGCGATCATCGCGTTGGCGACCGGCTGCGGCTCCAGCGTCAGCACCTTCACGTCCTTCACCGACAGACCGTTCTTCTTCAGGATCCAGGCCAGGCCGAAGTACGGCGCCGTCCCGGGCGCCGAGGCGGCGACCGTCTTGCCCTTCAGGTCGCTGATCTTCGTGATGTTGGGCTTCACGATCAGGCCGTCCGCGCCGTAGCTCTTGTCGAGCTGGAAGATCTGCGTGGTCGCGACGCCGTTGGCGTTCCACACGACCCAGGTTTCGACCGTGGTCGCCGCGCATTGCACGTCGCCCGAGGCGATCGCGAGGTGGCGGTCCTTCTGCGGGATCTTCTTGATCGACACGTCCAGGCCATGCTTCTTGAACAGGCCCGCTTCGTTCGCGAGCGTCAACGGCGCAAAACCGGTCCAGCCGGAGATCGCAATCGCGACCTTGGTCTCCTGCGCTTGAGCGGTGCCGAATCCGGTGGCGGCCAGCGCCGCGACGGCGAGGGCCTTGAGAATGGACGAGCGGGTCATCTGAACTCCTGGAGGTTTGATCGGGATGCCATGCAAGCGGTGTGCCGCGACGCGCAGCGCAGCATACACTGCGGCATCGACCTGTCTAGACCACTTGGGGCTAGCCCTAGCATGTACTCATTGACCCGTGGCAGCGCACCGCTCGTCGTCTCGTTCCCGCACGCCGGCACCGAGATTCCGGACGAACTGGCCGCGCGCATGACCCCCGAGGCGCTGCAGCGCGCCGATGTCGACTGGCACCTGCCGCAACTCTACGACTTCGTGCGCGCGATGGGGGCGACGACGATCGCGGCACGCTACGCCCGCCATGTGCTCGACCTGAATCGTCCACCCGAGGACGCGAGCCTCTACCCCGGCCAGGACGTGACCGGCCTGTTGCCGATCGACACCTTCCGCAAGGAGCCGCTGTACCGGGCCGGTCAGGGTCCGCGCGACGGCGAGGCGGCGGAACGTGTCGAGCGCTATTGGCGCCCCTACCACGACGCGCTGCGCACCGAACTCGACCGGCTGCGCGCCGCGCACGGCTCGGTCGTGCTGTGGGAGGCGCATTCGATCGCGTCGGTCTTGCCGCGCTTCTTCGACGGCAAGCTTCCCGACCTGAATCTCGGCACCGCCGACGGGCGTGCCTGCGCGCCGGGCGTCCAGGCCGCGGTGGAGGCCGCGATGGCGGCGCAGCAGCGCTACACGCACGTCAGCAACGGCCGCTTCAAGGGCGGCCACATCACGCGCCACTACGGCGATCCGGCGCGCGGCGTGCACGCGCTGCAGCTCGAGATGTGCCAGTGCACCTACATGGACGAGACCGCGCCGTATGCCTACCGGCCCGATCTGGCGGCGCAGGTCCAGCCGCTACTGGAGCGGATGCTGGACGCCGCGCTTGAAGCGCGCCCGTAGCGCGCCGCAGCCGATCTCGCCGGCCAGCCCGGCCGGGTGCTCGACGTTCCACAGGCACAGGTCGGCGACCTTCCCGACCTCGATCGTGCCGTGCGTCGCCGCCAGGCCGAGGGCGCGCGCCGCATGCCGCGTGACGCCCAGCAGCGCCTCGGCCGGCGTCAACCGGAACAGCGTGCACGCCATGTTGAGCATCAACGGCAGGTGGGTCGTCGGGCTGGTGCCCGGGTTGCAGTCGGTCGCGACCGCCATCGGCACGCGATGTCGGCGCAGCAGATCGATCGGCGGCAGGTGCGTGTCGCGCAGGAAGTAGTACGCGCCGGGCAGCAGGACCGCCACCGTGCCGGCGCGCGCCATCGCGGCGGCGCCGGCGTCATCGAGGTGTTCGAGGTGATCGGCCGACAGCGCGCCGAACTCGGCCGCGAGCGCCGCGCCGTGCTGGTTCGAGAGCTGCTCGGCATGCAGCTTGACCGGCAGGCCGTGGGCGCGCGCGGCTTCGAACACGCGCCGCGTCTGCGCCGGCGTGAAGCCGATCGTCTCGCAGAAGGCGTCGACCGCATCGGCGAGTTGCAGCCGCGCGGCCTCGGGGATGATCTGTGCGACGACGACGTCGTCGATGTACTTGTCGGCCCGGCCGGCGTACTCGGGCGGCAGCGCGTGCGCCGACAGCAGCGTGGTGCGGACGTCGACGGGGAAGTCGCGGCCCAGCGCGCGTGCGACGCGCAGGCACTTGAGTTCGTGATCGAGCGCGAGGCCGTAGCCGGACTTGATCTCGACGGTCGTCACGCCGTGACCCATCAATGCGCGCAGGCGCGTCGCGGCGGCGGCGTGCAGCGCGGCCTCGTCCGCTTCGCGCGTCAGCCGCACGGTCGAGACGATGCCGCCACCGGCGCGCGCGATCTCCTCGTAGCTCGCGCCTTGAAGCCGCAGCTCGAACTCGCGCGCGCGGTCGCCGGCGTAGACGAGGTGGGTGTGGCAGTCGATCAGGCCGGGCGTCAGCAACGCGCCGCCGGCATCGATGTCGCGCGCGGGGTCCAGGCTGGCCGGCGCGTCGCCGCTGCCGACCGCCACGATCCGGCCGTCCGCCACGGCGACGTGGCCGGGCGCGATCACGGCGCACGCGTCGTCGGCGCAGCTGGCGATGCGCGCGTGGCGGATGACGAGATCGACGGCGCTCACCGGACGTCCCATCGCGACGATGGCGCTGCGCAACGACCGGGCGCGTTCATGCGTTGGCCAGCAGTTGTGAGCGCGCGGCGACGAACCCGGCCTGCGCGCTCGCGTCCAGATCGTGGGCGCCGTCGGCGACGCGCCGGTGTCCGCCCACCCACACGTCGCGGATGGCGCGCGCACCGGCCTGCACGAACACCGCGCTGGCCAGCGTGCGCGCCGGCGAGAGCTGGGCGTGGGTGCCGTCGGTCGCGAGCACGACGAAATCGGCGCGCCGGCCCACGGCGAGGCGACCGGCCGGTTGCCCCGCGGCCTGCGCGCCGCCCTCGGCCGCGGCGAGCCAGAGCCGCTCGGCGATCGTCGGCTGGCCGGCGCTCGCGAGCACGTTGCGTTGCTGGCGCCGCAGCCGCTGCCCGAGCTCGAGCAGGCGCAGTTCATCGACGACGCTGACGCTGGCGTGGCTGTCCGAGCCGATGCCCCATCGGCCGTCCGCATCGAGATAGGTCGGCGCGTCGAAGATGCCATCGCCGAGATTGGCCTCGGTGCTGGGGCACAGGCCCACGACGGCGCCGCTGCGGGCGAGCGCATGCGCTTCGTCCGCATCGAGGTGGGTGGCGTGGACGAGGCACCAGCGCCCATCGACCGGCGCATGATCGAGCAGCCACCGCACCGGCCGCGTGCCGCTCCAGGCGACACAGTCGTCGACCTCGCTCTGCTGCTCCGCGATGTGCAGGTGGATCGGCGCGTTGGCGTCGATGGCGCGCAGGCCGACCACCACGGCACCCAGCTCGTCGGGCGCGACCGCGCGCAGCGAATGCGGCGCGACGCCGATGCGCGCGCCGTGCTCGGCGCAACGCTGCGCGATCCGCAGCAGGCCGTCGACGCTGTTGATGAAGCGGCGTTGATCGGGGCGCGGCGGTGTCGCGCCGAACCCGGCGTGGCAGTACAGCACCGGCAGCAGCGTCAGTCCGATGCCGGCACGTCGCGCCGCCGAGGTCAGCCGCAGGGCCATCTCGGCCGGGTCGGCGTATGGCGCGCCCGAGGGGCTGTGATGCAGGTAGTGGAACTCGCAGACGCTGGTGTAGCCCGCACGCAGCATCTCGACGTAGAGCTGGGTCGCGATTGCCTCGAGCTGCTCGGGCGAGACGGCGAGCGCGAAGCGGTACATCGCCTCGCGCCAGGTCCAGAAGCTGTCGGCCGCGGCGCTGCGGTATTCGGTCAAGCCGGCGAAGGCGCGCTGGAACGCGTGCGAGTGCAGGTTCGGCATGCCCGGCACGAGCGGACCCGAAGCGCGCGGGCCGGCGGGCGCAGCGCCAGCGCGCACCTCGGTGAGTGTGCCGGCGTCGTTCCAGGCCAGCAGGACGTCGCGCGCCCAGCCCTCGGGCAGCAAGGCGTGCTCGGCAAACAGGGTGCGGGCGGCAGTCATCGGCGCTGATCGTGACACAGCCGCACGGCGAGCAGCGTGGCGCCGGGCCCGCAAGGCGTGATCCACAGCCTCTCGCTGGGTGCGCGCCACAGCAGGGCCTGCTGCGGCGCGAGAGGCCAGCTCGCGTCGTGGTCGGTGGCGCCGGCTTCGATCTGCCAGCCGCCTTCGAGGCCGAACAGCAGCAGGGCGTCGACGCCGCTCGTTTCGAACGCATGGCGTTGAACGACGACCTCGGCGCGCCACGCGCTTCGCCGCGTCATCACGTTGAAGTCGCTGCAGGCGCCGCCGCGCAATGTCGCGGTCAGAGGCATGTCGCCGGGGAACGAGAACGGCACCAGCACACGATCGAGTCGATGATCGAGCGTGCCATCGGCGCTCGCGAGCCGCATGCCCGCCCCGCGCAGCAGCGTGATGCAACGGTCGACACCCGGGAAGGCCGAGAACGGCGCGTCGCGATCGACGTCGGCGATGCTGATGCGCCAGTCGAAATCGCGGTGGGCACCGCGGTCGGACGGCTCGACCGCGAGCTCGCGCGTCAGCCCGGCGCCGTTCTTCCATGGCTGCGGCGCGATCGCCGCGACAACGATGCGCTCCGGCGCGGCGCGGACGGGCTTCACTTGCCGAGCATCGGCAGCACGAGACCTTGTTCGCGTGCGGTCTTGATCGCGAGCTCGTACCCGGCATCGGCGTGACGCATCACCCCGGAGCCGCTGTCGTTGACGAGCACGCGCGCCAGTCGCTTCGCCGCGGCGTCGCTGCCGTCGGCGACGATCACCATGCCGGCGTGCTGCGAGTAGCCCATGCCGACGCCGCCGCCGTGGTGCAGCGAGACCCAGGTGGCGCCGCCGGCGGTATTCAGCAGCGCGTTCAAGAGCGGCCAGTCGGAGACGGCGTCGGTGCCGTCGCGCATCGACTCGGTCTCGCGGTTCGGGCTGGCGACCGAGCCGGTGTCGAGATGGTCGCGGCCGATCACGATCGGCGCCTTCAGCTCGCCGGTCTTCACCATCTCGTTGAAGGCGAGTCCGGCGAGATGGCGCTCGCCGAGCGCGAGCCAGCAGATGCGCGCCGGCAGGCCCTGGAACGCGATGCGCTCGCCGGCCATGTCGAGCCAGCGGTGGACGTGCGCGTTGCGCGGGAAGAGCTCCTTGATCTTGCGGTCGGTCTTTCGGATGTCCTCCGGATCGCCGGACAGCGCGACCCAGCGGAACGGCCCTTTGCCTTCGCAGAAGAGCGGGCGGATGTAGGCCGGTACGAAGCCGGGGAAGTCGAACGCATCCTTCACGCCCTCGTCGAATGCGACCTGGCGGATGTTGTTGCCGTAGTCGACGGTCGGCACGCCCATCGAATTGAACAGCAGCATCGCCTTGACGTGATCGGCGCAGCTCTGCGCGGCGGCGGCCGTCAGCTCGGCGTGCCGCGAGGAATCGGCTTGTGCGGCCTCCCATTGCGCGACCGACCAGCCGGCCGGCAGGTAGCCGTGGATCAGGTCGTGCGCCGAGGTCTGGTCCGTCACCAACGCGGGCCGGTTCGCGCCGCCGTTCTTGAAGTGCTCGGCGAGCGCCGGGACGATCCGTGCGGCATTGCCCAGGAGCGCGATCGAGACCGCCTTCTTTTCGGCGGTGTACTTCGCGATTCGGGCGAGCGCGTCGTCGAGGTCGGTCGCCTGCTCGTCGACGTAGCGGGTGCGCAGACGAAAGTCGATGCTCGACTGGCGGCACTCGATGTTCAGCGAGACGGCGCCAGCGAAGGTCGCGGCCAGCGGTTGCGCGCCGCCCATGCCGCCGAGGCCGGCGGTGAGTATCCAGCGCCCGGCCAGGTCGCCGCCGTAATGCTGACGGCCGGCTTCGGCGAAGGTCTCGTACGTGCCTTGCACGATCCCTTGCGTGCCGATGTAGATCCACGACCCCGCGGTCATCTGGCCGTACATGAACAGGCCCTTGCGGTCGAGCTCGTGGAAGTGCTCCCAGGTCGCCCATTTCGGCACCAGATTCGAGTTCGCGAGCAGCACGCGCGGTGCGTTCTCGTGCGTCTTGAAGATGCCGACCGGTTTCCCCGACTGGACCAGCAGCGATTCGTCGTCCTCCAGTTCGCGCAGGCAGTCGAGGATCTTGTCGAACGACGCCCAGTCGCGCGCCGCGCGTCCGATGCCGCCGTAGACGACGAGTTCTTCGGGGCGCTCGGCCACGTCCGGGTCGAGGTTGTTTTGCAGCATGCGAAACGCTGCCTCGGTGAGCCACGACTTGCAGTGCAACTCGCTGCCGTGCGGCGCGCGCACGACACGCCCGGGCGCCGAGCGGGCGCCGCGCAGGGCCGCATCGGCCAGGGTCTGAAGATCGGTGGTGGAGTTCATCGGCGCGTCGCCCTCGTGCAGGTTCCAGGAACAAAGTGGTCTAGACCACTTTGCGGAGCATGCAAGAAGTCGGCGGCCGCGTCAACTCGCCCGGGCGGCCTCGAGGATGCGCTCGCGCAGCCACAGCTGGCTGCTGCTGCGGTCGTGCCGCTGGTGCCAGAGCATCGAGATGTTCAGCCCCGCGAGGTCGAACGGCAGCGGGCGCGTCACGACCTGTTCCCGAAAGCCGGTCGATTCGACGAAGAAGGCCGGCAGCACGGTAACCAAGTTGCTGTTCGCCACCACGCGCCCGGCGGTGAAATACTGGTTCACGGTGAGCACGACGCGGCGCTCGCGGCCGATGTCGGCCAGGACCTGATCGACCAGCCCATGGTCGCGCCCCGACAGGCTGACCAGCAGGTGCTGGGCGGCGCAGTACGCGTCCAGCGTCAAGCGGCCGTTCGCGGCCAGCGGGTGGCCTTCGCGCATCACGCAGACGTACTCGCTGTCGCGCAGCCGGGTCTGGCACAGCGGGGCATTCCCGCCATCGGCCGGCAGTGCGAGCGCGGGGCTCGGAAAGTAGCCGATCGCGAGGTCCGCATCGCCACGCTCCAGCAGCGCGCTCGGATCGCGGGTCGCCAGCGGCGTGACGCGGACGTTCGCCAGTGCGCGGGTGTGTTCGATGTGCGACACCAAAGTGGACATAAATAACGCGGCGGTCGCATCGGCCATCGCGATGCGAAAGGTCGCGGCGTCCGTCTGCGGGTCGAACTCCTCGGGCGAGAGGGCCGCCTGCAGGTTGCCGAGGGCGGCCCGGACGTCGGGCCAGAGCGCCTCCGCGCGCGGGGTCGGACGCACCCCGCTCGGAGCGCGTGTGAGCAAGTCCTCACCTACCGATTCTCGTAGGCGTTTCAACGCGTTGCTGACCGCCGGCTGTGTAATCGACAAGCGTTCGGCGGCCCGCGTCAGGTTGCGCTCCGCCATCACCACGTCAAAGACGCGGAGCAGGTTCAGGTCGAGCGTTCGGAAGTTCAGCGCGGTCTGCATGGCATACGCCGGGGTGATACCCGTAATTCATAAGATTGATTGGTGAATTATGGGGGTTAACCCTAATGTACGGTCCATGCCTCCCCAACGGCCCTGCCGCTGAAAGGAAATCTGCCATGAACACCGTTGCATCCCCGCTGCTTCCGACGCCCGTCACCGCCACCTCGGCACGCACATGGCTGGCGCGCACCCGCGCTGCCGTTTGGCACGCGCTCGAACTCGCCGCCTGGGCGCGCGCTCAAGGGCATCTGCTCGAATTCGCCGACCGCTGCGAGGCGCTGCAGCCCGACCTCGCCAGTGAACTGCGCGCCGCCGCGCGACGTGGGCCGCTCGCGTGATTGGTAGCGACCACTTACTTATCTCATTGAATCGAAGGAATCTGACATGACCACCGCAACCCTCCACTCCAACGTCCAACGCAGCCGATTCGTCCAGCACGCCTTGTCGGCGGTCTCGAATCTCGCGTTCTCGTCCTGGGCTCTGCCGCTGCGCAGCGTCGAGTTGAAGCGCGCGCTGACCCCGGGCGAAATCACATCGCTCGAAGCGCAGAAGGTTCGCGATCTGGCCTACAGCTACTCGAAGACCGACCCCGGGTTCGCTGCCGATCTGTACGCCGCCGCCGCCCGCCACGAAGGGCTGGGCGACGAGGTCTGAGCGACTCGCGTCAGGCGGCGAGGCGGTCCTCGATGGCCGCTTTCGTCGCCTTCATCTCGCTCGGCAGGTGGTGGGCGAGTTGCTGGAACAGTTCGCCATGCAGGCCGAGCTCGGCGCGCCAGGCTTCGGCGTCCAGGCTCGTGACCTGCTCGTATTGAGCGGTGCTGAAGTCCAGCCCGCGCCAGTTCAGGTCAGCGTAGCGCGGCGTGATGCCGAAAGCGTTTTCCTGGCCCTGGGCCGTGCCTTCGATGCGACCGATCATCCACTCCAGCACGCGCATGTTCTCGCCGTAGCCCGGCCAGACGAACTTGCCGTCGGGGCCCTTGCGGAACCAGTTGACGCAATAGATCTGCGGCAGCGTGGTGCCGCTGGCCTGCAACTTGGCGCCCAGATTCAGCCAGTGCTGGAAGTAGTCGCTCATGTTGTAGCCCATGAAGGGCAGCATCGCGAACGGATCACGCCGGACGACACCCTGCGCGCCGGCGGCGGCCGCGGTCGTCTCGGAGCCCATCGTCGCCGCCATGTAGACGCCTTCGACCCAGTTGCGTGCCTCGGTGACCAGCGGCACGGTCGTCGAGCGGCGGCCGCCGAAGATGAACGCGTCGATCGGCACGCCGGCGGGGTTGTCCCACTCCGCGTCGAGCGCCGGATTGTTCGTCGCCGCCACGGTAAAGCGCGAGTTCGGGTGCGCCGCCTTGGCGCCGGTCTCCTTGGCGATCGAGGGCGTCCAATCCTTGCCCTGCCAGTCGATGAGGTGGGCCGGTGGCGTCTCGGTCATGCCTTCCCACCAGACATCGCCGTCGTCGGTCAACGCGACATTGGTGAAGATCACGTCGCGCTTCAGGCTCGCCATGCAGTTGGCGTTGGTCTGTTCGTTCGTTCCGGGTGCGACGCCGAAGTAGCCCGCTTCCGGATTGATCGCGTGCAGCCGGCCATTGGCGCCGGGCTTGATCCAGGCGATGTCGTCGCCGATCGTCGTGACCTTCCAGCCGGCCAGGCCATGCGGCGGGATCAGCATCGCGAAGTTGGTCTTGCCGCAGGCGCTCGGGAACGCGGCGGCCACCTGGTGCTTCTTGCCGCTGGGCGAGGTCACGCCGAGGATCAGCATGTGCTCGGCGAGCCAGCCCTGGCTGCGGCCCATCGTCGACGCGATGCGCAGCGCGAAGCACTTCTTGCCGAGCAGTGCGTTGCCGCCGTAGCCGGAGCCGTAGCTCCAGATCTCCTGCGTCTCGGGATAGTGGACGATGTACTTGGTCGTGTTGCACGGCCACGCGACGTCCTTCTGGCCCGGCTCCAGCGGAGCCCCGACGGTGTGTACGCAGGGGACGAAGTGGCCGTCGCTGCCGAGCACGTCGAGGACGTTCGCGCCCATGCGCGTCATGATCTTCATGTTGACGGCGACGTAGGCGCTGTCGGAGAGCTCGACGCCGATGTGGGCGATCGGCGAACCCAGCGGACCCATCGAGAACGGCACCACGTACATCGTGCGGCCGCGCATGCAGCCACGGAACAGCGCGTTCGCCCCGGTCTGCAGGATCGAGCGCATTTCGGCCGGGGCCATCCAGTTGTTGGTCGGGCCGGCGTCGTCCTTGCTTTCGGAGCAGATAAAGGTGCGGTCCTCGACGCGCGCCACGTCGCTTGGGCTGCTGCACGCGAGGTAGCTGTTCGGGCGCAACTCGGGGTTGAGCTTCTTGAAGGTGCCGGCGGCGACCAGCTGCGCGCACAGCGCGTTGTATTCGGCGGTGCTGCCATCGCACCAATAGACGTCGCGAGCTTCGGTGAGCGCCGCCATTTCGGCGACCCAGGCGATCAGCTTGGCGTGGCGGACGCGGGCGGGAACATTCAGGCGCAGCCCTTCCAGCATGGCGGGACGGTTCATGTCGGATCCAATCATCAGAGTCAAAAAAAGCGGAATTGGGCAAGCCCAAGGACCCCGATACCGGGTGTGCCTGAACTTGCCCAATGCCGCTGAAGCATCTCTGCTGTGACCGATCGGTTACGGCCTGGTTCCATGCTCTTGGCCGGGTCGGCCGAAGGGCGCTGTAGCGTCATCGTGGAAACAATTGTGGGCGCAGTGTAATGGGGCGGTAACCACCGGACCCCGGGGGGTCATGCGGTTTCGGTATGACGTTATGCATACCGCGGAGGCCGCAATAATCGACGATGCCCACACGTCGATTGCTGCTTTCTTCCCCGCTGCTGCTGGCCGCCTTCGAGGTGCGCGCGCAACAGCGCAAGTCGCTCGGCGACCCGCTCCGGCTGGGGGTCGATCGCGACCTGGTCGATTCCGGACTGGCTCATGGGCTGGTGCGCGCGTTCGGGTTGGACACCGGGATCGCCGTCAAGAGTGTCCCGGGCCCGGCGCTGCCGCTGCTCGAGGCGCTCGAGCGGGGCGAACTCGATACGGCGCTGACCAACGCGCCCGACGCCGAAGCCCGGCTCGACAAGGCCGGACTGGCGCACGACCGGCGATCGATCGCGACGGGCGAGTTCGTGCTGGTCGGCCCCGCGATCCGCGGCAAGGGCGAGGATGCGCTCGGCGCCGCCAGGGAGCGCGACGTGATCGTGGCGCTGAAGCGTCTGGCGGCCGCGCCAGGCGCGCTCACGTTCATCGGCGCGGCGGACGGCTCGGGAGCGCATGCGGCCGAACAGGCGCTGTGGCGCGCCGCGGGGGTCGCGCCGGCGGCACCCTGGTACGTCGCCGCGCCGCCCGGCGAGAGTGTGCTGACGCAGGCGCGCGCGCGAGGCGCCGTCGCGCTGGTCGAACGCGGCCACTGGCTGGCGCAGGGCGGCGCGCCACTGGCGATCCGCGTCGAGGGCGATGCGCGCCTGATCGAGGAGATCCACGCGATGCGCTCGTTCCGTGCGAATCACCCGGCCGGCAAGATCTTTGTCGCCTGGATCGCGTCGGCGAAAGGTCGGCGCGTGGTCGGATCGCAGCGTGGCTACCGCGCACCCTGATGCGCGGCTCGCGGCCTTGCGAACTCGGCACAATTGCGCGCACGCGTCGCCGCCGCGGGACGCGACGTCGGACTTGCGGGGCGCTTGTTACGTCGACCGCGATTCGTCATAGCCGCGCCGGAGGGAGCTCGCTACATTGCGGCCTGCGTTGTCCGTTCGTTCTCACACTCACCAGGAAGGCACGTTATGAGCATCATCAGTTTCATCAAGGAAGCCGGCGAAAAACTCTTCGGCAAGAAGGAAGTGCCGCCGGCGGCTGACCCGGCCGCGCTGCAAGCCCAGGCGGACGCCGCGAACGCCGAGGCCGCGTCGGCCATCACGGCGTACATCAATGCCCAAGGTCTGAAGGTCGACGGTCTGGACGTGGCGTTCGACGGCGCCACCGGCACGGTCTCGGTCGCCGGCGAAGCCGTGGACCAGGCGACGCGCGAGAAGGTCGTGCTGTGCTGCGGCAACGTGCACGGCGTGACGCAGGTCGACGATTCGATGACGACCGCCGAACCCGCCGATCAATCGCGTTGGTACACGGTGGTGCGCGGGGACACGTTGTCGGCGATCTCGAAGTCGCAGTACGGCAACGCCAACGAGTACATGAAGATCTTCGAGGCCAACAAGCCGATGCTGAGCAATCCGGACAAGATCTATCCGGGCCAGGTGCTGCGCATTCCGGCCTGATCGAACGACGCCGACGCGGTGATCGCCACGCCGAACGGGCGACCTGCGGGTCGCCCGTTTTCATTGGCGCATCAGGAGGCCGACACCGATTCGAGCGGCGGATAGTCGATGTAGCCCTCCGCACCGCCTCCGTACAGCGTCTCGCGCACGACCGGCGCGATCGGTGCGTCCTCGCGGAGGCGGCGAACCAGGTCCGGATTGCTGATGAAGCCCTTGCCGAACGCGACCATGTCCGCCGCGCCGCTGGCCACGGCCTCGAGCGCCATCGCGCGCGAGTAGCCATTGTTGGCGATCCAGGTACCGTGGGGATGGTCCTGCTTGTAGCGGGCACGCAGCGCGCCGTAGTCGAATGGCGCGATATCCCTCGGCCCCCCGGTCGCGCCTTCGACGACGTGGATGAACGCGAGCTTGAGCGGCGCGAGGCGCTCGACGACGAGGTTGAACGTTGCTTGCGGATCGCTGTCGAGCCCGGCGTCGTTGGCCGGCGTGACCGGCGACAGCCGGATGCCGCTGCGCCCGGCGCCGATCTCGCCGACGATCGCGCGCATCACCTCGACGACGAAGCGAGCCCGATTCTCACGCGAACCGCCGTAGGCATCGGTGCGGTCGTTGATGCTGTCGCGCATGAATTGCTCGAGCAGGTAGCCGTTGGCACCGTGCACCTCGACGCCGTCGAAGCCGGCCTCGATCGCGTTGCGCGCGGCACGGCGATAGTCCTCGATGACGCGCGGCAACTCCTCGGTCGTCAACGCGCGCGGCGCCGACACCGGCTCGAATCCTTGCGCGGTGAACGTCTTGCCGCCGGCCCGACGGGCGGTGCTGGACACCGGAACCATGCCGGGCGGCAGCAGCGACAGGTGCGAGATGCGCCCCACGTGCCACAACTGCACGACGATCTTGCCGCCCTGCTGATGCACTGCGTCGGTGACCCGGCGCCAGCCGGCGATCTGCTCGGCGCTGTAGATGCCGGGCGTGTCGAGATAACCTTGGCCCTCGGGCGAGATCTGCGTGCCCTCGCTGACGATCAACCCGGCGCTGGCGCGCTGCGCGTAGTAAGTGGCCATCATCGGGGTCGGCGTGCGGCCGGGGCCGGCGCGGTCGCGAGTCAACGGCGCCATCACGATGCGGTTGGCGGCGGAGATGTCGCCGACACGAACGGGGTCGAAGAGGCTGGTGGTCATCATGCGGATCGGTCGTGGGTGGTCAGGGATTTCGGCAGATGCTAGAGCCGCAGTGATCAAGCGCGCCGCGGCACGGTCTTTCGCGGCGTGCTAGCCGCTACAGTCCCGGATTGAACTCGGATCGCCCACATGCTCGCCTATCGACACGCCTATCACGCGGGCAATCACGCCGACGTGCTCAAGCACACCGTGCTGACCTGCGTGCTGCGGTACATGAATCAGAAGGACAAGCCGTACCGCGTCGTCGATACCCACGCCGGCGCGGGCGGCTACTCGCTGCAGGGGCGCTACGCGCAGAAGAAGGGCGAATACGAGCACGGCATCGCGCGGCTTTGGGAGCGAGACGACTTGCCGCCGAGCGTGGCCGACTACGTTGCGAGGGTGCGGGAGTTCAATTCCGGCGCCAAGCTCGAGCAATACCCCGGCTCGCCGGCGTTCGCGCGCATGCTGCTGCGGCCGAAGGATCAGCTTCGCCTGTTCGAGTTGCATCCGACCGATCACCGCATCCTCACGTCGTATGTCGGGGCGGATCGCGGCATCGAGGTGTACGACACGGATGGCTTCGACGGGCTGAAGGGCCAGGTCCCGCCGAGCACGAAGCGCGGCCTGGTGCTGATGGACCCGAGCTACGAGGGGCACGGCGACTATGGTCGTGTCGTGGCGTCATTGCGCGATGCGCTGATGCGCTTCGCCGAGGGCGTCTACATGGTCTGGTACCCGCAGGTGAGCAAGCTCGAAGCGGCGCAGCTGCCGAAGCGGCTCGAGGCGCTCGCGCCCAAAGGCTGGCTGCACGCCCGGCTCACGGTGCAGCAGCCCGATCGCCTCGGCTTCGGGCTGGCGGGCAGCGGCGTGTTCCTGATCAATCCGCCCTATACGCTGCACGACGAACTCGCGGCCGTCTTGCCGTACCTGACCGATGTGCTGGGCCAGTACGACGGCGCGAACTACCTGCTCGAACAGCGCGCTGCCTGATGGACGGGCACCGCCCATGAAAAAGCCCCGCGGAGCGGGGCTTCGTGGGGGCTGCCGGACAGCCTCAGAACTGTTGGCGGCGGCGGCTGGCGATGAAGCCGATCACGCCCAGGCCGGCGGCCATCAGCACGTAGTTGTTGGGCTCGGAGCCAGCGCTCGACGCATCCGTCACCACGTTCGCACACGACCCGCCGGGTTGACAGGCCGCGCCGGTGGCGACGGTGGCCATCGCCAGATGGGTTCCAGCGGCCGCCTGATCGCGACCGCCCGCGGCTTGAACTGCGAAGGTGCAGACCAGCGCTGTCGCAGCGACGAGGGGGAGGACCAACTTGAACTTAGACATGACAACTTCCGGAGCGAGAGACAGATGCGTTGTTGTTAACAATGAGTAGGGAAATTCTGGGCGGCTGACCCTCCCCGGCCCATCCCCGGGATGGGGGGTCGCGAGCAAAGTGAGACAGGCCCGACCCCCGCATTCGCGGGGGGTACGATGCGTGTCATGTCACGAACCGAAATGAGCGCTCGTGCCGCGGCATTTGCGGGCCCGCTGGCCGGACTGAAGGTCGTCGAACTCGGGCAATTGATCGCGGGGCCGTTCGCGGCGAAGACCCTGGGCGATTTCGGGGCCGAGGTGATCAAGATCGAACCCCCCAACGGCGGCGACCCCCTGCGCCAGTGGCGGCTGCTGCACGACGGCACCAGCGTGTGGTGGCAGGTTCAGTCGCGCAACAAGAAGAGCGTCGCGCTCGACTTGAAGGACGAGGCCGACCGCGCGATCGTGCGCTCGCTGATCCGCGAGGCCGATGTGCTCGTCGAGAACTTCAAGCCCGGCGTGATGGAAGGGTGGGGCTTCGACTACGAAACGCTCAGCGCGACCAATCCCGGCTTGATCATGCTGCGGATCAGCGGCTACGGCCAGACCGGCCCGTACCGGGATCGGCCCGGTTTCGGCGTCGTCGCCGAGGCGATGGGCGGCTTGCGCCACCTGACCGCCGAACCGGGGCGCGTGCCGGTGCGTGTCGGCGTGAGCATCGGCGACACGCTCGCGTCGCTGCACGGCGTGATCGGGATCCTGATGGCGTTGCAGCATCGCCATGCGAGCGTCGGCATCGGTGCGCCGAAGGGGATCGGGCAGGTCGTCGACGTCGCGCTGTACGAGGCGGTGTTCAACTGCATGGAGAGCTTGCTGCCCGAGTACAGCGCGTTCGGCGTGGTACGCGAGGCCGCCGGGTCGGCGTTGCCCGGGATCGCGCCGAGCAACGCGTATCCGTGCGTCGATGGCTGGGTGCTGGTCGCCGGCAACGGCGATTCGATCTTCAAGCGGCTGATGAAGGCGATCGGCCGCGACGACCTGGGCGGCGACCCGGCGCTTGCCGGCAACGCCGGACGAGTGGCCCGCGTGGCCGAGATCGATGCGGCGATTGGTGCGTGGACGGCGCCGCGCGCCGTGGTCGAGGTGCTGGAGGTGTTGAACCGCGCGGCGGTGCCGGCGGGCCGCATCTACACCGCGAAGGACATCGCCGAAGATCCGCACTACCGCGCGCGCGGCATGATCCAGACCGTGAAGACCGCGGACGGCTTGGAGGTCGAGGTTCCCGGCATCATGCCCAAACTCAGCGTGACGCCCGGTGCGATCACCCGCGCAGCGCCGCGCCTTGGCCAGGACAACGACGACGTCCTCAACGCGCGCCCGGCGTCCGCTTGAGATCGCGAAACTCGCCGAACAGCCACGAACGCATCCCGACCACCAGCGTGTACGGCCGCTTGTGCTCGAGGCCCAGCTTCTGGTCGGCCTGGGCCTGCTGCGCGAAATCCTGACCGATGCGTTGCAGCCGCTCGACGAAACTCGCCGACTGGGAGGGACTGATCTGGCCGTGGATCAGCATCAGCCGCTCTCCCTCCGCGCTGAAGTCGCCAGCGAAGTAGTCGTCGATCACGTGCCGGCGAAAGTACGCCATCACCGGCCCGTTCGGACGCCAGCGGAAGCCCTTCGCGACCTTCAGCCGGTAGCGGTTCAGCGGGCGCAGCTCGATGAAGCCGAGCTTGTCCAATTGCAGCAGGTAGCGCACGCACTCCGCATCGGTGATCGCGTAGGTGGCGACGATCTGCTCGAACGACCACAGACTCGCGCAGCAGATGGCCACCAGCATCAGCTTGCGGTCCGCGACGACGGCCGCCTCCTGGTCGAGCGTGAGCTCCAGGCGCAGTGGTTGTGCATCGGCGATCCTGCGTGCGAGATCGGCGAAATCCATCTTCAGCACGCGCAGCACTTCGTCGATGCGTGACAGCGGCATGTCGCCTTTGGCGAAGATGCGCTTGATGCTGGATTCGGCCATGCCGAGCCGCTCGGCGAGATCGGCGTAGGTGATGCCGGCCGTCTTCAATTCCGCTTTCAGTGCGGCGACGAGGTCGAGGGTGGTGCTCATCGAAAGTCCCTGGAAAGTACCCTAGGACGATACCAGGAGGGGCGATCCCTGCGGCCCCTCCTAGGAGCGATTGATACCGAACGGGTCGACGCCGAAGATGGCGACGTGTTCAACAAACCGCCTCGTGCGACCTCCATGCAAGCCCATCTCGTTCGCAAAGACACCGCCGCCTGGAAGCTTCAGGTCTGGGTCTCCTTCGGTCTCGCGACCACGCTCTGCGCGGTCGGACTGGCCTACCTCCCCGGTGCCGATCTGGACCGTGCGTTCATGGTGATGGGCTACATGTTCTGTCTCTCGACCGCGTTCGCGCTGGCCAAGTACGTGCGCGACAACGAAGCGCGCAAGGTCGACACGCCGATGTGGGGCCTGGTCGTCTGGTGCGGCTTCGGTCTGGCCATGCTGCTGACCGCGTGGGGGCTGTATCGGATGGACGTGAATCCGACCTACAAGGCGTTCCTCGGTGTGAGCTGGCTGTTCCTGATCTCGACCGTGTTCACACTGGCCAAGACGCTGCGCGATGCGCACGAAGCGCTGCTCGCCGAGCGCGACGCGTCGTGATCGGTCTCAACCTCCAAGGAGTACTAAGATGAACGTGATGCGTCAGGGCGCGGTCGCCGCGCTGCTCGCGATGGTGCTGGGCACCTCGCAAGCGCAGGTCTCCGAACTCAGTGCGCTCTCAGCGCTGCCGATCGCGGTGTCGGTCGCCGCACCGGTCGCCCTGCTCTCGGCCGGTGCGACGCTGACGGTGGTGGCGGTCGAGGCCTCGGCCACCGGCGCGGTGTGGATGCTGGAGCGCGCGTCCGACGGCGCGCGGGTCACGCTCAAGCTGAGCGCGCAGGCCGCTCGCGGGCTGTCGGTCGCGGCGGGCACCGTGGTCGTCGTGACCGCCGTCAGCACCGGCTGGGTGCTATCGGCCGCGAGCGAGGCGATCGCGTTCATCCCGAACGAGATCGGTGCGGCACTGCTCTACAACGAGCGCGTCACCCGATGAACGCGCTCGTGGCGCGTGCGGGCGTCGCGGCCACGCTCGCGCTGGTGGCGGCGACCGCGCACGCGGGACGCAGTTGCGAGAACCGGCCGCCGAAGGTCGACTCGGTTCAGCGGGCCATGCTGCTGGCCGAACACACCGCCAGCCGCCTCGACCGAAGCGGCGCGCAGGTGGTTGCGCTGGCGCGTGTCGGCCAGAACCTCGCCGAGTACGGCGTGCGCTACTCGCACTTCGGCCTCGCCTACCGAGACGACCAGGGCCGCTGGCGCGTCGTGCACAAGCTCAATCAATGCGGCACGGCGCGTTCGGCGGTCTATCGCCAGGGCCTAGGCGAGTTCTTCCTCGACGATCTGTACGAGTACGAGGCCGCGATCGTGATCCCGACGCCCGACGTGCAGGCGCACCTGCTGCCCGTGGTGCGCGACAACGCCCGGCTGGCGCAGCTCAACACCCCGGCCTACAGCATGGTCGCATACCCGTGGGCGCAGACCTACCAGCAATCGAACCAGTGGGCACTCGAGACGCTGGCGATGGCGCAGGACCCGGCCGCGGCGACGCGCGAACGGGCCCAGGCCTGGCTCAAGTTGCAGGGCTACACGCCGACGACGCTGCACATCGGCCCGCTGAAGCGCCTCGGCGGCCGCATGACGGCCGCGAACATCGCATTCGACGATCACCCGAACGAGAAGCGATTCACGGACCGGATCGAAACCGTCACGGTGGACTCGGTGTTCGCATGGTTGAATCGCAGCGGTCTCGGCGGCACAGTCGAGGTCATTCGATAAGTCGAGGCCCCATGAGCGACACGACCTCTCACGATCACCCGAATCAGTTCTCGCTGCTGACGCAGCGGCGCTTCGCCCCGTTCTTCTGGACTCAGTTCCTCGGCGCCGGCAACGACAACCTGTTCAAGTTCGCGTTCACCGTGATGATCACGTACCAGCTTCAGGTGAGCTGGTTGCCGCCGAGCCTGGCGGGCCTGGCGATCGGCGCGCTGTTCATTCTGCCGTTCCTGCTGTTCTCGGCCACCGCGGGCCAGGCGACCGACAAGTTCGACAAGACGCGCGTGATCCGCTTCGTGAAGAACCTGGAGATCGCGATCATGCTGCTCGCGGCCTTCGGCTTCTGGTCCCAGAACGTGCCGGTGCTGCTGGCGTGCGTGGCCCTGATGGGGTTGCACTCGACGATCTTCGGGCCGGTGAAGTTCGCCTACCTGCCGCAACACTTGAACGAGCGCGAGCTGACCGGCGGCAACGGCATGGTGGAGATGGGCACGTTCGTGGCGATCCTGCTCGGGCAGGTGGCGGGCGGGTTGCTGGTGTCGATTCCCGATGTCGGGCGCCACTATGTCGCCTTCGGCTGCGTCGCGGTCGCGCTGCTCGGGCGGATCACGGCCCAGGGCGTGCCACCGTCCCCGTCGAGCGATCCAGGCCTGCGCATCAACTGGAACCCGATCACCGAGACCTGGCGCAACCTGATGCTGGCGCGCGAGAACATCGTCGTGTTCCGCTCGCTGCTGGGCATTTCGTGGATGTGGTTCTTCGGCGCGGTCTTCCTGTCGCTGTTCCCGGCGTTCGCGAAGGAAGTGCTGCACGGCAACGAGCAGGTCGCGTCGCTGCTGCTGGTGGTGTTCTCGATCGGCATCGGTGTCGGTTCGCTGCTGTGCGAGGTGCTCTCCAAGCGCCACGTCGAGATCGGGCTCGTGCCGCTCGGCGCGATCGGGATGAGCGTGTTCGCGATCGACCTGTACTTCGCGTCACGCAGCCTTGCGCCGGCGAACGATCTCGGCCTGGCCGCGTTCGTGACGATGGCGCCGCATTGGCGCGTGATGGCGGATCTGGCGCTGCTGTCGCTGTTCGCGGGCCTGTACAGCGTGCCGATGTACGCGCTGATCCAGATGCGCTCGCAGCCGAGCCACCGTGCGCGGATCATCGCGGCGAACAACATCCTGAACGCGCTGTTCATGATCGTCAGCGCGGTCGGCGTCGGCGCGCTGCTTGCCGCGCATTTCACGATCCCGCAGGTGTTCCTGATCGTCGGGCTGCTCAACGCGGTCGTCGCGTTCTACATCTTCATGCTGGTGCCGGAGTACCTGCTGCGCTTCATCGCGTTCATCGCGACGCGCTTCGTCTATCGCTTCAAGGTGCGCGGCGACGAGCACATCCCGACCGAGGGCGCGGCGATTCTGGTGTGCAACCACGTCAGCTTCGTCGACCCGGTGCTGCTGATGGCGGCGAGCCCGCGGCCGATCCGCTTCATCATGGATCACAACATCTTCAAGATGCCGGTGCTCGGCTGGTTCTTCCGGCTCGCGAAGGCGATCCCGATCGCGCCGCAGCGCGAGGATGCGGCGGCCTACGAGCAGGCGTTCGCGAAGGCGCGCCAGGTGCTGAACGAAGGCGATCTGCTGTGCATCTTCCCCGAGGGCGCGATCACGCGTGACGGCGCGCTGGCCGAGTTCAAGGGCGGCGTGATGAAGTTGCTCGAGACCCACCCGGTGCCGATCGTTCCGCTGGCGCTGCAGAACCTGTGGGGCTCGTTCTTCTCCCGCAAGGATGGCAGTGCGATGAGCAAGCCGTTCCGGCGTGGATGGTTCAGCAGCGTCGGGCTGGTCGCGGGTGACGCGGTGCCGCCGGCAGGCGTCACGCCGGCGTCGCTGCGCGAGCGCGTGGCCGGGTTGCTCGCCTCCTGACGTCCGCGGCCGACCTTACACGCCGCGCCCGCGATCCTCGCGAAACCGCTGCGCCCAGGTCCCGAACGTGCCGGCGTCCAGCGCCTCGCGCACCTCGCGCATCAGGTTCACGTAGTAGTGCAGGTTGTGGATGCTGGCCAGCATCGGTCCGAGCATCTCGCCGCAGCGATCCAGATGGTGCAGGTACGCGCGCGAGAAGTTCGCGCACGCGTGGCAGGTGCAGGTCGGGTCGAGCGGCCGTTCGTCGGTCTTGTGGCGCGCGTTGCGGACCTTCAGATCGCCGAAGCGCGTGAACAGGTGGCCGTTGCGCGCATTGCGCGTCGGCATCACGCAGTCGAACATGTCCACACCCGCGGCGACGCCTTCGACCAGGTCCTCCGGTGTGCCGACGCCCATCAGGTAGCGCGGCTTGTGCGCGGGCAGCCGATGCGGGGTGTGCGCAACGATGCTGCGCATGAGCTCCTTCGGCTCGCCGACGCTGACGCCGCCGATCGCGTACCCCGGCAAGTCCAGCTCGACGAGCTGGGCGAGCGACTCCTCGCGCAGCCGCTGGTACATCCCGCCCTGCACGATGCCGAACAGCGCGTTCGGATTCTCCTGGCGCTGGAACTCCGCCAGGCAGCGCCGCGCCCAGCGCAGGCTCAATTCCATCGACGCGCGCGCCTCCTCCTCGGTCGTGATGTGCCCGGCCGTCTCGTACGGCGTGCATTCGTCGAACTGCATCACGATGTCGCTGTTCAACACGCGCTGGATCTGCATGCTGATCTCCGGCGTGAGGAACAGCTTGTCGCCGTTCACCGGCGACGCGAACTTGACGCCTTCCTCGCTGATCTTGCGCATCTCGCCGAGCGACCAGACCTGGAACCCGCCGCTGTCGGTGAGGATCGGCTTCGCCCACGCCTCGAAGCGATGCAGGCCGCCGAACTGCTGCAGCACGTCGAGCCCCGGCCGCAGCCACAGATGAAACGTGTTGCCGAGGATGATCTGCGCGCCCATCGCCTCGAGCGAGGCCGGCATCACGCCCTTCACCGTGCCGTAGGTGCCGACCGGCATGAACACCGGCGTTTCGACCACGCCGTGGTTCAACGTCAGGCGGCCCCGGCGGGCGTGGCCGTCGGTCTTCGATACCTCGAATTCAAGCATCGTGGGATTGTCGCAGCGGCCGCTCGAGCAGCATCGCGTCGCCATAGCTGAAGAAGCGGTAGCGCGACGCGATCGCGTGCGCGTACAGCGTGCGCACATGCTCGTAGCCGGCGAACGCGCTGACCAGCATCATCAGCGTGCTCTTGGGCAGGTGGAAGTTCGTCACCAGCCGATCGACGACGCGGAAGTCGAAGCCCGGCGTGATGAAGATGTCGGTGTCGCGACTGCCGGCCTCCAAGGTGCCGCCGAGCGCTGCGGACTCGAGCGCGCGCAGCGTCGTCGTGCCCACGGCGACGACGCGGGCGCCGCGCTCGCGCGCCGCACCGACCGCAGCCACGGTCGCGCTCGGCACCTCGAACCACTCGCTGTGCATGCGGTGCGCACCGATCTCCTCGCCGCGCACCGGCTGGAAGGTGCCCGCACCGACGTGCAGCGTCACGCTGGCGCTCTGCACGCCGCGCTGCGCCAGGCCGGCCAGCACCGCCTCGTCGAAATGCAGCGCGGCGGTCGGCGCGGCCACGGCGCCGGGCCGCGCGGCGAAGATGGTCTGATAGCGGCGCTCGTCGTCGTCGCTGTCGGCGTGCGTGATGTACGGCGGCAGCGGCACGTGGCCGAGGCGGGCCAGCAGTGCGAGCGGTTCGTCCGGGAAGCGCAGATGGAACAGCGCATCGCCCGGCCCCGCGCGGCCGAGCACCTCCGCGTCGAACGCCTCGGCAAACCGGACCCGGCTGCCGGCCTTCGGCGACTTGCTGGCGCGCAAGTGCGCCAGCACCTCGTGGTTCGGCAAGACGCGCTCGACGAGCGCCTCGACGCTGCCGCCGGTGGCCTTCGCCCCGAGCAGCCGCGCCTTGATCACGCGGGTGTCGTTGAAGACCAGCAGGTCGCCCGGTTCGAGGAGGCCCGGCAGATCGCGGAACACGCGATCCACCGGCGGCCAGACGCGCCCGTCGAGCAGCCGCGACGCACTGCGTTGCGCGGCGGGCTGCTGGGCGATGAGTTCAGGCGGGAGCGCGAAATCGAAGTCGCTGACCCGAAAGCTGCGAGGCATGGAAGGCTGTACCGGCCTGTCGACGAGGCCGCATTGTTCCACGCCCGGGCGGGCGCGGTGCCTCAGCGTTCGCGCGCGTCGCCGGCTTGCTGCGACGCGGCCTGCAGCTGATCGCTGCGGTCCCACGCGAGTGCTGCGGCGGCGCTGGCCACCAGGATCGTGACCGCGCAGGCGGTGAATCTCAGAAACAGCTTCATGTCGGATGTGGACGCGGCAACCAGGAGAAGTTGGAGTGTCGGCCGCTCGCGCGGCGTTTCAAGCATTTTCGCGTTGCGCCGTGAAAGCAGGTGTGACAGCGGGACTCACGGGACACGGTGCGCGGGCAAAAGTCACGGCCCGCCTCGCTGCGCGAAACGCATCGGCCAGAATCGCCCGATGCCCGATCGCCCCGCCCTCGCGAAATCGGCTCCGCAGCGCGCGCTCGACAAGCTCGGCCTGCGCCGGCCGATCGACCTCGCGCTGCACCTGCCGATGCGCTACGAGGACGAGACGACGCTGCTGCCGATCGCGGCGCTGCGCCACGGCAGCGTCGCGCAGGTCGAGGGCGTCGTGCGCGACAGCGAAGTCCAGATCCGCGGCCGGCGCCAGCTGGTCGTGCGCCTGAGCGATGGAAGCGATGATCTCGTGCTGCGCTTCCTGCACTTCTATCCCTCGCACCAGAAGGCGTTCGCCGCGGGCCGGCGGCTGCGCGTGCGCGGCGAAGCTCGCGGCGGCTTCCTGGGTCTCGAGATGGTGCATCCGACGTTCAAGGCGGTCGAGGGCGACACGCCGCTGCCGAGCGCGTTGACGCCGGTCTACCCGACCACCGCGCAACTGCCGCAGGCCTACCTGCGCAAGGCGGTGGCCGCGGGCCTGGCCCGGGCCGACCTCTCGGAGTTGCTGCCGCCGCATCTCGTGCCGCCGCATTCGATGAGCCTGCGCGACGCGCTGACCTACCTGCACCACCCGCCCGCCGGCGCCGGCCTCGCCGCGGTCGAGGATCACAGTCATCCGGCGTGGCAGCGCCTGAAGTTCGAGGAATTGCTGGCGCAACAGCTGTCGCAGTTGCAGGCCAAGCGCGAGCGCGAGTTGCAGCGCGCGCCCCGCTTCGCGGTGGCCCGGGGCGGCTTGCAGGAGCGATTGCTCGCGGCGCTGCCGTTCCGTCTCACGCGGGCGCAGCGTCGCGTCGTCGAGGAGATCGCCCGCGATCTGCAGCGCGAGGTGCCGATGCACCGCTTGCTGCAAGGCGACGTTGGTTCGGGCAAGACCGTCGTCGCGGCGCTCGCCGCCGCGATCGCGATCCATGCCGGATGGCAGTGCGCGCTGATGGCGCCGACCGAGATCCTCGCCGAGCAGCACCTGCGCAAGCTCGTCGGCTGGCTCGCGCCGCTCGGCATCACGGTGGCGTGGCTGACCGGCAGCCGCAAGGGCAAGGCGCGCGAGCGCATGCTCGCGCAGGTCGCGTCCGGCGAGGCCACGCTGGTCGTCGGGACGCACGCGGTGATCCAGGACCAGGTGCAGTTCGCGAAGCTCGGCCTCGCGGTGATCGACGAGCAGCATCGCTTCGGCGTGCAGCAACGGCTCGCGCTTCGAGAGAAGCTCGGGCACGGCGGCATCGAGCCGCACACGCTGATGATGAGCGCGACGCCGATCCCGCGCACGCTGGCGATGACGCTGTTCGCCGACCTCGACGTCAGCACGATCGACGAGTTGCCGCCCGGGCGCACGCCGGTCGTCACGAAGCTGTTCGCGGACGGCAAGCGCGACGCCGTGATCGCGCGCATTCGCGACGCCGTGGCCGAAGGGCAGCAGGTCTACTGGGTGTGCCCGTTGATCGAGGAATCCGAGACCCTGGATCTGCAGAACGCTACCGCGACGCATGCGCAATTGAGCGCGGCGCTCCCCGGGCAATCCGTCGGCCTGCTGCACGGGCGGATGCGTGCGGCGGACAAGGCCGCGGTGATGGCCGAGTTCGCCGCGGGCCGCCTGAGCGTGCTGGTCGCCACGACGGTGATCGAAGTGGGGGTCGACGTGCCCAACGCCTCGCTGATGGTGATCGAGCACGCCGAGCGCTTCGGCCTGTCGCAGCTGCACCAGTTGCGCGGGCGCGTCGGGCGCGGCGCGACCGCGAGCGTCTGCGTGCTGCTGTACGCGTCGCCGCTGTCGCCGTCGGGCAAGGCGCGCCTGAAGGCGATGCTCGACACCGCCGACGGTTTCGAGATCGCACGCCGCGACCTGGAGATCCGCGGTCCGGGCGAATTCCTCGGCGCACGTCAGTCCGGCGCGCCGCTGCTGCGCTTTGCCGACCTGGTGCTCGACGAGGCGCTGGTTCAGCAGGCCCGCGCCGCGGCGCTGCGCCTGCTCGACCAGGACCCGCGCGCCGCCGCGGCCCATGTCGACCGCTGGCTCGGCGGCCGCAGCGACTACCTGAAGGCCTGATCGGTCGCGCCGTCATCACGGTATCCTCTGCCGCCATGACGCTCACCGAACTCCGCTACATCGTCGCCGTCGCGCGTGAGCGGCACTTCGGCCGCGCGGCCGAGGCCTGCTTCGTCTCGCAGCCGACGCTGTCGGTGTCGATCAAGAAGCTCGAGGAAGAGCTCGACGTGAAGATCTTCGAACGCGGCGCGAACGAGGTCAGCGTGACGCCGCTGGGCGAGGAGATCGTGCGCCAGGCGCAGTCGGTGATCGAGCAGGCCGCCGCGATCAAGGAGATCGCGCAGCGCGGCAAGGACCCGGTCTCCGGCCCGTTGCGGCTCGGCGTGATCTACACGATCGGCCCGTACCTGCTGCCCGACCTGGTGAAGCAGGCGATCGATCGCATCCCGCAGATGCCGTTGATCCTGCAGGAGAACTTCACCGCGAAGCTGCTGGAGATGCTGCGCACCGGCGAACTCGACGCGGCGATCATGGCCGAGCCCTTTCCCGACACGGGCCTGGCGGTGGCGCCGCTCTACGACGAGCCGTTCATGGCCGCGGTGCCCAAGACGCACGCCCTGGCCAAGCGCAAGAGCATCACCACCGACGAGCTGAAGAACGAGACGATGCTGCTGCTCGGCACCGGGCACTGCTTCCGCGACCACGTGCTCGAGGTCTGTCCGGAGTACGCGCGCTTCGTCACCAACGATGTCGGCGGTGACCGCAGCGTGGGCATCCGCAACAGCTTCGAGGGTTCCTCGCTCGAGACCATCAAGTACATGGTCGCCTCCGGCATGGGGGTGACGGTGGTGCCGCAGCTCAGCGTGCCGAAAGACCCGCAGCCGCACATCAAGTACGTGCCGTTCGCGAAGCCGGCGCCGACGCGGCGCGTGGTGCTCGTGTGGCGGCGCACGTTCACGCGCTACGAGGCGATCGCGGCGTTGCGCAACGCGATCTACGCGTGCGAGCTGCCGGGCGTGAAGCGACTGTCCTGAGCGGGCCTCGACCCGCTACGCCGGGTAGCCGGTCTTCTGCGGCCAGAGGTTGTGGAACGCGTGGACCTGCGGCGTCGCGTACAGCCCGGCACGCGTGAACGGCTCCAGCGCGAGCCACGCGAGCGCGGCGGCGCGGTCGGCGAAGTCGATCACGAGCAGGCTGCCGAGCATCGTCGTGCCGTCGTCGGCGAGCAGCGGTCCGGCGAACGCGATCTGGTCGGCGACCTGACCGAGATAGGCCTTGTGCTGCGGCCGCACGCGCGCGCGGAGGTCGCCCGCATCCGCCCGATCGATCAGGTGAAAGACGAACAGCATGGTCGACGGGTCATGCGCCGTGGCGCTGGCGGAGCAGCTTCGCCGCGTCGACCATCGCGCGCAGCTTGCCGACCGCCGTCTCGCGCGGCAGGTACTTCATGCCGCAATCCGGCGCGA
>Ga0209023_10002027_pt1 | contig 26121 bp, 34 predicted proteins | sample LakOneMetagenome_FD_187468 | JGI IMG/M metagenome (GOLD analysis project Ga0209023, IMG submission 187468) | Freshwater and sediment microbial communities from Lake Erie, Canada (SPAdes) (version 2) | ecosystem: Environmental > Aquatic > Freshwater > Lentic | place: Lake Erie, Canada...
GATCCCCGGACCGGTCGAGTATCCCCCTCGACCCCAGCCCCGCTCGATCACCCCCCGCCGCCGCAATGGTCGCTGGCCTTGCGCCCTTTCCTCGCGACGAGGTGGGTACAGAATACGGGAGGTTTCAGCGCGTCTGACCGGCGCGCTCGTTTTGTTTGCAGAGCGTTGATTTCACTGCTGTCTCGCAGCGATCGTTTGGGGATTGGGCGCAGTTTATCCCCGTACTTGCCCCCTACGGGCTGCTTCGCAGCCGTCTTCCCCCGGAGGGGGAAGATGAAGGGCGCGATCTCATCTTCCCTCTGAAAGGGGGAGGACGACCTGCGCAGCAGGTCAGGAGGGGGCCTGCGGCGTCGGCCGTCCTACCCGAAATACCGCCGCACGATGTCCAGATTGTCCTTCTGCCAGACCCCGGCCGCGCCCATCAGCACGCGCATCATGTTGGCCTGAAAGGTCTGGCGCGCCGCGTCGCGGTCGACCAGTTCGCGGAGCGGCCCGTCGAAGCGGGCGTCGGGGGCGATGGCGCGATGGATGGCGTAGTTCATGGCCATCAGGTCGATACGGTGCTCGACCGCGCCGAACGCCGCCTCCACGCGCTGCGAGCGGTCGAACCAGGTCTCGCAGCCCTCAAAGTCCGTCGCTTCCCAGAGGGTGAGCATGTTGTCGAACAACTCGACGAACAGCTCTTCGCGCAGCCCCTGGCTCATCTGCCGGGCGGGATCAGACCCGCAGCGGCATCAGCACGTATTTCACGCCCGGATCGGTCGGGTCGACCACCAGGGTGGGGCTGGCCGGGTCGGCGAAGCGGAACTCGGCGATCGGGCCGCCGATCTGGCCGCAGACGTCCAGCAGATAGCGGGCGTTGAAGCCGATCTCGAAGGGCTCGCCGTCGTAATCGACCTCGACCTCTTCGACGGCCTGGCCGGCTTCCATGTTGCGCACGGTCAGGGTGATGCGGCCCGGCTCGATGGCCAGCTTCACCGAGCGGCTCTTCTCGGCCGAGATGGTGGCCACGCGGTCGACGGCCTTGGCGAACAGGTCGTTATCCAGGGTCAGGATCTTGGCGTTGTCGCGCGGGATGACGCGCAGATAGTCGGGGAAGGCGCCGTCGATGACCTTGGAGGTCAGGGCGGCCGCGCCGAACTCGAAGCGCACCTTCTGGGCGCTGACTTGCAGGTCGACATGCTCGCCGGCCGATTCCATCAGGCGGCGGGCCTCCTGGATGGTCTTGCGGGGCACGATGATCCCGGGCAGGCCGGCCGCGCCCTCGGGGGCGTCCATCTCGGCCAGGGCCAGGCGGTGACCGTCGGTGGCCACGGCGCGCAGCTTGACCACGCCGCCGTCATTGACCGTGTGGAGATACAGGCCGTTCAGATAATAGCGGGTCTCTTCGGTGGAGATCGCGAAGCGGGTCTTGTCGATCAGGCGGATCAGCTCGTTGGTGTCGACGGCGATGCGGCCCGACAGCCCGTCGCTGCTCATCACCGGGAAGTCGCCGGCCGGCAGCACCGGCAGGTTGAAGCGCGAGCGGCCGGCCTGGATCACCAGACGCGGATCATCGCCGCTGAAGCTCAGCGACACGTCCGAACCGTCGGGCAGCTTGCGGACGATCTCGTACAGGGTGTGGGCGGGCGCGGTGATCTGGCCGGGCACGTCGATCTGGGCCAGGCCCTCGTCGATGATCTCCATGTCCAGGTCGGTGGCCGAGAAGCTGAGCGTGTCGCGATCCGCCGACAGCAGGATGTTCGACAGGATCGGGATGGTGTTGCGGCGCTCGACGACGCTCTGCACATGCCCCAGCGCCTTCAGCAGCGCCGCCCGTTCGATCGTAAGCTTCATAATCAGGTCCAGATCGCGCGGCCATCGCGAGCAGGTGAGTCGCGCGCGGGCCCCGTAGTGAATGGACCGCCGACATTAGCGAAAACGCGCGTTGGGGGAAGGGGGCCGAACCCCTTGTCAGCCACGAAACCGCGCCTATCTACTGAGAACCATTCGCAACAAGGAGCGCGCGCCATGCGCCTCGCCCTCAAGACCCTGACCTACGCCTCGATGCACCTGACGGTGGCGGTCGCCGTCGCCTACGCCCTGACCCGCGACTGGCGCGTGGCCCTGGCGGTGGGCATCGTCGAACCGCTGGTCCAGACGGTGTTCTTCAACCTGCACGAACGGGCCTGGTCGCGGGCCGACAAGGCCCGCGACCAGAAGCGCCGTCAGGACTTGATGTCGACCGAACCGCCCGAGCCGTCGGCCTCGGTGTTGGCGCCCGCATAGGGGTTCGAACCGCCTGACGACGGTTCAGCCGAACCTGGCGCCGTCGAGCCCTTGGCCGCCACGGCGACCATGGCCGGACGGATCAGGCGGCCCATCAGCTCGTAGCCGGCCTGCAGGAACTGGATGACGCCGCCGGCCGCGACCTCGGTCGAGGGCTGCTCCATCACCGCCTGGTGCAGGTGGGGGTCGAACTTCTCGCCCTTGGCCGGCTCGATCTTCTTCAGACCATTGCGTTCGAAGGCCGCCAGCAGCTCCTTCTCGGTCATCTCGACGCCGATGATGTAGTTGGTCACCGCCGGATCCTGGCTGTCGCGCGGGCTCATGGCCGTGGCGCGCGACAGGTTGTCGGCCGCGCCCAGCAGGTCGCGGGCGAACTTCTGGATCGCATAGGCGCGGGCGTCGTTCATCTCGCGCTCGGCCCGGCGCTTGGTGTTTTCCGCTTCGGCGGCGTAGCGGAAGACCTGGTCCTTCAGGGCCGCCACTTCCAGCTTCAGCGCCTCGATTTCCTGAGCGGCGTCCTCGGCTTCCGGGGCCATGTCCATCTCTTCAACCGGCGCTTGATCGTCACTCATCGCGTAGTCCCTATCCATCCATCATCCGGCCGAGCACGCGGGCGGTATAGTCCACCAGCGGGATCACCCGGGCATAGTTGAGGCGCGTGGGGCCGATCACGCCGATCGCGCCCAGCACCTTGCGTTGGCCCGTCATATAGGGCGCCGCGATCACGGAGGAACCCGAAAGCGAAAAGAGTCGCGTTTCGGCCCCGATGAAAATGCGCACGCCCTGCGCTTCGCGGACGTCGTCGAGCAGGCCGATCAGCTGGCCCTTCTGCTCCAGATCGTCAAACAGCATGCGCACGCGCTCAAGATCCTCCCGCGCGCCGGGCTCGCCCAGGAGGTTGGCCTGGCCGCGCACGATCAGGGCCCGGGCGTCGCCCTCGCCGCCACCCCAGGCCGCCAGACCGTCCTCGACCAAACGCGCCGCCGTCTCGTCCAGTTGCCGGCGCGCGGTCTCCAGCTCGGCCCGGACCTCGTCCTTGGCCTCGCTGAGCGTGCGGCCGCGCAGGCGGCTGTTGAGGAAGTTGGAGGCCTCCTGAAAGGCCGAGGGCGTCATGCCCGCCGCGCGCTTCATCAGCCGGTTCTCGACCGTGCCGTCCTCGAAGACCATCACCGCCAGGGCCTGGTCGCCGCCCAGAGCCACGAACTCGACATGCTTGACCCCGCCCTCGCGGACGGGCGTCACCACGATGCTGGCCCCGCCGGCCAGGCCCGACAGGATCGAGCCGGCTTCCGCCAGGGCTTCCTCGAACGAGCGGCCGCGCGAGAACAGCCGCGCCTCGATGGCCTGGCGCTCTTCCTGGCCGACATCGCCGACCTCCAGAAAGCCGTCGACGAACATCCGCAGGCCCGCATGGGTGGGCATCCGGCCGGCGCTGGTGTGGGGGGCGTCCAGCAGGCCCAGCTGCGCCAGGTCCTGCATGGTGTTGCGGATCGAGGCGGGCGACAGCGACATGCCGCCGCGAGACAGGGTGCGCGAGCCCACCGGCTCGCCGGTCTCCAGATAGGCTTCCACCACCCGCTTGAAGATGTCGCGCGCCCGCGCGTCCAACTCCGTCAGACCGGGGGTGCGACCAAACAATTGCGTCATGGCGTTAAGCCGAAGACCTCGCTGAAATCAGAAAAGCGGCGGACGCTCTTTCAAGTTCCCGTCACAGATAGGATAAGCGGCCCCTTCTCACAGTTAAAGCCGGAGTTTCCAATGCGTCCCTCGAACCGCGCCCCCGACCAGCTGCGCGCCGTCACGCTGGAGACCGGCGTCAACCGCTATGCCGAGGGCTCGTGCCTGATCGGCTTTGGCCACACCAAGGTGCTGGTCACCGCCAGCGTCGAGGAGAGCATCCCCGGCTGGATGCGCGGCAAGGGCCAGGGCTGGGTCACCGCCGAGTACGGCATGCTGCCCCGCGCCACCCACACCCGCGGCCGCCGCGAAGCCGCCGCCGGCAAGCAGACCGGCCGCACCCAGGAAATCCAGCGCCTGATTGGCCGGTCCTTGCGCGCCGTGGTCGACCTGAAGGCCCTGGGCGAGCGCCAGATCACCCTGGACTGCGACGTCGTTCAGGCCGACGGCGGCACCCGCACCGCCGCCATCACCGGCGCCTGGGTCGCCCTGCGCCTGGCCACCCAGTACCTGCTGGACGAGGGCGTGCTGAAGACCGACCCGATCACCGGTCAGGTCGCCGCCGTCTCTTGCGGCGTGTTCGCCGACACCCCGGTGCTCGACCTCGACTACGAGGAAGACAGCAATGCCGAGGCCGACAGCAATTTCGTCCTGACGCAGGGCGGCGACATCGTCGAGATCCAGGCCACCGGCGAAAAGCGCGGCTTCACACGGAGCGAGTTCGAGTCGCTGTACGGCCTGGCCGAAAAGGGCATCGGCGAGCTGTTCGCCTTCCAGATGGCGGCCATCGGGAAATAGGCGCCGGGGCCCGGAAACGGGTCCATGACGCCGCGCCCTCTTGCCGGAGGGCGCGGCGAGCCCCAGATTCCTGAGTCTGAGACAGGAGATGGGCGTGCCTTCACCGTTCCCGCCACCATTCCAGGGCCATGAAGTCGAGGCCCGGCTGCGGCCCTCGGCCGAAGCCTATCCGTTCGACCTGGACACCGTGCTGGACTCCGTCGTCGCCCTTGAGGCGCGCGTGCCGTCCGACGCCTATACGGCCAATATCCTGGGCACCGAGCGCATCGGCAACGGTGTGGTGATCAGCCCCACGGGGCTGGTCCTGACCATGGCCTATCTGATCACCGAGGCGCGGGAGGTGATCCTGACGCTGAATGACGGCCGCCGGGTCTCGGCCCATGTGCTGGGCTTCGATCCCCGCAGCGGGCTGGGCCTGGTCCAGGCCCTGCAGCCGCTGGACCTGCCGGCGATGCGCATTGGCTCGTCCAGGGACCTGCCCGCCGGCTCGGCGGTCATCGCCGCCGGGGCCGGGGGACGCGACCACGCGGCGGCAGCCCAGATCGTCACCCGCATGCCGTTCGCCGGTTACTGGGAATATCTGCTCGACGACGCCATCATGGCCGAGCCCGCCCACCCGCACTGGAGCGGCGCGGCCCTGATCGGCCCCAAGGGCGACCTGGTGGGCCTGGGCTCGCTGAGCCTGGAGACCCGGGGCCGCGACGGGTCGTCAAAGCCGATCACCATGTTCGTGCCCGCCGAACTGCTGCCGCCCATTCTCGACGATCTGGCGCGCGGCAAGTCGCCCCATCCGGCCCGCCCGTGGCTGGGCGTCTTCGCCCAGGAGATCGAAGACCACGTCGTGGTGGTCGGCATCTCGCCCAAAGGCCCCGCCGCCCGCGCCGAACTGCGGCCCGGCGATATCATCCTGGCCGTCGACGGCCAGGGGGTCGCCGACCTGACCGAGTTCTACACCGCCCTGTGGAACCAGGGCCCTGCCGGCGCCACCATCCCCCTGCGCGTGCTGCGCGAGGGCGACAGCTTCGAGGTCGAGATCCGCTCGATGGACCGCGCCACCCTGCTGAAAAAGCCGCGATACAACTGACAAGTGCTCGTCTGGTGGGCGCGGCGAAGCGTCTCACCCAACCTTCAGCACAAGCATCTGCTCGTTAACCTTGTCGTGGCATAAGCTCGTCCCATGCGAGCAACCGCCCGACAAAACGCCTCCGCCGCCGACCAGCGCGCCTATGCGCGCCGGCCGACTTCGCGGAAGGTCTATCTGGTCAGCGGCCGCGATACGCTGCGCTGCGCCCTGATCGACGTGGCCGAGGGCGGCGCGCGGATCCGGCTGCTGGGCACGCCCCTGCCGGAAGGCGACCTCTATCTGGTCGACACCCGCGTGCGGCGCATCCACCTGGCCCGTTCGGTGTGGCAGTCGGATCGCGAAGCGGGCCTGCAGTTCGTCGAGAGCGACACCCTGGACCGTCCCGGCGGCGGCGTCGAAGGCGCGGCCGAGGCCGCCCTGCTGTTTGCTAGGCGTCGCGCCCGCCAGGCGGCGGCCCTGGAAGCCGAGCTCTAGAGCAAAGGTCGCCATGATTGCATCATGTCGTTTGCTCTAGATTCTTGTTTTGACGCGTTATTTCGGCGGCGAACCGGTATCCACTTCGCCGAATAACGCTGTAGTCTCCAGCGCCTCGACCAGTCTCGGCGCCAGCCATTGGGCCATCTCCGCCTGACCCGAGGCGTCGGCCAGCAGGTCCTGACGAACCTCCAGTTCCAGATAGTCCAGACCGCGCGCGTCGGCGTGCAGCGGAATGGTGTTGTCGGTCGTGTCCATCGCATAGGGCGCGTTGTCGCCGACCGCTTGCCCCAGATCCGCTCGCAACCTGGCCAGCACGGCCGACGAGAACGGCGAGTCGTGACGATGCAGCACGCCCAGCCGCCAGGGCCGGTCCACGCCCTGCATCGACGGCGTGAAGCTGTGAAGGGCGATCAGGACGGTCCGTCGCCTGGCCCGCGCGTCCAGGGCGGCGGCGATCGCATCCTGATAGGGAGCATAGATCTCGGCCATACGGGCCGCGACGGCTTGCGGCGAAAGGTCCCGATTGCCGGGGATCGGCTCGCCGTCGCTGACCGCCGGCGTCGCGCCGTCGGCCCCGGGCCGGCGATTGCAGTCAACGACCAGCCGCGAATAGACCTGCGCGATAAAGGTGGCGTCCAGCAGGGCCGAGAGCCGCGTTCCGAGGCCCGCAACGCCGATATCCCAGGCGATGTGGCGGTCGAGGGCCGCGTCGCTGACGCCTAGCCGGTCCAGCCGCCTCGGGATTTCCCGCCCCGCATGGTCCCCCAGAAGCAGAAAGGCCGAAGGGGCGCCCGCATTGAGCACAATGACCGGGTCCGGATCGCCTGCGACAAGAAGGCGGGTCGACCCCGCATCCGAATCCCGGCCACTAGTGTCCAATGCCTGTGCTTTCGGTCCGCCATCTCACGCGCTACCGGTATCGCAATCCCGTGGCGTTTGGCGATCATCGCATGATGCTTCGTCCGCGCGAAGGTTGCGATCAGCGACTGCTGTCGTCCTGCCTGCTGATCACGCCCCATCCCGTGCAGCTGCGCTATGTCCAGGACGTGCTGGGCAACTGGATCGGCGTCGCCCAGTTCCAGGGTCGCGCCAGCGAGCTGAGCTTCGAAAGCCAGTTCACCCTGGACCACACGCCCCTGCCCGCCTTTGGCGACGTGCCCGGCCATGTCGACGTCTATGAGGCCGGCAAGCCATTCGCCTATTCCAGCGACGACCTGCCCGACCTGGTCCAGTCGATCGCCCCGCAGCATGAAGATCCCGACGGCGTCCTGGCCCGCTGGGCCCTGCGTTTCGTCAAGCCGTCCGGCGCCACCTGCCTGCAGCACCTGCTGGCCGAGATGACCCAGGCGATCTATGCCGATTTTCGATACGGCAAGCGCTTCGAGCGCGGCGTGCAGACGCCGCTGACCACCCTGGAGAACCGGGGCGGCACCTGTCGCGACTTCGCCGTGCTGATGATCGAGGCCGTGCGCAGCCTGGGTCTCGCCGCCCAGTTCGTGTCCGGCTACATCCACAGCCCCTCGCGCAAGCAGATCGCGGTCGAGCGCACGGGAGGGGGCCATACCCACGCCTGGCTGCGGGTCTATCTGCCCTCGTGCGGCTGGGTGGAGTTCGACCCGACCAACGGCATCGTCGGCAATACCGACCTGATCCGCGTCGCCGTGGTGCGCGATCCGCGCCAGGCGCCGCCCGTGCATGGCACCTGGTCAGGCTTTCCCACCGACTATCTGGACATGGATGTCGAGGTCGATGTGACCAGCATCGAGGATCATCTGGCCCCTTCGCTCGCCGCGGCGTTCGGCTGACGCATCCTGTGGCCGCGCCGCGCGTTGTGGCTTGATCCCTTCCGATCCCGGATTCGCCCGCACGGCGCCCGGCGCCTTGTGAGACGACCACGATGCTGATTCGCTATGGCTACGAGATCACGGTCTACTGCCAGCAGCCGACGGCGATGGTGACCCTGCTGGGCCTGCGCGACGGGCGCGAGGCCGACGTGCGGATGCCGGAATCCTTCTTCACCACGCCGGCGGTCGAGACCTCGACCTATCGCGACATGTTCGACAATCCCTGCCGGCGCTTCGTCGCCCCGGCCGGCGTCCTGACCCTGTGGAGCGACAGCGTCATCGAAGACAGCGGCGCGGTGGATCCCCGGGCGCCGGACGCCTGGCTGCATGATGTCGCCGACCTGCCCGACGACTGCCTCGGCTATCTGATGGGCAGCCGTTACTGCGAGACCGACCGCCTCAGCCAGATCGCCTGGGACCGCTTTGGCCATATCCAGGAAGGCTGGGCGCGGGTCCAGGCCGTCTGCGACTTCGTGCACGACCACATCACCTTTGACTACAAGACCGCCTGCTCCACCCGCACCGCCTACGAGGTCTATGAAGGCCGGATCGGCGTGTGCCGCGACTATGCCCACCTGGCCGTGGCCCTGTGCCGCTGCCTGAACATCCCCACCCGTTATGTGAACGGCTATCTGGGCGACATCGGCGTGCCGCGCGTCGACCCGATGGATTTCAGCGCCTGGATGGAGGTCTATCTGGGCGGACGATGGTGGGCCTTCGACCCCCGCAACAACATCCCGCGCATCGGCCGCATTGTCGTGGCCCACGGGCGCGACGCCGCCGATGTGGCGATGCTGACCTCGTTTGGACCCCACCAACTGAACGGGTTCCGGGTCTGGGCCTATGAGACCGAGGCTGACGCCCTGCCCGTGCCCGTTATCGACACCACCGGCGAGGCGGGACGAGCGGTACGGGCGCGTTCGCCGCTGTAGCGGCGCGCTTCAGTCTTCGCTGTCGGGCGGGCCGGATTCGAAGGTCAGCAGGTCGCCCGGCTGGCAGGACAGCTCGCGACACAGGGCGTCCAGGGTTGAGAACCGCACGGCGCGGGCCTTGCCGGTCTTCAGGATCGACAGGTTGGCGATGGTGACGCCGACGCGGTCGGACAGTTCAGTCAGCGACATGCGGCGGTCAAGCAACACGCGGTCGAGGTTCACGCGGACGGGCATGGGGTGAAATCTCCGCGGATCAGATGGTGAGTTCGGCTTCGCGACGAAGGCGGGCGCCCTCGCGGAAAACCTCGGCCAGGACAAAGACGACCAGCACGGAAAACCAGGCGGTCAGGGTGAAGCTGTCGTCGATCACCTTGGTCTTGGGGGCCAGCCAGCGGGCCAGACCGGAAAAGACGTAGCGACCGACCTCAAGGCTGGCCAGGATCAGGCCCACCACCCGCAGACGCAGCACATTGTCGGGGTGGAAAGGGTCGCCTGCGGTCAGGGTGGCGAAGATCCGGCGCAGCCGCTCGACGATCACCATCCAGCCGCCCAGCATCAGGGCCCAGGCGGCCAGGGCGCCGGCGAACAGCGGGCCGTCGCGGCTGACGGCCTCGACCGCGTCGCTGATCGGCAGGATCTGGGCCAGCAGTTCCGGATTGAAGCTGAAGAGCAGCGCCACCAGGGTGAACAGCGACAGCAGGCTGACGAAGATCCACAGGCCGACATAGATGACGTCGAGGATGATCTTCAGAAAGCTCGATACCGAGCCGGGCCCCAAGGCGCGCATTGGCTGTTTTCCCTCGCCCTCCCCAGGGCAGTCCCATGTCTGCCCCGCGTCGCGGCGGGCTTCCAGAACCCCTAGAGCGTCTGCACCACGAAGGCGATCGCAGAGACCGGAACGCCCACGATCAGGGCGGCGGTGATCAGGGTCATCAGGACCTTGTCGGCGATGCGGAACAGTCGGGCGGCGGGCATTTTGGGCGGATCCATGAGGTGGCCGGACGCCAGCCGGGCTCGGCGACGTCCACGCTCAACAGATAGGCCCCGATTTGGTCTGCAACAATGCTGAATATCGATAAACGATATTAAACTTTAGCAATGATGGTCGATGAGCATCAGGCCAGTTGCACGGAAGTCACAACCATGGACGGACGCCGGCTGGCGGCCTCGAACCAGGCGGTCAGGGCGGGTCGGCCAGCGCGCCAGTCGATCACGTTACGGGCGTCGAAATAGGCCAGCTGAGCGGCGACAGCGATCTGCGCGATCGTCCATCGATCGGGGGTGAAGCCCTCGGCCTCCAGCAGGTCCAGGCCGGCGACGATGGCTTTCAGCTGGCGCTCGATCAGCTCGGGACGCTGGTCATCGGCCGGCCGCATGCGCTCGCGGACCACGGCGATGGCGGCCGAGCCCATGCCGTCGGCCAGGGCCTGCAGGGTCAGGGCGCGGCGGCGGTCCTTGCCGGACGCCGGGATCAGGCCCGCGCCGCCCTCGGCGTCGAGATGGTCGCAGATCACCGAGGAGTCGAAGAGGATCTCGCCGTCGTCCAGGATCAGGGTCGGCACCTGGCTCAGCGGATTGGTCGCCCGCAGGCTCTCGTCGGCGAACGGGGCGACGGTCTCCAGCGTGATGGCGTCGGTGAAGCCGTTTTCGTGGGCCACGATGCGAACCTTGCGCGCAAACGGCGACAAGGCGGAGTAAAGGAGCCGCATAGTGATTTCCCGCAAGGAGGCCGACATGGCGTTGAGACTGGAGCCTGGGCTTAAACTCGTAGTGGCCACGCACAATCCCGGCAAGGTGCCCGAGATCGCCGCCCTGCTGGATGGCCGCTTCGAACTCGTCGCCGCCGGGACCCTGGGCCTGCCCGAGCCCGAGGAAACCGAGACCACCTTCGTCGGCAACGCCCTGCTGAAGGCCCGCCACGCCGCCGACCTGACCGGGATGATCGCCATCGCCGACGACTCCGGCCTGTCGGTCGCCGCGCTGGGCGGTTCGCCCGGCGTCTATTCGGCCCGCTGGGCCGGCCCCGGCAAGGACTTCGCCCAGGCCATGGCCAAGGTCGAGGAACGCCTGGAGGAAACCGGCTCCGACGACCGCGCCGCCTGGTTCACCTCGGCCCTGGCCGTGGCCTGGCCGCACGGCCCGTCCGTGGTGGTGCAGGGCGAGGTCCACGGAACCCTGGCCTTCCCGCCGCGCGGAACCCGGGGCTTCGGCTACGACCCGATCTTCGTCCCCAACGGTTTCGACACGACCTTCGGCGAGATGGAGCCGGCCGCCAAGGACGCCATGAGCCACCGCGCCCAGGCGTTCGAGAAGCTGAAGGCCGCTCTGTTTGACTGATCTTCCGGCGCTGGGCGTCTACATCCACTGGCCCTACTGCGCGCGCATCTGCCCCTATTGCGACTTCAACGTCGTCCGCGACCGGGGGAAGACCGCCGAGCAGACGCAGCTGGCCGACGCCATCGTCGCCGACCTGATCGCCCAGCGGGCCCTGACCGGTCCGCGCCGGTTGTTGTCGATCTTCTTCGGCGGCGGCACGCCCTCCTTGATGGACCCGGCCCAGGTGGCGCGGGTGATCGAGACGGCCCGGCGCCTGTGGTCGCCCGTCGACGATCTGGAAATCAGCCTGGAAGCCAATCCCACCGACGCCGAAGCCGGCCGCTTCCCGGCCCTGGCCCAGGCCGGGGTCGCGCGCCTGTCGTTGGGCGTCCAGTCACTGCATGACGAGGCCCTGGCCCTGCTGGGCCGCAATCACGACGCCGGCGCCGCCCGGCGCGCCATCGCCGTGGCCGCCGCCACCTTCCCGCGCCTGTCCGTCGACCTGATCTATGCCCGCCCCGGCCAGACCGTGGACGACTGGCGCGCCGAGCTGGAAGACGTGCTGGCCCTGGGCCCCGAACACGTCTCGCCCTACCAGCTGACCATCGAGGCCGGCACCGCCTTTGACCGCGCGGTCGGACGCGGCAAGCTGATCGTCCCCGACGAGGACCGCGCCCACGACCTGTTCGAGACCACGCAGCAGGTGCTGGAGGCCCATGGCTTCGACGCCTATGAGGTCTCCAATCACGCCCGGGGTCAGGCGGCGCGGTCGCGGCACAATCTCGTCTACTGGCGCGGCCACGACTATGTGGGGGTCGGCCCCGGGGCCCATGGCCGCCTGAACCTGCCCGAGGGCCGGGTCGCGACCACCGCCCACCGCAAGATCGCCGACTACATCGCCGCCGTGCGCGACACCGGCGTCGGTTTCGAGCGCGAGGCCCTCACCCCCGTCGAAGCCGCCGAGGAGCGCCTGCTGCTGGGCCTGCGCATCGACGACGGCGTGACCTTCGAGGAGGTGGCGGTGCTGGGCCTGTCGGCCGAGGCCGCCAAGGTGCGCCATCACGTCGAACTGGGCCTGCTGGCCGACGATCCGAGCCGCCTGCGCGCCACCCGCACGGGGCGCCTGGTGCTGGACCGGCTGACAGGCGCGCTCGCGACCTGATAGGACTGCGCCCCGAACCACCATCGCGCCCCGGCGCGGAAGGATCCCCCGCGTGAGCCGCCACCCCGACCCGCCCGCCCTGTCCGACGCGCCCCTGGCGCCGGGCCTCTATCTGGTGGCGACGCCGATCGGCAACCTGCGCGACATCACCCTGCGGGCTCTGGATGTGCTCAATGCCTGCGACGTGCTGCTGGCCGAGGACACCCGCGTCTCGGGCAAGCTGCTGGCCGCCTACCAGATCTCCAAGCGGCTGGAGCGCTATGACGAACACGTCGCCGACCGGGTGACGCCGAAGATCCTGGAGCGTCTGGAGGCCGGTGAACGCGTGGCCATGGTCTCGGACGCCGGCACACCGATGGTCTCCGATCCGGGCTTCCGCCTGGCCCGGGAAGCCATCGCCGCCGGCCATCAGGTGTTTCCGATCCCCGGCGCCTCAGCGGCCCTGGCGGCCCTGACCCTGGGCGGCCTGCCCACCGACCGCTTCCTGTTCGCCGGCTTCCCGCCGCCCAAGAGCGCGGCCCGCAAGACCTTCTTCGAGGAACTGGCCCCCGTGCGGGCCACCCTCATCTTCTACGAAGGCGCCTCGCGGGTGGCCGACAGCCTGGCGGACATGGCCGCCGTGTTCGGGCCGCGCGAAGCGGCCGTGGCCCGCGAGCTGACCAAGCTCTACGAGACCTGCACGCGGGGCACGCTGGATGTGCTGGCCGCCGATCCGCGCTTTGAAAGCCCCAAGGGCGAGATCGTGATCCTCGTGGGCCCCGGCTCCGAAGCGCCCGTGCAGGCCGGCGACGCCGAAAGCGCCCTGCGCGAGGCCATGGCCCGCCTCCCCCTCGGCGAAGCCGCCTCGGAAGTGGCCAAGGCCCTGGGCCTGCCGCGCCGCGATCTCTACCGCCAGGCCCTGGCGATGAAGGACGCTGCCGGATGACCGCCGCCCGTCAGGCGAGGGGCGCAAGGGCCCGCCTGACCGGCCGACGCGCCGAGGTGCTGGCCGCCGCCTGGCTGATGCTGAAGGGCTATCGCATCCTTGGCTTTCGCCTACCTACCCCGCTGGGCGAGATCGACCTGCTGGCCCAACGGGGAAACCTGCTGGTCGTCGTGGAGGTCAAGCAGCGCGCCAGCCTGGACGACGCCCTGGACGCCGTCACCTTCGACCAGCGCGCCCGCCTGAGACGCGCCGCCGCCCATATCGTGCAGCATCGCAGCGCCCTGCGGAACACAACCCTCCGCCTGGACCTTATCGCCTTGGCGCCCGGCCGCTGGCCACGTCACCTGCGCGACGCCTGGATGGAAGGGCAATGACCCGCGAAGAGGCCGAGGCGATCCTGATCCGCGCCGGAGAAGGCCCCGACGAGGGCTTCCCGCTGTTCGAGGCGGCCCTGGCCTGCGCCGTTCACGACGATCCCGACCGCGACACCGCGCCGGCGATCGCCCTGGCCCAGCTGGCCGGCGAGCGCCTGGCCGACCGCATCCGGACCGAATCGCCCGAGGAGGCCGTCGCCGAGGCCCTGGCCGGCGACCTGCGCCTGACCGGCGACCTGATCGCCTATGATCACCCCGACAATGCCGACGTCATCGCCATCGCCCAGCGCCGCAAGGGCCTGCCCGTGGCCCTCGGCGTCTTCTACCTGCACGCCGCGCGGATGGCCGGCGTCGCCCTGTACGGCGTCGACTTCCCCGGCCACTTCCTGCTGCGGATCGAGACAGACGAAGGGCCGCTGGCCATCGATCCGTTCGGCGAGGGCCGGGTGGTGCTGCCGTCGGAGCTGTCGCGCCGCGCCCTGCGCACCGGCCTGATGCCCGACGTCGCCGCCAAGCTGGAACGGCTGATGGCCCCGATCCCCGATCGCGCGGTGCTGATCCGCCTGCAGAACAACATCTTCGCCCGCGCCCAGCAGGCTCGCGACTGGCCCCGCGCCGAGCGCTCGGCCCTGCGACGGGCCCTGCTCAATCCGGCCGATCACCGGCCTTGGCTGGACGTAGCCGCCGCCCGCGAGGGCCAGGGCGCGCTGGCGGGGGCTCTCCAGGCCCTGACCCGGGCCCAGATCCTGGACGGCGGCGCCGCGATCGCGGCCCGGGCGGCGCGCGAGCGGGTGCGGTTGCGGCTGAACTAGGCGGCGGCGCTCAGCGGCGCTTGTCGCCCGGAAGCCGACGATACGGAGCGCCGCCGTGGGTGGAGAGCGGACGCTACAACACCTCGCGGCGAGCCAGGTGGATGATCGCCAGGATCGCGACCAGAGCGCCTAGACCGCCACCGAGAGCCAGGGCCGTGTCCGCGCGCCAGCCTTCCCTGGCCAGCATATTGACCGGCATCTGCCAGGGAAAAAACACGCCCTGCTTGGCCGAGGTGGCGACCACCGAGAAGAACGTACCACCGATGCCGAGGGTCAAGGCCGGTACAAAGCTGGCGAAGCGCAGGGCGGTCCATAGCTGGATGGCGATCATGAGGATCGAGGCCAGCACCACCTTGCCGACCACCAGAGTCAGGGCAGCCAAGTCCAGGGCACCGGTCGGGGACAGCGCCGGCTTGATCGCGACCACGCCCCTCACCGCGCAGATGGTCAGCAGCAGGTTCAGCACGCTCATCGCCGCGACGATGGCCAGCACGCACAGCGCCTTGGCGGCGTAGATCTTCCATCGCGCCACCGGCAGGGCCCGCAGGTGATCCCAGGCGCGTGGACCGTGTTCCATGTGCGCCACCAGGGCGGTCAGCGCGGTGACGCTCATCGGCAGCATGAAGAACGCCCAGATCGCGATCGACATCTGGGCCCACAGTTCCCAAGGGCGTGGCGCGCTTCCCCGCAACATGTTGAAGAAAATGAAGAAGGCGATCAGCCCCGGCGCGGCCATGGCCAGCACGATGGCCAGGGAGCGGTTGAGCTTTCGGGCCTCGACGGACAGGAGGGCGAGCATCAGGCGATCTCCGGCTGGGTCTGGACGGCGGGCTTGGCGACCTGGCGATAGATGTCCTCCAGGGATCGATCGCGCGGACCGATGGCGAACACCGACAGGCCCGCCTCGATCAGGACCTTGGTAAGACCCGCGGCGGCCTCGTCGGCGTTCTGGCCAGGCGGCACGGAGACGGTCAGGCCGTCGCTGGCGCACGTCGGAACCAGGCCACGCGCCCGCAGTAGCTCGCCGGTCTGGGTGTTGTTGCTGGTGCGTAACGCGATTTCGGGCGGGAGATCGGCCTTCAGCCGCGATAGCTCGCCTTCCAGCACAAGCCGCCCCTCGTTGACGACGCCAATATGGGTGGCGGTTTGCTCGATCTCGCCAAGCAAGTGGCTGGACAGCAGCACGGTCGCCCCCGTGCGCGCCGGCAGGCTTTTCAGGAAGCGTCGCATGTCGGCTATGCCATCGGGATCCAGGCCGTTGGTCGGCTCGTCCAGGATCAGCACCGGCGGCGCGCCCAGCATGGCGCGGGCCAGGCCCAGGCGCTGGCGCATGCCAAGTGAATAGTCCGACACCCGCCGCCCACCGTCGGTGCGCATCTCAACGACCTCCAGCACCCGGTCTATTTCACGGGCCGAAACGTCCAGCAGGGTAGCGGTCAGTGACAGGTTCTCGCGCCCCGTCAGGTTGACGTAGAAACCGTGCGCTTCCAGCAGCGCCCCGACCTTGCGCGCCGCGCCGATGCGATCGCGGCCTACGTCGATCCCGCACACCCGCGCCAGGCCGTCGCTGGGCCGGATCAGGCTCAGCATCATCTTCAAGGTTGTGGTCTTGCCCGCGCCGTTGCGACCCAGGAAGCCGTACACGGCCTGATCAGGGACAGTCATACTCATCGCATCGACGGCCAGGCGGCGGCCAAAGCGGCGGGTCAGGCCCTGGGTCTCGATAGCGGCGGACATGCTCGCGGCGCCTTTTCGTTTAAGTCACATATAAAGTTGCGAAGCATGCGTCTTTAAGTCAAGATTAAAGATAGGACAGGATCGGAGGGGCTGAAATGGGCCAGAACGACATCAAAAGCTTCCGTCGCATGTGCGGCCAGTTCCGTTGGCTGGCGGTGTTCATGGTGGTCAGTGTGAGCCTTCTGCTGGCGCTGATGGCGTGGATCGCCCCGCTACTGCTCTTTCTGTTCCACAAGAGCTCGCCGGCCCCCGCCCAGATCCTGGCCGTCACGATCGCCAACCTGCCGGCCGTTTGTTACCTGTTCGGGGTCTGGTCGATCGGCCGGGCCATGGGCGAACTGGCCAAGGGCCGACTGATTCAGGCGGCCCTGCCCTTAGCCTTGCGCCGGGTGGGCCTGGCCCTGGGTGTCGGCGGGGTGAGCAGCGTCTTTCTCATCACCAATCTGATGCGGCTGGTCGGCCAGACCCGTGGCGGCTATCTGAACTTCGATGTGGCGGGCATGACGCTGGGTATGATCGGTGGCGCGCTCTTCCTGCTGGGTCGGATCATGGACCAAGCCCTCCTTGTCCAGGCAGAACTCGACGAGATGATCTGATGCCTGTCCGCGTAACGCTCGACGCCCTGATCGTGAAGAAAGGCCTCAAGGCGCGTGACCTGGCGGCGGAGGTCGGTCTCAGCGAGACCCAACTGTCGCTGTTTCGCTCGGGCAAGGTGAAGGGCATCCGCTTCCGCACCCTGGCGCGTCTCTGCGCGGCGCTGGATTGCCGGCCGGGCGACCTGCTGGATTACAACTTCGATCCCGCTGACGTGACGGCGCCTGACGAACCGGAATAGGCGATCGAGGTCTACGCCTTCGACGTCGTCCCTGCGCCCCACCGCGACGCCAGCCCGCCCTAGGCCGAGATCGCGTGCAGCTCCGCGGCATGGGCCCGCAGCCAGGCCCGGTGGGGTGACGGATCGCCCACCAGCCGCTCGCACAGGGCCCAGAACTTCGGACCGTGATTGGCCTCGATCAGGTGGGCGCATTCGTGGGCGACGACATAGTCAGCCACCGCCGCCGGGGCCAGGATCAGGCGCCAGCTGTAGCGGATCGCCGCCGGGGTTCCGGGACGGGCGGGACGGCAAGAGCCCCAGCGGGCCTTGGGGTCGGCGACCGCGACGCTGGGCATGGGCCGGTTCAGGGCGGCGGCGTGGACGGCGGTGCGCTCGGTCAGCACCGACAGGGCGTCGCGCTTGGCCAGACGAAGGATCTTCAGGCCCCAGTTGGCGTCGTCGGGAGCGACCAGGCGGTCGCCGTCCTTGCGCGCCCGGCCGGGCCCCACCTCAAGCCGATAGGCCTGATCATAGAGGCGCAGGATGCCGCCGGGTGCGACGCTGATCCGTCCGGGCAGGGCCGCCAGCTGGCCGGCGATCCAGGCGGACTTTTCATGGGCGAAGGCGACGGCTTCGGAGAGGCGGCGCGGGCTGGGCGCCAGGGCGACCACTTCGGACCGGGCCCTGTCGACCCGTAGCGACACGCGCCGCGCGCGGCCGTCGACCTTCAGCCGCACAGGGCAGCCGGCCACGTCCAGCCGGTCGCCGTCGGAAAAACGCTGAGCAGCGGTGAACAGACCCATGACCCCTACATCGCGTCTGGGCCGCGCCGGCGCAAGGCCGGCGCCGGGGACGACGGGCTAGATCTCGTCGGGGAAGTTCGGATCGCTCTTGCGGATGAACGACCGGACGCGGGGATAGATCTCCTCGCGGAACCGGCGGCCGTTGAATACGCCATAGTGGCCGACGCCGGGCTGGACATAGTCGGTCTTCATCGCGTCGGGCAGGTTGGGCGTCAGGCCGTGGGCGGCCTGGGTCTGGCCGATGCCGGAGATGTCGTCGTTCTCGCCCTCCACCGTCATCAGGCCGATGTCGGTGATCAGGTCGGGACGGACAAGCCGGCCGCGGTGTGTCAGCTCGCCCTTGGGCAGCAGGTGCTGCTGGAAGACGATGTCGATGGTCTGCAGGTAGAACTCCTCGGTCAGGTCGAGGACCGACAGATATTCATCGTAGAATTCCAGGTGCTTGTCGGCGCTGTCGCCGTCGCCCTTCACCAGGTCCTGGAAATAGCGCTGATGGGCTTCCTGGTGCTTCTGCTTGTTCATGCTCATGAAGCTGGCCAGTTGCACGAAGCCCGGATAGACGCGCCGCCCCACGCCCACATAGGGCGGCGGCACCGTGTAGATCATGTTGGACTGGAACCAGGCGAAGGGCTTTTCCTCGGCCAGGTTGTTGGTCACGGTCGGCGACAGGCGCGCATCGATGGGCGAGCCCATGAAGGTCATGCTGGCCGGACGCGAGGGGTGGTTCTCCTCGGCCATCAGGGCGGCGGCGGCCAGGACGGGCGGGCCAGGCTGACAGACGGCCACGACATTGGGGCGCGGGCCCAGGACGGCCAGCATCTGGATGATGTGGTCGATATAGTCGTGGAAGTCGAAGCGACCTTCCAGCATCGAGACTTCGCGGGCGTTGACCCAGTCGACGATGAACACCGCGTGGTCGGGCAGGAAGGCCTCGACGGTGCCCCGCAACAGGGTGGCGTAGTGACCCGAAAGGGGCGCGACGATCAGCACGGCGGGGTCGAGGCTGAACTTGCCGGCCCGGCGCATGTCGGCCATGTCGCGGTCGAACTGGATCAGGCGGGCCCAGGGACTTTCCCACACGACGGTCGGGCGCACGCGCACATCGACCTGGCCGACCTTGATGGTGTCGATGTTCCAGGCCGGCTTGCCGTAGCGGCGCGTGACATTGGTGAACAGATCGGCGCCGGCGTGGATGCGGCGGCCGAAATCGGTGTTGGCGGCGGGGTTTAGCGGCGAGCCCCAGAAATCGCGCGCGACGCGGGCCGCTTCGCGCAGGGGGGAGGAGGCGTAATAGGCCGCTTCATGAAGGGCGTAGAGCATGGCGCATCCGATATGTTGCGCCGCAGCATAGCATATCGAAACCTAAGAAAGTCCAACGAAGATGCGTGCGCGCCGGGGATCAGCCCTCGCGCATGGCGTCGTTGATGCGGCGGGCGATGTCTTCCGGCGGCAGGTTATAGGGGATCACGGTCCGGAACCGGCCCTTGGGGTCCATCAGATAGATCGCCGTCGAGTGATCGATCGTATAGCCGTGCCCCTCGCCGACCTTGGCGTAATAGACGCGGTAGGCCTTGGCCGCCGCCGCCACCTGCTGCGGCGTTCCGGTCAGGCCCAGGGTCGATTTGGGCACGTAGTCGGCCGACAGATAGGCCTTCATCTGCTTCACGTCGTCGCGGCCCGGATCGACCGAGACGAAGAGGATCCGCAGGTCTTCGGCCTTTTTGGGGCCCAGGATATCGGTGGCCGCGGCCAGGCCCTGCAGGGTGCCGGGGCAGACGTCGGGGCAGTAGGTGAAGCCGAAGAACACCGCGTTCCACTTGCCCTTCAGGGCCTTTTCGGTGGTCGGGACGCCGTTCTGGTCGACCAGCTGGAACGGTCCGCCGACCGCCGCAGGACCGCTTGCCGACTTGAACACGCCGGCCCGGAACGCCAGGCCCGTGGCGAAAATCGCGGCGATGACACAGGCCAGAATCAGAACGATGCGGTGACGGGGCATGTGCATTTTTCCTTTGGCTCTCGCCAGACGCGAAAATCTGGACATATCCTGCGACATGGCTGACGTTTCGTTCGCAAGAGCGCCCGACGACCAGCGTCCGAAGGGGTTCGATAAGCCGGGTGAAGACCCGGCGCAAGATGATGGCTGGTCCTGGGCGGCGCCCGGACTGCGTCGCGGACGTCTGCGGGTTCGTTCCCTGCTGGCCCAGCGCTGGCTGGCGGTGGCCGGCCAGACGGGCGCGCTGCTATTGGTCGGCCTGGTGCTCAAGCTGCAGGTGCCCTGGGCGCTGTGCTTCTCGCTGATCGCCCTGTCGGCCTGGCTGAACGTGCTGCTGGGCCTGGCCTCGAGCGGCCAGAGGCTGGCGCGCGAGGGCGAGGCCACCGCCCAGATCGCCTTCGACATCCTGCAGCTGACCGGCCTGCTGTATCTGACCGGCGGCGTGGTCAATCCGTTCTCCATCCTGATGATCGCGCCGGTCACCCTGGCCGCCGCGACCTTGCCGGCCCGCTTCGCCATGGGTCTTGGCCTGCTGGCCATCGGCGCGACCGTGCTGCTGGCCTTCTTTCACCTGCCCATGCCCATCCTCGCCGGCGCGCCGCCGATAGCGCCGGTGCAGGGCGTGGCGCTGGCTTCAGTGGTGGTCGCGCGCGTCCTGGGCATCGTCATCACCGGCGCCTATGCCTGGCAGGCGGCCAGCGAGTCGGCCCGGATGGAGCTGGCCCTCAACGTCACCGAGACGGTGCTGGCCCGCGAGCAGAGGCTGTCGGCCCTGGGCGCCCTGGCCGCCGCCGCCGCCCACGAGCTGGGCACGCCCCTGGCCACCATTTCCGTGGTCGCCCGCGAAATGGCCCGCAACGCGCCCGACGACCAGACCCGCGAGGACGCCGAACTGATGATCGGCCAGGCGGCCCGCTGCCGCGAGATCCTGCAGCGCCTGACCGAGATGCCCGAGGCCAAGGACGCCGTGCACGAGCGCATGAGCCTGGTCCAGCTGGTCCAGGACGTGATCGAGCCGCACCTGGTGCACGGCGTGCGCGTCGAGGCCGTGGTCAACGGCCCCTCGGGGGACACCGCGCCCGACATCTGGCGGCGGCCCGAGGTGATCCACGCCATGACCTCGATCGTCGAGAACGCCGTCGATTTCGCCCGCGCTGAAGTGCTGGTCATCGCCCGCTTCGACCAGCGCTCGGTGGTGATCGAGGTGCGCGACGACGGTCCCGGTTTTTCCGCCGAGGTGCTGGCCAAGCTGGGCGAGCCCTATGTCACCACCCGTCCGGGGGCCGAGGGCTCGCGCACGGGCCATATCGGCATGGGCCTGGGCTTCTTCATCGCCAAGACCCTGTTGGAACGAACTGGGGCGACGGTGGATTTCCGCAATGGACGGCGCGGCGGGGCGGTGGTCTCGGCGCGCTGGCCCCGGTCGGCGCTTGAAGCCCCTGGCTATACAGGGGCTTGATGCGTGGGCGGGAAGAGCGACATGATGTTTTGTGAGCACACTCGGTTGAGTGCGGGCGCGGGGAGGCGCTGAATTCATGGCGGATATTAGTGAGCTGGTCGCGGCCCTGCCCGACAAGACGCTTCTGCTTCTCGACGACGACGCGCCCCTGCGCACGCGCCTGGGCCGCGCCTTGGAGCAGCGAGGGTTCGAGGTGACCCTGGCCGCTTCGGTGGCCGAGGCCCTGGCCCTGCTACGCGCCCATGCGCCGGCCCACGCGGTGCTGGACATGCGCCTGGAGGACGGCACGGGGCTGAAGGTGGTCGAGGCGGTGCGCGACGCCCGGCCCGACGCCAGGATCATCATGCTCACCGGCTATGGCAACATCGCCACCGCCGTGGCGGCCGTGAAGGCCGGGGTGGTGGACTATCTCTCCAAGCCGGCCGACGCCGACGAGGTGGCCCGCGCCCTGCTGGCCGCCAAGGACGCCGCTCCGGTGCCGCCGGAAAACCCGATGAGCGCCGACCGCGTGCGGTGGGAGCATATCCAGCGGGTCTACGAGATGTGCGGCCACAACGTGTCGGAGACAGCGCGCCGCCTCAACATGCACCGCCGGACCCTGCAACGGATCCTGGCCAAGCGCGCGCCGCGTTAGGTCGTGGGTAGATGCTCCCCCTCTGGGGGAGCTGTCGCGGAGCGACTGAGGGGGCCATCTGGGCCGAAGCCGAGCTAGCCCCCTCCGTCCCGATGGGCCACCTCCCCCAAAGGGGGAGGATCTAGCCCGCGCGATCACATCGCCGAAATGCCGCCGTCGACCTTGATCTCGGCGCCGGTCATGAACTTGCTCTCGTCGCTGGCCAGATAGAGCACGGCGTTGGCGATGTCGTTGGGCTCGCCGATCCGGCCCAGCGGAACCTGCCGCGCCAGCTTGGCGTGGGCTTCTTCCTTGCCGAACCGCGCCGTGAAGCCGTCCAGGATGGGCGTGTCGATGAAGGTGGGGTGGATCGAGTTGGAGCGGATATCCAGCTTCATCTTGGCGCAGTAGAGCGCGATGTTCTTGGACAGCAGCCAGACCGCCGCCTTGGAGGCGTTGTAGGCCGGCGAATTGCCGTTGGCGATCAGGCCGGCGATCGAGCTCAGATTGATGATCGAGCCGGGCTGATGAGCCCGCATGTGGGTCAGGGCGTGCTTGGCGCCGAGGAACACCGAGTCGACATTGACCGACATCACCTTCTTCCAGAGGGCGAAGTCGAGGCTCTCGATCGGACCGTCGCCGCCGATGCCGGCATTGTTGACCAGCACCGACAGGCCGCCCATGGCCTGCGTCGCCTTCTCAAGCACCGCGATCCACTCGTCTTCCTGGGTGACGTCCAGCTCGAAGGCGAAGGCCGTACCGGCGCCGTGGGCGGCGTTTATCTCGTCGGCGACGGCTTGAGCCCCGGCCAGATTGATGTCGGCCAGGCTGACCTTGGCGCCCTGGCTGGCCAGCATGCGCCCGGCCGCCGCGCCCAGACCCTGGGCCCCGCCGGTGATGAAGGCCTTCTTGCCGGCGACCCGGCCCGTGTTCTGCGCCATTTGGCGTCCTCCCAAATTATTCAAACATTAGTTTGAATGGTTCAGGCCGCCGCGTCCATGAACTTCGCAAGCAGGACATCGCGGTCGCTGACGCCATCGACGTCATGGGTGGTGAGCAGCACATCGACGCGGTTGTAGACATTGAACCATTCGGGATGGTGGTCGAGCTTGTCGGCCATCAGCGCCACGCGGGTCATGAAACCGAAGGCCTCGTTGAAATCGGCGAAGGTGAAGGTCCGCACAATGGCGTCGCGATCCGGCGCGGCGGTCCAGTCCGGAAGCTGCGACAGCGCGACGGCGGCGCCGATCTTGGCGGGGGCGGACATGGGCGACTCCTGTGGCAGCGATGCCGCCTTCAGAACGCCAATCCGGTCGCCTTCGCAAGGTCGGCGAGCAGCTGATCCTCGGTCGAGACCTTGATCGCGGTCATCCCCAGGGCCGCGGCCGGTTTGCAGTTGACCCCCAGGTCATCGAGATAGACGCAGTTTTCCGGCGCGACGCTCAGGGCCTCGCACATCATCAGATAGATGCGCGGATCGGGCTTGCGGACCCCGGCCTTGGAGCTTTCGATCACCACCGCGAAATGGCTCATGATCTCGCCGACGGCGGCGGCCTTTTCGGCGCTCGACGCCATGCCCGCGCCATGGCCGGTGGTGACATTGTTGGTGATGCAGCCGACCTTGAACCGCGCCTTGCAGGCCAGCATCGCCGCCAGCACGCGGGGCCGCAGGTCGCCGTACAGCAGCGGCAGCACATCGGCGCCGCGCACCGCATGGCCCAGGCGGGTGGCCTCCTCCAGAAACAGCGCGTCAAAGCCGGCCGCATCGATCTCGGACCGCTCGAACCGCGCCCAGGCATTGGTGTCGGGATCGGTGGAATTGACCGTGCGGATGAAGTCGGTCGGCAGGCCACGCTCGGCTTCATAGCGACGGAACGCCTCGAACGGCGAGGTGGTGAAGACCCCGCCGAAATCCCAGATCACCGCCTCGATCGTCATGCCCGCCCTCAAACAGTTGTTCGGCGAACGGTAGGGGCGCGCCAGAGCCGAGGCAAGCGCCGCCAAGCTGAAGCTCCGTTCGCGCGCCGGGTGAACCCACAGGCCGTTAACCTTTGTTAATGCTTTGCTGCCGGTTCAGGAGCGTTCCATGACCTTGTCCCGTCTCACCCTCTGTCTCGCCGCGGCCAGCGCCCTGCTCGCCGGCGCCGCCATGGCCGCGGGTTCCGATCAGGACCTGAGGGGTGGACCACCGGTGTCGCGGCCCGGACTGCCGCTGGATCCGGAACTGCTGCCGCCCAACACCGGGCCCGGCGATTGCGTGACCCGGCGGGTCACCGGCCCCGGCGGCGCCTATCGTTGGGACCGCGTGGAATGCGACGCCGAACGCGGCTGGAGCGGCTTTGACCAGTGGGGTTATGGCCGCCGGCCGCTCGAGGTCGAGACCCTGCCGCCCCATCACGCCGACCGCTACGGCGGCGGCTACGATCCTCGCGCCCACGACCGGCGGGAAGACCGCTACGGCCCCGGCCCCTCGCGGTTCACCGAATACCGCGTCGCCGGCCGCGACGCCGACGGCTTCCTGGTCTGGCCTGGAAAACGACCCTGACCTTTGACCTGAACCTTGGCCTGAGCCTTGCGGGCGGTCCTTTCCGACGAACCAATTTGGGACGGGGGACCTGAACATGCGCACGCCAACCAAGCCATTCTTCAAACGCTACGAACTGATCGCCATCGCCGCCTTCGTGGTGGCCGCCATCGCGATCAGCAGCCTCGGCATCGTCTACTAGCGACTCTTCCGGCCAAGCGTCTCGCCGCCGAAATGGAACAGGATCGCCATCCCCGCGCGTTGTGCAGGGGCAATTGGAGATCCTGGCCCTGTCCGACCCCGAACAAATAGCGCCGAAACGCGCGCCGCTTGAGCGGCTGCGCGCCCGCTGGGCGCTGATGCCGGCTTCGGCGCGGCGCGGGTCGATCGCGGCCGTGGCGCTGTTCGTGGCCATTGTCGCCTTCCTGGTGATCTTCGACTGGAACTGGCTGCGCGGCCCCATCGGCCGCATCGCCTCGGCCCAGCTGAGCCGCAAGGTCGAGATTGTCGGCGACCTGCGTGTTCACCCCTGGTCGCTGTCACCCAAGGTCGAGGCGCTGGATGTCCGGATCGGCCAGCCTGGCTGGGCGCTGAAGGCCGACCCGACCCTGCAGCCCATGGCCCGGGTCCAGAGGCTGGCCGTGCAGTTCAAGCTGCTGCCCCTGTTCAAGGGCGACGTGATCCTGCCGCTGCTGGCGATCGACCGGCCCGACGTGCGACTGATCCGCGACGCCTCGGGCCAGGCCAACTGGACGTTCGGCGCCAAAAAAGCCAACGCCAAGCCGCTGAAGCTGCCGGCCATCCAGCACTTCATCATCAAGGACGGCGCCCTGCGGGTCGACGACCGTCAGCGCGACGTGCTGTTCGTCGGCTCGGTCAGCTCCAATGAAGAGGCCACCGGCGACGGGCGTGGCAAGTTCGTGCTGGAGGGCAAGGGCAGCCTGAACCGCTCAGCCTTCACCGCCATGGTCACCGGCGGCCCGCTGCTGAACATCACGCCTGACCGACCCTATCCGTTCGACGCTCGCGTGGTGGCGGCCTCGACCCGCGTCACGGCAAAAGGCTCGGTGACCAAGCCGTTCGACCTGGGCCGGTTCGCAGCCGACATCACCGTGTCCGGCACGGACCTGAACCGCCTCTACGCCCTCACCGGCCTGACCCTGCCCAACACCCCGCCCTACCAGATCAGCGGCAAGATGACCCGCAAGGGCGGCCGCTTTGACTTCAATGGCCTGTCGGGGCGGATCGGCGACAGCGACATCGCCGGCGACCTGTTCGTGCTGACCGACCGCGACCGGCCCTATCTGGAAGCCGACCTCCGGTCCAAACGCCTGGACTTCGATGATCTGGGCAGCCTGGTCGGCGCGGCGCCGGCCACGGGTCGCGGCGAAACGGCTTCGGCCGGCCAGAAGGTCGAGGCTGGCCAGCGCGCCGCCACCCAGCGCCTGCTTCCTGACGCCACCCTGCAGACCGAGCGGGTCCGCGCCATGGACGCAAAGGTCACCTATC
>Ga0209023_10002028_pt1 | contig 26118 bp, 21 predicted proteins | sample LakOneMetagenome_FD_187468 | JGI IMG/M metagenome (GOLD analysis project Ga0209023, IMG submission 187468) | Freshwater and sediment microbial communities from Lake Erie, Canada (SPAdes) (version 2) | ecosystem: Environmental > Aquatic > Freshwater > Lentic | place: Lake Erie, Canada...
TTTATTGTGGCCTTATAAAACCACGAAACCTGCTCCTGTTAAGTGTTTTGGGCTAAAATTGGTTGATGCGATAGACATTGATTTGGCCGTTCCCTGCGGGCGGGCTTTACACTGCAATCTTCCTGGCGGAAGGATATTAAACTCAGCCGCAAGATCGCCCTTGCGGCTGGTCTTCAAAACCGTGCATGAGAGTTTCCCCTCACACGGCTTCTCGTACATTATCCATTACGGAACAAGCCTTTTGTGTAGCATCTTCGGATGTTTTTTGATCGTGACAATGGGTATGTAGCAATTGCAAATTTTCCCAAGTGTACTTACCACCCTTTTGCTTTGGAATATTTAGAAAAATATCCATACTATCCTCTAAGGTGAACTGCAATTTACAAAATGAACACTCGCCCTTTTGCTTCTTTAATAGCTTTGCCTTTCTATCTGGCAATGTAGGATAACGTCCTAATCGTGTACTCCAGTAATTCCAGTCACCATCAAATGGCGAACGGCAACCGGACACTTTTATATGCCTGACAATTGGTATCTCGCTATACATTCTAAGTTTCTTCCCATTCGGAGGGCTGAATGTCCAGTGCCCTGTCTCTAATCTCCAATACTTGCGGTTGACCCATGTTTGTGACTTTTTAGGGTGACGTCTTTTTGACCATCGTCTTAGCGATTGAAACAGATTGTTGTTCATTCTGGTAAACACCTGTTTTGAAACAACCGTAGAGTGATATTGACCCCATCCTCTAATTACGGGATTAAGTTGCCTGATTAACCATTCCTGTTTTGCTGATCGATTCTTGCGTATGATTTCCTTAACTGATTCCTGTTGCTTTTTTTGTGATTTTCGGGAAGGTCTGATTAGAGTTTTAAATCCAAGAAGTACACCATGCCCGTTTTTGCCGGAATGAGTTTTTCCGACTACATATTGACCTATGTGCATCCCTAAGAATTCAAAACCTCTTTCCCCGTTTTCATCTTTTTCTAATGTGTGCGCAATGCGTGTTTTACTAGGCTTTAACTTTAGTCCAATTTTATTGAGCCATATCTCCAATTCTTCTTTGCATTGTTCAATTACAAACCTGTCCTTATGTATCACAAGTAAGTCATCAGCATATCTGATGAGTTGGGGTTGACGAAAGTTTTCTTTGCTAATTCTTTTCTGGGGAAATTTCTTAGCAATAAACTCTTCCATTCCATGCAAGGCAATATTTGCCAGCAAAGGAGAAACCACTCCGCCTTGCGGCGTTCCAAACTCTGTTGCGCTAAATACTTCATCTTCCATTACTCCGGCTTTTAGCCATGCCCGTATCAGTCGTGTCAGGCTGGGATAAGTATTTAGACGCTTTAAAAGTTCTTCATGATTTATTTTATCAAAGCATTTTTCAATATCTGCATCTAAAACATACTTAGGCACTGTCCTAATTGATAGGAATATTGCCTCAATAGCATCGTGAGCAGAGCGTGCAGGACGAAAACCATAACTGTTGGGTTCAAACTTAGCTTCCCATTCAGGTTCAAGGGATAATTTAACCAGTGCCTGCAAGGCACGATCTTTCATTACAGGAATGCCTAAAGGCCTTTTTTCGTTGGAGTTGGGTTTGGGTATCCATACCCGACGTGTTGGTTTTACCTTGGCTGTAAATGAAAGTTGTTGGCAGAGTACCACTCTCTGTTTTGGTGTTAGTTTGCTTACACCATCTATTCCGGCTGTGTTTTTCCCTTGATTGTCCTGTGTCACTTTTCTTACTGCCAATAATTTAGCAGCATTGGATTTAAGTAAAAGCTTTTGCAGTTTACGCATGGACTTAACATCTCCACGCAGGCTTGCCTGATAAATTCGCTTTTGCAGTTTAAATACATTGCGCTGGATTTTATTCCAGTTAATTGTATTCCATTCATACATCGGTTTTTCTTCCGTGTTCATCGTTTGATACTGTTACTTACAAAATTTATCATTAATGTCGTGGGCACGTCAGCATATCTTCCGGCTTTCCCGAAAGCATTTGCTTTTTACCCAATCTTTCATCATCAAAACATGCGGATGGCTTCCTACTGTCAATAAATACATAACAGAATTTTGATGATGTTACCTTGTTCCGATTATCTGTTGCACCATATTAAATGGCTGAAAGGGTTAGTATCCTACTATTCACCGGATTGCGCTACGTTTGAACGACTGATACACGAAAAAATATTCAGCCCCGGCAATCACTACCATTTTGGTCAAGCCTCACAGACAATTAAGTCTGAATAATCCACGTAGGCTTGTTGATTGTGACGATGATTCAGACATAGGTTCGTATTCCTATACATACCTTTCACACTCGCAGGGGTCAGAACGTCAGATTCATTCCTTACCCGCTTTCATTCCTGCTTCACAGATATGTTTGCCAAAACATAGTTGTGAGGAAAGTGTTTTCATCCGTTCACTTGGATGGAGTGGAATTTTACCACTCACCAGATAATCAGTTATTACAAAGAACTTTTTGTAACGCTCATTTACTTAACTCATGAGCAACAAGTCGCACTTTCGTTTCAATCCCTAACGGACTTACAATGGTAGAATATTGTAATCTTTAAAACCAAGTTTTTGGTTGATATGAATAGTCTTTTCATTGTCAAGTTGAGTAATCGCTTTAATTCGCTTAATTTCAGAATTTTCAAATGCGTGTCTAATTAGCTTTACTTTAATTTCTGTTCCTATTTTTTTTCCTCTGTGCGATGCGTTGACACCAATAGTATCAAGATAAAATGTTTCTTTATCGTTTACATCTATATAACCATAACCATAACCGATACATTTTTTGTCATCCATTGCTAAACAGAATACAAATCCTTTTGATCTGAGCGGATTTTTGACTGTTAATGTTTCTTCTTGCAAAATATGGATTCGTTCACTTATTTCCGATGAACATTCAGTCTGTAGTTCCATAAAATCTTTCGCCTCTTTTGCAGTTAAAATATCTTTCAATTTCAGTTGATTCTGAAATTTTTCAGAGTAACTAAAATCGTCTTTGTTAAGTAGAAAAACTTTTCCCATTTCCTTAGTTTGTCGTAATAAGTAAAATTAATTATAAAGATCCGGCATAACACCAGCCGTATTTTCATTTCGCCTTTGGCAAATAAAATAGGAGAACTATTCTGGACAATGCTAGGGGTCATTGAGATTGGCTCGTTCCTCACCAAACACAATTCAAAAGTTGGAAGGGTTCTCAGACAATAAAAGACTTTGAATATTTGTAGGCGTTATTTCTTTCGTGTGTCATTTAGGTGTTCTATAACTAGCATTAATTTGTCGTGCAAAGTGGCAAAAAGAAATTTTCTTGGCTGCTGAATGTTTTCCATGTTGTCAAGATATGTTGCTAAATTATCCATCAAACTTTTCATGCAATTGGTGTCTTCAAATAAGAATTCCCCAATATTACTTATGTTATATCGATGTCCTAATAATTCCGTGAAGTTAAATAGCTGTTTGTTTGAGGTTTTTAAAATTGTGTCAAATAATAATTTGTCGTCAACGTATTGAAAGAGTTCTTTTGAAAATTTATGTTTTTCAAATATTGTTGCTAAAGCGAACTCGTCTTTGTTAGCCAGACAGTCAATTAGTTCATCGCTCTCAGCAACGTACTCTTCTTTTTTTATCTCGGAATGGATTTTTTTTACAAGCTGTTTGACTTTAGTAACGTCAGGATTATCATCACCAAAGTGTAGCAGGTTTTCTAAAACGCTGTCATTTATTTGTTTTTTAGCTTTTACTATGTCAAGTCCTTCTTGTAAGATTTTATCTATATCTTCTTTTGTTTCTTGAATTAGTTTGTTACTTGAAAAGAAGTAAAAGAAGTTAGCAATTTGGACATAGTCATAAAGCCAATATTTACCCTCTTTTGCGTACTTTAAAACGCTAACTGTTAGTCTTTTAAAATCTTCGTCTGACAGTTGACGAAATTTGTAGTCCAATAAAGTTCTGAAATCTTGAACCTCTGGCGAAATCACTTCTGGGTATCTATTTTTAATTTCATTCGCTAAATCATTTTGATTTAAGTAGCCAGAAAGAACGTATGAATATACAGAAGGATAAAAGAAGTAATTCTTTATTTGTTTATCTAAATATTTTTCGTAGAAAATTTCAGCATACGATTTTTCAATTTCAATCGCTTCCTTTTCAGATTTTCTCATTGTTCGTGCAATGTTCAATGAGTAGTAGTGTGCATCAATAACATCAATTCCTTTGGGGTCTTTGTGATCAGCAGAAGTTAATTTACCTTTTTTAAATTCAATTGTTATCAATGCCGAGAATAGAACCAGTTCATCAATGTACTTTACTTCAATATCCTTAAAGTTAGGGAACAGCTTTTCTAATACATCTAAATAGAAGCCAATAATTCTAAGGTTATCTTGTTTGTATTCTATTATGATGTCTATTAATGCTTGTTTTTTAGAATCCAAAAAAATATAAAAATTTGGATTGTTCGTTTCATACTTTTTAAATAATTGAGGCAGAGTTGCCGCAATATTTAGTTCAAACTTTAGTACTCTTCCGATTACTTTTTCTTTAATGTTATCATACCCTTTTTGTGTCGTATCAATATTTTTTTCGTCTGCAAGGATTAAAGTCTTCAAACTTTTATGTTCCACAAAGTTGTTGATGAAACCTAATACTTCCTTCATAGGAATTTGACAGCGTTCTAAATCGTCAAAGCAGATTACATATTTTGAGAAGTTAAAAGAGTCAACACTTACATCCTTAAAAATGTCTGTCAAACTCGTTTTAAAAACAGCTTTACTCGCTTGGTTTATGATGTTACCTAAAACCCTTGTGGTATTTTTTACCAGTGTGTTTTCCTGGTTGCCAATAAAAGGGATTAACTTAAGGAAAAGTAAATGTTCAAGTGCGTCAATCTTGCTGATACCATTAAGAGATATGTAAATTGTCTTAAAGCCATTTTGCACAGCAATTATATCCAAACTGTATTTCCAGAAATACGTTTTACCGCAGCCCCAACTACCATTAACCAAAATAGCATATTGCGTTTTGTCAGTCTTTAAATAGTCAGTAAAAATTTTCTCAATATTTTCAGTAGTCATTGGTTATTAGTGTCAAGTTTGAAGCGTCGCTCTGGTATAGCGGCCAATGTTTTCTGCTGGCCTTCCAAGTAGTGTCGTTAGTAGCCTTTAAATATTATTGAATTAATTTCTGTAATTAATTCTTGCCTTTGAGGGTTTTCGTCAATGTATGTTGAGTTTCTGTCAACGCCTCTTTTAGCCAACTCCTCTCTGATTTTTGCTTTATGTTCTGCTGGTATTCTCGCTTGGAAAATAAACTTTTTCAGCTCGTCTTGTTGATTTAAAGGTATATGGCATGTGTCGTTTGATGGCATTATAAAGCGACCTTTTTGTCTATACATTCGGTATTCAAAAATTCTTTTGTCAATGTCGTCTAAATATGAAGATGGGTTAATGAGAAATGTGGCTTTTACGTCAAAAGGGTCTATGTCGTAAAAACTATTTCTCACAGGGTAATCATTGTGTCCCAGAATGTTTTCTGTAGGAACTATAAAACTCCATAATTGCCCATCTGACTTTTCGATTAAATCATCTGTTGATTGTTCTGTCGCAAAGTACATTGCACTAACTATGTTAGGTGTCCAGTCAGTGAGCGTAGTTTTTACTCCTGCATGCTGTGCCTGAAATAGTAAGTCCCAATCTTTACCATGCGTTTCTTTATTAAAAATATCTCTTAAAACCTTTTGTCCAACTTTTTCGGTGATCGTTTTTTCAAACTCATGAATAGCTTTCTTTTCTAACTGCTTTCCAATTTGTGGGTCTGTAATATTTAATGGCGGCCTAAATATTCCAGGCCGTATGTCCCAACCAAACTTTTGTTCACCTCTGTAATGAGGCATAACGTCTATAATTTGCAGGCCAACAATTGATAGTTTTTGTCTTAGCTGAATAAATTTGTCATACAATTCTTCCGCTTCTGTCAAAGAGGTAATAATCAAATTATCTCCGATAATGTCATGTTTGCTTTTTTCAAATGCTTCTTCAATTGTCATGTGGATTGGTTTCATTTTTTTTAGGTTTCTCAAAATAGGTTCCTATTCCAACTATACAAAACATACTTACTAAAAAAGCTGCAATTAAAGCTGTTACAGCTCCTAAGAAGCCTTTTTGGAAAGGAAGAAGTTCTGAAAACTTTCTATTGGCTACATCTACGGAAAACTCTGGAAAGAATAAACTCATCATAAAAATAAGTACTATTAAAGATGCAATCATCCATATTAATTTTAAAACGTCAGGTAAAGTAAACTTGAGTTTTCTCTGTTTTAATTTTGTAACAAACAGGAACACGCAATAAATTAACGCACCAATAATAGAAATTGCAAAGACACCTTTTAGAGCAAGGTATAAAGACGATTGTCCTTCATAATCATCATACATACATTTCTATTTTAAGGTAAATGGGCATTGTCATTGAAGCGGTAACACGGGCTTCGAGGCCACTCCTTTATTGTCGCAATCCAATCTCAATAAACTTGCTTCATTTAAACCAAGATACAACGTATTTGCGAAAGTTAAGTGCGATACGCTTATCATCTTTGATCGCTAATTAAACTTTGGTAAACGCTACCAAGGTTGTAGAAAAGCCCAATAATATATTCCGGAGATCCGCCATAATACACCTGCTTTATTTCTTTCCGCATTCGGCAAATAAGACAGGAGAACTATGCCGGGCAATGAAACTGGTCATAGAGGTTGGCTCGTACCTTCCCAACCACAATTCAAGATGCTAAATGGCTTAAGATATCAGTATCACAACTGCCAACTCTCCATAAGATTATTCAACTAAGTATCCAAAATAAACTAATGGTAATTGTGCTATCTACCCTTTACAAGCGTATGATTCATCTTAAAACTTGCATGACCATAATCACATTATTAAATATTGTTCATTAACCCCATTCCCTACTTTTGCGTCGGTTTTTCATAGGATATTGGATTTAAAGCGGGGCTGCATTTTCATGCTGGCCCCTTTTTTATTAGTATTGATACCAAAGGCAGCGGATTTCCCGCTACTTCCTTCCACGCAGACCTATTGCTTCCATTCGCATTGCAACCACACCTGAAGCCCGGCAAGCTTTTGCCACGCTACAATACCAAAACCACAAGCTTGACACGGCCTGCTGTCCCAAAGCTCATTACAGCAAAATCTGCTGTCAGTCTTCCGCTCCAAGGATACTAAGGAGATTTACAAGGAATTATAAAGACCCGACATAGTACACCTGCCTTACTTCTATCCGCCTGCGGCAAATAAGCCAGGTGAACCATGCCCGGTAATGATATTGTTCATTGAGATTGGCTCATGCCTCGCCAAACACAATTCAAGATGCTAAATGGGTAAGGATATCCGTATTGCGAACTGCTGACGCTACCTTTAGATTGTTGAACTAAATATCGAAAATGACCTGGTAGCAACTGCGCCATCTACCATTTGCAGTCATACGATTAACCTAAAAATTGACATGACCATAATCACATTATTAAATATTGCTCATCAATTCCATTCCCTTACTTTTGCGCCGGTTTTTCATAGGATATTGGATTTAAAGCGGGGCTGCATTTTCATGCTGGCCCCTTTTTTATTAATACCTGTTAATACAAGGGCTGATATTTTCCGCTCCTTCCTTCCACGCAGACCTATTGCTTCCATTCACTCTCTAAACCCAGCGCAGCCCGGCAAGCTTTTGCCACGCTACAATATCAAAACTACAAGCTTGTCACGGCCTGCACTCCTAAAGCTCATTACAGCAAAATCTGCTGTCAGTCATCCGCTCCATGGATACTTAGAAGATTTACAAGGGATTATACAGACCCGTCATAGTACACCTGCCTTATTTCTATCCGCCTTCGGTAAATATGCCAGGAGAACTATGCCGGACAATGAAACTGGTCATTGAGATTGGCTCGTGCCTCCCCAACCACAATTCAAGATTTTATTACCTAAGTCCACTTCAAAGATTAACTATAACGACCTAGTAGCCGCCCTTTTAGATTCACCGATTTGAAACCGGGCACTTATCAGATCAAACTTTTTGATGACACATAGGAATCAATCGGGCTTTACCAGGCAATTGATAGTGTATAAAAGCAGTTTGGAGAAAAGTTTTGATTCGGACGGCGTGGATTTGATTATCCAAAAAGATTACCGTCTCTTAAATTATCTTTCCCAATCAGATTCGTCTTCAGCAAGGTGCAGCTTTACCAATATAAAGTGTACGCTGACTAAACTTGAGCAATGAGTTGGAAGAGGTATTTAGGAAAGTGATTAAACAACTGTCCCTCACACACTATACTCTACTGTTTTAAAACATCAAATGTGCTTTGTGCGTCTCTCGTCAACAGTTCAGGAAATCCCATATTCGTCAAAGTTTTTATTGCATTAAAAACATATAATTTTCCCTTTTTTATTTTGTAATCCAATACTATTTTGCTTCCATCCAAAACTTCATTAAAATGGTATGGTTCGTAGTTTGTATTCACAAGATTTATTAAACTCATGTCATGAGTTGAAGCGAACACAATACCACAATTATTATGTAAATAGTCCAAGGTGGCTTTTGAGATAGCTGTTCTTTCAAGACTGTTTGTTCCTTTAAATATTTCATCTAATACAATCAAGGCCTTTACCGACCCTTCAGGCCGTATAAGATTTAATAAATTGTTGGCTTCAGCAAAATAAAAGCTTTCCCCTTCAATTATACTGTCGAGATTATGCAATGATGTTACTGTTTTTAAAAAAGGAACTTCAAACCTTCCAGCAAGGCAGGTATTGATGGTTTGAGCAAGCACATTATTAATAGCGATAGTTCTTAAAAAAGTAGTTTTACCAGACATATTTGAGCCCGCTATAATTATACTTTTACCAGAAAGGCAGATGCTATTTTTTTCAGGATTGTCAATCAACGGGTGATAGACATTTTCCACGTGACAACTCTTTTCTGCATTATTTAAAAAAATCGGTTTGCACCATAGTTCTAAGCTATTGCGCAAAGTTGCGATAGAGTTTACCGAATCTACTTTTCCAGTCACCTCATACAATAATTTTATCTCCTGCTTTCTTTCATTGAACGCCATCACTAAGTTCTTGGTGAGGAGTACCTCAAATAAAGTCACTGTTTTTACAATCTCAATCAAAACAAATGGGATCATAAACATTTCACTGGATGAAAAATAATCCGCAATTCCCAGTATAATTAATTTTACCCGCAATGGAGAAAGTGCAGATACCGCCTTCTCTGTGTCATCATTATAGAACATCTTCCTACCATCTTTACCTTTCATCATTTTGACAGATTCAAGTAATTCAGATACTGGAAGATAAGTTCTCTTAAAAAGGTACAGACGACTTTTATTTACTAGATGGATAAATGTATTTACGAATAAAAGTGGTAGCAATACCGCTAACATGGTTAGTGAAAAATAGCTAAGAACAAAAAGTAATAATTCAATGCCAAGTAAATAAGGGGCTATTTTAAAATATTTTGGGGGCACAAGTTTTTCACTAAAGAAAAGTTCAGGTAATAAATACGTGTTGGGATTTTTTATCTTAGCACAGGAAGAATTAAAGGCATCTTTCAATTGTTTATTTTCTTCAAAATATTCAATTTCACGTTCGAGAATATTCAAATCTTTTGAAGAAGAAACAGGGTTGCAAAGCGTATGAAACAGATATTGACTACCAATAATAGTTTTAGTACAATTTATTTCAAGAAAAACTTCATAAATATTAAGGTCTTTAATAAATTTCTCTTTTTGCTTCTTTCCCCGCCCATACCAAAGACTTTGATATAATTGGTTGCTCTCTTGATCATCCATTCTGTTGTTTATTAAGCCATTGCGGCTAGTTGATGTAACGTAAAAAAACAGGTTAAGTTAGTTAAACGAATTGATCTTGGTGGTGACGTTAGTCATGTCAGGCAATTGTACAAGGCCTCATTTGCTTAAAGCCCCTTTTTTTAAATAGCCATAGACACAAGAAAACACAAGGCTGCAAGTCATTCGCCCCAAAGATCAGTGAACAGATAAAAACGAATTTTTCAGACCCGCCATTGTACACCTGCCATATTTCTATCCGCCTTCAGCAAATAAGCCCGGAGAACTATGCCGGACAATGATATTGGTCATTGAGATTGGTTCGTGCCTCCCCAAACACAATTCCAGATTTTAAATGGCTAAAGATATCCGTATTGCAAAGTACCGACTCTACCTTTAGATTGTTCAACCAAGTATCGAAAATGACCTGATAGCAATTGCGCCATCCACCATTTGCAACCGTATAATTAACCTAAAAATTAGCATGACCATAATCATATTATCAATTATTGCTTGTTAATACCATTCCCTTACTTTTGCGCCGGTTTTTCATAGGATATTGGATTTAAAGCGGGGCTGCATTTTCATGCTGGCCCCTTTTTTCTTAATAATTGTTGACACCAAAGGCAGAGCTTTGCCGCTCCTTCCTTCCACGCAGACCCATTGCTTCCATTCACTCTCCAAACCCACCGCAGCCCGGCAAGCTTTTGCCACACCACAATACCAAAACCCCAAGCTTGACACGGCCTGCTATCCGTAAGCTCATTACAGCAAAATCTGCTGTCAGTCATCTGCTCCAAGTATATTGGTTAAATTTACAAAGGCTTGCAAAGCCCCTTGTTTTTGTCGGAAACAGCCTAATAAATTAACACACCTGGTTCAATGTGAATAACTGTTTTCATTTGTTCTTTTAATGCGTCATTATATTTTTCCAAATGCGAAGGATCCACTTTAGGCTTTCATAACGCAACCATTATATTTTTTTATTGCGCCATAACCTCTGTGTTAGCTGAAGTACAGGCCTATCAGTTTGTTCTTTTTAAATGATAAATATTGTCAATCTCTTTTATCAGAAGTTCACCTTTCTCAGGGTAAAAGTCAAAAAAATATCCGCTATTTGCATTCATAAAATAGTTGGTGCTTATTTTTTCTGCTTCAAACACTTTTCCTCTTGTCTCTAACAATAATTTAGAGCCTTCTTTTGTGCAGTTAACTACTATCTGGCCAGATGAATATTTGCCGATATATTTATCTAAATCCCCGCTTTGTAAACTACTGTCTTTCCCAAATGGTAATGTAAACTGTTCATTAAAGCAAATTTTCAAAACGCCTTCTATTATATCAGTTCTTGGATAGTCAATGCCATTTGAGCAGTAGGCAAATGAAAGTTTTTCATTAGGAAAATGCCATAGAGCCGAATAAAATTCTTCAATTCTTCCATTATGCCCAAAGCTGTTTTTTGAGCCATACTTATTTGGAAACATTCCCATTCCGTAGTCATCAATCATCGTTTCCATTTTAGCCAAGCTTGATTTATTTATAAGCTTGTTGGAAAATAAAGCATCAATGAACTTAATCATATCAGCAGGAGTAGAAACGATTGAACCTGCTCCGCCATGTATGCTTAAATTTGTTTCTTTCTCTTTATTCCACTTATTTTCAGCGTATTTATAAGAAGTCGCCTCATTGTTTTTTAAGCTGATAGAATTTCCATAGCAGGTATTTTTTAAGTAGATTTTCGATGTTATTCTTTTCTTAAAAGCATCGGCATACGATACTTTACAAATTTTTTCAATAATGTAGCCTAATAGAAGGTAATTGCTGTTTGAATAATCAGCCGCCGAACCTGGCTCAAAGTCACTTCCTCTATCCTTTATAATTTTTAGCAGTTCGTCATGTATTTTAGGCTCGTCCATCCACTCCGTAAAGTTTGTGTCATGTGTATAATCATGTAATCCACTTCTATGATAAAGCATATTGCTGATTGTAATTTTATCTGCATTGGGTAAATTAGGAAAATAGGTATTCAGTTTTTTGTCGAGACTTAGTTTCCCTTCTTCAATAAGTTGAAAAATCATTACTGCGGTAAACATTTTTGTCGCCGAACCAATCCTGTATTTTGTGTAATGGTCGGCAGGTATTTTTTTGTCATTGTCAATGTATGAATACCCGAAAACTTTTTGATATTCAACAATACCATTTTTAGAAATGGCCAGGCTACCCATGGCTAATTCTCTTGATGCAAGTGAGTTGAGAAAACTATCTAACCGGGAAACATTAATAGTCTGTCCAACGGAAGAAAGATTAAAGGCTGCGATTATAAATACCAGGAAGGCTAGTCTTTTCATTTTAGTCTTATTTTTTAATTTTGGTGTGTCGTAAAACTACCGTTAACTTTCAAAGCTTGCCGGAAGTGTGGCATTAGAATTTTGTCCGCCCGAACCAATGATTGGCTTTGCACTTTGTTAATGTTAGTATGTTCTCCTACACTTTTGGCAAACTGCTTGTTGGTGGCTGGTGTTCTTCTCGTTCATTCAAATTTAGATTTAGTCTGCCAAAGCCTTTTAGGTCTAATTACTTACTCGGTTGCTGGTTGAATGATTTCACGAATTGATGCCCAACCGTAAGGACTTTGGCTATTTCTTACATAAACAATCATTGCCCTGCCTTTTGAAATAAAAGCTGTGCCTCCATCATTAGGTGTTATCTCAATATTAAATACTGTAATTTCAATCGCTGTATTTCTTTGAAAAATTAAACTCTCAACATCATTTTTCAACCATTTTAACTTCACGTTTTTAAAAGTATTTTTCAAATCCTTTTCCAAACCGTCCTTTCCAATAATGATATGTGTGTATCCAAGAGCTTTCCTGATATTAGTGTCGTGATATGACAAAATTGCTTGAACGTCTCCTTTTGCAAATGCAGTTCTAATTCCAATACTTGTCTGAGCAAGAGCTTGTCGGTCTTTGTTCGAACCAACATAGTTGTTAGTTGTCGAGCAACCGAAAAGTAAAAATGAGATAACAATTAAACTTGTAAAATATTTCATATTATCAACCTTTTTTAATTGTCAGAGTAATTTTGTGTTGAAGCGGAATCAGTTAAACCTGCGAGCAATGAGCAGGATACCGATTTTAGTTGTTCGTTGTTATTTCGGCTAATATTTCACTTTGAATTACACTTGTATTATAAGTTTCTATACAGTCCATAATCTGCTTTTCTGGGCCGTTAGTCCACTCGTTGCTACTATAAAATGCGCCCTGACTTTCTTTCCTTTGTTCAAGGCTTTCGTAATTGCGAATTAAGTGAAAGCTGTCTTTATCTATCATAGAAAGTCCATAAGCGACTAATTTAACATCCCATCGCTTTAACATTGGCAGAGATTGCTCGGTGAAAACTTTTATAAATTCAGCTCCCCTTCCTGCTTTCAGTTTATAAACTCTAATTTCTGTTATCATTTTTTATTGTTTAATTCTACTCGCAAACATATACTGTCTTGAACTTTAATTCTTTTGTTTGTCAAGATTATCTGCTCTGTCAATGTCCCTAATGCAGCATTCAATAAGTCCAATCAGTGTATCAAATTCACAGTCTGATGAAAAACTAATATTACTTTCATCTCCCAAACAGAACTTGCCATTTTTCCAACGAAGTGTATTAAAGTCTCTTTGTCCTAACCATAATTCTTTGTCGTCCCACCATTCAAAAATTGCCAAGTCGTCACAAGGATGGAAGCCGATAACAATTTCATAATAAAAAAAATCGGCAACTTCATAAAGGTCAACAAGTTGCTTAATTACTTTTATGTCTACTTTTTTGTCTGTGGCTCGTTGAGTAAAAACCTCAATTTGTTGTTTCGTCGCAGGTTTAATTTGATAATCTTTTCCATTAATCAAATTTGTAAAAAGGGATTTTATTTTCAGTTGGTCTGAATTCATTTTTTATTTATCAACGCTTTTACAAATTGGTTTAGTGTCTCAACGAGATTTCAGTTTAAAGTGTGACGCCCATTGAACAGGTATTGCCGATGGTGGGGAATTTTATATTCGCCCGGAACCGCTGCCTGGCTTTTTGATAAAGTTAAATAATAAGAACTAAAGCTGAGCTTTATTCGTCAAGCCCCGAACCGCAGTATAGCAGAATTATGACCCGTCCTGAAAAAAGTTGACTGGTAAATGATTGCTAATGTTCGATTGCTTCCGTCAGCCCCCACTTGCCACAAACCATGTTATGCGTAGTTCATTTGTCCGTTTAGTTCTCCGTTAAGTACTTGTCGAGTTGAGCATATAAAGAATCCCTGTCACTCGGTTGTTTGGCATTTCTTTCCACTATATTGCCCTTTTTGTCTATGATTAAATAATGTGGCATTAAAACTATACTGTCATTAGTTGCTTGCTTATAAAGGCTTTCATATTGGTTTAGGTTTACAAAAAGATGAATTCCTTCTACATTGTATTTTTTTATTTGTTCGTGCCACAAATATTCGTTGCCTTGAGCAACATATAAATAGCTTATGTCACGTCTTAGTTTATATCTATCTTTTAATGGTTTGGTAAAATCTCTAAATTCCTGTAAGCAAGGTCCGCAAGTTGTTCCCCAAAAATCCACATAAACAACTTTCCCTTTAAAATTCTCATTGTATAATGTCTGAAAGGATGAGGTTTCAGGACTAAGTGTCAAAATTTGGATATTATCATTTGTATTTACTCGGTTGACTAAGAATATTTTTATTAGAATAAAGCAAGATATAAGAGTTATTGTATAAAGAAAAGGCTTAAGGAAGTTAGGTCTCTGTCGCTGTTTGTAAAGCCTAAAGAAATTGAAACTAAAAGCCAATAAAACTAAAATTGAAAAGCATTTGATATAAATTAAAAAAGTCAATGTTTGATTTCTTTCTAATACTTTATCAAGAATGTTTGCTTTTTGTTGTTTGTCGAAAGAATATACATTTTGAACGACAGTTATTAATTCTTCTCTTACTTCTTTTTGCCAGTCAAGATAATGCTGTACAATGTCTATAGATAACAAAGGAATTACTGCCATCATTATAGCTGCTATCCAAAAATATCGGGACTTAATCATAATTATTTTTTCGAGTAAAGCTGTCCATTTGAATTATGAACAACGTCGAGGGCATTTCGCATGTGTGGAATTGACGAGCCTCTCACAGAACTGTGCTTGAGACTCTCACCTCACACGGCTCTTCTCATTCAGTATAAAGAGAACTTTACACATAATTGATCTAAACTTGATCATCCCCGGATTTATCCGTGTTGTCTTTCTTAGTACAAATGAATGAGCTGAACCCTTCGCTCCAGTTCCATTACAGAAACTTCATCACTACTACGATTCAGTCGGCCACTTCATTACGCATCGGTTCCCTTTGGAATACCGTGAACTACACTCCCGTGTAAGGCTTTTTGCACATCGTAATGATAGTTTCTCACGTTTCGTATAAACGCCTGTGTTATGTGCAGCTATTTTCTGTCAAGCACTTTATCTGCCCAAAGAATAAATTCGTCAGCGTCTAACATTGTAAAGCCGTGAGGATGTCTTTTGCCTTCTTGAAATCCTTTGCCTAAACAATTAATGAACTCTGCATTTTTATTTCCTAAAAGTTTCAACTGAACAATAGAAGCTGTAACGTCTGCAAGGTTTGTCCATTCAACTGGCGAATTTCTTTCATTTATGTGCCAACTAATGTCGGGGTCTGCATATAGTCTTACTGGAAGCGATTTTAAAAACTTTATGTTACCACCATCTTTGGCGTCTCTATAAAATGAAGATGCCATTTCGTAAGCCTTCGGCTTTTGTAACGGTGTTCCACCAAATTGATTTTTGAAAAGTGTTGTAATCATTGAGGCTTCACTGTTTCTCCTTTTTGTCGTGTCAATTGTCATTGCTCTAACATAACCATTGTATAACCGTTTTAAGTCTAATGGTGGGTCAACGCCAAAAACGGCATTGGGTTTTATTATTGATTTGTAGTTTGGATTGTATGCTTTCTCCGCATAGAGCATTGCTTGATGTCCTGCCCATGATTGTCCACCAATTATAAATTTGTTTTTAGGAATGTTGTATTTTTTAATGATTTCAGGAATTAACAATTCAAGTCGTGTTTCAAAAATATTATTCCTGTCAACTGTGTCAGCCCTGTAAAGAAATGGCAATAACACAGTGTATCCTGCTGCACAGGCCTTGGTGGGCAAATTTGTTTCTTCAAGAGTTTGTTGTGGATAGCTAAATCCACCAAGTACAACCAAAAGTCCTTTTGATGGTTGTTCCGGGATAAGTACAAAATAAAGGGTTTCAATTGCCCCATTTTTTTCTGTAAAAACGGTATCAATTTTCTGCTGCGCAGATGTTTGTAAAGAAAAAAATAAAAGAATTAGAATTAGTAATCGTTGCATGTTGGGAGAGTTAATTTAGAAGATTGATTTTTTCTTTGACAAATTCAATAAAATGATTAAAATAAGTAGTTGTTGCCTTGCTTTTTAAAGTGGCGACATACTGTTTGCGCTTAAAGCCATTTCTGCCAATCTGGACGGTTTTCAGTGAGTTGTTTTGCAGGTATTGCTTAACAGCCCATCTTGCAATAACCATCACGCCCATATCGGCTTTTACCATTTCAATAGAAGCTTCAGTAAGCGGCAGTACAATTATTTTTTTCGGAACTACTTTAGCTGGTGCCAATACGAACTGATGTATACTTACGGTTTCAAGCGGCAGTGAATGAATAATTAGATTTTGGTCAATAAAATCAGCAGCCTGAACAAATTTCTTTTTAGTCCAGGGATGCATTTCAGAAACAACGGCAATCATTTCGTCCTGAAATAATTCCGTATACAAAATATTTTCGTCTTTAATGGGGTCACTTGTAATAGCTATATCAAGTTCACCAGTTAAAAGCTTTTGCAGGGGGTAATGGGTAGCTTCCATTATAATTCTTAAATCAATATTGGGATATAATGACTGAAATTGCTTCATGAGAGAAGGGAGCCAGTGATAACTGGTATAACACTCCGTGCTAATTCTTATTTCTCCAGTTTCGCCATATACTAATTGTTTGATTCTATCTTCAGCACAGAGCAATTTTTCGACTACCTCTTTTGCAAGACTGTAAATTTCTTCTCCAGCCTTTGTTAAAATCAGTTTTTTATTAACCCGTAAAAAAATTTGCGTTCCAATTTGTATTTCAGCTTCTTTTAACTGATAACTCAATGCAGATTGTGTGAGATGAAGTTTAGATATCGCCTTTGTAATACTACCTTCTTCCACAATTGCTTTTACCAATTTTAAATGTCTTATTTCCATTATTATTTTACTGGTGAAAATAACCTTTCTGTTGAAAATAAAATATGAAAATAATTTATGATGACTATGAATTTTACAAAGACAGGATTTCAGAATTTGAAAACTGAATTTTGTGGTGCTTCATGCAATTACAGAGTGTTGCCTTAGTAGCCTGAATGCTGTATGATTTTTGTTGATAAAGGGCATGCAATTTATACAAGGGAACAACCGGCATCAGTCTTACTTCACCACGCCAGGTCATCAGGTAAGTGCTGATAATGCTGTACGTCTCATAGATGCCTTTATTGATAAACTTGATTTGAAAAAATTAGGATTTACCAACACCATGGGGTGACGCATAATGTTTTGCTGCTTGGAAAGTGGTGGAAATCGAAGCACAAATGTTCAATTTTACGCAAACTTTCAATCGAATAGATACCGTTGAATTCAGCACTAAATTCGACATTTTTCCAAATCTTTGTTAGCGGTTCGTTGTTTTTTCAAATGTTCAACTTTTTGAGCTCTGTTAAATTAAAGTTTCTGTTCCTCGCTAATAATACAAAATCATCAAAAAGCATTTTCATCTCATCACGAGCTGCCAATGCATGATTTGAGATGACTGTTTCTGCCCATTTTGTATTAAACACAAAAGGCATAATGAAGTTGAGAACACACAACGGAGTTAATCTAAACAAATTTAATTTTGGAGGTTCGATACCAATTTTGGATTGTTTTAAAAAAAAGAACGTTTCTTTCAATGCTTTATTCATTTGAATAATTGCCACTTTGTTTTTTGAGAAAGTATAATTATTGCCACCGTCAAAGTAAATTCCATAAGCTAGAGGACATACCATTGCAACGTGTGATTTTTGCCAACTGTCCATATTGTTAGAAATTGAGGTGGAAAAACCTGCATTCTTTAGTACTTCAGTTAATTCAATAATTCGTGGTGAAATGTTTCCACTAATTTCTCCTAGTGTCGTAGGTTGTACAAAACGGGATGTTAAAGAATATTGCACTATTCCATTTTCTAACTTACCACCAGCACCGGGAAAAGCAGGAATTATTCTTTCAATCCCCATTTCTCTAATCCAATCAGAATAGCCTTCTGCTGTATTAATCATAAATACAAAATTCTTTGATAGATTTTTGGATAAAAAAGGTAAAGCATCTTTTACTTGGTCTTTTCTTAAGGTTACGAAAATATAATCATATATGTCATTTCTATTAAGCTCTGAAATAATAGTAATATTTGCCTTAATATCTTTCATTCCATTTTCACAAAGCAAAAGCCCATTAAGTTGAAGTTCTGTCAATCGTCTATTTCGTGCAAAGACTGAAACAGAATGCCCTGCCAACGAAAGTTTTCCTGCATAAACAGAACCAATCACACCAGCACCAAAAATCAATATTTTTTTCAATTTCTATTTATTGTGTATTATCAATTTATCGCTGTCAACTATTACGGTATTATACGTATCTATACAATCCATAATTGCTTTTTCCGGTCCATTTATCCATTCCTTACTACCATAAAACGCTCCCTGGTTTTCTTTTCGATGTTCTAAATTTTCATATCTACGGATGAGGTAAAAACTGTCTTTATCAATTAGAGAAAACCCATAATCTATAACATTCACTTTCCAGCGCTTCATCATTGGTAAGGATTGCTCCGCAAATACTTTGTAGAAGGCACTTGCCGTATTTTCTTTAAGTTTATATATTCTTATTTCTGTTATCATTTTATAATATCTATTTGATACGACTAGCATACATGTACCAATTCCATTCCCAGTTTATTCCGTTGTCAATAGAGAAAGCCTGGCTCCAAATCGGATTATCTATGTCGGCTTTGTCCCAATGAAATAACACAATTATGTCTTGCCCCTTGAAAGTGTCCTTGCAATAGAGTTTTCCAATATTGCCGTCAAACGAGCCAACCATTGGTGGGTCAAAAGAAACTGCGTTACTGTCTGCCCAATAAATGCTCCACAAATTTGTTAGTGGATTAAAAAGTCTGATTGCAATTCCTTCAAATAGTTCTCCGTCAAAATTTGCAGAAAACTTGTTCATATTGGCAAAGCCTTTCAATAAGTGAGTTGTGTCGTCCGTTGAAGCAAACTCTGTCCACTCGTTACAGTTGGCTAGTCGTTCTTTCAGTTTTTTGTTGCGGATATTCCACTTTCCAATGTAGAAGTCAAAGTCAGTGCGTGACGATGTCGGTGAAGCAAAAATTTCTAATTCGCCCTTATCGTTGATATTAAAGTTGTCCATTTTACAAATGAATTTTTATTGTCTGTTAATACTTGTAGAGTGTCTGTTTACAATAATCGCTAACGTTCGAGACTTTGGCAGTTGGGGAATTGACCAACTGTCCGCCCCTGAAGCTAAATTTAATTTACTGAAGCTAAGTCTGTCAAGCCCAACTTGCATAAAACAGTTCATGTCAGCGGTTCGGCTTTCTTCGCATAGTTAGTTAGAAGTCATCTTTATTGTTTTCAACCATCTTTCAATTAAATGTTCCCAATCTGCAATAGGAAGTTTATTCCAATTAGGATTGTCAAGTATGGTTCTATTCAAACCAAAAGCATGACCACCTTCAGCATAAACGTGATATTCGGCATGCACTTTTGCTTTTTGAAGTGCGATATAATAGACTAAAGAGTTTTCGATTGGGTCAATAGGGTCATTTCCTGCCTGCAATATAAACGTTGGTGGTGTATTGCTGTCAACTGGAATTTTGTTGTTAAGTTCGTAAGGTTTGCTTGTATGATGAGTCAAATGGCCCGGAAACATTACTATCCCGAAGTCTGGTCGGCAATCTGTTTTGTCTAAGTCGTCGGTTAGTTGATATGCTCTTTTCCTATAGTTTGTGCTTACATCTGCAACTAAATGTCCGCCTGCCGAGAATCCCATCACACCAATTTTATTTGGATTAATATTCCATTGTTTAGCTTGTGAACGAACCATTCCTATTGCCCTTTGTGCATCTTGCAATGCAAGTGGTTTAATTGGGTCTTTTTCGCAGTGGCAATCGTTGTAATAGTGTGGTCCTGAATCAGGAACTCTATATTTTAATAATATTCCTGTCACTCCAATTGAAGTTAACCATTCACATATTTCAGAACCTTCCAAATCAACAGCAACTTTAGTATATCCACCACCCGGAAATACAAGTACTGCCGCGCCATTATTTCCTTTAATTGGCGAGAATATTTTTAGAGTTGGATTAGAAACATTCTTAGCGATTCCGTCAATAATAGTTTCATTTCCTGTTATTAATTCAGCGTCTGGAATAGACTTTGTCCAAATAGGTATTTCATCACTTACATTGAATGATTTTGTTTTTATTGGTAGGGTCTTGGTTTCTTGTGAGGATTGGTTCTTTTGGTTACAAAAAACAAAGCTAATTCCAAGAGCAACTAAAACTATTTTTAAATTATTCGATTTCATTGATTTTTTGAATGCTTCAATTTGCGTAGGGTGTCCGCTAAGCTGACGGCTAACGATAGCGCTTGGCGATGTGGTGGAATTTGAAAAACTTCCGCCCGGAACCGCTGTTTGGCTATGTACCAAAGATAAATATAACTTACAAATGTTCAGCGATGTTTCAAGCCGAAACAAAAGCCCAATAGCGAACTAAATGCTCATTGCTGCTTTCCGCTGCCACCATATTTCCAAACGCATTGTTGTAAGCAGTTTTCTAACGGTTATTTATGTAGAATTTCAGATATTGTCCGATAAAATAATTCTGGTTGTTCATACATTGGGAAATGCCCACTGTTTTGTATCCACAATAATTTAAAGGATGGATACGCTATCTTCAATTCATAACATACGTAACTTCCCATATCCTGCCGACCATCAATTAAAAACACAGGCTTCTTGAATGCGGCTAATGATTTCCGTAAATCTAATTTTGATTTGTCTATGTCTTTATAAATTAATTGTAACATCTGCATATTCATTGGGACATCAATTTTTGGCATGATGCTGTCAATTTTTTCTTTATCAGAAACATACGTCAATCTTGAAAGATACTTGGACAATTTGAAATCTTCATTTGTAAAGGTGCCGTTATTTCTTTTTTGATTAATTGTATCCATTTGTTTTCTTTCACTTCTTCCCCATCTTGTCATCATATTAATTCCAACTGTTTGATACAAGTCAGTCCCCATTAAGAAAGGACCGGGTGCAATTAATATTAGGGACTTTACTCTTTTAGGATAAGATGATGCGAAGCACATTGCTAAAGTTGCGCCCCATGAATGGCCGCAAATAATTGCTGTTTTTATACTTAAATGGTCTAGTAGAAAGTTGATATCAGAAACTGCAGTTTGTAAATTAATGGTAGTTGAATCAAGTGGAGTTGGTAAAGAAAGCCCTGTTCCTCTTTGCTCTAATAAGATCACGTGATTCCTAATACTTAATTTTTGAGCCATGTCAGCAAGTTGCGAACAGTTGTTTCCAGGACCACCTGTTAATAAAACAATTGTTTCACCTTTTCCATATTCATGATAAAAGAGAAAGCCATTGCTATATTTTATAGAATCAATACTTTGTGCCAAGCAGGCTTCACCACAAAACACTAAGAAAAGAATGAATAGATAATGGCGCATGTTTAAAAATTGCTTACAACTCTTATATTGCCGCATCCCAATATCACCAAACTTGCGGTAATACAACTAAGATACAGTGTATTCACGAAAGTTCATTATGGGTTCTTTGTGATTCATTTCTGATTACAATAAATCACCTCAGCCTCAACAATGATTTACAAGATGGTTGCAGAGTTTTCATATATATGGAAGTAGACCCGGGACAGTAAACCCGTCTTATTTCTTTTACGCCTACGGCAAATAAGCCGGGAGAACTGCACCGGATAAATGTATTGATCATTGAGATTGGCTCGTACCTCACCAAACACAATTCACGAGATTTCAATGTTAATTGGAGAATCAATAAATGTTATAGTCTGTCCATTCCACACAGTTCATGTTGTAGGTATGCCCTTCACTGTCAAAATGATTAGGGCTGCAATTTGCAGCCCTAATCAAAAGAAAATTAGTAAGTATTATTCTTTAACCAATTTTAAAGCCGTCCATTCTTTTCCGTTAAATATTCTTACAATATAAATACCGGTCTTTAGATTATAAATATTAATATTCATTTGCCTTGTTCCTTTACCAAAAGATTGCTTCGCTTGTACCATTCCTGTCTTATCCAGAATAACTATTTCTCTTATGTCCTGGTCAGAGGATTTTGCAATTCTATTTGCCGAAAGTTTTGCTTCGTCAACCGAAATGTCAATATTGCCTTTTGTTGGGTTGGGCGAGATTCTATAGTAACCCCCATAAGCGGATTGTCCATAAAATATAAAGTCAAAATATTCAGTTCCGCAAGTACTATTATTAGTTAAACGAAAATCCACATCAGCACCTTGTGACAAATTCATAACAAGTAAATTTCCGTCAGGGCTTGGAGATTGTGTCCAATAATTACAACTGCCGTTTTCCAGCGACCACGTTGCCGCTGCCCATTCAGGAGTAATGACTATCGCAGTAGAACCTACGTTTGGCTGTACAAAATTTATACCTTCGTAACTCTTTAATAAGGATGTGTTCTGCCCATAATTATCACGATAATAGCCTGTGATATTAGTAACGTTACCAACTGTTATTTGAATTGAGAATAAGCCATATGCACATGTCCCCTCGCTTACATTCGCAGATAATGTGACTACACCGTTTGCAGAACCATTTCTTGTTAATGTAGCAGTATTCCCACTCGTATTCATTGTCACTATGCCCGCTGGAGCTGGCTGTTGCCATGTTACGGTTGAACCGGCAGGTACACCGGTAAGTGTATAAGTATTAGCTGTACCACATAATAATGGATTGCCAGTAAGCTCAATATCCGCAACTCTTACTTCCGAAACATAGTTTTGCCAAGTTCCATTTCTATCATCCATCCATGCTGCAAATCCTCTACCTCCGTTTGAAGACATACCAATATAATCACCAGCATACCCACCACCAAATTGCGGAATTGCCGCAGTTACATGCATAACATCACTTACAACCCTATTTTGGAAGGTAGTAAAGCCATTTACAGATGCAGCTACAAAAGTATTAGTACTAAAATTAGTCATATTTTCCATGCAGAAATAGGTTACAAATACATTCCCATTTGTATCGTCTACGCTTACCCAAGGCATCCAGCTTTGCCTTGCAGTGGCAACGCTTAAAGTTACAGGTGCCGACCAATTAGTTCCCTGATTGGCTGACCATCTTAACCTAATGATACTTTTACCATTTCCATTTTCTCTTTCTGCATATACTACATAAATCCTTCCACGTCTTGGCCCATTGCTTTTATCAACTGCCATTGAAGGGAAATCGTTCACTCTTATATTATTGAAGTTGGCGTTGGCGCCATTCCCAATCCTTATACCTGCATAGTTAAATGGAATAGCAAATGGGGTAAAATTAACGCCGCCATTTAAAGAACGGGTAAAACCTAAACCTTGTGCTGGCAGGTTACCATTTGTATAATCTGCCCAACAAACATAAACCTCGCCATTGGGACCAGTTTGAACGTTTGTGCCCTGTCCAAATCCGTTCCTAAGAATAATTGGATTAGTAAATGTAGCCCCGCCATTAATACTCCTATTAAATTGAACCGAAGTGGTCGCTCCAAAAACTGTCCATGCAGAATACAGATTATTAGCAAATGGGCTTGTTGGGACATCGTCAGCTGCAATCATCTCCTTATCAAATCCATTAATAACTCCTGTTGCATTAACCTGAGGTTGCCAAGTTGCTCCGTTATTATCGGTTCTTTGAATAAACAAGCCATTTGGAGCAGCATTGGCATTTGGAGCCATAGAAGCAATATAGCCACGCCCCAATGCATCATAAGTGGTTGAGGGATCGCCCCTTCCAAAAGCATTATTAGGAAGCACATCAGCACCCTGCCAATTAGTACCGCTGTTATTACTCCAATATGCTCCTTGAATTGAATTGCCTATCGGAAAAGTGTTTGAACTCACCAATAAACTTTGATTATTAAGTTTATTGATGCTGATATGCACTTCTGATTGTGGAACATTTGAAGGAAATATTCTCACATCGGGTCTTTCACATGTGACTAATCTATTTGGTGATATATCGCCATTAATTGATTTTGATAGCTGAGCACCGGGGTTTACTTTTATTGGTACTGCAAAACTATCATACTTATTAATGGTTTGTGAATATGAACATGTTATTGCAAAACAGCTTGCCATAAGAACAAGTATTTTCTTTTTCATTGTACTTATTTTAGGTTATAGTATTTAAGTTGCCATAATTCGTTGGTCCGAATTCCTTGAATGATTTCATCACGATGTATTTTTATAAAACCTATCCTTTCTTCAAACCAAAAGTTATCAAAATCGTACGTCCCTTGTCCAGAATATTTTCTACTTATCAATAAGGAATTTTTAAAATTCAGAACGGCATCTTCCTTGACAAAAAAACTATCTACCCAAAGAAGTTTACCTGCCCATTCTTGCTTGTCAAAAAAAGGCCTAATAAATAGTAGCCTTGGGTAAAGTAAATCCGTTAATGTTTTTGAATAGATTGTATCATACACTTTTATTGTGTCGCCAGAATTTCGATAATACTTTATCTCATTACCCCAAGGGTACTCATAATTCCAAACCACAGCATCTTTGTCATCAACAAGTCTTTTAGTACCTGTTATTGTAACCTTAACAGTATATTGTCTTGGCACATTTGGATGCTCTCTAATTTGGCTTGAATCATAGACATTATATTCCCAGTAGTTACCTACTTTATTTGGAAAGTACTCCGTTGCTTCTACAGTAGGTTTTATTGTGTCTTTGCCACATGAGGATAAAAGAAATCCTATAAGAAATATTTGAAATGACATAAGAATAGATTGTTTCATGATAATACATTTTAGTATAAAATTTTAAATACTGCGTTTAAACTAGGACAATCAAGTTGAATAGTTTGTTGCAGCGACTAAAGATTTAAGGTGGGCTATGGTCTTGGGTAATGTGATGATTTGTGAATTTCATATTAAGACACAAATTAATCTCAGATTTTTATAAAAGATAGTCCTATCTACAAAAGAATAGATGATTGTCGTCATTGTTTAATCTCACAAACTTGTGATTCTTGTAGTTAAATAATGAACAGGATCTCGGAATAGTAGAATTACTAAAATTTGAAGGCTGTCCGGCAGAGTTATTTAATATATTGTTGTACAAGAAGAGATTTAGATCGTATCGCCTGCTAGGGTCTGTCAAAATTTTGGATTGTCGAATCGGAGAGTAATGTCGCAATAGGGTTACATACAACTCTTATATTGTCGCTACCCAATATCATCAAATTTGCGGTAATACGGCCAAGATACAGTGTTTTTTGCGAAAGTTTATTCAGGCATTCTCCGTCTCATTAAAGCGAATCAACTCGTGCAGAATTTGCAATTTATTATAGAGTTTTCAGTTAAATATGCCAGTAACCCCGGCACGGTACACCCGTCTTATTTCTTTTACGCCTCCGGCAAAGAAGCCGGGAGAACTGTGCCGGTTAAAGAGATGGGGAATTGAGATTGCTTCGTACCTCAGCAACCACAATTCCAGATTTAAAAACTCCAAAGAATTCTCAAATAAGATTATTAAAGTATCCCACCTGAGAAGCTACAAATTAGATTCCTAAATGAGTATTATTTAAAACTCATTCATCCTTATCTGTCGCAAATTTCTTGACAGGCTTTGACAAAAGCAAGGTCTGCGTTTCGCCAAAATACAAGGCGAAACTTGCCACCGGTTTTGTAAAAACAATCTCCACCCCGGTTTGGCCTCCTTCGGAGATATATCTGTGGGGTAGTATTCTTTTTACAAAAACCTTGCTTTTGCCAAATCCTTTTCAAGGCCGG
>Ga0209023_10002031_pt1 | contig 26094 bp, 12 predicted proteins | sample LakOneMetagenome_FD_187468 | JGI IMG/M metagenome (GOLD analysis project Ga0209023, IMG submission 187468) | Freshwater and sediment microbial communities from Lake Erie, Canada (SPAdes) (version 2) | ecosystem: Environmental > Aquatic > Freshwater > Lentic | place: Lake Erie, Canada...
CGGTGGTCAGTTGCAGTACGGGTTGGGGTCCGCCCAGTTGGGCGGTCCAGTAGGCCAGCTGGCGTTCGCGCTCTCCGGCTTCAAGCCACTGCCGCTGCCAGGCGGCGTAGTCGGCGTACTGGATGGGCAGTGCGGTCTGCTGCAGTTCCTCGCCCAGCACGCGGGCGCGGTACTGCGCCACGAATTCGTCGACCACCAGTTGCAGGGACCAGCCGTCCGAGACGATGTGGTGCATCACCACCACCAGGATGTGCTCGCGGGCGTCCAGGCGGATCAGTGATGCCCGCAGCAAAGGGCCTTCTCCCAGGTCGAAGGGAGTCTCGCTCACGCGCAGGGCCTGCTGGCGGGCTTGCACCTGGCGCTCGCCGGGCTCCACGCCGCTCAGGTCGATCAGCGGGATGGACAGCTCCATGTGCTCGCGCAGGATCTGTTCGGGCACGCCGTCGGCGTTCGCCCGGAACACGGTGCGCAATGCCTCGTGGCGCGCAACCAGCGCCTCAAAGCTGCCGCGCAGGGCTGCTTCGTCCAGGGCACCTTCGAGCTTCAAGGCCCCTGCGATGTGGTACGCCGTGCTTTGCTCATCCAACTTCCACAGGAACCATTGCCGCAACTGCGCATAGGACAGTTCAGGTGTGCTGCCGGGAGGGCGCGCCACGATGGGCAGTTGCGAGAAGGCCAGGCCGTCCTGCTTCAGTTTGTCGTACACCGCGCGGCGTTGGTTCGGCGTGAGCCCTGAGAACCGCTCCGCCACCTTGCGCGCCAAGGACGCTTCCATCATGCTTCCTCCAGCGAATCGATGAACGCATCGATCGCTTGCAATGCCTGGTCCCCACCGTGAGGACGAATCGCAGCCAGCCGCGCCGCGAACCTGTCGAGGGTCTGTGCTTCGAACAGCACGCCCAGCGGTATCTCGATGGAGAGCCGCGTCTGAAGGCGCGCGTTGACCTGCATGGCCAAGAGCGAATGGCCGCCCATTTCGAAGAAGCTGTCGAGGCGTCCGATGCGCTCGGCACCGAGCACTTCGGCCCACACGGCCGCCACGGCCTCTTCGATGTCTCCCTGCGGCGGCTCGTAGGCAGCCTGCAGGTGCGCGATGTCGGGCGCGGGCAGCGCCTTGCGGTCCAACTTGCCGTTCGGTGTGAGCGGCAGGCGATCGAGCACCTGCCAGAGCGCAGGCACCATGTACTCCGGCAACACCTTCGCCAGTTGCGCCATCAGTTGCTCTCGCGACGGCCCCTGGCCGCCGGCGCCCGGCACCACATAGCCGACCAGCTGCGGCGACCCCTGAAGGTCTTCGTGCACGCGCACTGCGGCATCCCTGACCCCGTCCAGCCGGGCCAGCTGTGCCTCGACCTCCCCGATCTCGATGCGGAATCCGCGCACCTTGACCTGCTGGTCCACGCGCCCCAGATACTCCAGCACGCCGTCCTGCCGCCAGCGCGCGATGTCTCCCGTGCGGTAAAGCCGTCCGCCGCCGTGCTGTGCATGCGGGTCGGGAACAAAGCGCTCGGCAGTCAAGCCGGGGAGGTGCAGGTAGCCGCGCCCCACGCCGGCGCCGGCGACATACAGCTCGCCCGCCAGGCCCGCCGGCAGCGGTTCGAGATGGCCATCCAGCACCAGCAGCCGCGTGTTTTCGGTAGGCCGCCCGATGGGCAGGTAGTGCGAGGCATCGGCATGCGCCGCATTGACGACCCGGTGCAGCGCCACATCGTCCGCGCACTCGGCGGGCCCGTAGGCATTAACCAGCGGCACCGTGGGGTAGCGTTCGAACCAGCGGCGCGCCATCTCGCTGGTGGAGGCCTCTCCGGTGGGCAGCATCCAGCGCAGGCTGGGCAGCGACACCGGCGGCGCGGCCAGGATGCCCTGTATCAGCGCCGGCACGCTCTGCAGCACCGTGATGCCGCTGTCGCGCACCCGTTGCAGCAGTGCGGCAGGGTCGCGTGCGATGCCGTCCGGGACGATCTCCACGCAGGCACCGCACAGCAAGCCAGCCAGCATTTGCCACACCGAAATGTCGAAGCTGGGCGAGGCGGTCTGCGCAATGACATCGCCAGGGCCGAGGCCCAGGTAAGGCAGCTTGCTCAACTGGTTGTTGAGCATGCCGCGCTGCGTGACGACCACGCCCTTGGGTTCGCCGGTGGAGCCCGATGTGTAGATCACATAGGCGGCCTGGTCGGGGTTCGACGTGCAGGCAGGCAGAGGACCGACACCACGAGCAGGCGGCAGCGACTCCAGGACCAGCAGCTGCGGCGGGTGCTGCATGGCAGCGAGGGCTTGCTGGATGGCCGCCTGCTGCGCAGCGCTCACCATAACGACGCATGCACGGCTGGACGCCAGCATGCCCGCGATGCGCTGCACCGGGTGTGCGACGGCATCTATCGCCAGATAGGCTGCGTTCGCCCTGAAGGTGCCCAGGATCATTCCTAGCAGGCCGCAGCCGCGTTCGCTGCAGAGCGCGACGACATCGTCCTGCCGCACGCCGTTGTCACGCAGGGCTTGGGCAACCCGGCGGCCTGCGCTGTTGAGTTCGGCGTAGCTCAGCGCCTCGTCGCCGCAGCACACTGCCGTGCGGGCGGAATGCAGGCGCACCTGCTCATCGAAAAGATCCACGTAACCGAGCTCGAAGGGGTAGGCCTGCGCCGGCCCGTCGCCCCGCGCCACCCGCGTGGAGCGTTCGGACAGCGGTAGCACGCCGATCTCGTGCAGCCTGGCGTCCGGTTGCAGGGCAAGCTGCACGACGATCTGCCTGAAGCCTGCGAGCAGGCGCGCTGCATCGGCGGCCTCGAAATGTGCGCTGTCGCAGGACAGCTGCAGCCACAGTTTCTGCCCGGGAATCACCACCACCGTCACCGGGTAGTTAGTGTGCGTGCGGTTGCCGCCGAAGCGGATGCCCAGCTCGCGGGTGCGCGCCTGCAGGCTCTCATCCAGCGGTGCGTTCTCGAACACGAACAGGCTATCGAACAGGCTGCGCCCACGCGGCATGCCGCTCAGGGCCTGGATCTCCACCAGCGGCAGATGCTCATGCTGGCGCATCGCCAGGTTGTGAGCGAGCAGTGCCTGCAGCCATGCGACCGCCGGGGTCTGCGCGGACGGCAAGGCCACCCGCAGCGGGATCGTGTTGATGAAAAGGCCCACGGTGTCCTGGATGCCTTCCAGCTCCAGGGGACGTCCGGCCACGGTCACTCCAAAAAGCACTTCGTCCAGGCTGGACAGGCGGGCCAGCAGCAGTGCCCACGCCCCCTGCACGATGGTGTTGAGCGTGAGCTTGTTCGCCTGGGCAAGGCGTTGCAATGCGGCAGTTTCCTCCACAGACAGCTGCTCGACCAGATCGATGACGGTCGCAGTCTCCTGCGTGGCCGGGCGCTCCTTGCGCCATGGCAATGCCGTGGCGGTATCGAAGCCCTGGAGCTGCGCCTTCCAGTAGCGGCGTGCCGCATCGCTGTCCTGCTGCTGGAGCCAGCCGATGAAATCGCGGAAGGGGCGTGGCAGCGGGCGCGGCGGGTTCACGGCCGAACCCGCGCGGAAGGCCTCGTAGTGCGCAAAGAAGTCCGTGAGGAGCAGCGACCGGCACCACGCATCCATGAGGATGTGGTGGAAGCTCTGCACCAACTGGAAGTCGCTCGCACCGAGTTGCACCAGGCGCAGGCGCATCAGCGGCGGGCGGGCGAGGTCGAAGCCCTCGGCCAGTTCCTGCTGCAGCATCTTTTCGAGCTGCTGCTGTGCCGCCTGCTCGCCCATCCCGCGCCAGTCGAAGAACTGCACGGCCGAAAGCACATCGCGGTAGACCACCTGCAGCTGGGTTTCGTCGCCGTGCCAGGTAAAGCCGGTGCGCAATGCCTCGTGCCGCTGCACGACGCAGTCCCAGGCCCGCGTGAATGCATCGACGTCGATCTCCGTCTCGAAGCGGTAGCGGTCCTGCATCAGGTACATGCCGGCACCGGCATTGAGCAGCGTGTGCAGCAGCAGCCCTTGCTGCATGGGTGCCAGCGGGTAGACGTGCTCGACGCGCCTAGCGTCGAGCTGGAGGCTGTCCACCTGGCCTTGCGTGAGCTGCGCCAGCGGAATGTCCGAAGGCGACAGGCTGCCGGCCTGGTCAGCCACGCAGTGCGCGATCAGGCCTTCGAGCGCCGCCTGGTAGCGCTGCGCAATCGCCTGCACCTCGGCCGCGCCATGCAGGTTCTCGCTGTAGTGCCAGTCGATGACCAGGCAGTCGTCCTGGACCTTGGCGACGACCTCGAACCATGCGCGGCGCGGGCTGCCGGGGGCGCGTGAAGCACCCTGGGCTTCGCGTGCCAGGCGCCATGCGCCCGCATCGCCCCGGTCCAACTGGCCGAGGTAGTTGAAGGTGAGGTACGGCTGCGCCGCATCCAGAACATCGTCGCCGCTGCCCAGGTACCGCAGAACACCGTAGCCCAGGCCGTGCGCGGGTACGGCCCGCAGCGCCTCCTTGGTGCCCAGAACGGTCTGCCGCGCATCCGCGCCCGCCGCAAGCCGCACCGGATACAGCGCCGTGAACCAGCCGACGGACCGGCTCAGGTCCACGTCCTCGAACAGGTCTTCGCGCCCGTGGGCTTCGAGTTCGATGCGCACGCTGTCCTGGCCCGTCCAGGTGCACAGGCAGTCTGCCAGCGCGGCCAGCAGCAGTTCGTCCGTGCGGGTGCGGTAGGCCCTGCCCGACTGCTTGAGCAACCGCGCAGTCTGCGCCGGGCCGACCACGACCTGCACGCTGCGCGCCGAGCCCGCCGTGTTGGCTCCGCCAGGACTGCGCGACGGCCAGGGCGCATCAGCCTGGCCCGCTGCCTGCCAGTGGGCCAGCTCGCGGCGGCAGGCCTCGCTGGTGCTATAGGCCTCAAGGCGCCTTGACCACTGCGCAAAGCTGGTGGCGGGAGCCATGGGACTGCCGCCTTCGTACAAGGCCTGCAGGTCCTCCACTAACACGCGCCAGGACACCGCATCCACTACGAGGTGGTGGACGACCAGGAGCAGGCGGCAGGGCTGGCCCGATCCCAGGTCCATCCAGACAGCCTTGAGCAGCGGGCCTTCGTCCAGGTCCAGGCCGCGTTGCGCCTGCTCTGCGGTGCGCGTGATCGCCTCGGTCTTGTCGGCCTCGGCTCCCAAATCGCAGTACTCCAGGCGCCAGGCGTCCTGGGCCTGTGCACGAAGGCGCTGCTGCCACTGGCCTTCTGTCTCGGAAAACTGCAGGCGCAGCGCTTCGTGCTGCAGGGCCAGGCGCTCCAGCGACTGGCGCATGCGCGTTTCATCCAGTGGCGCCTTCACCTCGAGCAGCACCGACTGGTTCCAGTGGCTGCGCTCATCCATCGGCTGCCCGAAGAACCAGCGCTGGATGGGCGACAGCGGGATCTCGTCGCCAGGTTCGGGCTGCGCCGTCTCGTGGAGGGCGGCCTGCGCGGGCGCCTGCACGGCGGCGGCACGCGCGATGGTCTGCTGCTCCATCAGCTGCCTGGGGGATATCCTCAGCCCTTTCTTGCGGGCACGCGCCACCACCTGCAGCGTGAGGATCGAGTCCCCACCCAGTTCGAAGAAATTGTCATGGCGCCCGACCCGCTCCACGCGCAGCACCTCGGCCCAGATCGCGGCCAGGGCCGTTTCAGCCTCGCCCTCCGGGGCCGCATAGTGCTTATTCGCCACCTCCACACGGGGAGCGGGCAAGGCGCGCCGATCCAGCTTGCCGTTCGGTGTCAGCGGCAACGCGTCCAGGGCGACGATGGCCGCAGGCACCATGTAGTCCGGCAGCGCCTGCGCCAGCCGGCTGCGCAATGCGGACGCATCGAACCCTTGCGCGCCCTGCACCGCCACGTAGGCATGCAACTGCGCCCGGCCGTCATCAGACTGGTGGAAGACCACTTCCGCCGCCTGCACGCCCTCCTGGACGAGCAAGGCCGCGCGCACTTCGCCCAGCTCGACGCGGTAGCCGCGCACCTTGACCTGGTCGTCCACGCGCCCTAGGAATTCAAGGCTGCCTTCCGGCAACTGGCGCACCCGGTCGCCCGTGCGGTACATGCGCTCGCCGGCCCGGCGAGGGTCGGCCACGAAGCGCTCTGCCGTCAGTGCGGCCCGCTGGCCGTAGCCGCGGGCAACCCCCTGCCCTCCCAGATACAGCTCACCGGGGACACCGGCCGGAACGAACTGGAGCCACGCATCCAGCACCGACGCGCGCAGATTGCCAATCGGGCGTCCGAGCGGCAGCACCGCGGCCCGCCGGCTGGCGTGTGCGGCCTCCTGCGTCAGCACGCCCACCGTGGTCTCGGTGGGACCGTAGTGGTTGAGCACGCGGCATGCGGGCGCCAGGCTGTGGATGCGGTCCAGCAGCGGCCAGGTGGTGGCCTCGCCGCCGAGCACCAGCAGCTGGCGCGGCAGCACGTCCGCTGCGCGGGAGGCCTGCAGCAAGGCCTGCAGATGGCTGGGCACGATCTTGAGCACGTCCACCGCGTGCTCGGCCATGTAGGCGGCGAAGCGGTCGGGATCAAAGGCCCGGTCGGCGCCGATCAGGTGCAGCGTGCGGCCGCTGCACAAGGCCCCGAAGAAGCTCGTGTGGCCCAGGTCCGCCGCTACGGTGGACACCATCGCCATGCTCTTTGCATCGTCCGTCAGCGCAAGCCGCGCCAGGACGGCCTGCACATAGTTGACCAGTGCACCGCGCGTGACGACCACGCCCTTGGGCCGGCCGGTCGACCCCGAGGTGTAGATCACATACGCGGCTTGTTGCGGATGGGGTGTTGCAGAGGCTTGCTTCGGCAACGACACGCCGGTTGCCCCCGCTACGAGTGGAAGCACCGTGACCGGCGCCTGCCAGGCGGGCGCACTGGCGGCCAGCAGCAGTTGCGCTCCGCTGTCGGCAAGCTGGTACGCCAGCCGGTCGGCGGGCAGTTGCGGGTCCAGCGGAACATAGGCGCCCCCTGCCTTGAGGACTGCCAGCACACCGAGCACGAATTCGCAGCCGCGCCCGGCCAGCACACCGACGCGCACCTCGGGCCCCACACCGTGGGCCTGCAGTTGCGCCGCAAGCGCCTCGGCCTGTGCATCCAGGTCGGCATAGCTGAAGGCGGTCTCCTCGTACCTTACGGCCGGCACGCCGGGCGAATTGAGGGCCGACTGGGACCACATGGCCAGTACGTCGGCGTGTGCGAAGGCTTCCTCGGGCCCCTGCAGCTCGGACGCGTCCTGCGCCAGCTTCACCAAAGACAGAGCAAGCTCTGGCGATCGGACCACCTGTTCCGCCAGACTCTGCAGCGCATGCGCCAAGCGGCGCACTGTGCCCTCATCGAACAGCGCGCGCGCATAGAGGAAAAGCCCCTCCATGCCGTCCGCGCGGTCGGTGAAGTCGAAGCTCAGGTCGAAGTGCGCGTGGCCTCCGGAGAGTTCATCGATCCGCGCCTCGAGGCCAGCGACGCTGCGCGTTCGCGGCATGTCGTCCTGCTGCGTGCACTTGACCTGGAACAAGGGATGCACGCCGGCCTTGCGCTCCGGCTGCAGCGCATCGACCAGCACATCGAAAGGAATTTCCTGGTGGGCTTGCGCATCGAGCACCACGTCCCGCACCTGCTTGAGCAGGTGGGTGAAGCCCTCGGTGGCATCCACGCGCGTGCGCAGCACCTGCATGTTGAGCAGGTAGCCGATCAGGGAATGCGTCTCGCTGTTCGCGCGGCTGGCAATGGGGGCACCCACTTGCAGGTCGCTCTGGCCGCTGAAGCGGTACAGCACAAGCTTGAGCAACGACAGCATCACCATGTACAGCGTGGCCCCCTGCGCGCGCGCCAGGCCGCGCAGGGCATCGCTCAACGTGGCGGGCAGAACGAACGCATGCCGGCCCTCCCGGGGGTCGGTCACGGCACCGCGCGCCCGGTCGAACGGCAGGTCCAGCGGCGGCTGCTCCGCATCCAGTCGATCGCGCCAATGGCGAAGCTGCCGCTCGCGCTCGCCGGCATCGAGCCGCGCGCGCTGCCAGAGCGCATAGTCCGCAAACTGGATCGGCAGGGGTGCCAGCGGCGTGTCTGCGCCACGGCAAAAGGCTTCATACAAAGCGAAGAACTCGTCGATCAGAATGCGTATCGACCATCCATCGCCAGCGATGTGGTGCAGCGACAGCCCGAGCACGTGGTCGCTTTCGGCGAGTTGGAACAGCGCGGCGCGAAACGGCGCCTGCATGTCCAACTGGAATGGCGTTTCCGCAAAGGCGCGCAGCCTCGCCTGCAACGCAGGCTCCTGCAACGGCGGCGCGATGTCGCGCAGATCGCTGCACGCCAATGCCACCGGCGCAGTGGCCAGGATGCGCTGCTCCGGTTCACCGTCCTGCGCCGGGGCATACACGGTGCGCAGGATCTCGTGCCGCTCTGCGAGGGCATCGAGGCTGGCCTGCAAGGCACGCCGGTCGAGCGCCCCTGTGAGGCGCAAGGCACCCGCCATGTTGTACGCCGGGCTCTCAGGGTCCAGCTGCCAGGTCAACCACAGCCCGCGCTGCGCATGCGACAGCAGGATGCGATCACCCGGTGCACGTCGCGGTATCACCGGGGCGGCCGGGCGGCCGCTGCCGCGCATGCGGGCTTCGAGCAGGGCGCGCTGCGCGGGCGACAGCCGTTCACGGCGCTGAGAGAGTTCGGAGGTATCGGACATGGGCAAACGGTCAGGCAGTGGCAGGGGCGGAGTTGCGCTCAGGGGGTTGCGGTTCGGCGTCGGGATCCGCATCGGGGTTGTTCTCGATGTCCTCGATCAGCCGCAGTTCGATCAGGTCGGCCAGCGTGGCCACCGTCGGCGCTTCGAACAGCAGGGAGGGATGCACATCCACCCCGTAGGCGGCGCGCACCTGGGCCAGCAGTTGCAGCGCCAGCAGCGAATCGCCGCCGAGCTCGAAAAGGTTGTCGTTCACGCCGATGGGCGAGATGCCGAGGAAGCGGCTCCACAGCGATGCCAAGCCTTGCTCCAGCTCGGTGGCGGGTTCGGCGTAGGCGGTCTGCAGCGCCGGTCGGCCATGCTGCCGCCGGGGGGCGGACGCGGACGGCAAAAGCTCGGACAGCGCCGGGCTGCGCATGCGAGCCACTTGCTCATCCAGTGCCAGCGTGGACACAATGGTCTGCGCCACGGCCGGGCCTGCCAGCAGACGCTCGATGGCCTGGGCGCCCTGCTCCGCCGTGATCCCCACACCTTCGGGGAGCGTCTGACCTGCGGCCATGCCGACCTCGCGCCATGCATCCCAGTTGACCGACAGCACAAAGCGGTCGCCGTCGCGGCCCGCCTGCGCCGCCACCGCATCGAGATAGGCGTTGGCAGCCGCATAGTCCGCCTGGCCGAAGCCACCGACGATGGCCGTGAGCGACGAGCACAGCACCATGAAGTCCAAGGCGTCGCCGGCCGTAGCATCCATCAGAGCGCATGTTCCATCGAGCTTGGGGCGGAACACCGACTGCACCGCAGCGCGCATGCGATGGGCCATCAGGCCACCGCCGGCCTGGCCGGCCGCATGGATGACACCGTGGATCGCACCGAAGTGCCCGCGTGCCTGGCGCATCGCCGCCGAGATGGCGGGGCCATCGGCCACATCCGCCTGAAGCATGAGCAACTGCGCGCCCAGCAATTCCAGATCCAGCAACTCACGCAGCGTGGCGCGCAGCTTTGGCGGCTGCTCGGCAGATTCCGCAAGCCGCGCCCATTCCTCGCGGGCGGGCCATGCGCTGCGCGACACCAGCACCAGCCGGGCCTGCCAACGGACTGCCATGTGCCGGGCCAGGGCCAGGCCGATGCCCCCCAGGCCGCCCGTGATGACATACACCCCGCCATGGCGCAACCGCTGCACCCCGGGCAAATCGCGGCGCACGGGCTCGTGGTGCTTCACCCACCGTTGCGCTCCGCGATAAGCCACCTGGGCATCGGCACCGCGGCCTGTGTGCAGCTCTGCCGCCACCTGCAGCACGAGACGCGCCTGCGCAGCCGTGCCGTTTGCAGCGCACACCACGTCGAGCACGCGGCAGGCGATGTCCGGGTACTCCTGGGGAATGACCTTGCAGAGCCCGGTCAAGGTCGCCTTCTCGGGGCGCAGGGGGTCGGTCCCGCTCACGTCCTCCAACTGGTCCGCCACGACCGTGATGGACAGCTTGCGGCCGGCCTGAGAAGCCTGAGAAGTGCCCAGGGCTTGCACCAGAGCCCACAGGCTGAAGAAGCCCCGCTCCTGCATGCCTGCGGCGTCTGTGTCGGTGCCCGTGTGGCCAAGGCTCCACATGTGGCAAATGGCCGTCACCGGCCCCAGCTCGGCCTCCACGGCCTGCAGCAACTGTGCGTGATCGGAGCTGTCGCCCGGCCGCACGGCATAGCGCTCGCCGCCCAGGCTGGCGAAGGCCTCTGCGGCTTGGGCGAACGCCACGGGGATGCCGCCCGAGCGCAGGTGCTCCGCCAGGCTTTCGCCCAGGGTGCCCGCGTCGCCAAGCACCAGGATGCAGCCGCCCTCGGCCCCGCTCATCGGCGCCAGGGGTTCGGTGCGCTTCCATGCCGGCACGTAGAACCAGTCGGCAGGGTCGCGCGGCCCGGTCGCACGGTCGACAGCGGCCTGCGGCGTGCTGGCATGCTGTGGCGCAGCCACCCAGTAGGCCTGGCGTTCGAAAGGGTAGCTGGGCAGGGGCACACGTGCGCAGCCCTCAACCTGTCCGTCGAAGGCCTTGGCATCGACCTCGATGCCTGCCACCCACAATTGCGCGACGCAGCGCGAGGGCTGGTCTGCGTTCAGGTCCGGCCGCCGTGGGTGGGACTGCGAAGCGAGGATGGGCCGCTCATCGCCCGGCTGCGCCTGGCGCCTGGCCAGGCTGCACAGCGTCTCGCCGGGGCCCACTTCGAGCAGAGCACGGTCCGGCTTGGCCAGGAGGGTGTCCAAGCCGGCAGCGAAGCGGACTGTGCCGCGCATGTGGCGCGCCCAGTAGCCCGGGCTGCAGGCCTCTGCCGGCGTGATCCACCGGCCGCTCACGTTGGAGACGAAAGGGATCGTCGGCTCGTGCATGGGCACGCGGCCCAGCAATGCCTCGAACTCGACCAGGGCAGGCTCCACCATCGCCGAATGGAAAGCGTGCGACACATGCAGGCGGCGCACGGCTGCGCCGCGCTGCACAAGCCCTTGCTCGGCGGCGTCAATGGCGGCCGACGGCCCTGACAGAACGCACAGTCCCGGCGCATTGACGGCGGCAAGGTCGCAGCCCGCGACCGTCCAGTGCTGCAGCTCGGCCTCCGGTAGGCTGACCGCCAGCATGGCACCTGTCTCGGTGGCCTGCAGCAGCCGGCCGCGTGCCGCCACCAGCGACAGCGCATCGTCCAGGGAGAACACGCCCGACAGGCAGGCCGCCACGTACTCGCCGATGCTGTGGCCCAGCATCGCGTCCGGCACCAGGCCCCAGTGCATCCAGAGCCGCGCCATCGCATATTCGACGACGAAGAGCGCAGGCTGGGTGAATGCGGTTTGTTCCAGCTGCCCGGCGGCCTCGCTTTCGGCCTCTGCCGGGGCGAAGATCAGCGCGCGCAGGTCGAGCCCCAACGCGGGCAGCAGCAGCTGGCAGCAGTGATCGACGATGTCCCGGAACACGGGCTCGCGCTCGTACAGCGCACGCCCCATCTGCACGTGCTGGGCGCCCTGCCCCGGAAAAAGGAACGCAACGCTCGGTGACCGCGACAGCACGCGCCCACTGGCATGGAGCAATGGCTCGTGCCCCTGCAGCGCGCGCACCGCACCGGCGTGGTCGTGCGCGAGTACGGCGGTGCGGTGGTCGAACCGCCGGCGCCCGGCATTCAAGGTATGTGCTGCAGCCGCCAGTGCACTCTGCGCAGGGACCTGCAGATGGCCGGCAAGGCGCTCGGCCATGGTGTGCACAGCGGCCGCACTGCGCGCCGAGAGCCGCAGCAGGTGCGGACGGTGGGCGGCTGCGGCCTGCACGGCTGGCCGCTGCGGTGCTTCTTCCAGCACGACGTGTGCGTTGGTGCCGCCCATGCCGAAGGAGCTCACGCCCGCGCGCCGTGGCTGCGCCCCCGCGGGCCACGCGCGGGCCTCGGTGTTGACGAAGAACGGGCTCGCACCGAAGTCGATCTGCGGATTGGGCGTGTCGAAATTCAGGCTGGGCGGCAGGGTGGCATGCTTGAGCGCCATCACGGTCTTGATGAGCCCGGTGACGCCGGCCGCCGCATCGAGATGGCCGATGTTGGTCTTGACCGACCCGATGGCGCAGTAGCCACGGCGGTCGGTGTCTGCGCGGAACGCTTGCGTCAGCGCAGCCATCTCGATGGGGTCGCCCAAAGTGGTGCCGGTGCCGTGCGCCTCGACGTAGCCGATGCTTTCGGCCGCAACGCCTGCGATGGCCTGGGCGCTGCGGATCACCTGGGCCTGGCCGTCGATGCTGGGCGCCGTGTAGCCCACCTTGCCGGCCCCGTCGTTATTCACCGCCGAGCCCTTGATCACGGCATGGATCGTGTCGCCGTCGCGCAGCGCATCCTCCAGGCGGCGCAGCACGACGATGCCGGCACCGCTGCCAAGCACCGTGCCGCCGGCCCGGGCATCGAAGGCGCGGCAATGCCCGTCAGGAGACAGGATGGCGCCAGCCTGGTAGCGATAGCCGCCTTCCTGCAGCAGATTGAGCCAGACGCCGCCCGCAAGCGCCATGTCGCACTCGTAGCTCAGCAGGGAATGGCAGGCCATGTGAACGGCCACCAGCGAGGTCGAGCAGGCGGTCTGCACCGTGACCGCGGGCCCGCGCAAGTCCAGCTTGTACGCCACGCGCGTGGCCAGCGAGTCCACCGAATTGCCGTTCATCAGCCCGAGCAGTTGCGCTATGTCACTGCCGGCGCCGATGCCTGCGGCAGGCAGCAGGTGCTTCATCAGGTACAGGTTGGCACCCGCTCCCGCGTAGATGCCGATGGGGCCTGGTGGCCGCTGCGGATCGTGGCCCGCGTGTTCCAGCGCTTCCCACGCGCACTCCAGAAAGACGCGCTGCTGCGGATCGAGGTGCTCGGCTTCGCGCGGAGAAAAGCCGAAGAAACCTGCGTCGAATTGCTCGACCCCTTCGAAGCGGACACCGGCTTTCACGTAGTTCGCGTCTTGGAGGACGCTGGCCGGCACGCCCTGCGCGCGCAGCTGGGCATCGGTGAAGTGCTCCACCGACTCCACGCCCTCGCGGATGTTGCGCCAGAAGGCGTCCACGTCGGGTGCTCCGGGAAACCGCCCGGCCAGGCCGACGACCGCGATCTCGAGGCCCGTGGCATCTGTGTCGCTCTTATCGGCGTCGGTCTTGTCGAGTTCCAGCATCAGCCAATCCTTTCTGCAGGCCGGCGGCGCTGCTGGAGCAGCGCCGCGCGCTGGCGCTGGGCGCGGTCCTGCTCATCGCGTTGCGGTGTGGGCGCGGGGGGCGTGGCACGGCCCTGGGCGATGCGCTGCGCGAGTGCACCGACGGTCGGGTGCTTGAACAGCTCGACCACCGACAGCCCGGGGGACAGCCTGTCTTCCAGGATTCGGTGCACGCGGATGAGCAGCAGCGAGTGGCCGCCAAGGTCGAAGAAGTTGTCTTGCTCCCCGACCTTGTCTATGCCCAGAACTTCGCTCCACACGGCGGCGACAGTTTGTGCAATCAGGCCCTCTGGTGCCGTATAGGACTGTTGGCGTACCGCTGACGGTGGCGGGAGCGCCTTGCGATCGACCTTGCCGTTGGCGTTGAGCGGCAATCGATCAAGAACGATGATGGCCGACGGCAGCATGTAGTCCGGCAGGGACTCGGCCAGGCGCTGCGTGAGCTGCGCGGTGTCGACAATGCACTGGCCTGTGCCCGCCACATAGGCCAACAGCCTTGCGCCACCGGGCCCGTCGTTCGCGACGACCACCACCTCGCCCACGTCGGGCTCGCGCAGCAGCTGGGCCTCGATCTCGCCCAGTTCGATGCGAAAGCCGCGTACCTTCACCTGGTGGTCCACGCGGCCCAGGTACTCTATCTGGCCGTCGGCACGCCAGCGCGCAAGGTCGCCCGTGCGGTACAGTCGTTGGCCGCTTTCCGAATGGGGATCGGCGACGAAGCGGTCCGCACTCAGGCCCGGGCGCGCCCAGTAGCCGCGCGCCAGGCCAATGCCGCCCAGGTAGAGTTCACCCGCCACACCGCGCGGCACCAGGCGCAACTCGGCATCCAGCACGTAGGCACCGAGGTTGGCCACCGGTCGGCCGATCGGGACGGTGGACGAACCCTCGTCGCGGCAATCCCACCAGGTGGCTTCGATCGCCGCTTCCGTCGGTCCGTAGAGGTTGAGCAGTTCCATGCGCGGAAAGCGCTCCAGCACCTTGGCTTGCAACTCGGCGGGCAAGGCTTCGCCGCTGCACACCATGCGCTTGAGCCCGGCGCAGGCCTCAATGCCCGGGTGCGCCATGAAGGCCTGCAGCATCGAAGGAACGAAATGGATGGTCGTGACCTGGTGCGCCTGGATCAGCGCGACCAGCCGCTCGGGGTCCCGGTGGTCGCCCGGCCCCGCCAGCGCCAGGCGCGCGCCCTGGGCCAGCGGCCAGAAGAATTCCCAGAACGAAATGTCGAAGCCGAACGGCGTCTTTTGCAGCACGGTGTCGCTGGAGTCCAGCGGCTGGTGCTGCTGGCCCCAGGCCAGCCGGTTGCACAGCGAGCGATGGCGGTTGGCAGCGCCTTTCGGGCGGCCGGTGGACCCCGAGGTGTAGATCACGTACACCAGATGCTCTCCATGCAGCGCCACACCGGGGTTGTGTGCGGGGAAGTCTGCCAACTCGCCTTCCAGGGTGTCGAGCGCGAGCGTGGCCACCCCTTCGCGCAGCGGCAGGCGATCGCGCAGGCGCGCCTGGGTCAGCAGCAAGGCGACGCGGCTGTCCTCCAGCATGTAGTCCATGCGGTCCCGGGGATGGTCGGGGTCGATCGGCACATAGGCCCCGCCGGCCTTCAGGATTCCGAGCAGGCCGATGACCATCTCGACCGAGCGCTCCATGGAGATGGCGACGCGGGTCTCGGGCCCGACCCCTTGCGCCCTCAGGCAGTGGGCCAGGCGGTTGGCCCGGGCATTGAGCTCGGCGTAGCTGAGAGCGGTGCCGCCGAACAGCAGCGCAGTCGCTTCGGGGTGCAGCGCCGCCTGCCGCTCGAAGAGGTGGTGCACGATGTCGCCGCCCGGCAGTTCCTCGTCGTTGCGGCTCCAGCCGCGCAGTTCGGCCTCTTCCTCGCGGGAGAGCAGTTCGACGTCGCCGATGGCGCATTGCGGACTGTGGACCAGTGCCTCCAGCATTCGCAGGTAGTGGCGTGCCAAGCGCGCCATGGTGGACGCGTCGAACAGCTCGGCGGCGTACACCAGGGTCACGTGCACGCCCTGATCCAGGGTTTCACGCACCTCCACGGAGAGTTCGAACTGAGCCACCTGTGGCGCGATGGGCAGAACCTGCGCCGCAAGGTCCGGCAGTTGCTGCCACGCCCGAGGGTCTTCGTACAGGTGGTTGAAGAGTATCTGGAACAGCGGGCTGTGGCTCGTGCTGCGCTCGGGCTGCAAAGCCGCCACCAGTTCATCGAACGGAAGATCCTGGTGGGCCTGGGCACCCAGCACCGCGGCACGCACCTGGGCCAGCAGGGCCTCCAGGCCCAGCCGGCCATCGACCACGCTGCGCAGCACCTGGGTGTTGACGAAGAAGCCCACGATGCCTTCGGTTTCGACGCGAGGGCGGTTGGCGACCGGCATGCCGACCCGGATGTCCTGCTGGCCGGTATGGCGGTGCAGCAGGGCCTGAAAACCGGCCAGCAGTGCCATGAAGAAGGTGGCACTCTGCGTCTGCGCAAGACGTCGCAGGTCGGCCACCAAAAGCGGCGGCAGCTCGAAGGTGTGTTGCGCGGCACGGTAGCCGGCCACGGCCTTGCGCGGGCGGTCGGACGGTAGCGCGAGCACGGGCTGATCGCCACCGAGCTGCTGCGTCCAGTAGGCCAGTTGCCGGTCACGCTCGCCAGCGTCGAGCAGCGCGTTGTGCCAGGCTGTGAAATCCACATATTGCGCTGCCAGCGGCGACAACGCCTGCGCGCCGCCCGCAACATGTGCCTGGTAGAGCACTGCCAGCTCGTCGACCAGGATCTGCAGGGACGCACCGTCCGAGACGATGTGGTGCATGGTCATCACCAGAACCTGCTGCGCGTCGTCCACGCGAATCAACGCCGCGCGCAGCAGCGGGCCCTGCGCGAGATCGAAAGGCCGGGCACAGAACCGCCCCGCCACATCGTCGATATCGACGGCCCCGGATTCCTGCAGATCCATCTGCACCATGTCCAGCGTGCCTTGGGCCGACACGGTTTGCATGGGCTTGCCGTCGCTGGCGGCATGGAACAGCGTGCGCAGGGATTCGTGCCGGGCTATCAGCGCCTCGAAGGCGGTACGCAATGTGCGGGCATCCACCGCACCGCGCAAGCGCAGGGCAACGTTAACGTGGTAGGCCGACCCCTGTGGATCGAGGTGCCAGAGAAACCACTGGCGGTTCTGTCCGTGCGACAGCGGCAGTCGCTGTGTGCGCCGCTCTTGCGGCAGAGCAACGAGCTTTGGTGCCAGGCTACGCGTGCCCTGTGCGATACGGCCCCTGATCTCGGCGGCGCAATCGGCCAGGCGGGGCGTTTCAAACAACTGCCGGGCCGCAAAGTCGATACCGAAGTGGTCTGCAATGCGCGCTGCGGCCTGGACGGACGAAAGCGAACTGCCGCCACTGGCGAAGAAGTGTGCATCCCGGTCCAGGCTCGCCGGCCCTTCGCGCTGGAGAACCAGCTGCCAGATTAATGCCAGCGCGGCTTCGACCCCGTCGTCCGGCAAGGACGCGGGAGCGGCTGCAGTCGCAGGCCCCCCCAGGACGAAGCGTCCCTCTGCATGGATGGCATACGCATCCAGCGTGCCTTCGCGCCAGCCTGTGCGGCACGCCGCGCGCTGTAGCTTGCCGCTGGAAGTGCGCGGCAGGCCTCCGGGTTGCAGCAGCACCACGACGGACGCAGCTTGTCCGCACAGCTCGGAGGCGGCGATCGCCAGGACTTCGACCAGCGCCGCCGGCGCCACCAGCTTCTGCATGCTGCGCGAAACCTCTGCCGCAATGCCGATGCCCTCACCGTCGGGCCCCTCGACCGCGAACGCGGCAACCCGTCCCTTGCGCACAGCATCCACCTCGGTCTCGATCGCACGCTCGATGTCCTGCGGATACAGGTTGTGGCCTCGCACGATGATCAGGTCCTTGCGGCGGCCTGTCACATAGAGTTCCCCAGCATGCAAAAAGCCCAGGTCGCCTGTGCGCAGCCAGCGCTTCCCATCCCTGTGGAGAAAGGTCTGCGCACTTTCCTCCGGCTTGCCCCAGTAGCCGCAGCCGATGCTCGGGCCGTGCGCCCAAATCTCGCCCACCTGTCCGGGCGCCAGCGGCGACATCGACTCTGGATCGACGATCTCGATGCCGTGCAGGTCGGCAGGACGGCCGCAGCTCACCAGCGTGGAACCCTGCTCTGTGGGCTCCTGTTCGCTGGCGACGCCCCGGCCCCGGGCCAGTCCTGCCACGGAGAAGGTAGTGGCCTGCATGCCGCTACCGCTCAGGCGGCCGGCGACGAACAGCGTGGCCTCGGCCAGCCCGTAGCAGGGGTAGAGCGCCTCCGCAGCGAAGCCCGCCGGGGCGAAACGCGCGATGAAGTCTTGCAGCGTCTGGTGCCTGACCGGCTCCGCTCCGGAGAACGCCAGGCGCCAACTCGAAAGGTCGAGGGCCTGCAGCTGCAAGGGCTTGATCCGTTCCAGACACAGGCGGTAGGCAAAGTCAGGGCCGCCACTGATGGTGCCGCGATGGCGCGAGACGGCCTCGAGCCAGCGGATCGGCCTCTCGAGAAATGCCGTCGGTGTCATCAGGACCACCGGCACGCCGCGGTGTATGGCCTGCAGCAGCCCGCCGATCAAACCCATGTCGTGGAACAGGGGCAGCCAGGTCACGAACACGTCGTCGCTGCGCACCCCCAGTCCTTGTTCGATCGCGCACTCGTTGGCCCACAGGTTGGCGTGGCTGATCATCACGCCCTTGGGCGCGGAGGTGGAGCCCGAGGTGTACTGCAGGAAGGCGATGTCCGTGCCCGCAGGCGCGTGCGGCACCCAGGCATCGGCGCCGCTGCCTTCTTCCATGCCGTCGATGGCAATGGGCGGGGCACCCGCGAAGGCATCGAAACCATCCCCGACCATCGCGACGGTGTCCGCCGTGGCCAGCAGGCAGCACGCCTGGGCGTCGGTGGCCATGCCGATCAGGCGCGCAAGGTGCTGGGGACGTGCGGACTCCGGAGGAAACGCAGGCACCGCGATCAGCCCCGCATAGAGGCAGGCGAAGAAGCCGACGACATAGTGGTCGTCGTTGTCCAGCAGCAGCAGGGCCCGCTCGCCCTTGGCGAAGCGCCGTTGCAGCAGGGCAGCGAGCGCGCGTATGCGGCGGTCAAGGTCTGCATAGTCGATGCGGGTGTCGCGGACCTGCCCCTGGCCATCGGTCCGCGCGGTGATCAATGCGGTGTCGGCCGGGCGCTGGGTGGCCAGCGCGCGCAGGTGTTCGACGAAGTTGCCTTCAGGATGGCCGCTCGGGTTCATGTTCGCAGTCCTGTAGTCGGTCAGAATTGGCCGAGGTTGCCGTGGGGTTCGGCCATGGCCACCACCACTTTGCGCGGCCCCTGGAAAGGGGCGCGTGCATGGGCCACCAGCATGTTGTCCAGCATCAGGACGTCCCCTTCCTGCCAGGCGAAGGACACTGTCTCGGCAGCCAGGACCGCGCGCACCTCGTCGAAGACCGCATCGTCGATGGGCCTGCCATCCGCAAAAAAAACGTTGCGCGGCATGTCATCCACGCCGACCAGTTCCTCCAGCGACTCGCGGACTTCGGCCTGCAGGTTCGACACATGGAACAGGTGCGCCTGGTTGAACCAGAGCTTCTCGCCGGTGACCGGGTGCGTCTCGATGCCCTGGCACAACTGGGTGGTGCGCAGATCGCCGTCGGGCTTCCACTCCCAGCGGATGGAAGCCCGCCTGCAGAAGGCTTCGACCTCGGCGCGGTTGTCGGTGTTGAAGACCTTCTGCCACGGCACGTCGAACTCACCGTAGTTGCGCACATACAGAAGGCCCGGCTCGAACAGCGCGCGGATGCGCTCGGGCATGCGGCGATGGATGGCACGGCTGTCGGCGATGGGCGTTTCGCCCCCCACGGGCGATGCCGTCGCGCAGTGGAACCAGATCTTCATCGGCCACTCGCGCGTGTAGGCCTGCTCGTTGTGCAGCGGGATGTGCTGGTGGGCCGGGTACTCGGTCGAGGTGTAGATGCCTGCAGCCGACGCGGCACTGCGCGGCGTGGAGGCGAACTCGTACTTGAGCAGCGGGTGCCCGAAGGAGGCGGCGAAGCGCCGGAAGTCTTCGATCTCGGGCACGGTGAAGTCGCGCAGCAACACACCGCCGGTGAGCAAAAGCGCTTCGTCGATGCGGTGCCGTAGCGCCTCGGCAGCGTCGGTCAGCAACTGGCCGGAACTGGCCGGCGTGATGAGCACCGGCAGGTCGGAGCCCGCTGGCGCAATGCGTTCGAAACGGGTTAGGGTTTCATTCATCTCTGTGTTCCTTGGTTCGCCATGCCAGTGCCGCCGCATAGCCGCGCGGCGCTGCCAATGCCATGGCGTTCATGGGCCGCAAAGCCCCGGACCGGCACTCGACGGCCAGTGCGCCGTCGTCTGTGCGGCGGATGCAGACGGAGCGCAGGTCCTGCGCCAAGCCTGTGCCGACCGCCTTGAGCACCGCCTCCTTGCCCACCCATCGCAGGTAGAAGGCCGCACGGGGGTCGGAAGCGGCGTGCACGGCATCGCACTCCTCTGGCGTGAACGCGATGTCCAGCACCGCATGGATGTCGGCTTCGCCGTCGCAACATTCGATGTCCACGCCGAGGTCGCCGATGCGGCGGGTATCCGCAATGGCAATCACCGCATGCGAGCCCGAATGGGCCACGTTGAAGAGCGGGGAATCCAGGGTGTCGCCGTCGACGAAAGGCTTGCCATGCGATCCCTTGCCCAATGGCACCTGCGAAGGACAGCATGCAAGCCGCTGTGCCAACAAGCGGCGCACCGTGGCGCGGGTGGCCGCAAAGCGCACCCGGTCGGCACACCGCGCAAAACGGGACGCATGCGCTCGCTCATCCACCGTGAGGTCTGGCCATGACTGCAGCGGGTCCGACTCCAGGTTCAGGTCGAGGCGCCACGCATCGATGCCTGCAGGCAAATCGTTAGGCCAGGGCGACAGCTGCATGCGCACCTCCGGCAAACGTCTGGGCTAGGTGCCTCTCGATGGCCTGCAGCACCTGCTGCTCCTGGTGGCGGATGAAGAAGTGGCCGCCTTCGAACCAGTCCACAGTGAAGGCACCGGCCGCCTCGACGGACCATGCCTCGATGCGTTCGGCAGCGATATCGTCCCGAAGCCCCGCGAAAGCGTGTACCGGCACTGGCAACGCCTTGCGGTCAAAAGGCCTGAAGCTCTCGCACACGCGGTAGTCGGCGCCCAATACACCGAGCGTTATGCGCATGAGTTCCGCGCTCTCGAAAACCTCGGGCGGCGTGCCGCCCTGCTTGCGCAAGTCGGCAATCAGCGCTGCGTCATCGTCCTTGTTGGCGAAGCGGTCCGGATCGCGCCGGGAGGGCGCAGGGCTGCCGGAGGCCAACAACGTCCCAGGCAACGGCCTGCCCAGGGCCTGCTGGCGCATCGCCATGCCCCACGCCAGCAACGCCCCCATGCTGTGTCCGAGCAGCACGTACCGGCCACGCAGCGCAGGAGCCTGCTCTTCGCACAGCGAGGCCACCAGCTCGCTGAAGTCTTCCGCAAAGGGCTCGCCCATCCGGCTGCCGCGGCCTGGCAGCTCGACAGGAACGACATGGACCCATGCCGGCAGCAGGCGCCGCCAGCGCAAGTACATCGTTGCGCTCGCCCCCGCGCACGGAAGGCACAGCAGCGAAACCGGCTCTTGCATAGGCCTCAGTTCGCCACGTTGCCGGTTTGCACCTGCGCTTGCTCCTGCTGCGCCATCCACTCCCGCAGGGAGCGGGGACGCATGTCCGTCCAGGTTCTGTCGATGTATTCGCTGACGGTCTTCTTGTCGCCCCGAATGCCTTCGACAGGGGTCCATCCGCCTGGCACGGGCTTCCAGTGCGGCCAGATCGAGTATTGTTCTTCGTGATTGACCAAGACGATGAAGGTCTCGTCTTCACGGTCAAAGCAGCTAGTTGACATGCGGCGTCCTCATGCGGTTGATAGGAGGAACGCAAGCTTCTGCCGCGCATCAGCGCCAAAGAAACCTGCCTTCCATCCTTCATGACGGACCCGGCTGCTGTTTGTTTAGTTTAGTCTTCGCAATCCTTATCGGAGATCGCTGGACGGCGGTACCAGCCCCACCAGCAACCAAAGCCGTGCGGCCTCCTCATAGGTCTGCAGGTGGCTCGCATCCGCCGCCAACCATTGCACGAATTCACGACTGGCCTCGGCGGAGAAACCGCCAGGCTCGTGCTGTCTGCGCACCCAGGCCCACGCGGCCTGCCACATCGGATCCTGCTCTTTGTTCTTGATCATTCTGTCGTCGGCCTGTCGGGGAGGGCCTGTACGTTTTCAATGCTGTGCCTTCCAGCGCTGGCGTCGATGACACATTGAAACACAGCAGTCCTTCAATCTCCGCCCACCAGGTAGCGGCAGCCCTCCAGCACCTGATCGACGTCTTTGATCATGAAGTTCACCAATGTGGCGGAACAGCCGAGCCGGACACCGATTTCGCGCTGGGTGAGCCCCCCAAGACGGCTGAGCTCGAACGCCTGCCGCGTTCTCTGCGGGAGTGCCTTCAGTACGCGTTCGATGGCCTCCAGTGCCTGTCGGCTGACGGCGACGCGCTCAGGCGTCTCACACACCTGGGGGCCCACGATTTCAAGGTCGTCGCAATAGGTGCGGCAGCTCACCTCAACGGATTGCCTGCGGTGATAGTCGAACGCGACATTGCGGACGACTTGGCAGCAGTAGCCGAGCGGTTTTTGGATCTCCAATACCGAGGCGCCTTCGACCAGCTTGAGGTATGCATCCTGCACCACCTCATCAGCAATATCTGCGGTGTGCACGATTTTCTGGGCCACCCTCCGCAGCTGCTGCCGGTTGGCAACAAAGATGTCGGCAATCGTTGGTTCGAGAGGGGGCGGCAACGTGATCTGGCCCGAATAGTTTGCGAGTTGCATGGTCGGCGTTACCCTTAAAGTGTTAAAAAATCATTGCAAATGAGAATCATTTACAATCTGAAACAGGCTGCGGCCTTTTGTTGGCTTGCTACATCTGTAGACGTTCAACACCCGTCTAACTAAGACACCGGGACGAACATATCCGCGCCTACGGCCAAGCGCAGCGCTTCAGGCCAATCAACCTGATTCCTCCAAAAGACACAGTACAACGAAGGCGCGCTACGGCCGTCAGCACCCTACCCACAACGATAGCCAGGGAGCCATACATGCCCGACTCCCAACGCGATGCGCAAAGCGAACTAAAGGATCTGCGCATGAGCGGCACGGCCAGCGCCTGGGCCGACCTCATGGAACAAAATGGCGGCTCCACAGTTCAGCGTTCGCGATGGCTGATCGAGCACCTGCTGTAGGCAGAGGACGTGGATCGGCACATGCGCTCCATCGCCCACCAAATGAAAGCCGCACGCTTCCCAATTCACCGGGACCTTGCCGACTTCGAGGTCTCAACCGTGGACAAGGTTGATCAAGAAGTTGGCGACCCTGGGCTTCAGAGCGTGCGCAGAAAGTGGTCCTGATTGGAGGGCCAGGCAACGGCAGGACCCATCTGGCAACGGCCTTGGGCATCTGCGACCTGACGCATCACGCAAAGCGTGTGCGGTTTTACTCGACGGTGGACTTGGTCAACGCGTTAAGCAAGAGAAGGCAAAGGGAAATCCAGGACGCATAGCCATGTGCTTGATGCGCATGGGCCTGATCATTCTGCATGAACTTGGATACCTGCCATTCAGCCAAGCTGGGGGAGCATTGCTGTTCCGTCTGCCGTCCAAGCTCTATGAGCACACCAGCGTTCTGATCACTACCAACCTGACGTTTCCGGAGTGGAATGCTGTTTTCGGTATTGCCAAGATGACCAAGGCACTCCTGCTCCAGCTCACACGTTCTACGCTACAGCTTGCCCAGATGCGCTGCAGCCCGCCAGGCCCCACTCGATCATCAATAGGTCCCGCAAACCCGCATGGTTAAAGGGTTTCGAAATGACTGACATAGGTCGTTTACGTCGCTTTTACCGTCAGAAAAGCAGAGCTTTTGCTGGCGCGGGCTACAGAGCGATCTGCGGCAAAGTGACTCTTTCGACTGCATAGTCTATCAGGACATAGCATACCGAAAATGCGCCTCTCATTCAGTCGTATCCGAGAGAAGCTCGCCCACCGCCAGCTTGTCTGCAACGGCTCTTGCTTGCCTCGCTGCCTTGATCTTTGCCCGCCCGCCTTCTTTTCGAGAATTGAAGTGCACATTGAATGACTGCGTCGTAGGCTTCCTCGTGATGCTATGGCCGTGCAACGGCGAGCAACATAATGTCTTGCCAACTGATCGCAGCAGCGGGGTGCAACTTTGCTTCAGCGTCCAGCAGTCCAGGCTATTGCTTGCGGCGCGTCTCGGCCCCCGCGACGCCTTCCGCAGCTCTAGCCGATAAGCACAGCCGCCTTCGCTCCCAGTACTCCGTCCTTGGGCCGGGCAAGCGTGCCTGGGAGTAAGTTGTGAGACGCTTCGTCGCCTCCACCCCAGTACGGCCTTTGACCCATGAGACGTAGCTCCCTCGATCCCGTGGTCCACCCAATCCCATTGCGGACGCGGCACGACGCGCGCTCTCAATGGCAAATGAGATACCGCCGCCTGACAACGGGTCAAGGGCCAGGGCGGCGTCGCCTACGGCGAAGCAGCGCTCGGACGGACTAGCGCTTGCTACCGAGAATCTGGCGTCACAACCTCCAACAACGACACATTCCTGGCAATCCTGCAGACACCGTGAGAGCAGGCGCGTGGAGCGCAACTCGCTTGCAATGAAGGCGTCCCTGGCGCGACGACCGCGAGGCAATAGGTCCGAGTCAGTCAGGAAGAAGATGGAGTCGTCATCGCCCGAACGCGGAGATGCGTACCACCAGCCGTTCAAGGATGGCTCGACGACCAAGCTGTCATCCTGAAATCCGGTCCGGCGTACGGCAACCTCTATGGCCACTTGCTTGTCTACGAAGTGCCTTGCGTACAGCTCTTGACCGCTGCGCGCGCACCTGCCGTGGGCCAAAAATAGCGATCGACACCGCATTCGACGCCTCTCTCCAGATGTCTCGACTGCAAGTTCCCACTGACCGTCCTCGAGATGCGTTGCTTCCCAAGTCCGGGTGATGACGATACGCGCCCCTGCTTGCGTCGCAATGCCACACAGCCTCTGTCGAAACTGCACGGGGTCCAGCGCAAACGCAGAGCCACACTGCAGCAGGTCGTAGTCGTAGAACCGGTCTCCCCCGTCCCAATTGGTCAAGAGGCCACGGCAGGTCTTTGCTCCCTCCAGTGCATCCGAGGCACCGAGAGACTCCAGTGCGCGCACAGTTTGCGGGGTCACCACCTCGCTAGGGCGCCGAACTTGCCCCTTTCGCGACGCCAGAATGGCAACCGTGGCACCGCTTCTCGTCAACTGGATTGCCAATGCTGTGGCGGCCGGCCCTGATCCCACAACGATTGCGTCGAACTCGGCACGGCAATTCAGGGCAAACACGTGTTGAGATCCCATCGGCTTAAATGGCGGGATCTCGCCCGGTCTCAACGCCGCGCCCGCCTGACAGCACAATCAAGCCAAGTTGCATGCAGTGATCGACTAAGTCCTTATGGTCGTCTTCTTGCGGAAGGTATGGACGCGACCACTCAAGTTGCGTCCCATCGGCCTGAGGGGCAATCCCGGGGCGCTGCGAAGGCCACCAGCCGCCGGCGCACTTCAAGAAGTCAGCCTGCCAAGGAAGCGCCATGAGCGCCGTCAAGTCGCCTGCAGCCCGCTTGGTGTGATCAATCCGAAAGTCGAATGGCTGCAAGTAGTTGTGTGGCGCCACGACGATGATTCCAGCCTCTATGCCGGGGAAAAATCCCTGTCCCACAGACCCATCCAAACTCGCTCGAATCCGCTCCGCTGAAACGCCGAGCGCGTTCGGCGCAGGGTCGAAGTTGCCTGCAACCCACTCACGCAAGACTGCCTTTTGCCAGTCCCTCAACTGAAACTGGTGGAGCAACGTTTCGACCGCTTTCACCCTAGCTGCTGTAGCGGTGCGTAGCTGCTTTTGAGCAGGACTCGGATCCCTAAGACTTGCCCAGTCTGTACTGACCTTTGCCCAGTTGGGCCTTGCATCGACCCACTGGAGGCTTGAGGCTCGCTCAATCATCGGTCGAACGTGAAGGTCGAATGAGACCGGCGTCGGCGTGGGCATCCATTCTTGATCGATAGCCACCTGCGTTAACACGTCATAGAGCGTGACCACAGCCGTGGCGGCGGGCGCAAAGTCCGGCGGAGCGAAGACAACCCAAGATGGCAATGCATGGACAGGCGCTTGTCCTGGAATCACAACAGTCGCTGTCACGGGCCCATCACTGACATCATCGTACCAGTCCGGGTTGTTGTAGAAGTCCGGACCAACTGGCGCATTGTTAGGAGACTCCGACTTGCCATGACCACCTAGAACAATCAGTCGCTGGCTAGAGTCCGTTCGTATCTCTCCGAGCGAGACGGGACCACCTTGGTAGGTTCCAGACAATGCGACCGCTACCGCATTTGGCCCCGCAATGGTCCGAATGCCAGTGTCGATCACTCGTGACTCTCGGCCCGCCACAACCTGAATCGCGACGGGCTCAGCGGGCGGCTCATTTGGTCGGACCACGGCGTCCTTCTTGTTGACTAGTCGCACCGTCTGTTGATTTCCATGCAAACCTGACCCACCATTTCCATCGAATCTTGACCCACCCTTGTTCGTGAACTTCACGCTCACGTTGTGGATAAGTTCTTGGTCGCCTTCTCCTTCTTGGTGGTGTGTGGTGG
>Ga0209023_10002033_pt1 | contig 26090 bp, 20 predicted proteins | sample LakOneMetagenome_FD_187468 | JGI IMG/M metagenome (GOLD analysis project Ga0209023, IMG submission 187468) | Freshwater and sediment microbial communities from Lake Erie, Canada (SPAdes) (version 2) | ecosystem: Environmental > Aquatic > Freshwater > Lentic | place: Lake Erie, Canada...
CGATCTCGATGCGGGCGAACAGGCGGCCCAGGTAGTCGCCCACCGGGACCGGCGGCTTGTCGCCTTCGGCGCCGTAGTTCACGCCCAGGCCGCCGCCGATGTCGAGGTGGTGGATGTGGATGCCCTCGCCGTGCAGGGTGTCGATCAGTTCGATCAGCTTGTCCAGGGCTTCGAGCAGGGGCGCGTCGTCCAGCAGCTGCGAGCCGATGTGGCAGTCGATGCCGACCACGTCCAGGTTCGGCAGGCTGGCTGCCGTACGGTAGGTGTCCAGCGCATCGTCGAAGGCCACGCCGAACTTGTTCGCCTTCAGGCCGGTGGCGATGTAGGGGTGGGTCTTGGCATCCACGTTCGGGTTCACGCGCAGCGACACCGGGGCGCGCCTGCCCATGCTGCCGGCCACCTCGTTCAGGCGGTGCAGTTCAGGGATCGACTCGACGTTGAAGCACAGGATGTTCTTTTCCAGCGCCAGCCGCATCTCTTCGACGGTCTTGCCGACGCCCGAGAAAATGGTCTTGCCCGGGTCGCCGCCCGCCGCGAGCACGCGCAGCAGCTCGCCGCCCGAGACGATGTCGAAGCCTGCACCCTGGCGCGCCAGCAGGTCGAGGATGGCGAGGTTGGAGTTGGCCTTCATGGCATAGCAGACCAGGGCGTCGCGCCCCGCGCAGGCATTGGCATAGGCGCCGAAGTTCTCGAGCAGGGCCGTCTTCGAATAGACATAGGTCGGCGTGCCGAATTCCTCGGCGATGGCGGACAGGGCAACGCTATCGGCGTGCAGGACGCCGTTCTGGTACTGGAAGTGCGACATGGGGACTTTTGCTTCTATTTGTTGGGGGCCGGGGTGGAGGCGTTGTTCGACGGGACGGGCTGGGCGGGCAGCGGATTGGCGGCTGGCGCAGGCTTGGCCGGCGCGGTCGGCATGTAGAGCGGACCCGTCTGGCCGCAGCCGGCGAGCAGCATGGCGCCGCAAAGCAGTGCGATAGTGGACTTCACGATTAGAATGGGAGTTTGATTAGCAGACTTTGGAGTGTAGCATGACCGAATCGGAATTTTTGGCGCTGGCCGAGAGCACCCTTGACCGCATCGAGCAGTGCCTCGACAAGCTCAATGACGACGACGTGGTCGACGTCGAGTGCCGCCGCAGCGGCAATGTGCTGGAGATCGAATTCCTGCGCAACGCGACCAAGATCATCGTCAACAGCCAGGCCCCGCTGCAGGAAATGTGGGTGGCGGCGCGCTCGGGCGGCTACCACTACAAGCGTGTCGGCGAGGAATGGCGCAACACGCGCGACGATTCGGAGCTGTTCGCCTCGCTGTCGCAGTACGTGACGGAGCAGGGCGGCGCGCCCGTGGCGCTGGGCTGATCCGCCCTTATCCCGCGGGGCCGTCCTCCCATGCGCGCGGACTGGCCCCGATCGCCTCGATCGCTTCCAGCACGGCCGTTTCGACCGCGGGCGGCACCGCCACCTTCACCGTTTTTTCCAGGCGCCAGAACCACTTCTCGCGTTTCGAGGCGCGCAGCCGCAGGCCCCAGTCCGGGGCCTGCGTCGTTCCAGGTCTGCTCTCATCCCTGAGGCAATACACGCCAATCCAGTAGGTCGTGCCGGGCGCTACGCTTCCGCCGATCTGCCAGCCCCAGTCTTCATCGAAGAAACCGGCGTCCAGGCCCCTGGCATTGAGCCGCTCGCACAGCCAGGCAGCAAGGTCGCGGCCGTAGAGGCGGTTGCCCGCGTTGTCTTCCTCCGGCAGGTCGGAAGCGAAGTCGAAGCGATCCGACGTGAACAGGATCGCCTGGTCCAGGTTTGCCATGGCATGCGTGGGGCGTTGCGATGGACCAGTATAGATCGCCGCAACGGCCGATGCTACTGCCCAGCGATGCGCGGCGCGAGAAGGTCAGTCGCGCGGCCGTGGCAGGCGCCATAGCTGGGTCGGCAGGGCCAGCGGCGCATCGCGGTTGAAGAAGGCCGAGTCCTGGATGCGCGACGTGGTCACGTACAGGCTGCCGTCCGGTCCCTGGCTGAAGGTGTCAGGCCAGCGCAGCCGCTGGTCCTGCAGCACCGTGCGCACCTTGCCGGACGGGCCCTCGGACAGGTCGCGCGCCTTGATGGCGTTGTCCTCGATGGCGGTGAGGTACAGGATGTCGCGGCCGGTATCCGCACGGCGGCCGATCCACAGGCCGTCCGTGGGCCCGACTTTGCCGTAAGGCTGGACCTGGCTGGAGACGTCCTCGCCGGCCAGGCCGCGTCCAGTGAGGGCCGCGGTCTGGATGCGGTACAGGGTGTTGCCGGTGAGCGCCTTCCAGTACAGCCAGGCGCCGTCGGACGAGAGGGCGATGCTGTCGGCGGCGAACAGCACCGGACGTCCGTCCGGATAGCGCAGCGGCTTGCCGTCGGTGCGCACGACCACGCCTTTCTCGGGCTGGGTCGACGGATGCCCGTCCAGCACCCGGCGCGCCTTGCCCTTGGCGAGGTCGACCACGACCAGGGCGCCGCGCTGGCCGGCGTCGGTCAGGAAGGCATGTCTGCCGTCCTTCGAGAAGCGCACGTCGTTCAGGTAGGAACCGGGGATCGCGACGTCCTGGCCGAAGCGGATCACCTGGGCTACGCGGTCGGTGGCGAGGTCGATGCGCACCAGCTTCGGTCCGCCGGGCACCAGGCCGTCCACGGCCGGCGCGGCGGGGTCGACGACCCAGACGCTGCCGCGGCCGTCGGCAACCACGCTCTGCACGCATACCCAGTGATCCGCGGGCTCGAGCTCGTCACGCCTGACGTTGCGCCAGGCATTCCATTGCTCGTTGGGATAAGGACGCAGGCTCCCGTCCTTCATGACTTCGGCGACCGAGACGGGTGAGTCTTCCGTCCAGCGTGGGAAGTTGACGAAGATGCGGCCCCGTTCGCTGACGGTCACGCCGGTGACCTGGTGTTCGAACTGGGCCGCCTGCTGCAGCAACGCATCGGCCCGGCGATGTTCGGACTGGACCGATGGTGTTGCCTGCGTTTGCGCAGGCGCCGGGCCGGAAGACAAGCCGGCTCCTGCAAAGACGAGTGCGAGGAATACGGGAGTGATTCGCATGGCTCTTCCTTTTCAAAAACGACAGCCATCCGCTGCCTGGATTCCCATTCTGGCACGGTAAATACGATGTATTTGTAGGCGCACACGCCAATCCGGACGATCGCCGGTTCACGGTCGCGCCCGCAACGCAGCCGCAGGAACGGGAGGTGGGTGCTGCAAGCTATGCGAACCGGGGCATCGATAAAAACATAAATGTGAATATCGCCCTTGTTATCGGAAGGCTTGCGGTGACTGTGGGTAGGTACTCCCGCGTCGGGTTGGCGCTCGCGCGGCTTCATCAACAACTGCCGGAAGGTGGCCGTGCCCCGACATGCGGGGCAGGGCAGGCTGCGTCCCGGTGGCTTACAGGAGCAGATCATGAAAGCTGTTGTCTATCGAGGACCCAACCAGGTCGCCGTCGAAGACGTGCCCGATCCCAGGATCGAACGTCCGACGGATGCCATCGTCAGGATTACGAGCACCAACATCTGCGGCTCAGACCTGCACATGTACGAGGGCCGGACCGATTTTGAGCAGGGGCGCGTCTTCGGCCACGAGAACCTCGGCGTGGTCATGGAAGTCGGTCCGGCGGTCGAGAATCTCAAGCCCGGCGACTGGGTGTGCATCCCCTTCAATGTCAGCTGCGGCCACTGCAAGAACTGCGAACGCGGCCTGACCAACTACTGCCTGAAAGCGAACGAGCCGGGCGTGGCCGGCGCCGCCTTCGGCTTTGCCGATATGGGACCCTGGCAGGGCGGCCAGGCCGAGTACCTGCGCGTGCCCTGGGCCGACTTCATGTGCCTGAAGCTGCCGCCGGACGCCGAGGAGAAGCAGACCGACTACGTGATGTGCGCCGACATCTTCCCGACCGGCTGGCATGCGACCGAGCTGGCAGGCATGAGGCCGGGCGACGCCGTGGTCATCTACGGCGCCGGCCCGGTGGGCCTGATGGCGGCGCACTCGGCGATGATCAAGGGGGCCTGCAGCGTGATGGTGGTCGACTGCCATTCCGACCGGCTCAAGCTGGCCGAGTCGATCGGCGCGATCGCGATCGATTATTCGAAGGAAGACCCGGTGCAGCGGGTCATGGATCTGACCCATGGGCGAGGCGCGGACGCGGGTTGCGAGTGCGTCGGTTACCAATGCCACGACCATCACCATCACCGGAAAGAGGTTCCCAATCTCACGATGAACAACCTGGTCAACTCCGTCAAGTTCACCGGCGGAATCGGGGTGGTCGGCGTGTTCGTTCCGGAGACCCGAATGGTCCGGACGCGCTGGAGAAAGAGGGCAAGATCGCGCTCGACTGGGGCATGCTCTGGTTCAAGGGCCAGCGCGTCGCCACCGGCCAGTGCCCCGTCAAGGCCTACAACCGGCAATTGCGCGACCTGATCCACGCCGGCCGCGCCAAGCCCTCGTTCATCGTGTCCCATGAACTGGCACTGGACCAGGCGCCGGACGCCTACCAGCACTTCGACGTGCGCGACCACAGCTGGACCAAGGTGGTCCTGCATCCCGGCGCATAAAAAAATGCCGCCCAGGCTAACTGGACGGCATTTGGCTGCCTGCGCGGTTTCCGGCGAAGCGGTCGACGCTCAGAACAGTTCGTTCCTGACCGCGTCACGCTGCTTCTGCTCCGCCGGCGCCGGCGGCGGGCCGACGTCCAGCGTCGCGACCCCGGTGCCCGGCGGCGTCTCGGCATAGTAGTACTCGCCATTGGCCAGGATCAGGCCCGGCGGCACTTCACGGTCGACGTTCGGCTCGGTCTTGAGCGCCTTGCTCATGTAGCCGATCCAGATCGGCAGGGCCAGGCCGCCGCCGGTCTCGCGGTTGCCGAGGTTCTTCGGCTGGTCGTAGCCGATCCAGGCGATGCCCACCAGTTTCGGATTGTAGCCGGCGAACCAGGCGTCGATCGAGTCGTTGGTGGTGCCGGTCTTGCCCGCCAGGTCGGTGCGCTTGAGTGACAGGGCCTTGGTCGCGGTGCCGTAGCGCACCACGTCCTTGAGCATGCTGTCGACCAGGAAGGCGTTGCGAGCATCGATCACGCGGTTGGCTTCGATGCCGGCGCGCTCAGGACGGGCTTCCGACAGCACCTTGCCGTCGGCGTCGGTCACCTTCGAGATCAGGTAGGGGCTGATGCGGTAGCCGCCGTTGGCGAACACCGCGTAGGCGCCGGCCATCTGCAGCGGCGTGGTCGAGCCGGCGCCGAGCGCCAGGGTCAGGTAGGCCGGGTTGCGCTCGGCGTCGAAGCCGAAGCGGGTCGCGAATTCCTGGCCGTAGCGCGCGCCGATCTTGTTCAGGATGCGGATCGAGACCATGTTCTTCGACTGGGTCAGGCCGCGTCGCATGGTCATCGGGCCTTCGTACTTGTTGTCGTAGTTCTTCGGCTCCCAGGCCTGGCCGCCGGTCTGGCCGGCGTCAAACGAAATCGGCGCGTCGTTGACGATCGTCGCCGGCGACAGGCCGCGTTCCAGCGAAGCCGAATAGATGAAGGGCTTGAACGAGGAACCCGGCTGGCGCCAGGCCTGGGTCACGTGGTTGAACTTGTTGCGGTTGAAGTCGAAGCCGCCCACCAGTGCGCGGATCGCGCCGTCCTCGGTGCTGGCCGCCACGAAGGCCGATTCCACTTCCGGCATCTGGGTGATGACCCACTTCGATTCGTCGTCCTGCATCACGCGGACCACGGCGCCGCGGCGGATGCGGCGGTTCGGCGCGGCCTTCTCGGACAGCCAGGCCTTGGCGAAGGCCAGGCCCGGACCGCTCATCTTGATGGTCTCCCCCGAGGCGATGGTGGCGGTCACCTGGGAAGGCGATGCCTGCAGCACGATGGCGGCGACGATGTTGTCGCTGTCCGGATGCTCGGCCAGCTCGGCCTCGATGGCCTCGTCGGCTTCGCCCTTGTCGCTCGGGATCTCGATATACGATTCCGGGCCGCGGTAGGGGTGGCGGCGCTCATAGTCCATCACGCCGCGGCGCAGCGCGAGGTAGGCCGCATCCTGGTCGGCCTTGGTGATGGTGGTGAACACGTTCAGGCCGCGCGTGTAGGTGTCTTCCTTGAACTGCTCATAGACCAGCTGGCGCGCCATCTCGGCCACGTACTCGGCGTGCACGCCGAAGGCGGTGCTGTCGGTCTTGATCTTGAGCGGCTCTTCCTTGGCCTGCTTGTACTGGGCGTCGGTGATGTAGCCCAGGTCGTGCATGCGCTGCAGGATGTACTGCTGGCGCGTCCTGGCGCGGGTCGGGTTGACGACCGGATTGTAGGCCGAGGGCGCTTTCGGCAGGCCGGCCAGCATCGCGGCTTCGGCCACGGTGATGTCGCGCAGGTCCTTGCCGTAGTAGATCTGGGCCGCCGACTGGAAGCCGAAGGCGCGCTGGCCCAGATAGATCTGGTTCATGTACAGCTCGAGGATCTGGTCCTTGCTGAGGTTCTTCTCGATCTTCCAGGCCAGCAGCGCTTCATAGGCCTTGCGCTTGAAGGTCTGCTCGGACGAGAGGAAGAAGTTGCGCGCCACCTGCTGGGTGATGGTCGAGGCGCCCTGGCGCGAGCCGCCGGTGGCGTTCCTGAAGACGGCGCGCAGGATGCCGAGATAGTCGATGCCGCTGTGCTGGTAGAAGCGGTCGTCCTCGATCGAGAGCACGGCCTTCTTCATCACGTCCGGGATGTCCTTGAAGTGCACCAGGGTGCGGCGTTCCTCGCCGAATTCGCCGATCAGGACGTTATCGGCGGTGAAGATCCGCAGCGGCATCTTGGGCCGGTAGTCGGTGATGGTGTCGAGCGCAGGCAGGTTCGGGTAGGCCATCGCGAGCGCGAACACCAGCACCAGCACGCCGATCACGGCCAGGCCGGTGACGGCGCCGATGGCCATCAGGACCAGGCGCTTCGGACTGTATTTCGATGGGGCGGACGATGCGTTCTTGCCCGACGCTTGTTTCTCTTTCATGCTGGCTTTCGCTTGGTAAATTTTGCTTGATCGATCGGGCCATTATAAGACACACGATTGCGGCCCGATACCCGCACGGCTGAGCACAAATTCCCTGAAAACTGCCCATAGCAATATCAAGCAGGAAACGGTCGTGGCAGGGGTGATAACACTCGGCGCCAGAGTGTGGCGCGCACGCGCCGGAATGCCTTGTTCCCCGGTAGAAATATCTTGTCCGGGTGCATCCTTTTCGCTACGATCTAACGCGGTGCCTCATATATATGCACTAAGTCTTAGTTTTATTGAAGAATTTCCCGCACGCGGGCGTTCAACATCACATCCCGCGGCAAGCGGGAAGGGCAGCCAGGGAGTACGCGCGTGATCAATCTCAGTTCCTTGTTCGGCAAGTCCAGTCCGCCATTGGCCGGGCTCGACATCAGCACGTCGGGCGTCCGCCTGGTCGAGCTGGCCGACGCCGGCAGGGGCGAACTGCGCCTGGAGCGCTATGCCGCCGAACCGCTGCCGCGTGGCGCGGTCGTCGACGGCAATATCGAAAACATCGACCAGGTCTCCGAGGCCGTGCGCCGCGTCTGGAAGAAGAGCGGCACCCGCGCCAAGCTGGTTGCGCTCGGCATGCCGCCGGCTTCCGTCATCACCAAGAAGATCATCCTGCCGGCCGGCATGTCGGAAGACCAGTTGGAAGTGCAGGTCGAATCCGAAGCCAGCCAGTACATCCCCTTCGCGCTGGACGAGGTCAGCCTCGACTTCGACGTGATCGGGCAGGCGCCCGCCTCGAGCGAGGACATGGAAGTCATGCTGGCCGCGGCGCGCCGCGAGAAGGTCGAGGACCGCGTGGCGATCGCCGAAGCGGCGGGCCTGACCGCCACCGTGATGGACATCGAATCCTACGCCGCGCGCGCCGCCCTCGATCGCGTGGCCGGCGCCCAGCCGGAGCAGATCGTCGCGCTGTTCCAGATCGGCGCGCAAGCCACCCATGTGTCGGTGCTGCAGAACGGCGAGACCATCTACGAGCGCGAGCAGCCTTTCGGCGGCAATGCGCTGACCCAGGACATCGTGCGCGCCTATGGCCTGTCCTTCGAGGAAGCCGAAACGCGCAAGAAGGCCGGCGACCTGCCGGAGAACTACCGGGCCGACATCCTGTCGCCCTTCCTGGAAAGCGCCGCGCTGGAAATCACGCGCGCCATCCAGTTCTTCTTCACCTCGACGCCGTATACCCGGATCGACCAGCTGTACCTGGCCGGCGGCTGCGCCGCGCTGCCGGGCCTGCTGGAGCTGATCGGCAGCCGCACCCGCATCCCGAGCAGCATCGTCGCGCCTTTCGAAGGCATGAGCTACGGCCCGCTGGTGCGCGAACAGCAGCTGCGCCAGGAAGGCGCCGCCTACCTGGTTGCCTGCGGCCTGGCCCTGCGGAGGTTCGGATGATCCGCATTAACCTCCTTCCCCACCGGGAAGCCAAGCGCAAGCAGAAGCAGGCCGCTTTCGTCGCCCTGATGGCGCTGGGCGGCCTGGCCGGCGCCGCCATCGTGCTGCTGGTCGGCGCCTGGAACGCCAGCCGCATCGCGGTGCAGGACGAGCGCAACCTCGTGCTCAAGACCGCCAGCGCGGAACTGGACAAGAAGATCGCCGACATCAAGACCCTGAAGGAAGAAATCGAGGCCCTGAAGGCGCGCCAGCAGGCGGTCGAGGACCTGCAGGGCGACCGCAACCAGCCGGTCTACCTGCTCGACGAACTGGTGCGCCAGACGCCGGAGGGCGTGTACCTGAAATCGTTCCGCCAGAACGGCCAGCTGGTCACCCTGAACGGCTATGCCCAGTCGCAGGAACGCGTGGCCGAACTGCTGCGCAACGTGTCCGGCAGCTCGCCCTGGCTGGAACGTCCGAACCTGACCGAAGTGAAGGTCGCCACCCTGGGACAAAGCAAGACCGGCCGCAAGGTCGTCGAGTTCCAGATGGACGTGGCGATCAAGCGCCCGCGCGAACAAGAAGACGCGCCGGCCAAGCCTGGCGCCGCGCCCGCCCCGGGCGCCGCCGTCGCGAAGGCCCCATGACCATGAATATCGATCTCAAAGACCTCGGCGCCCAGCTGGCCGCGCAATTCCAGGGCCTGGAGGGCCGCCAGCCCGGCCAGTGGCCGCTGGCCCCGCGCCTGCTGTGCGCCGCCGGCGTGATGGCCCTCGTCACCGGCCTGGGCTACTTCTTCTACTGGAGCGGCCAGTTCGAGACCCAGGAGCAGGGCGCCGCCGAAGAAGTGCGGCTGCGCGACGAATACCGCATGAAGATGGCGCAGGCGATCAACCTCGAAGCGCTGCAGGCGCAGAAGGCCCAGGTCGACATGTATGTCGAGCGCCTCGAGAAGCAGTTGCCGAGCAAGTCGGAGATGGCGGACCTGCTGTCCGACATCAACCAGGCCGGCGTCGGCCGCGGCCTGCAGTTCGAACTGTTCAAGCCGGGCGCGGAAGTCGTGCGCGACTACTACGCCGAGCAGCCGATCGACGTGAAGGTGACGGGCAAGTACAACGATGTCGGCGCCTTCGCGGCCGACATGGCCAACCTGCCGCGCATCGTCACGCTCAACAATATGGCGGTGAGCACCAAGGACGGCATCCTGCAGCTGGAAGCGGTCGCCAAGACCTTCCGCTACCTGGATCCGGAAGAGATCGCGGCGCAGAAGAAGAAGGCGCGCGAAGAGAAGTTGAAGAAGAAGGGGGGCGCATGATGCACCGGACCATGTGCGCCCTGCTTGCGGCGGCCGTGCTGCTCGCCGGCTGCGGCGACGGCGACGTCAAGGAAGTGCGCGACTGGATGGACCAGGTCAAGCGCGAGACCACGCCTGCCGTGAAGCCGCTGCCGGAGCCGAAGGAATTCGTGCCCTACGCCTACGATCCGGAAGGCGCCATCGAGCCCTTCAGCGAGGCCAAGCTGCTCAACGAGATGCAGCGGGTGTCGGCGGCCAGCACCAATCCGCTGGCGCCGGACGCCAACCGCCCGCGCGAAGTGCTCGAGAACTACCCGCTCGACACGATGCGGATGGTGGGTACGCTGCAAAAGGGCGGCGTCAGTTACGCGCTGGTGCAGATCGATAGCTCGATCCACCAGGTCAAGGCCGGCCAGCGCATCGGCCAGAATCACGGGTTGGTCACGCGCATCCATGAAGGCGCGATCGACATCAGGGAAGTAGTGCAGGACGCCACCGGCGACTGGGTCGAGCGCAAGGCGACGATCGAGCTGGCGGAAAGCAAGGAGAGCGGGAAATGACCCAAACCATGAACATGCGCATCGTCGTGCCGTCCTGGCTGGCGCGCTGCGCGGCCACGCTGCTGCTGGCGCTCGGCGCCGGCGCGGCCGCCGCACAAGGCAATGCGATCGAATCGATCACCGCCACCCAGCAGGGCCCCAACGTGGTCCTGCACATCGGCATGCGCGAAGTCTTGCCCAAACCGCCGATCGGCTTCTCGATCACCAATCCGGCGCGCATCGCGCTCGACTTCGGCGCCACCAGCAACGCCACCGGCAAGTCGGCCCAGGAGATCAACCTGGGTGACGTGCGCAGCCTGAACCTGGTGCAGGCCGGCGAGCGCACCCGCCTGGTGCTGAACCTGGCGCGTCCGCTGAACTACAGCACCGCCATCGACGGCAAGTCGGTGCGCGTCACCGTCGAAGGTCCGGGCGGCGCCCAGGCCGTGGCCGCAAGCGCTGCGCCGGCTGCCAGCACGCCCGTGCCGGCAGCGCGTCAAATGCTGCGCGACCTCGACTTCCGCCGCGGCGCCAACGGCGAAGGCCGCATCGTGGTCGACCTGCCGAACGGCCAGACCGGCGTCGACGTGCGCCAGGCCGGCAACCAGATCGTCATCGACTTCCTGCGCACCGGCGTGCCGCCGGCCCTGCGCCGCCGCCTCGACGTGACCGATTTCGGCACCCCGGTCTCGCGCATCACGACCGCCACCCAGGGCGAGAACACCCGCATGACCATCGACGCCCAGGGCCTGTGGGAACAGTCGGTCTACCAGAGCGACACCCAGCTGGTGGTCGACGTGCGTCCGATCAAGGAAGACCCGAACCGCCTGGCCCAGGGCACCACCGGCTACCGCGGCGAGAAGCTGTCCTTCAACTTCCAGAGCGTCGACGTGCGCGCCGCCCTGCAGGCGATCGCCGACATCTCCGGCCTGAACATCATCACCAGCGATTCCGTCACCGGCAACCTGACCCTGCGCCTGCGCGACGTTCCCTGGGACCAGGCCCTCGACGTGGTCCTGCAGGCCAAGGGCCTGGACATGCGCAAGAACGGCAACGTGCTGTGGATCGCGCCCAAGGAAGAACTGCTGACCAAGGAAAAGCTCGAGCTCGAGCAGCGCGCCCAGATCGCCGACCTCGAGCCGCTGCGCTCCGAGATCTTCCAGCTGAACTACCAGAAGGTCGACTCCTTCCGCACCGTGTTCGGCATCGACGCCAACGGCGGCTCGGCCGGCGACAGCAAGAACCGCGTGCTGTCCAAGCGCGGCAGCGCCGTCATCGACCCGCGCACCAACCAGATGTTCGTCACCGACGTCGCCTCCAAGATCGAGGACATCCGCAAGCTGATCCAGAAGACCGACGTGGCCTCCAAGCAGGTGCTGATCGAAGCGCGCCTGGTGGAAGCGAACGACGGCTTCTCGCGCAACCTGGGCGCCAAGCTCGGTTTCGCCGACCTGCGCACCCTGCGCGGCGGCGATTCCGGCTGGGCGGTCAAGGGCAACGAGCGCGTCGCCATCGGCGGCAACCTGACCGGCGTCGGCCAGGTGACGGGCCAGACCCCGGACACCGGCGACGGCTACACCAACACCAGCCTGGTCAACCTGCCGGCGGCCGCGATCGGCGGCGCCAACGCGCCCTCGATCGCCTTCAGCCTGTTCTCCTCGGCCGCCAACCGCTTCCTGAACCTGGAGCTGTCGGCGCTGGAAGCGGACGGCAAGGGCAAGATCATCTCGAGCCCGCGCGTGGTCACCGAGGACAAGCAGATCGCCGTGATCGAGCAGGGCATCGAACTGCCTTACCAGGTCGCCACCAGCAGCGGCGCGACCTCGATCACCTTCAAGAAGGCCAACCTGCGCCTGGAAGTGACGCCGCAGATCACCCCGGACGGCAACGTCGTGCTCGAGGTCGACGTCAACAAGGACAGCAAGGGCGAGGAAACCCGCGCCGGCCCGGCGATCAATACCCAGCACGTGAAAACCAAGGTGATGGTCGAGAACGGCGGCACCGTGGTGCTGGGCGGTATCTACCAGCAGACCGAACGCAACAACGAAAACAAGGTGCCGCTGCTGGGCGACGTGCCGGTGCTCGGCTACCTGTTCAAGTCGACCGGCCGCGAGAGCACCAAGACCGAACTGCTGGTGTTCATCACGCCGAAGATCGTGGCCGAAGTCGGCCGCTGACCGGACCAGCGCAAGACATCGAACGCAACACAACGACACGACAAGAGGAAGAACAGAAGTCATGCACCAACAAGCCAAACACGACGCGCTGGCGTCGCTCGGTCGCTGGACCGCCATCGGCCTGGCGGCCGCCATCCTCAGCGCCTGCGGCGGCGGCGGCGGTTCGCCGGGCAGCCCGGGCTCGGGCAGCGGCTCCGGCGGCACCGGCGGCGGCACCACCAACCCGGTCCCCACCGATCCGAAGATCACCGTCACCGTGGCCGACGGCAGCGGCGCCAGCGTGAGCTCGCTGTCGGGCGGCCAGAGCGCCACCGTCAAGGCCACCGTGCTGAACGCGGCCGGCCAGCCGGCCGCGGGCGCGATCGTCCAGTTCACGACCTCGAGCGACGGCCTGGTCGTGTTCACGCCGGAAAGCGGCTCGGCCCTGACCGACGCCAGCGGCGTCGCGGTCATCTCGGTCAAGCCGGCCAGCGTGACCGCTGCCGGCGCGGTCGCGATCACCGCTACCTCGGTGGTCGGCGGCAAGACCGCCACCGCGAGCAGCAATATCTCGGTGGGCGCGGCACCGCTGACGGTGGGCGCGCTGGCCTTCTCGCCAGCCCCGACCGGCACGCTGCCGGCCTTCAGCACCGTGGCGCTGAGCATTCCCGTCACCAGCGGCGGCAGCCCGGCCACCTCGATCTCGGGCCTGAACATGACCTCGCTGTGCGTGGGCGACGGCACCGCCACCCTGGTGCCGGGCGCCTTCGCCAACGGCGTCCAGAGCGCGACCTACACCAACAACGGCTGCCTGCGCGGCCGCGACACCATCACCGTCTCGATCGGCAACTCGACCCGGAACATCACCGTGGACGTCGGCGCCGCCAACATCGGCGCCATCCAGTTCTCGGGCAGCAGCGTGTCGGGCAGCTCGATCGTGCTGAAGGGCTCGGGCGGCCAGGGACGCTCGGAAGCGGCCCAGATCACCTTCCGCGTGGTCGACCAGCACGGCAACGGCCTGCCCGGCGTGGACGTGAATTTCAGCGCCACCACCACCACCGGCGGCCTGTCGGTGTCGCCGGGCCGCGCCACCACCGACAGCACCGGCAACGTGATGACCATGGTGTCCTCGGGCACGGTCCCGACCCCGGTGCGCGTGATCGCCGAGGCGACCCGCAACGGCGTCAAGATCAGCGGCCTGTCCGACACCCTGACCATCTCGACCGGCCTGCCGATCCAGAAGTTCATGTCGATGAGCGCCGAGAAGTACAACATCGAAGGCCTGAACTACGACAACGAGACCACCGACATCACGGTGCTGCTGGCCGACCAGTACGGCAATCCGGTGTCGGACAACACCGCGGTCAACTTCGTCACCGAAGGCGGCGCCGTCGGCAGCGCGGCCCAGGGCGCCTGCGTCACCAAGGACGGCGGCTGCACGGTCTCGCTGCGCAGCCAGGAATTCCGTCCGAAGAACGGCCGCGTCACCGTGCTGGCCTACCTGCAGGGCATCGAGTCCTTCACCGACAGCAACGGCGACGGCCAGTATTCCTGCACCGGCTTCGTGGGTAGCGGCTACCGTCCGCTGGTCGACACCTGCCCGTCGGGCGGCGAGCCCTTCGAGGACCTGGCCGACGCCTACCTCGACACCGGCGGCGACACCCCGCTGGCCGGCCAGACCGGCACCCTGGACGGCGCCTACAACCCGGAGACCGGCAAGGAAGACCGCCCGTTCCCGTTCAACCGTCCTTTCGACGCGGTCAGTGGCAACAAGGCCTGGGGCCTGAACTACATCCGCCGCTCGGCCGAGATCGTGTTCAGCGGTTCCGACGCGAATATGGTGCGCCAGGTCTGCAGCGGCAGCACCTGCCGCGACTGGACCGCGGCCGACGGCGACGCCAGCTTCGTCGCCGGCGTGTCGGGTTCGACCTGCTCGGAGCAGGTAGTGACCGTGCGCCTGTACGACCGCAACAACAACCCGCTGCCGGCCGGCACCGCCGTGACCACCAGCGACACCACCAAGCTGGGCCTGTCGTCCTTCCTGCCGGACACGGTCGCCTCGACCAATGCCGTGGGCGGCACCCTGCACCGCGTGACCGTCAAGCCGGACCTGACCTGCTCGCCGGGCAGCTTCATGGTGCGCGTGGCGACGCCGAAGGGCAAGGTCACCGGTTTCACCTTCCGCGGCTAAACGCATTTTTTGGCGGAACCGAAGGCGGCCAGTCTATACTGGCCGTCTTTTTTTATTTCCGCGGACCTGGCAGTGCCTCATCCAAAGAGCAACAATATCTTCCTGGTCGGGCTGATGGGGGCAGGGAAGACCACCATCGGGCGCCAGCTCGCGCGCAAGCTCGGCAAGCGCTTCGTCGATTCCGACCACGAGATCGAAGCGCGCACCGGCGCGACCATCCCCTGGATCTTCGAGATCGAGGGCGAAGACAGCTTCCGGCGCCGCGAAGCGGACATGATCCGTGAGCTGAGCGCCCAGGACGAGCTGGTGCTGGCCACCGGCGGCGGCGCCGTGCTGAACCCGGCCAGCCGCGCCCTGCTGGCCGAACGCGGCACCGTGATCTACCTGCGCGCCTCGATCGGCAGCATCCTGCAGCGCACCTCGCACGACAAGAACCGCCCGCTCCTGCAGACCGCCGACCCGCGCGCGAAACTCGAGGAACTGCTGGCCCAGCGCGACCCCCTGTACCGCGAGATTGCGGACCTGGTCATCGATACCGGCCGACCTAACGTACAATCGATGGTACAGACAATTTTGGACCAGCTTGCCGCGCTGGACGCCGCTCGCGAAGCGGCCTGCGTGCGCCGGCCGGGCAAGGACGCAATGAACGAACAGGCATCTACCACGCTCAACGTCGAACTCGGCGAGCGCAGCTACCCGATCACGATCGGCCCCCATCTCCTCGGCGACGGCGCCCTCCTGAACCGCCACATCGACGGCGGCAAGGTCGCCGTCGTCACCAACACCACCGTCGCGCCGCTCTACCTCGACAAGGTGGCCGGCGCCTTGCGCGCACAAGGCCGCGACGTGGTCGAGATCGTGCTGCCGGACGGCGAGGAGCACAAGAACTGGGAGTCGCTCAATCTGGTGTACGACGCGCTGTTGCAGAACCGCTGCGACCGCAAGACCACCCTGGTGGCCCTGGGCGGCGGCGTGATCGGCGACCTGACGGGCTTCGCCGCCAGCAGCTACATGCGCGGCGTGCCTTTCGTGCAGGTGCCCACCACCCTGCTGTCGCAGGTCGATTCCTCGGTGGGCGGCAAGACCGGCATCAACCACCCGCTCGGCAAGAACATGATCGGCGCCTTCTACCAGCCGCGCGCCGTGATCGCCGACACCGCCACCCTCGATACCCTGCCGCCGCGCGAGCTGTCGGCGGGCCTGGCCGAGGTGATCAAGCACGGCGCCATCCTCGACGCCGACTACTTCGCGTGGATCGAACAGAACATCGACAAGCTGGTGGCGCGCGAGCCGCAGGCGATGGCCCATGCGATCGCGCGTTCCTGCGAGATCAAGGCGGAGGTGGTGCGCAAGGACGAGCGCGAGGGCGGCCTGCGCGCCGTGCTGAACTTCGGCCACACCTTCGGTCATGCGATCGAATCGGGCCTCGGCTACGGCAACTGGCTGCACGGCGAAGCCGTCGGCTGCGGCATGGTGATGGCGGCCGACCTGTCGGCGCGCCTGGGCCTGGTCGACGCAGGCACCGTGGAGCGCGTCCGCGCGCTGGTGGCGGCGGCCGGCCTGCCGACCGTGGCGCCCGACCTCGGCCATGAGCGCTGGATCGAGCTGATGGCGGTCGACAAGAAGAACGAGGGCGGGGCGATCAAGTTCATCCTGCTCAAGCCGCTGGGCAGCCCGGCCATCACCACCGTCCCGCCCGAAACCTTGCGCGCCACACTGGACGCCTGCGTAAAAGGATGAACACCATGGACTTCGACGCCCGCCTCGCTCCCTACGCAGCCCATTCGTCGAAGTCGCGCGGCCGCACGCACATCGAGCCGCCGGCAGGGTCGCGCAGCGAGTTCCAGCGCGACCGCGACCGCATCATCCACTCGACCGCCTTCCGCCGGCTCGAGTACAAGACCCAGGTGTTCCTCAACCACGAGGGCGACCTGTTCCGCACCCGCCTCACGCACAGCATCGAAGTGGCGCAGATCGGCCGCACGCTGGCGCGCAGCCTGCAGCTCAACGAAGACCTGGTCGAGGCCACCGCGCTCGCCCACGACCTCGGCCACACGCCGTTCGGCCACGTGGGCCAGGACGTGCTCAACGAGTGCATGAAGGACTACGGCGGCTTCGAGCACAACCTGCAGAGCCTGCGCGTGGTGGACGAGCTGGAAGAGCACTACGGCGCCTTCGACGGCCTGAACCTCACTTTTGAAACGCGCGAGGGCATCCTCAAGCACTGCTCGCTCACCAATGCGCGCCAGCTGGGCGAGCTGGGACGCCGCTTCATGGACCGCAGCCAGCCCAGCCTGGAAGCGCAGCTGACCAACCTGGCCGACGAGATCGCGTACAACAACCACGACATCGACGACGGCTTGCGTTCGGGCCTGCTCACCATGGCGCAGATGGAAGAGGTGGAGCTGTTCGCGCGCCACCGGCACATCGTGGAGACCCAGTATCCCGGCCTGCCCGGACGGCGCGCGCTGTACGAGACGATCCGACTGATGATCACGGCGATGACGGCGGACCTGGTCGAGACTTCACGGGCATTGATCGCGGAAGCTGCGCCGCAGGACATCGACGACGTGCGCGCAGCAAAGCCGCTGATCCGCTTCTCGCCCGAGATGCGCGCCGAAACCACGGCCCTCAAGCGCTTCCTGTACGCCAACCTGTACCGGCACTTCCAGGTCAACCGCATGCGCGTGAAGGCGTCGCGCATCGTGCGCGAGCTGTTCGAGGCCTTCCTGCAGGATCCGGTGCTGCTGCCGAACGATTACCAGGTCGAAGGCGACCCGATGCGGCAGGCGCGCAAGATCGCGGATTACATTGCGGGGATGACGGACCGGTATGCGATCCGCGAGCATCGGCGCATCTTCTCGCTCGATCACTTCTGAGGGTTCGTGGCGACGCGGCCTATCGTTGAACGCGTGGGCGGAGGACCGCCCACCCTACGAAACTGATCCGTAGGGTGGACGGCTCTGCCGTCCGCGCGTCCAATTTACGGATGCACTGTGGCGACGCTATTGTTCGTTGAACGCGCGGACGGGGGACCCGTCCACCCTACGGTTAACTGAAGAGACCTGGTGTGCCCAATTCGACGAGCAGCTTCTTGACCGGCGCCGGCAGCGGCGCCTCCTCGATGCGCTGCAGGTCCCACCACAGATGCCGTCCGGTCGCGCCGCCGCGCGCCGACAGGCGCACCTGCCACGGATGGATGTGCAGCTTGTAGTGCGTGAACACGTGCACCAGCGGCCGCAGCGCCTGCACGTCGTCCACCACGCCGAACTGCGCCGCCGCCGCGGCGACCTGCGCCGCCGGGACGGCATTCGTCTCCACGCCCAGGTGCCCATCGACCTCCGGCAGCGACATGAGTCCGCCCCAGATTCCCGTCCCGGGCCGCTGCTCCAGCAGCACCTGCCCGCGGTCGATCACGACCAGCATGCAGGCCCGTTTTTCCGGATTGGTCTTCTTCGGTTTACGCACCGGCAGCTCCGCCGTGCGGCCGGTGGCGTAGGCCACGCAGCGCGCCTGCAGCGGACAGCGTTCGCAGGCGGGGCGCGCACGGGTGCACAGGGTGGCGCCCAGGTCCATCAGTCCCTGGGTATAGGATTCGATGTCCGCTTCGGGCAGCAGCGCGTCGGCGCGGCGCCACAGGGCGTCTTCGACCTTTTTCTCGCCGGGATACTGGTCGACGCCGAACACCCGCGCGAACACGCGCTTGACGTTGCCGTCCAGGATGGCGGCGCGCGCGCCGCTGGAAAACGCGGCGATCGCGGCCGCGGTGGAGCGGCCGATGCCGGGCAGCTCGGCCAGCAGCGCCGGGTCGCTCGGGAAGACGCCGTCGTAGTCCTGCACCACGCGCTTGGCGCAGGCGTGCAGGTTGCGCGCGCGGGTGTAGTAGCCCAGGCCGCTCCAGTGCGCCATCACGTCTTCGCTCGGCGCTTCGGCGAGGGCCTGCACGGTCGGGAAGCGCTCCAGGAAGCGCGCGTAGTAGCCGAGCACCGCGGCGACCTGGGTCTGCTGCAGCATGATCTCGGACAGCCAGACGCGGTAGGCGTCGGTGGTGTTCTGCCAGGGAAGCGTGTGGCGGCCGTGGCTGCGCTGCCAGTCGATCACGGCTGTTGAAAAGGTCGGGTCGGCCAGCTGGTCGAATTCGGTGAGGCGCTTCATGCGGCCAGCTCCTGCACGCCGGCCTGCCCGTCGAGGACGAGGGCGACGCGCGCCGCCATGCTTGCCACGTGGGTGCGCCGGGCTTCCCATTCCAGCTGGGTGGCGTCGAAAGCGGCGATCTTCTGTTCCAGGCTGTCGGTCGCGTCGTGGATGCGTTCGATCGAGGCCAGGCGGTGGCGCAGCTGCTCGCGGTGCTGGCGGATCGCCGTCTCCAGCGGCGCCATCAGGATCTTGAGCCAGGCTTCGGCATCGGCGTTCGCGGCCTGGTAGACGCGCTTCACGCGCGAGACGATGGAGTCGACAAATCGTTCCATCAGGGTCGCGCGGCTGGTGATGAGCAGGGTGGCGGTGCCGAACTGCTTCAGGAACAGCGCTTCGACCTCGTCAATCTCGCGGCGGTAGCGTTCGAGCGACAGCGGTATCGGGCTGGACAGGGCCAGGCCGTGCTCGGCCGAGAATTTGCGCGTCATGCCCTCCATCATGGCGCCGATTTCCTCGACCTTGGCCTGCGAAGCATCCAGGCTGGCGCGCGCGCCGGCGAAGTAGTCGCGCACGGGGACGCGCATGCCGGTCGCGAAGCGCGCCGCGGCCATCCCGGCGCGCACCATGTCGGCCTGGGCCGCCACCTGGTCCATGCCGAGGGTCGAGTACAGCTCGGTGGACAGGCGCGCGAACACGGCGCGGGTGCCCTGCAGCTTGACCAGGCTGGCGTCGAATTCCTTCTTTTCCATATCGACGCGCCGCATCATGTGCGCGATCACGCCCTTGTTCTTGCCGCGCAGGCTTTTCAGCTCCTGCAGCTGCTCGACCAGGTCGCGCATGCGCGCCGCGCCCAGGGACTTTTCGCCGGCCGCGAGCAGCGCGAGGTCCAGGCGCAGCTGGCGCCGTACGATGTCCTTGCGCGCCGGGATCAGGTCGTGGAACAGGGCCGCTTCCAATGCCCCCATGCGGCTCTTCTCGTACAGGGACATGTCGCCGTTGATCTTGCCGACCAGGGCCTTCTGCGCCGACACCGGATACACGCGCGCGCTGTCCAGGCCGAGCGCCCTGGCCACGTCCGCCTGCTGGCGCGCGATCTCGGCCTCGTTCTGTTCAGGCGTGCGCAGTTCGTCCCACATGGCATCGATCTTGTTCAGCACCGCCAGGCGTCCGGGACCGGCGCCGATGTGGGTGCGCCAGACCTCGATGTCGCTGCGGGTGACGCCCGTTTCGGCGGCCAGGATGAACAGCACCGCGTGCGCATTCGGGATCAGGTTCAGCGTCAGTTCCGGCTCGGTGCCGATCGCGTTCAGTCCCGGGGTGTCGAGGATCACCAGGCCCTGCTTGAGCAGCGGGTGGGGCAGGTTGATGATGGCGTGGCGCCACTGGGGGATCTCGACCGTGCCATCGGCCTCGAGGCTGGTGGCGGTATCCGGGTCTTCCGGGTCCCACAGGCCGTAGTCCTGGGCTTCGCTTGCCGGCACGCGGCGGGTCAGGCTCACCTGGCGGAAGGCTTCCTGCATGCGCTCGGGGGCGTCGAGGTCGAGCGGCAGCACGGTCCAGGCGGCGGTTTCGTCGCGATAGTCGCTGGTGGCCAGGCGCCGCGCGCGGGTCTCGATCGGCAGCAGGCGGATGCAGGGCGGCAGGGCCGCGTCGTACAGCAGCTCGGTCGGGCACATGGTGGTGCGGCCGGCGCTGGAAGGCAGGATGCGCTGGCCGTAGTCGGCAAAGAAGATCGCGTTGATCAGTTCACTCTTGCCGCGCGAGAACTCGGCCACGAAGGCCACCGACAGGCGGTCGTCGCGCAGGCGCGCCAGGGCCCGTTCGAGACCCTGCTCACCGGCGCCGTCGATCGCGCCGGCGTCGCGCAGCGCGGCGCCGTAGGCGTCCAGCGCCTCCGCTACCCTTGCGCGCCACGCGCCGTACTGTTGAAAATCCTGCATCGTCGATACCCGTTCGTTGACTTCGTAGGGTGGTCGGCTTCGCCGACCGCGCGTTCAGCCAGTGCATGCACAGTGGCTGCGCATGGTGTAGTTGAACGCGCGGTCGGGGGACCCGACCACCCTACTTTTGGCACTGGACGCAGTAGAACGTCGAGCGCTGGCCCTGCTTGATCTGGCGGACCGGCGACCCACAGTTGCGGCAAGGCACTCCTGCACGATCATAGACGAAATATGTCTGCTGGAAATAGCCTGATTGACCATTTACTGCAATAAAGTCCTTCAGGGTGCTGCCGCCCTGCACGATGGCGGCGGCCAGGATGTCCTTGATGGCCTCGGCCAGCTTGTCGTACCTGGCGCGGCTGATGCGCGACGCCGGGGTCTTGGGATTGATCCCGGCGCGAAACAGGCTCTCGCAGGCGTAGATATTGCCCACGCCGACGACGATGTCGCCGGCCAGCAGCACCTGCTTGATCGGCGCGCTGCGCTTCCTCGTCTCGCGGTGCAACAGCTCGCCGGAAAACCCGTCGCCCAGCGGCTCGACCCCGAGGCCGCGCAGCAGCATGTGCGCTTCCAGCTCGCCCTCGTCCTGGCCATGCCAGAGCACGGCGCCGAAGCGGCGCGGGTCGTGCAGGCGCAGCACCTGGCGGCTGGCGGGACCGGCTTCCGGGTCGGCGACCACCAGGTCGAAGTGGTCGTGCTTGCGCGGCTCGATCCCGGGCGGCAGCACGCGCAGGTGGCCGGACATGCCGAGGTGGACGATCAGGGTGCCGTGCTCGAAGTGGATCAGCAGGTATTTGCCGCGCCGGCCGGTGCCGAGGATGCGGCGGCCGGCCAGCAGCCCCGCCAGGTCGGGCGGGAAGGGCCAGCGCAGGCCTTCGCGGCGCAGCACGGCGGTCTCGACGATGCGGCCTTCGATATGGGGCGCGACACCGCGCCGGGTGACTTCTACTTCTGGCAGTTCAGGCATGGGGGAGGGAGTTCGTGTAAAGTCTTTTGCAGCGGTTCAAGAAGCGCTGCAATGCACGCGGGCGCATGCTTGAGCGTAGAATCGGACAACATCCTCGACACCCGGACTTGCCTTGAAAAACGCTTTCGTCATTGTAACCCTCTCCAGTCTCCTGGCGGCGTGCGCTGTCGCGCCGAAGCAGCAGCCGGCCGAGCAGGGGGCTGCCGCCACGGCTAGTGAATCCGACACCCCGCTCGCCCAGGAGGCGGTGGAGGAGGCCGACGAGGAAGCCCTGGCGGAGAAAGCCCGGCTCGAGGCCGAGGCCAAGCTGCCGAAAGTGGAACTGAGCAGCAGCATGCTGAACCAGTTACTTAAGGCCGAGTTCGCATTCCGCAAGGGCGACTGGCAGGGGCCGTATCTCACCATGCTGTCGCTGGCGCAGCAGACCCGCGACCCGCGCCTGGCGCGCCGCGCGGCCGAGATGGCGGTGGCCGCGCGCCAGCCCGAGGATACCCTGGCCGCGGTGCGCCTGTGGCGCGAGCTCGAGCCGGATTCGGACGAGGCGACCCAGTATTTCGTCGGCATGGTGGTCACCTCGGAGAGCATCGCGGAGGTCGAGCCGATCTTCGTGGAGCGCCTCAGCAAGGTCGCCCCCGACCGCCGCGGCTTGCTGATGTTCCAGATCCAGCAGCTCCTCGGCCGCGCCAAGGACAAGGAGGCCGCTGCCGCCATGCTCGAGCGCGTGGTGGCGCCCTATGCCGGCACCCTGGAAGCGCATGTCGTGCGCGCCCAGGCCGCCCTGGGGCGGGGCGAGCGCGCGGTGGCCCAGCGCGAGGCCCGGGCGGCCCTCGGCGCCAAGCCCGATTCCGAGATCGCGGTGCTGATGGTGGCCCAGACCATGGACGACGACGCCAAGGTCGGGCCGATGCTGGAAGCCTTCCTCAAGAAGCATCCGGAGGCGCGCGAGGTGCGCGCGGCCCACGCCAGGGTGCTGGTCAACCAGAAGCAGTACCCGCAGGCGCGCGCCCAGTTCGAGGCGCTGCTGGCCGGACGTCCTGACGACGCCGGCAACCTGTACGCCCTCGGTGTGCTGGCCAGCCAGATGAACGACGCCGGGGCGGCGGAAGGCTATTTCACGCGCTTCGTCGAGGTGTTGGGGCGCAATCCGGAAGACGAGCGCGATCCGACTCGCGCCCTGTTGATCCTTGCCCAGATCGCCGAGGAGCGCAAGGACTACGCCGGCGCCAGCGCCTGGCTGGACAAGGTGCCCCCGGGCGCCGAGCCGGCGCTGCTCTTCAGCGCCCAGCTGCGCCGCGCCCAGCTGCTGGCCAAGCAGGGCGACCTGGTGGCCGGGAGAAAGCTGCTGGCCAGCCTGAAACCCTCCGAGGAAGCGCAGCAAGCCCAGGTGGCGGTGGCCGAGTCGCAGCTGCTGCGCGATGCGGGCCGCACGGCGGAGGCGTTTACCCTGATGGAAGCGGCCGCCAAGCGTTTCCCGAAGAATCCTGATTTGCTGTACGACTTCGCCCTGCTGGCCGAGAAGCAGGGCCGCTTCGAGGTCATGGAACAGCAGCTGCGCGAGGTGATGGCGCTGGCGCCGGACAACCACCACGCCTACAACGCCCTGGGTTATTCGCTGGCGGAACGCAATGTGCGCCTGCAGGAAGCCCTGGCCCTGGTGGGCAAGGCGCTCGAGATGGCGCCGGGCGACCCCTTCATCATGGACAGCATGGGCTGGGTGTACTACCGACTGGGCAAGCTGGACGAGGCCGAACAATACCTGCGCCGCGCCTACGCACTGCGGCGCGATCCGGAAATCGCCGTGCACCTGGGCGAGGTGCTGTTCCAGAAGGGCCGTCAGGCCGATGCCCAGCAGCTGTGGCGCGAGGCGAGCGCCAAGGACCCGCAGAACGACACCCTGCGCAGCACGCTGGCGCGCCTGCGCCAGAGCTTGTGAAATAATCCACGTTTTCGATCCCGCTCTTCGACCGCCGTTCGCGGCGGCCGGAGGCATTCACCACCTTCACTCCAGCCGATGCCGATGACCCGACGCCTGACCTTGTCCGCCCTCGCACTTGCCTTTGCCCTGGGCGGCTGCGCCACCACGACCAGCAGCAATGTCGCCACCGTGGGCGCCTACCGCGACACCATCGACCTGAGCGGCCGCCTGTCGGTCAATTACCAGACGAGCGGCAAGCTCGAATCGCTGACGGGCAGCTTCAACTGGGCCCAGCGTCCCGGCAATGTGGACGTCGAGCTGGTCAATCCGCTGGGCCAGACCATCGCGACCATTGCCGTCACGCCGCAATCGGCCACCCTGACCCAGGCCGGCCGCGCACCGGTGACCGAGGCCGACATCGATACGCTCACCCAGCGCACGCTGGGCTGGCCGCTGCCGGTCTCCGGCCTGCGCGATTGGCTGCAGGGTTATGCCGTCGACGCCCAGGGCCAGCGCTTCGCCGCCTCGCCGGCGCGCAACGAAGTCGAGACCAGGGACGGCTGGCGCCTGCGCTTCGTCGAATGGCAGGACCCGAATGCGGCCCAGCCGGCCCCGCGCGTGATCCACGCCAGGCGCGCCGCGGCGGGAGACATCCAGGACCTGGAAATCCGCATCATCGTCAACCAGGCCTGAGGTTTTACCCAATGCGTTCGCTGCACCATTGCCCGGCCCCGGCCAAGCTCAACCTCTTCCTGCACGTGACCGGTCGCCGCGCCGACGGCTACCACCTGCTGCAAAGCGTGTTCCAGCTGGTCGACCGCGCCGACACCCTGCATTTCGACCTGCGCGAGGACGATCGCATCGTGCGCCTGAACGATGTGCCCGGCGTGCCGGAAGAGCAGGACCTGATCGTGCGCGCGCTGCGCCTGCTGCAGGCCGAGTTCGCGCGCCGTCATGGGCGCCTGCCGCCGGGGATCGAGGTGAGGGTGGAAAAGATCCTGCCGATGGGCGGCGGGCTGGGTGGCGGCTCTTCGGACGCGGCCACCGCCCTGATGGCGGCGAACCACCTGTGGCAGGCGGGGCTGTCGCAGCAGGAACTCATGGAGCTCGGACTGCCGCTGGGCGCCGACATTCCCTTCTTCCTGTTCGGCGAGACCGCGTTTGCGGAAGGAATCGGGGAAGCCTTGCAGCGCGTACGCGGGCCGGATTGCTGGTACGTGGTGCTGGAGCCGGGCGTGTCGGTGCCGACCCCAGCCATCTTTTCGGCGCCCGATTTGACAAGGGATACTGAGCCGGTCATAATAGCGGACTTTTCCAGAAGCTACGCCGAATCAGGCAGTCGGATTGGCTTCGGGAAAAATGATTTGCAGGACGTGGCTGAACGCCTGTTCCCGCCGGTAAGAGAGGCGGTTGAATGGTTGAGTAGCTACGGCGACGCCAGGATGACTGGCTCGGGGGCATGTGTGTTTTGCGCCTTCTCCAGCGAACGCGATGCGGACCAGGTCCTGACGCGTGTGCCGGGTAAGTGGAAAGCATGGAAGGCGCATTCGCTTGACAGCCACCCGATGAAATCGCTCTTGCAAAATCAAGCAGTTATGGAATAAAATTTTGCCTGTCGCGACGTTAGACGTTAAAATACGTGGAATGTAACGGCAAGCAGTTCAGTCGTGTAGGGGAATCGCCAAGCTGGTTAAGGCACCGGATTTTGATTCCGGCATACCAAGGTTCGAATCCTTGTTCCCCTGCCAAAGTTTTCCCGGCTGTCGAGGCGTGATCCTCCAGCGGGATAGACAGCGGTGCAGCGTTCGGCCTGCATCCATAAGCTAATCAGCCGGTTCGTCCGGCTGATTGTTTTTCCAGATTCAACAACGCATTTCTTGGGACTCCCTCCATGGCTTACGAAAACCTGATGGTTTTTACCGGCAACGCCAATCCGGCACTAGCAGAGGGGGTCGCTAAGAACCTCGGCATTCCACTCGGCAAAGCAGTCGTCTCGAAATTCTCGGACGGCGAAGTCATGGTCGAGATCAACGAGAACGTGCGTGGCAAGGACGTCTTCGTCCTGCAATCGACTTGCGCGCCGACCAACGACAACCTGATGGAAATCATCCTGATGGTTGACGCGCTCAAGCGCGCATCGGCCGGCCGCATCACCGCCGCGATTCCTTACTTCGGCTACGCCCGCCAGGACCGCCGCCCGCGCTCGGCGCGCGTCGCGATCTCGGCCAAGGTCGTCGCCAACATGCTGGAAGAAGCCGGCGTCGAGCGCGTCCTGATCATGGACCTGCACGCCGACCAGATCCAGGGCTTCTTCGACATCCCGGTCGACAATATCTACGCATCGCCGATCCTGCTGGGCGACCTGCAGAAGCGCAACTACGACGACCTGCTGGTCGTGTCGCCGGACGTCGGCGGCGTGGTGCGCGCCCGCGCGCTGGCCAAGCGCCTCGGCTGCGACCTGGCGATCATCGACAAGCGCCGCCCGAAGGCGAACGTGTCGGAAGTCATGAACATCATCGGCGAAGTCGAAGGCCGCAACTGCGTGATCATGGACGACATGG
>Ga0209023_10002034_pt1 | contig 26083 bp, 24 predicted proteins | sample LakOneMetagenome_FD_187468 | JGI IMG/M metagenome (GOLD analysis project Ga0209023, IMG submission 187468) | Freshwater and sediment microbial communities from Lake Erie, Canada (SPAdes) (version 2) | ecosystem: Environmental > Aquatic > Freshwater > Lentic | place: Lake Erie, Canada...
TGCCGAAGCCGATGTCGCTGGCGGTGAGCGTCGCGCGTTCGCGGCCGGCGACCTGCGCCAGCGCGTTCAGCCCGGCGCTGCCCTGCCCCGCGCGCAGGCGACGCAACCCGGCCGACACCAGTGCGCGGTTGCAGGCGTCCAGCGGCACCAGGTCGGCGATGGTGCCGACCGCGACCAGGTCGAGCAGCGTGGACAGGTCCGGTTCCGGCGCGGGCAGGCATCCGCGTTCGCGCAGGCGCTTGCGCAGGGCCAGCAGCAGATAGAACAGCACGCCAACGCCGGCCAGCGCGCGACTGCCGAAGTCGTGCCCGGGAAGCGCGGGATTCACGATGGCGTTCGCGTTCGGCAACGTTTCGCCCGGCAGGTGGTGGTCGGTGACCAGCACGTCCCAGCCGCGCGCGCGCGCCGCGGCGATGCCCGCATGGCAGGCGATGCCATGGTCGACCGTGACCAGCAATTCCGGCCGCAGCGCGGCGAGTTCCTCCACCAGCGCGGGCGTCAGGCCGTAACCGTGCACCGCGCGATTCGGCACCGCGTAGGCGACGTTGCGCGCGCCGAGCATCCGCAGGCCGCGCACGCCGGTGGCGCAGGCGGTGGCGCCGTCGCAATCGAAGTCGGCGACCACGACGATGCGGCGATCGCCGGCGATCGCGTCTTCGAGCAGCGCGGTCGCGGCCTCGATGCCGGGCATCGCATCGGGCGGCGGCAGGTCCGCGAGCCGCGGTTGCGCCTGCGTCGGACCATCGGCGCCACGGGCGGCATACAGCCGGCGCAGGAGCAGCGGATACGCCTCGGGCCAATCGCCCCCCGGGGCCGCCTCGCGGCGGCGGATGCGGACCGTGTTCATGCCTTCGGCAACGCGTGGGGTTTGCGCCAGAAGCGCCAGCGCTGCGAACGCCGCAGGGTGAACTGCGGGCCGTCGGCGAAATCCAGCGCCAACTCGTGGAGTTCACCCCGATGCAGGGCCTCGATCATGGGACGCAACGTCGCGGCGTTCGCCTTGCGCAGGTCGAACAGCGCATCCTCGGCGATGGGCGGTGTCGCGGGCATGGCCTCGATGTTCGCCAGGCGCGCCAGCCCGTGCAGCAGGACATCGTCGGAATGCAGCTTCGGAAAAGTCGTCGTCGCGTGGTCGGGCAACACGCCGTTCTGGAGCAGGCCGCCGCCCCAGGGCCACAACGCATTCACCGCCACCCTGCCCGCCTCGGCGCGCTGCGCGTTGCGCGGATGGTTGTGCAGCAGTACCTGCGCCTCGCTCGCCAACGCGTTCCAGCGCCGCGCTTCCGGCCCATCCGGCGCGTGTTCGAACACGTCCTCGCCCAGCGCGGCATCCGGCGATGCGAATGCCGGCAACTTCGCCTCTTTCGGCAGGCGCAGGTACCAGCGCGCGGGGTGCGGCGCTTCGAGTTCGAACCCCGCATCGCCGAACATCGGCTTCAGCATGGGCAGGAATGCGGCGGAATCGGTTTCGTCGAGGCCGAGCGCTTCGCCGGTGCCGAGCAGCACCACGCCGTTGATGCCCGCGCGCAAATGCGCGGGATCGACCCGCAGCCAGGCACTGCGGCGCACGTCGTCGGCATCGGCGCCAGGTTCGGCGAGCCGGGAGATCGCGGCTTCCGGCCAGCGGTTCGGCAGCAGCGAAAAATGCCGGCGCAATTGCGCATTCCGCCCGGGTTCGCCATCGCTGCGATCCGCGCGCCCGAGCGCACGCGCGAGGTCGGCGGGCAGCGTTCCGGCGAAAACGCTCCCGGGCGGCGGCAACAGCAGGACCGCGCGTGCCATGCGCTCAGTCGAAGTAGCGCACCGAGAGGATTTCGTACTCGCGCGTCCCGCCCGGCGCCTCGATGCTGATGCTGTCGCCCTCGTGCTTGCCGATCAGCGCGCGCGCCACCGGCGAGGAAATCGCGATCAGGCCCTGCTTGATGTCGGCCTCGAGGTCGCCGACGATCTGGTAACTCTTCTCTTCGCCCGAATCGGCATCGGCCAGTTCGACCGTGGCGCCGAACACCACCTTGTCGCCGGCGGCGAGCGTGCCGATGTCGATCACCTGCGCATGCGACAGTTCGGCTTCGAGGTGCTTGATGCGGCCTTCGATGAAGCCCTGCTGCTCGCGCGCGGCGTGGTATTCGGCGTTTTCCTTGAGGTCGCCGTGCGCGCGCGCTTCGGCGATGGCGTTGATCACCGCCGGGCGCTTGACCGACTTCAGTTCCTCGAGTTCCGCGCGCAGGCGGGCTGCGCCCTTGGCGGTGATGGGTGCACGGCTCATGCCAGTTCCTTGTGCAGTTCCTGCAGCGAGAGCACGTCGCCCGCGCCGCGGTGGTCCAGCGAATGCAGCAATGCGCGCGCGCCGGAGACGGTGGTGGAATAGGTGACGCGCTGCTGCAGGGCCTCGCGCCGGATCGAGAAGGAATCGGCGATGGCCTGCCGCCCTTCGGTGGTGTTGACGATGTAGCTGATCTCGCCGTTCTTGATCAGGTCGACGATGTGCGGCCGGCCCTCGATCACCTTGTTCACCCGCTCGCAGGCGATGCCGGCGGCGTTGAGGTAATCGGCGGTGCCGCCGGTGGCGACGATGGAAAAGCCTCGGCCGAGCATGTCGCGGGCGACATCCAGGACGCGCGGCTTGTCCGGGTCGCGCACCGAGATGAAGGCCTTGCCCGGCGTCGGCGCCTTGATGTTCGCGGCTTCCTCGGCGCGCGCGAAGGCGGCGCCGAAACTGCGGCCCACGCCCATCACTTCGCCGGTGGAGCGCATTTCCGGGCCGAGGATCGGATCCACGTTCTGGAACTTGGCGAACGGGAATACCGCTTCCTTCACCGAGTAGTAATCCGGGACGATTTCCCCGGTCGCGCCCTGCTCCGCCAGCGACATGCCGGCCATGCAGCGCGCGGCGATCTTGGCCAGCGGCCGCCCGGTGGCCTTGGATACGAACGGCACCGTGCGCGAGGCGCGCGGGTTCACTTCCAGCAGGAAGATCACATCGTCGCCATCGTCGTTCGTCTGCACCGCGAACTGGGTGTTCATCAGGCCGACGACGTCCAGCGCCCTGGCCAGCGCGACGACCTGCTCGCGCAGGCGCTCCTGTGTCCGCGCCGACAGCGAGTATGGGGGCAGCGAACACGAGGAATCGCCGGAATGCACTCCCGCTTCCTCGATGTGCTGCATCACCCCGCCGACCAGCACCTTGCCGTCCTTGTCCGCGATGACGTCGATGTCCACTTCCACCGCATTGTCGAGGAAGCGGTCGAGCAACACCGGGGAATCGTTGCTGACCTTCACCGCTTCGCGCATGTAGCGCTCGAGGTCGGCATCGGCGTGCACCACTTCCATCGCGCGGCCGCCGAGCACGTAGCTGGGGCGAACGACCAGCGGGTAACCGATCTCGCGCGCCAGGCTCAATGCTTCCTCGGCGCTGCGCGCGGTGCGGTTCGGCGGCTGCAGCAGGCCGAGGTCGCTCACCAGTTTCTGGAAGCGCTCGCGGTCCTCGGCCAGGTCGATCGACTCCGGCGAAGTGCCGATCACCGGCACGCCGTTGGCCTCCAGCGCCTTCGCCAGCTTCAGCGGCGTCTGCCCGCCGTACTGGACGACCACCCCGACCGGTTTCTCGAGTTCGACGATCTCCAGCACGTCTTCCAGCGTCAGCGGCTCGAAATAAAGGCGATCGGAGGTGTCGTAGTCGGTGCTGACCGTTTCCGGGTTGCAGTTCACCATGATGGTCTCGAACCCGTCCTCGCGCAGCGCCAGCGCGGCGTGCACGCAGCAGTAGTCGAACTCGATGCCCTGGCCGATGCGGTTGGGGCCGCCGCCGAGCACCATGATCTTGCGGCGGTCGGTCGGCGCGGCCTCGCATTCGTCCTCGTAGGTCGAATAGAGGTAGGCGGTCGTGGTCGCGAATTCCGCGGCGCAACTGTCCACGCGCTTGTACACCGGGCGCACGCCGAAGGCCTTGCGCAAGGCGCGCACCGCGGATTCGCTGGTATTCACCAATCGCGCGATCCGCGCATCCGCGAAACCCATGCGCTTGAGCGCGCGCAGGCGGCGCGCGTCGAGCCCGTCGAGCCCGCGTTGCGCAACGTCGTTTTCGGCCTCGACCAGTTCCTCGATCTGGTCGAGGAACCAGGGATCGACGAAGGACAACGCGTGCACGTCTTCGACGCCCATGCCGGCGCGGAACGCGTCTGCGAGGTGGAAGATGCGTTCCGGGCCGGGTTCCTTCAGCTCGCGGCGCAAGGTGGCGAGGTCGTCTTCGTCGGCGAGGTCCAGGCCGGTCGGATCCAGCCCGCTCTTGCCGGTTTCCAGGCCACGCAGCGCCTTCTGCAGCGATTCCTGGAAGCTGCGGCCGATGGCCATCACCTCGCCCACCGACTTCATCTGCGTGGTCAGGCGCGCGTCGGCCTGCGGGAACTTCTCGAACGCGAAGCGCGGGATCTTGGTGACGACGTAGTCGATCGCCGGTTCGAACGAGGCCGGCGTCAGGCCGCCGGTGATCTCGTTCTTCAGCTCGTCCAGGGTGTAGCCGACCGCGAGCTTGGCCGCGACCTTGGCGATCGGGAAGCCGGTCGCCTTCGACGCCAGCGCCGAGGAACGCGACACGCGCGGATTCATCTCGATCACCACCACGCGGCCGTTCTTCGCATTGATGCCGAACTGCACGTTGGAACCGCCGGTATCCACGCCGATCTTGCGCAATACCGCGATGCTGGCATCGCGCAGGCGCTGGTATTCCTTGTCGGTCAGGGTCTGCGCCGGGGCGACGGTGATCGAATCACCGGTGTGCACGCCCATCGCGTCGAAGTTCTCGATGCTGCAGACGATGATGCAGTTGTCCGCGGTGTCGCGGACCACTTCCATCTCGAATTCCTTCCAGCCCAGCACCGATTCCTCGACCAGCACCTCGCTCGTGGGCGACAGTTCGAGGCCGCGCTTGACGATCTCGATCAGCTCTTCGCGGTTGTAGGCGATGCCGCCGCCGCTGCCGCCCAGGGTGAAGCTGGGACGGATGATGGTCGGATAGCCGACGCGGGCCTGGATGTCGAGCGCTTCCTCCAGCGTGTGCGCGACTTCGGCCTTCGGGCATTCCAGCCCGATTTCGCCCATCGCGACGCGGAACAGTTCGCGGTCCTCGGCCATGCGGATCGCCTCGCGCGAGGCGCCGATCAGCTCGACGCCGTGCTTCTCCAGCACGCCGTGGTCTGCCAGGTCCAGCGCGCAGTTCAGCGCGGTCTGCCCACCCATGGTCGGCAGCAACGCGTCGGGCTTTTCCTTGGCGATGATCTTCTCGACCGTCTGCCAGTTGATAGGCTCGATGTAGACCGCGTCCGCCATTTCGGGGTCGGTCATGATCGTCGCCGGATTGCTGTTGACCAGCACCACGCGATAGCCCTCGTCGCGCAGCGCCTTGCAGGCCTGCGCGCCGGAGTAGTCGAACTCGCAGGCCTGTCCGATCACGATCGGGCCTGCGCCGATGATCAGGACGGTCTTGATGTCGGTGCGCTTGGGCATCTCAGGGTTTCTCCATCAGCGCAATGAACTTGTCGAACAGCGGCGCCACGTCGTGCGGGCCGGGCGCGGCTTCCGGATGTCCCTGGAAGCTGAAGGCCGGAGCATCGGTGAGTTCGATGCCCTGGTTGGTGCCGTCGAACAGCGAGCGATGGGTGACCCGTGCATTCGCGGGCAGGCTGGCTTCGTCGATGCAGAAACCATGGTTCTGCGAGGTGATCATGACGCGGCCCGAATCGATTTCGATCACCGGGTGGTTCGCGCCATGGTGGCCATGCGCCATTTTCATGGTCCTGGCGCCGACCGCGAGGCCCAGCAGCTGGTGGCCGAGGCAGATGCCGTAGGTCGGGACCTTCTTCGCCACGAATTCCCTGATCGCGGCGATGGCGTAGTCGCAGGGTTCCGGGTCGCCGGGTCCATTGGACAGGAAGATGCCGTCCGGCTTCATCGCCAGGGCTTCGGACGCAGGCGTCTGCGCCGGCACGACGCGCACGTCGCAGCCGCGCTCGGCGAGCATGCGCAGGATGTTGCGCTTGGAACCGAAATCGTAGGCGACGACCTTGAACTTCGGCTCGGCGCGGACGAATTCCCCGCGGTCGAGGTCGAGCCGGCCCTCGTTCCACGCGTAGCCTTCGCGCGTCGAAACGACTTTCGCCAGGTCCATGCCCTTGAGGCCGGGGAACTTGCGCGCGGTCTCGATGGCCTTGTCGGCATCGAGTTGCCCGCCAAGGGCCGCGCCGGCCATCAGCGCGCCGTTCTGTACGCCGCGGTCGCGCAGGATGCGGGTGAGCCTGCGCGTGTCGATGCCGGATATCGCGACGATGCCACGTGCCTGCAGCCATTCGGGCAACGCGACCTGGCTGCGCCAGTTGCTGGGTCGCCGCGGCACGTCGCGCACGATCAGGCCGGCGGCCCATGCCTGGCCGGCTTCGTCGTCCTGGTCGGTGCAGCCGGTATTGCCGATGTGCGGATAGGTCAAGGTCACCAACTGCCGCGCATACGACGGGTCGGTGAGGATTTCCTGGTAGCCGGTCATGGCGGTGTTGAACACCACTTCGCCCACGGACAGGCCGGCTGCGCCCACGGAAATGCCCTCGAAGACCGTTCCGTCTTCAAGCGCGAGGATGGCGGGTGTGGTCACGGGGTTCGCCTGCTTCGGGTTGCAAGAAAGCGCCGAAGCGGTGGAAAACCGGTCCGGAGCTGGGGAGATCGGGCGAGCGGGAATTGTACCGGCACGCGCGCCGGCGCGCCAGCCGCGCACCCGTCGCTAGACTCGCCCGATGGCGCCTACCCTCGTCCACACGCTGTTCGAAGCCGCGGCCTATGCGGTCGGTTTCCGCCTGTTCCTGCGCGAACGCCGCCGCCAGGCATTACCGGCGCTGGCCGATCGCGAATCCAGCCTCGCGATCGGCACGGGCGCCATCCTCGGCGCCGCGCTCGGCGCGAAGGTCGCCTACTGGCTGTACGACCCGGCCTATGCGCTCGCGGGATTCCCCGACTGGATCCGCCTGCTGCAAGGCAAATCGATCATCGGCGCGCTGCTCGGCGGCCTGGCCGGGGTGGAAATCGCGAAGAGGCTCGATGGCGTGCGCGGCTCGACCGGGGACGCCTTCGTCTGGCCACTGATGCTGGGCATGGCGATCGGCCGCATCGGCTGTTTCCTGTCCGGGCTCGACGACCACACCGCGGGCAACCCGACCTCGCTGCCGTGGGCCGTGGATTTCGGCGATGGCGTGCCGCGCCATCCCGCCCAGTTGTACGAAGTCGCTTTCCTCGGCGTGCTGGCCGCGCTCCTGGCATGGCGCGGCGATCGGCTGCAACGGCCGGGCGACCGCTTCCGTGCCTTCATGGTCGCCTACCTCGCCTACAGGCTCTGCATCGAATTCATCCGGCCGATCCCGCTCCACTACTTCGGCCTGCTGTCCGGCCTGCAACTGCTGTGCGTGGGCGGCCTGCTCCACTACCATCGCGACATCCCGCGCATCGCCAAGGACCTGCTGTGGCCGCGAAGGTAAGGCCCTACCTGTTCTACGACAGCGCGGTGTCGATCTGCGGCACCTGCCTGCGCCGGGTCGAGGGCAACATCCTGATCAAGGATGGCGCGGTGTACATGGACAAGTGGTGTCCGCAACACGGGCGCGAACGCGTGTTGCTCGCCGACGACGCCGACTATTACCGCCTGTGCCGGGAAAAGTTCGTCAAGCCGCCGGAACTGCCGCAGCGCTTCAACACCGAACGCCGTTGGGGCTGCCCTTACGACTGCGGCCTGTGCCCGGAACACATGCAGCACAGTTGCCTGACCCTCATCGAGGTCACCGACCACTGCAACCTGCGTTGCCCGATCTGCTACGCCGATTCCGGCCCGCACCGCCCCGGCTTCCGCGACCTCGCCACGATCGAACGCATGCTCGATGCGGTGGTGGCGAACGAAGGCGAGCCGGACGTGGTGCAGATTTCCGGCGGCGAGCCGACCCTGCACCCGGATTTCTTCGCCATCCTCGACGCGGCCAAGGCACGGCCGATCAAACACCTGATGGTCAATACCAACGGCTTGCGGATCGCCAAGGAGCCGGAGTTCGTCGAACGCCTCGCCGGTTACATGCCGGGTTTCGAGTTGTACCTGCAGTTCGATTCGCTGCGCGATGAAGTACACCAGGCATTGCGGGGCGCGAAGCTGCGCGAGATCCGCCTGCGCGCCCTGGAGGCGCTGAACAGGCACGGCATCTCGACCACGCTGGTGGTCACGGTGAAGAAAGGCCTCAACGATGGCGAGCTGGGCGGGATCATCGATTTCGCGCTGAAGCAGCCCTGCGTGCGCGGCGTCACTTTCCAGCCGATCCAGAACGCCGGCCGCGCCGAGAACTACGATCCGGCGCGCGATCGCCTCACGCTCACCGAAGTGCGGCGGCGCATCCTCGAACAGTCGCCGTTGTTCCGGCCCGAGGACCTGATCCCGGTGCCCTGCCACCCCGACAGCCTGGCGATGGCCTACGCGCTGAAGCTCGGCGAGACCCTGTTGCCGCTAACCGGGCTGGTGCCGCCGGAAGTCCTGATCGAGGGCGGCCGCAACAGCATCGTGCTGGAAAAGGACGAAGGCCTGCGCGATGCGGTGTTCAAGCTGTTCGCCACCAACCATTCGCCGCAGTCGCAGGCCTGTTCGCTGTCCGACTTGCTGTGTTGCCTGCCGCAGGTGCAGGCGCCCGAAGGCCTCGACTACCGCAACGTGTTCCGGGTACTGATCATGGCCTTCATCGACGCGGAAGGTTTCGACCTGCGTTCGGTGAAGAAAAGCTGCGTGCACATCGCCCAGCCGGACGGGCGCATCGTTCCGTTCGACACCTACAACCTGTTCTACCGCGACGACCGCGCGCAGCAGCTGGAAAAGCTGCGACGCATGGTCGAAGCCGGGCAACGCCTCGAACCGGAAGGGGAAACCGTGTCATGAACGAACCGAACCCACCCGTCGTCGATCCGCAGCAACCCGATCCGCGCGGGTCGCGCTGGCTCGGTTTCGGCCTGTTCTGGCTGATCCTCGTCGGCGGCGGCATCGTGTCCGGAATCATCGTTTCCGCCGTGGGCATGCTGTTCCATGCCGTGGGACTCGCCTACGGACTGGCCGGATTGCTGCCGTGGATCGCACCGCTGGTGCTGGCGATCTGGCTCGCAGGCAAGGGCAAGACCCGCACCGCGCAGGGCATCGCCTTCGGTTTCCTCAGCCTGTTCGGGGTCGGTTTGCTGCTGGTCGCCGCCTGCTTCGGGATCATCGCCCTGAACGGTGGTTTCGGCGGCTGGCACTGAGCCGGATCCGCCAGTGTCGACCCCGGGTCAGACCAGGTCGCGGACGCGATAGCGGCCGGCCTTGCGCCCGGCCAACGCGCGCGCGGCGTGCAGCGCGCCGCGGGCGAAGATGTCGCGGTTGGTGGCGCGGTGGGCCAGTTCGATGCGCTCGCCCATCCCGCTGAACTGCACGAGGTGTTCGCCGACGATGTCGCCGGCGCGGATCGAGGCGTAGCGCGGCGTCGCCCCGCCCTCGCCCGCGGCCATGCCCAGCGTCAACGCGGTACCGGAAGGCGCGTCCAGTTTGCGCGAGTGGTGCGCTTCGACGATGTCGCAGTCCCAACCGGGCAAGGCGCGTGCCGCGCGTTCCACCAGGTCGTGCAGCACCGCCACGCCGAGGCTGAAATTGCTGGCCCAGACCAGCGGGATGCGCGTCGCGGCCGCATCCAGCGCCGATTGCTGTTCCGACGACAAGCCGGTCGTGCCCGATGCCAGCGGCGCCCCACGTTGCAGGCACAGTTCGAGGATGCGGTCGAAGCCTTCGGGCAGGCTGAAGTCGATGGCGACATCGAATTGCGGCACGCCGGCCAGTTCGCTGGCGGCGAATTGCGGGATGCCGTCGATCGCGCGCGATCCGACCTTGCGCGAGACCGCGGCCACGACCTGGCAGCCAGCGCCTTCCCGGCACAGGCGCTGCAGCGCCTGGCCCATGCGGCCGCTGGCACCGTGGATGAGCAGTCTGGTCGGCGCGTCCATGCCGGCAGGCTATCCGCCGCGGCATGCGCCGACAAGGCGCCGAACGCCGCACGAAGGGGTCAGGCGTCCTGGAGCCGCGCCTTGTCCTGCTTGACCATGGCTGCGAGTTCTTCCGTGGATGCGGTCAGCACGCGCACCCCGCGGCGGTTGACCAGCAGCAGGCGCGAGGAAATCGGGCTGACCCAGGACACCTTGGCCGGTTCCATGCGCCCCGAAGGCGCCAGCAACTGCAGCCAGTCGCCGATCCGCAGGGCGCGCACGCGTTCGTGCATGTCGGCGTCGAAATCGAGGAGGTCGGTGCCGGCCACGATCCGCATGCGCGGCGCGGCTTCGGTTTCGCCGTCCTGCGTTTCCGATGCGGCGGCGGTCTCCGGAACGTGCGCGGCTTCGACGATGGGCGGTGGCGCGAGCTCGTCCTGCAGTTCGTCGATGATCGCGGATGCTGCTTCGCCGACGTAGCCGGAGCTGGCCACGATGGCCTCGAGTTGTTCGCGCGGCATCGGCGGCGGTTCGCCCGTGGCCGCCTGCATGTTGTGGTCGTGGGCCCGGAGCAGGCCATCCACCGCCTGCATCGCCTGCGCGTAACGCTGCGAACCGTAGCCGTCGCGCAGGATCACCTGGGTGACGTGGTGCGCGGCATGCAGGTCGAGGAAGGTGCCCACCGCCGGTGGCAGCGCGCGTTCGCCGCGTCGTTGCCGCAGTTCCTCGGTCGCGGTCCGGCGCGCGGATTCCAGCCGCTCGCGGCCGTGCCGCGCCTGCTCCGCGCGTTTTTCGGCCAGCGCGAACCGCTTGCGGTTCTGGCCCATGTAGGCGCGCAGTTCCTGCTCCAGGGTTTCGAACACCGCGACGTCCTCGTTGAACTCGGCGACGAGGCGGTCGATGGTGCGGTCGACGTGGTCGAGCAGTTCGCGTTCCTGCGGGCCGTCGCCATTGTTGCCAGAACAGGCCTCGGCGATGGTGTTGAGCAGGCGCCATGCCGGGTGCTCGCGCGTGTCGAACATGTAGCGGTCGCGCACCGCGACGCGCGCGAACGGCACCAGCATGCGATCGATCTTGCGCCGCGAGCGGTTGTCGAAGTGCGCGTTTTCCAGCAGCGAATCGAACAGCCGCGCCATCAAGCCCAGCGTTTCCTCGTCGGTCTCGCCGAGGTTCAGCCGTTCGCCGCCGCCCATGCCCAGCTTGCGCGCGTTCGCGGCCACTTCCCGCTGCAGGCGCTCGGCGAGGGATCCGGTCCCGGGCGCCTGCGGCGCGGACTGGTCCTGCAGCTCGTGCTGCATCAGCGCGAGGATCGACAGCAATTCGCTGGAGCCGATCGTCGGCACCATGGGCGTGACCGTGCCCGGGTCGAAAAGCTGCTGTTCCTCGCGCACCGGCGCGCGGCGCGATTCCAGCATCTTGAGCAAGTGGGCGAACAGCATTCCGTCCACGGGAATGCCGGTGCCCGCGGGTTCGGGAGTCCGTCCGGCGGGCGGCATCGGCGGACGCGAGGTCGCCGCGGCGGGACGCGCCTTCTGCGGCAACTGGCCGGAAGCCAGCATCGCCTCGCAACGTTCGTAGGCCCGGGCCAGGGCGTCGGCCAGCGGACGCTCGACCGAGCGCAGCGCCGCGATGCGGCGCCCGGCGTCGGAATCGGCTTCCTGCAGCGCGGCTTCCAGCGCCTGGACGATGAAAGCCGGCGCCAGCGGATTCTCGGACGCCTGGAGTTCATCGCGGCCGCTGCTGCGCGCGAGTCGCCGGGCGAGCATTTCCAGGCTGCGCGCGTTCGCGCGCGACATGCCATCGACCACCTGGTCGCGCGCCAATTGGGTTTCCAGCGCATCCTCGGACAACAGGCTGAGGTTGAAGCTGGCGACATCCGCGCTCGCGGCCGGTTTCCCCGCGGGCAGTTCGCGGAATCCGGCGATCAACGCATGGCGGACGCGCTCGACCACCCGTCCCTGCTCGAACTGGCCTTCCGCGGATTCGCGCAGCGCCTGCTCGAGCGCAGGCAGCAGGCTCCCGAGCAGTTGCTCCTGCACGGCCGCAAGCACCTGGCTTCCATCGTGCAGGCCGCCACGGATGGAATTTGGGGAGGAAGGAAGGGACATGGCGCCTGTCGGGGGCTGGCGTTTTCGTGACCTTACGCAAAGTCGGGCGACAAGTCATTGATGCCGGTCAAATTTCGGCGGCGCTGCCGGGCGCCGGCGTTATGATCACTTCCGACGAGGGATGGAGAACACCCATGCCCTTGCCGGATGCCCGTCGGCTCGATCGCACCGACACAACCGTTCCCCGCGAGCCGTTCCCGCTCATCGTCGCGCGCGGGCAACTCGACGATGCGCAGCGGAATGCGTTGCTCGTGGATTCCCCGCGCTACGGCAGCGCCGGGTTCTTCGCGTACGAGCCGGCGGATTGCGGTCCGTCGGTGCAGGCGCTGGTCGAGGAAGCGCTTTCGCCCGTATTCGCCGACGCGCTCGGGCGACGCATCGGCATCGAAGGCCTGGGCGCGCATCCCGCGCTGGCCACCCTGTGCGAAATCCCCAACCGGCGCCACGGCACGCCGCATGCCGACAGCCGCTCCAAGGTCGCCAGCGCGCTGCTTTATCTCAACGAGTCGTGGCCGCATGGCAGCGCCGGCTGCCTGCGTTTCCTTGCCGATGGCGCCGACATCGAAGTGATGCTCGTTCCGGAAATCGCGCCGCTGTCCGGGACGCTGGTCGCGTTCGCGCGCGCGGACGATTCCTGGCACGGGCACCTGCCGTTCGAGGGCGAACGCCGGGTGTTGCAGGTTGCGTGGCTGACCCGCGAGGACGAACTGCTGCGCAAGCAGAGGCGCGGGAGGTTTTCGCGTCGGTGGAAGAAACCCGCCGGCGGGATGGACAGGCGTTTCGGCGCCGGGCGCGACGCCAACGCGCGCCACGACTGAGCGGCTTCGCCCGGGTCAGGACACCATCCGGTCCCAGAAACCCTTCACCCCGTCGAGGAAGGTGCTGGACTTGGGCGAGTGCCGGCGCGCACCTTCGCCGACGAAGGTGCTTTCGAACTTTTCCAGCAATTCGCGCTGCTCGGTGGTGAGGTTCACCGGGGTTTCCACCACGACCTTGCAATAAAGGTCGCCCGGCGCGCGGCTGCGCACCGATTTCACGCCCTTGTCCCGCAGGCGGAACACCTTGCCGCTCTGGGTTTCGGCGGGAACGCGGATCTCGGCCTCGCCGCCGAGGGTCGGCACGCGCACGGTGTCCCCCAGCGCGGCCTGGGAGATGCGGATCGGCACTTCGCAATGCAGGTCGTCGCCATCGCGTTCGAACAGTTCGTGCGGGCGCACTCGCACTTCGACGTAAAGATCGCCGGGCGGCGCGCCGGCGGGACCGGCCTCGCCTTCGCCCGCAAGGCGGATGCGGTCGCCGCTGTCGACCCCGGCCGGTACCTTCACCGCCAGCGTCTTCTCGTCCTCGACCCGGCCGTTGCCATGGCAGGCCTTGCACGGGTTGACGATCGCCTGGCCGCGACCGCCGCAATGCGGGCACGGCTGCTGCATCGCGAAAATGCCGCGCTGCATGCGGACCTGTCCATGCCCATGGCAGGTGGGGCAGGTTTCGATCTTGCCGTCTTCCGAACCCGAACCGCTGCACGCCGCGCACGCGGACAGCGTCGGCAGTTCGATTTTCTTCTCGACCCCGGCGACGGCTTCCTCGAGGTCGAGTTCCATCACGTAGCCGACGTCGGCGCCGCGGCGCGGGGCCTGCTGGCGCCCGCCACCGAAGATGTTGCCGAAGATGTCGCCGAAGATGTCGCCGACGTCGTGGAAACCCGGGCCGGCATTGCCGCCACCCATGCCGTGTTCGAACGCTGCGTGGCCGTGCTGGTCGTACATTCGGCGCTTGCCGCCGTCGCTCAGCACTTCATAGGCTTCCTTGCACTCCTTGAACTTCGCCAACGCCTCGGGATCACCGGGATTGCGGTCCGGATGGTGCTTCATCGCGGAGCGGCGATAGGCCTTCTTCAGTTCTTCCTCGCTCGCGTTGCGTTGCACGCCGAGGACTTCGTAGTAATCGCGTTTGCTCATTTACGGTCGATTCTCGATTCGATGCGCCGGTCGGGCACCAGCCAGACCAGCGCGACCAGCACGTACAGCGCGCACGACAGCCACGGCTGCACGAACGCCATGGCGATTCCCGCGATGTAGAACAACGGCGACAGCCTGCCCTTGAAGTCGTCGCCGGTGGCGCGCGCGAGCAGCGAATCGCGGCCTTCGACCGCGATGATGCGCTGCTGCAGGATCCAGTACGCGATCGCCGCCATCAGCAGCACGATGCCGTAGGCAGCGGTCGGCAACGGGGTGAAATGGTTTTCGCCCATCCACGCGGTCGCGAACGGGAACAGCGACAGCCAGAACAGCAGGTGCAGGTTCGCCCACAGCACGCTGCCGCTGATCCTGCCCGCGGCCTGCAGCATGTGGTGGTGGTTGTTCCAGTAGATGCCGACATAGATGAAGCTCAGCACGTAGCTCAGGAATACCGGCAACAACGGCGCGAGCGATGCCATGTCGCTGCCGTGCGGCACCTTCAGCTCCAGCACCATGATGGTGATGATGATGGCGATGACGCCATCGCTGAAGGCTTCCAGTCTCCCCTTGCCCATGCCTCCTCCCCACGCGGCGAACGCCCGTGGCCGGGCGTTCGCGTTTCGTTGCCGACGATTGCCGATCAGGCCTTCTTGTCGTCGTCCTTGACTTCGGTGAACTCGGCATCGACCACGTCTTCGGCCGGCTTGCCGGCGCCGGCATCGCCTTCGCCGTGCGGCTGGCCAGCGGACTGGGCCGCGGCGAACAGGGCCTGCCCGGCTTCCTCCAGCGCGCGGCTCTTGGCTTCGATCTGCGCCTGGTCGTCGCCCTTCATCGCCGACTCGAGTTCGGCGATCGCGCCTTCGACCCGGCCGATCACGTCGCCGCCGACCTTGTCGCCGTTGTCCTTGATCGCGGTGCGGGTGGCGTGGATGAGGCCGTCGGCATGGTTGCGCGCGCCCACCAGTTCGTGGAACTTCTTGTCTTCCTCGCGATGCGATTCGGCATCGGCGACCATGCGCTGGATCTCGTCGTCCGACAGGCCCGAACCGGCCTTGATCTCGACCTTCTGTTCCTTGCCGGTCTTCTTGTCCTTCGCGGTCACGTGGACGATGCCGTTGGCGTCGATGTCGAACGAAACCTCGACCTGCGGCATGCCGCGCGGCGCCGGCTCGATGCCGGTCAGGTCGAACCTGGCCAGCGACTTGTTGTAGCGGGCCTGTTCGCGCTCGCCCTGCAACACGTGCACGGTCACCGCGGACTGGTTGTCCTCCGCGGTGCTGAAGGTCTGCGAGGACTTGGTCGGGATCGTGGTGTTCTTGTCGATGATCTTGGTGAACACGCCGCCGAGCGTCTCGATGCCCAGCGACAGCGGGGTCACGTCGAGCAGCAGCACGTCCTTGACGTCGCCCTGGAGCACGCCGCCCTGGATCGCGGCGCCGACCGCGACCGCTTCGTCCGGGTTCACGTCCTTGCGCGGTTCCTTGCCGAAGAATTCGGCGACCGCCTGCTGCACCTTCGGCATGCGGGTCTGGCCGCCGACGAGGATGACCTCGCTCACGTCGCCGGGCTTGAGGCCGGCGTCGTTGAGCGCGACGCGGCAGGGTTCGATGGTTTTCTTGACCAGGTCCTCGACCAGCGACTCCAGCTTGGCGCGCGTGAGCTTGATGTTGAGGTGCTTGGGGCCGCTCGCGTCCGCGGTGACGTACGGCAGGTTGACGTCGGTCTGCTGCGCGCTGGAGAGTTCGATCTTCGCGCGCTCGGCCGCGTCCTTCAGGCGCTGCAGCGCGAGCGGGTCCTTGCGCAGGTCGATGCCCTGCTCCTTCTGGAACTCGTCGACCAGGAAATCGATGACGCGCTTGTCGAAGTCCTCGCCGCCGAGGAAGGTGTCGCCGTTGGTCGACAGCACCTCGAACTGTTTCTCGCCATCGACGTTCGCGATCTCGATGATCGAGACGTCGAAGGTGCCGCCGCCGAGGTCGTACACCGCGATCTTGCGGTCCTTGCCGTCGCCCTTGTCGAGGCCGTAGGCCAGCGCGGCCGCGGTCGGTTCGTTGATGATGCGCTTGACGTCGAGGCCGGCGATGCGGCCGGCGTCCTTGGTCGCCTGGCGCTGCGAATCGTTGAAGTAGGCCGGGACCGTGATGACCGCTTCGGTCACGGTCTCGCCGAGGAAGGCCTCGGCGGTCTTCTTCATCTTCTCGAGGATGCGCGCGGAGACTTCCTGCGGCGACAGGTTCCTGTCGTCGCTGGTCGCGACCCAGGCATCGCCGTTGTCGTGCTGGACGATCTTGTAGGGGACGAGCTCGATGTCCTTCTGCACTTCTGCATCGCCGAACTTGCGGCCGATCAGGCGCTTCACCGCGAACAGGGTGTTCTTCGGGTTGGTCACCGCCTGGCGCTTGGCGCTGGCGCCGACCAGGACTTCGCCGTCCTTGGTGTAGGCGACGATCGAAGGCGTGGTGCGGTCGCCCTCGCTGTTCTCGATGACGCGGGCCTTGCCGCCTTCCATGATCGCCACGCACGAATTCGTGGTACCGAGGTCGATGCCGATGATCTTGGCCATGATGCTGTTCCTTCTCGCTAGTCTGGTGCAGGGCGCCGTTGCGCCGATGCGTGGTATTTGGGATTGGCAGGGGCGCCTTTCAAGGCGCGACTGGATGGCGCGGAAGTCGCGCCCGGGCGGGCGCTCCTACGGATGGTTCATTCCTGCTGCGCGACCACCACCAGCGCGGGCCGCAGCAGGCGGTCGTTGAGCAGGTAGCCCTTCTGGAAGGTGCGGACGACGCTGCCCGGCGGCACTTCGATGGCCGGGGCCACGCTCATCGCCTGGTGGCGCTCCGGGTCGAAGGCGTCGCCGGCGGCCGGCGCGATTTCGCCCAGGCCGTTTTTCTCGGCGATGGAATGCAGTTGCCTGAGGGTGAGTTCCAGCCCTGCGCGCAACGGGTCGTCCGCGGTCGCGGCGGCGAGCCCGGCTTCCATGCTGTCGAACAGCGGCAGCAATTCACCAAGCAGCTTTTCGTTGGCGAACTTGCGCGCCTGCTCGAGGTCGCGGGCGAGGCGCTTGCGCTGGTTGTCGAGGTCGGCGCGATCGAGCAGCAACTGCGCCCGGGCCTGTTCGAGTTCGCCCTGCAGGGCCTCCACCTGGTCGCGCAACGCCTGCTCGGCGTCAACGGCCGCGTTCTCCGGGTCCATGCTCGGTTCGGTCATCTTCTTGTTCGCTGCCGGCGGTCGTCGGCCGCCCGATCCGGAATCTATGAGGGCTGCGAATCGGGATTCAAGGCGGCTCCCAGCACGTCGGCGGCCGCCTGCACCACCGGGATCACCCGGTCGTAGGCCATGCGCGTGGGCCCGATCACGCCGAGCACGCCCAGCACCCGACCGCCCGCACCATAGGGCGCGGTGACTAGCGAAACCCCTTCCAGCGGGGCCATGCCGGTTTCCTCGCCGATGAAGATGCGGATGCCCTCGGCTCGTATCGTGCGATCGAGCAGTTGCAGGATCTCGCGCTTGCGGGCGAAGGCTTCGAACAGCTCGCGCAGGCGTTCGACGTCGGACAGGTCCTGCACGCCCATCAACCGGGTCTGGCCGGCCAGGACGAGATCCTCGCCGCCCGGCGCCAGCGCCTCGTCGGCCAGTTCCAGCGAACGCGCCAGCACGGCCTGCATCTCGTCGCGGGCGCGGGACAACTCCTGCAACAAGGCCGCACGCACCTGCTGCAGCGGGATGCCGGCGAAATGCGCATTGAGGTAGTTCGAAACGCGTTCGAGTTCGGCCGGTTCGTACGGCCGCCGCATCGCGATCACGCGGTTCTCGACCTCGTTGTCGGCCAGCACCAGCACGCACAGCACGCGGCGCGGGTCCAGCGGCAGGAATTCGATGCGCCGGAAGGCGAACTGTTCGCGCCGCGGCACGCCGACCACGCCGACGAAATGGGTCATCGCGGACAGCAATTCCGAGGCGTTTCCGAGCAGCGCCTGCGTGCCCGCGCCGGCCGGCAGTTCCTGCCGCAACCGCGACAATTCGCCTTCGCCCAGGGGCTTGAGTTGCAGCAGCGAATCGACGAACACGCGATAGCCCTGCGCGGTGGGAACCCGCCCGGCCGAACTGTGCGGCGCGGCCAGCAGGCCGGCGCCTTCGAGGTCCGCGAGGATGTTGCGGATCGTGGCCGGGCTCACGTCCAGCCCGGCGTGCCGCGCCAGGGTCTGCGAACCCACCGGCTCGCCATCGCGGATGTAGCGCCCGATCAGCGTGCGCAGCAATTGCCGCGCGCGCGGGTCGAGCAGTTCCGGGTCGCGCGGGGTGGCCATGCCGTGGATATACGGCCGCCGGCGCGCGGGCGCAAGCGATGGCATGGCCTCTACAATTCCACCCATGCTCACCCGCCTCGCCCTGCGCGACTTCGCCATCGCCGCCGCGATCGAACTGGAATTCGGTCCCGGCCTGACCGTGATTTCCGGCGAAACCGGCGCCGGCAAGTCCTTGCTGGTGGATGCGCTCGGCTTCCTCGGCGGCCAACGCGCCGACAGCGGGATGGTCCGCCACGGCGCCGAACGCGCGGAATTGACCGCGCAGTTTTCGCTGGCCAATGCCGCGCCGGCGTTGGGCTGGCTGCGCGCGGAGGAGTTCGACGAAGGCGACGAATGCCAGTTGCGCCGCACCTTGCGCGCCGACGGCGGCTCGCGCGCCTGGATCAACGGCCGCCCGGCGACGCTGGCGCAGGTCGCGGAACTGGCGGCGCTGCTGTTCGAAATCCATGGCCAGCACGAGCAGCAGGCGCTGCTGTCGCGGCCTGCGCAGCGCGAACTGCTCGACGCTTACGCCGGTCACGACGACCTGCTCGCGAACGTGCGCATGCACGCCACGCGTTGGCGCGAGCTCGCGCGCGAACGCGAGACCCTGCTCGCCCGCGGCGACGCGACCGAGCGCCGCGAATGGCTGCGCCACCAGCTCGACGAACTCGACGCGGAAACGCTGGATCCCGAATCGCTGGCCGAACTCGACCGCGGCCATCGCCGCCAGTCCCACGCCGCGGCGCTGATCGCCGCCTGCGAGGAAGCCGGCGAACGCCTCGGCGGCGAGGCCTCGCTATCGATGCAATTGCAGCGCCTGCGCGGCGCCCTGCAGCGCGAGGCCGCGCACGAGCCTCGCCTCGGGGAAGTCGATTCCCTGCTGGATTCGGCCGCGATCCAGCTCGACGAGGCCGCGGTGCTGGTCGAACGCATCCGTTCCGACCTCGACCTCGATCCCGACGCGCTGGCATCGATGGAACGGCGCCTGTCGCGATTGCAGGATCTCGCCCGCAAGCATCGAGTCCCGCTCGACCGGCTTGCCGCGCAACGCGAAGCACTGGCCGCCGAACATGAATCCCTGGCCGACGTCGGGCAACGGCTGGCGAAGCTCGCGAACGAACTCGAAGGTGAACGCGGGGCATGGCGCGATGCCGCTTCGAAACTCGGCGCATCCCGGCGCAAGGCGGCCAAGTCGCTGTCGAACGAAGCCTCGCGGCTGATCGGCGAACTCGGCATGGCCGGCGGTCGATTCGAAGCCGCGCTGGAAGCGAACCACGACGATGCCGATCCTGATCCGCACGGTGCCGAGCGCATCGAATTCCTCGTGTCCGCGAACGCCGGGATGCCGCCACGGTCGTTGCGGAAGGTCGCCTCCGGCGGGGAACTCTCGCGCGTGTCGCTGGCGATCGAGGTCGCTGCGCTCGGCCTCGATGCGGTGCCGACCATGGTGTTCGACGAGGTCGATTCCGGGATCGGCGGCGCGGTGGCGCAGATCGTCGGCCGCCAGTTGCGCGCGCTCGGGGCGAAGCGGCAGGTCCTGTGCGTCACCCACCTGCCGCAGGTCGCGGCGCAGGGTCATGCGCACTGGCGCGTGAGCAAGGCCGCCAGCGCCGGCGTCACCCAGAGCGAGGTGCAGGCGCTCGACGCGCCGCAGCGTATCGCCGAACTGGCGCGGATGCTGGGCGGGGTGGAAATCGGCGACGAAGCGCGCGCGGCGGCGAAGAAGCTGCTCGCCGACACGCTGTAGGAGCGCGACCCGCCTGCGCAGATTCCCGGGGCGCGTCCGAGGATCCCTACTTCTTCCTGCGCACGTACAGCACCAGCGAGTGATCGACGATCTCGCAGCCGTGCTCGGTGGCGATGCGCTGCTGCAGCTGTTCAATCTCGGGGCTATGGAACTCGATCACCTTGCCGCTGTCGACGTCGACCATGTGGTCGTGGTGCTGGCCCCGGTCGAGTTCGTACACCGCGTGCCCGCCCTCGAAGTTGTGCTTGAGCACCAGGCCGGCGGCTTCGAACTGGGTCAGGACGCGGTACACCGTGGCGAGGCCGATCTCGTCGCCCTGCCCGCCCAGGTGGCGGTAGATGTCCTCGGCGGTCATGTGCCGGGGCTTGGAGGCTTCCAGCAGTTCGAGGATGCGCATACGCGGGTGCGTCACCTTCAGCCCGGCATTGCGCAGGTCCTGGGTTTCCATCGTTTTTCCGCGCCTCCATCGTCGATGCAACGCCGCGTGAACGCGAGGTCCGGCGGGGCGTGCTCGCCGCGGCGCAGTGTATCATCGCCCCTGTTTCCGCCCATCGATCCCCGCATGCGCAAGCTTCCCGCCGCAATCGTCGCCGCCGCCCTCGCCCTTGCCGTGTCCGGCTGCGGGATCCTGTACAAGCAGCCGATCTACCAGGGCAACCTGATCGACAAGGCCGCGGCGGACCAGTTGCAGGCCGGAATGAGCAAGGACCAGGTGGTCAACCTGCTCGGCACGCCGTCGATCGCGGATCCGTTCCACCACGATCGCTGGGACTATTCGGCGAGCCAACGCGATGGCCGCCTCGGCCATACCGAGGTCAAGAACCTTACCCTCTGGTTCGAGAACGACGCCCTGTCGCGCTGGGACGGCGAATACTTCCCCGAGCAGGACGATGCCCTCGCCAAGCGCATGGGCCGCTTCGGCAACCTGCCGAAGGAAAAGAAGAAAGGCGGCGGAGGCTAGGCTCTCCTGGACGCGGCGCGCCTGCGCCGCGCGTCCTTCGGATCGGCCTGCAGGCGACGCAGCACCTCGACCCGGTCGCCATCGACCAGCAGTTGTCCCGGCATCGCGCGCACGCCGAACACGGCCACGCCCGCGCAATCGCCATCGTTCCAGCCACTGGCCGCGAGCGCATCCGCCACGCTCGCGCCTTCGGGCAGCGACAGCGATTTCGACTCATGCCGATGCGGCCACGCACGCACGACTTCGACGCGGACGCTCATGCGCCACGATCCGCGACACGCACGAAATCGTCGACCATGCGGTCGGCCAGCCCCTGCATCCCGATCGCCAGCGCGGGCGCGAGCAGCAGGCTTTCGGGTTCGAAATCCAGCGACAGGCTGATCTTGCACGCCGATTCGTCCAGGGCGTGGAACTGCCAGCGGCCTTCGAGCCGCTTGAATGGGCCGTCGCGAAGGTGCATGTCGATGGCGTGCGGCGGTTCCAGCGCGTTCTCGGTGGTGAACCAGGTCGCGAAGCCGGCCAGGCCAAGTTCGAGCCGGGCGACGATGCGGTCCCCGCCTTCCTCGATCACCTCGGCCGCGCGGCACCAGTCGAAGCGGCGCGGATAGGCTCGCACGTCGTTCACCAGCGCGAACATGCGCGTTGCCGCGTGTTCGACCAGGGCACTGCGCTTGATCGTCGGCACCGCTCGCCACCCTCGCCCGCATCGGGGACAATGCCCGCATGGGCAAGAAGGACGGCAAGGATAAGGCAAACGGCGGCGGCACCATCGCGCTGAACAAGCGCGCGCGCCACGAATACCACTTCGAGGAGAAATTCGAGGCCGGGCTCGCGCTGCAGGGCTGGGAACTGAAATCGATCCGCGCCGGCCGCGCCAACATCACCGAGAGCTACGCCGTGGTGCGCAATGGCGAACTGTTCCTGTTCGGCGCGCAGATCACCCCGCTGATCTCGGCCTCGACCCACGTCGTGGCCGACGACCGGCGCACGCGCAAGCTGCTGCTGCACCGGCGCGAGATCGACCAGGCCATCGGCAAGGTGCAACGCGACGGCTATACCCTGGTGCCGACGGCGTTGTACTGGAAGGGCAACAAGGTCAAGGCGGAACTGGCGCTGGCGCGCGGCAAGCAGACCCACGACAAGCGCGAGGCGGAGAAGGAACGCGACTGGAACCGCGAGAAGCAACGCCTGCTCCGTCGAAACAACAAGGATGCGTAGCCCCTAGCTCGCGGATCCCTCCGCGGGCGGCTCCGGGAACACGAAGTTGAAACGCGCGCCTTCGCCGGGCTTGCCTTCGGCACGGATGCTGCCGCCGTGGCGTTCGAGGATGCGCCGCACCGTCGCCAGGCCGATCCCGTGCCCCGAGAATTCCTGCTGGGGATGCAGGCGCTGGAACGGCCGGAACAGCTTGTTCGCGTAATTCGGGTCGAAACCCGCGCCGTTGTCCTCGACCACGAAGGAATGACCGTCGCGGTACAGGCGGATGCTCGGCGCGGTCGTGGCCGCGGTGAATTTCCACGCATTGCCGAGCAGGTTCTGCAGCAGGTTGCGCGCAAGGGCGGGATCCGCCCACGCCACCAGCCCGGGTTCGATGCGGACCTCGGCCCGGCGCCCGGGATCCTGTTCGCGCAATTCGGAGACGATCTCTTCCGCGAGCCGCGACAGGTCGGTGGGCCGGGGCTTGAGTTCGCTGCGACCGATGCGCGACACCTTCAGGATCGCGTCGATCAGGTCGCCCATCCGCGCCGTCGCGTTGCGTACCCGGTCGAGGTAGCCGCGGCCGGTCTCGTCGAGGACATCCCCATAACGCTCCTGCAGCAGGCGGCCGAAGCCGTCGATGGAGCGCAGGGGTGCGCGCAGATCGTGCGACACGCTGTAGGCGAACGATTCCAGTTCCTCGTTGGCCTGGGTCAGTTCCCGCGTGCGTACCGCGACCCGCGCTTCCAGGGTGCGGTTCAGCGCGCGTACCTGCGCTTCCGCGCGCAACCGCTCGCTCACGTCCTCGACCTGCACCAGCCCGACGACGTCCTGTCCCACGTCGCCCGGCACCGGCGCGAAGGTCAGCTGCGCGTGGCGCACCTCGCCGTCGCCGCGTCGCAGGCGTTTCGTGGTGCGATGCGCGCCATCCTGCATCGACTGCATCTGCCCGGTGCGCAACGGGTCGTCGGCGTCCGCGAACTGCTCGCCCAGCGCCCGCCCCACCAGCGCATCCTGCGTGGTGCCGAGGATGCGGGCCAACGATGGATTGGCTTCGACGATGCGGCCGTGGCTGTCCAGCAAGGCCTTGCCGATGGCCGAATATTCCATCGCGTTGCGAAAGCGCTGCTCGCTGCGCCGGTACGATTCGCTCATGCGCGTCGCCAACGCGTCCGCACGTGCCTCGGTCATGGCCAGGGCGAGCACGAGGCCGAACAGCAGCAGTGCGCAGACCAGGCCGACCAGCACGGTCGCGCGCAGGTCAGCGTCCTTGGCTTCGATCTCCGCCAGCGGCCGCGATTCGAACTCCAGTCGCCAGTGGCGGCCATAGGCCTCGAGGTCGCGGGTCGTGGCGAACGCCGGCATGGAGTGCGCCTTGCCGTTGCGCATGGCGGGATCGGCATAGAGCAAGGCATCGCCACCGTCGGTGATGTCGCGGATGCGGAACCTGACCGGCCGCTGCAGCGTCAGCGTGGTGGTTTCGACCAGCGTCTGCAGGCGGATCGGCGCATATACCCAGCCGCGCAGGGTGTCGCGCCGTTCCGCGGTGCTTGCCGGTTGCAGTTGCGAGCGGTAAACCGGGGCATACAGAAGCGCCGATGGTTGCGCGTGCGGAAGCCCCGCGTCCTGGACCAGTTCCACCGGCGCGGTCATGCGCGTGCCGCCGGCATCCGCGGCCGCATGCATCGCCACCTGGCGCCGCGGTTCCGCGTACATGTCGTAGCCGATCGCCGCCCGGTTGCCCGGCGTGGCCGGCACCAGGTACAGGATCGGTCCGTATTCGCGGCGAACCCCGGCCGGATGTATGACGAACAGGCCTTCGCCGCGGTCGCGTAGCCGCAACTGGAATTCCGGCAATTGGCCCGAAGGCACGTACGGCGCGAAACCGAGGCCGACGATCGACGGGAACTGCTCGTCGATGCGCAGGCTGTTGTAGTAGTCGCGCCACTGTTCGGCCGTGGGCCAATCGACCGAGGCGACCAGCGACACGCCACCGCGCAGGATCAGGTCGTAGTCGACCATCCGTTGCCGCATCCGTTCGGCGATTTCCGTGGCGTAGCCTTCGAAGGCCTCCTGGTTCGCGCGCAGCTCGCGTTCTTGCCGCGAATGGGCGTAATAGAACACCGCGGCGAGTCCGAGCAGCAGCACGACCACCGCCAGCGCATAGCTGGGTCGGAGCATCCGCTTCCGTTGGCTCGGGATCCCCCCGGTTGGGTCATCGGATCGCATGCGGCAAGCATACCCGGGGCCTGCCTGAACGATTCCAAGCCTGCGCCGCATCGCGCATTGCATGGAAACCAAGCGACCCTATACTGGACCCGCTGGTTGTTTCCAGGCTTCCCGGGGGTGCACTGGCTTCGACGGGGGTCGCGAAATCGCCTGGCGCATGCCGAGGGGGTAGCTTTCCTCGTTAATCCAGCTGCAAAACTCTAGTTGCCAACGACGACAACTACGCTCTCGCCGCTTAAGGCGTAAGCCCCGAACCCACTTGTGCCCGTGCTCGTGGATGTAGGGTCATTATCACGGAACCGGCTGTGACGGCTGCCTGTCAGTCATGGCTTGAACAAAACAGGCTGGTGTCCCGATGCGCTTTGCGCGCCGTGCTGTCGGGGGACGAGACCTAACGGAGCGCTAAGCATGTAGTGCCGGGGATGGAGTGCCTTCGGACGCGGGTTCGATTCCCGCCACCTCCACCAATCCACGAAAAAGCCCGCTTCGCGCGGGCTTTTTCGTGTGCCGCAATTGCCTATCCGGCGGGCGCGTCGCCGAGGGTGCTACCGTATTCGGCCGGGATCCGCGCGAAGAACAGCTGCAGTTGTTCTTCGCGCAGCACCTGCAAGAACCGATCGGCCTCGTCATCGCCGAGGACGAATTCGACCAGTACCGGTTCCTCGCCCGCGAGTTCGAAGAACGCCTGTTCGTGCAATTTGCCGTGGCGCCCGTACCCAGCCATCGCGCGGAACACCGATCCGCCTGGAATGCCCATTTTCCTCGCCCTTTCCAGCAGCCATTCGTAGATCGGCATGCCGCCGTGCTTCCGGCTCTCGTACGTATAGACGCGAAGATGGATGCCTTTCATGCCGTGCCTCCGGTGGATGTCGCGAGCCAGCCGACCAAGGCCACGCCCGCCAGCGTCGCGAGCAGCGAAATGCCGACGTGCAGCGCGACCACGGCCAGCGCCCAGCCGTATTCCGCGCGCAGGAGCAGGGTCGTGGTTTCCGCCGCGAAGGTGGAAAATGTCGTCAGTCCGCCGAGGAAGCCGGTGGTCAGGGCGAGGCGCAGCACCGGCGACAGGCTTTCGTATTGGGAGAACACGCCCAGCACGAGGCCCATAAGCAGCCCGCCGACCACGTTCGCCGCCAGGGTCCCGAGCGGGACGGTCGGGAACACCGGGTTGAGCCAGAGCCCGAGTCCCCAGCGCGCGAGCGCGCCGATACCCGCGCCGAGGAAAATCACGATGGCCGAATTCCACACGCCGCTGCTCTCCCGGTCTGGTCGGGCCGGTTGCGCGAACGGTGTCTGTGGCGACGACACGGCCTGCGCACCCGGACCCGGGTGGACAGGCATCATCAGCCGCAAGCGGCGGTTCGTCCCGGGACAACGGGACCGGAGGAATGCCATCTCCGTTGTGCCGCATCCTCGCGCCGCACCTCGCGTGCGTCAACCTGAAGGGATTGGAACGGAGAACGGGCCGCATTCGCGGCCCGTTCGCATCGCACGCTTCTATCGACGTTACTGCTGCACCGGTACCAGGGTGATCTCGACGCGACGGTTGGCGGCGCGGCCTTCCTCGGTGTCGTTGCTGGCGATCG
>Ga0209023_10002035_pt1 | contig 26083 bp, 24 predicted proteins | sample LakOneMetagenome_FD_187468 | JGI IMG/M metagenome (GOLD analysis project Ga0209023, IMG submission 187468) | Freshwater and sediment microbial communities from Lake Erie, Canada (SPAdes) (version 2) | ecosystem: Environmental > Aquatic > Freshwater > Lentic | place: Lake Erie, Canada...
CCTTGCGGGTTCGGCTCATCGATGGGTTGAACTGTACGCCGGTGGTGTTCAGAGAAAAACCACCTGGTCGCGAACTGACTGTTCCAGTATTGAGAACAATGGGGTGCCATCCAGAACTTCGGGGCGGTGTGAGAATCACGTATAGGCGTCAATCCATCCGTCGGACCATTGGTCAATCCATCGGTCAATCGATGGATGGCGCATGGCCAAGTGCCGTGACTTTCTTCAACCTTCCACTCGCAACCATTCGTTCGATGACCACCTACGCAGAACTCCTGGCGCAAAAGCGCCAACTTGATGACCAGATCAGCAAAGCACGAAAGACTGAAGGGGCGGCTGCGCTGGAGACCGTCAAGCACCTGATCAAGGAATTCGACTTCACCGCGCAGCAGGTGTTTCCGTGGACGCCAGATGCCAAAAAAGTGCCCGCCAAGTACCACGACCCCCAGACCGGTGCCACCTGGACCGGACGCGGCAAGACGCCGAAGTGGATCGCCGGCAAAGACCGCGAGCAATTCCTGATCAAGTAGGGCGCCCCGGCAGGGCCATGCCTGTGGGGCAGCAGGCTTTGTCGTGCCTTCCCTTGCAGCGCCACGACCGTCACTGCAACGGCGTCGTCGAAACTGGACAGTGCATCGTGCGCCGCGTCGCGCAAGATGCCCTTCAACGCAGGCAGAGGGCAGACGCAAGGGGCTGGCTCCTACAGTCCTCTCCAGGGTGTTCAGGCTCAATTCCGACCTTCATACCCATTCGGAGATTGCCATGGATTCGATCAACCAGAACCAGCCTGAGGACACCCACAAGCACCTGAGCGGTACCGACGCCACGCAGCGCATCCGGGACATGGCCGAGGACGCCAAGTCGTGCTTCTTTTGCACCAACGCTCCCCACAGCGACACGCGCGGAACGCGGCCGATGGGGGTGGAAAAGGTGGACGAGGCGGGCCATCTCTGGTTCCTCAGTGCGTCCGACAGCCACAAGAACCGCGAGATCGAGGCGGATCCCCAAGTGCGGATCTTCATGCAGGCCTCCAAGCACTCGGGCTTTCTGGTGCTCGACGGCAAGGCGAGCATCCACCGCGACCAGGCGCTGATCGATGAGCTGTGGGACCCCATCATGAAAACCTGGTTCACCGAGGGCAAGGATGATCCGCGCATCACGGTGATCCAGGTCGCGCCGGTGTCCGGCTACTACTGGGACACCAAGCACGGCAGTCTGGTCGCCGCCACCAAGATGGTGATCGGCGCTGCCATCGGCAAGACACTGGACGACTCGGTTGAAGGGCAGCTTCGTCCATGATGCAGGGCTTGCGGCGCCTGGGCCGCGCCATCACCGGCCTCCCGGTGGTGGGCGTGCTCATTCTGGCGACACGCAACTATGTCCTGCACCAAAGTGCCAACCAGGCCGGTAGCCTGGCATTTTCTGCGGTGCTGGCGATGTTCCCGCTGCTGCTGCTGTTGTCAGCGGCGGCCGGCTTTGTCGGCCAGCCCGGCGACGCGGCGGCGCTGGCCGAACGGATACTGGGCTATGCGCCACAGCTGGTGCGCGATGTGATGCAGCCCGTGGTGCAGCAGGTGCTGGCCCAGCGCAACGAGGCACTGCTCACCGTGGGGCTGGCCGTCACGCTGTGGACGAGTTCTTCCGGCATGCAGGCGGTGCGCTCGGCGCTCAATCGCTCGTACGGCATCGACAGAGGCTTGCCGTTCTGGAAGGCACGCATCAAGTCCACGTTGTTCACCGTGGTGGTGGGCTCGGGGCTGTTGCTGGTCTTCAGCTCGGTCATCGTCATGCCGCGCATCTGGCAGTTCGTGGTCACCAATGTCGCGGCGGACGGCAAGGAGGTGATTTGGCTGTACGACAGCGTGCGGTATGGGGCCGCCTACCTCACGCTGGTCGTGCTGTATGCGCTGCTCTATGGCTGGTTGCCCGACATTCCGCAGCGCGTCGCCACGGTGCTACCGGGTGCCTTGATCGGTGCCGGGCTGTGGGTGGCCGCTGCGGCGACGCTGTCGTACACGCTGCGCACGGCGGGCAAGCTGGTCCTGATTTACGGCAGCTTTGCGGGCGTGGTCGCCACGCTCGTATTTTTGTATGTGAGCGCGACCACGCTGATCTATGGCGCGGAGATCAATGCGGTCATCCGCGAGCGCAAGTCGCAGCCCCAGCCCCGTGGGCCGTTGCCTGCTACAGACTGAAGTCGTAGTCCACCGTGATTGGTGCGTGGTCCGAAAACTTCTCGCCCTTGTAGATGGATTCGCTGCGCGCCAGCGCTGCCAATGCCGGCGTGGCCAGGTGGTAGTCCAGCCGCCACCCCACATTGTTCGCATACGCTTGGCCGCGATTGCTCCACCAGGTGTAGGCGGTGTCGGTGGCAGTAGGTTGTAACTGACGGTAAACGTCGATAAGGCCGCCGCCTTCATCAGTTGTGTGTAACAACTTTGTCATCCATGCACGCTCTTCGGGCAGGAAGCCGCTGTTTTTCTGGTTGCTGCGCCAGTTCTTGAGGTCGATATGCTGGTGGGCGATGTTGACGTCGCCGCACAGGATGAACTCGCGGTCGCCCTTGAGGCGCATGAGGTGGGGATGGAACTCCGCCAGAAAACGAAACTTGGCCAACTGCCGTTCTTCGCCCGACGAGCCGCTCGGAAAGTAGGCGCTGATGATCGACAGCTTGCGCGCAGGCGTGTCAAAGCGCAGCTCGACATAGCGGCCCTCGGCGTCGAACTCGGCCGAGCCATAGCCCACGACCACATCCGAGGGCTCGTGGCGCGTGAAGATGCCCACGCCGGAGTAGCCTTTTTTCTGGGCGAAGTGAAAATGGCCTTGCAGGTCCGCCACACGCTCGAAACGGTTGGCAATGTCGGCCGCCTGGGCTTTGACTTCCTGCACGCAAATACAATCCGGCCGCGTGGCTGCCATCCAGCTTTCCACGCCTTTGCTGGTGGCCGAGCGGATGCCATTGAGATTGAGGCTGGTTAATTTGAACAAGGATTTTTCCATGGTGGATGTTGGCGCACAAAAAGATGGTCAGGACCAGCTGGCACAGGATTTTGTACGTTTTGCCGTCGAATCGGGGGTGCTGCGCTTCGGCGAGTTCAAGACCAAGGCCGGCCGCTTGAGCCCGTATTTCTTCAATGCGGGGCTGTTCGACGACGGCAGCAAGATGGGCCGGTTGGCCGAATTCTATGCAAAAGCCCTGATCGCCAGCGGCATCGAATTCGACATGGTTTTCGGTCCGGCCTACAAGGGCATTCCGCTGGCCGCCACCGTCGCCGTGGAGCTGGCGCGGCTGGGGCGCAACGTGCCTTTTGCGTACAACCGCAAGGAGGCCAAGGACCACGGCGAGGGCGGGACGCTGGTAGGGGCGCCGCTGAAGGGCCGCGTGCTCATCGTGGACGACGTGATGTCCGCCGGCACTGCGGCGCGCGAGTCGATCGCCATCATCCGCGCAGCCGGTGCCACCCCGCACGCGGTAGCTATTGCGCTGGACCGCCAGGAGAAAGCCACCGAGAATGGCCAGGACGTGGACCACAGCGCGGTGCAGTATGTGCGCCAGCAACTGGGCATGCAGGTGTGCACCATTGCGCGGCTGGCAGACTTATTGCTGTACCTCTCGCATAACGGGGGGGAGGGGATGCGTTCCCATCACGAAAATGTGCTGGCTTACCGCCAGCGGTACGGCGTCAATGAGGGGTAAATGACTTGAGCAGGATGGCGTGGACCGTCGGTGCGGTGATGTGTGCCATCTTGGGCTCGGAGGTCGCGCGCGCGCAACCGCAGCCGGGCGGTATCTACACCTGCGTCGACCGCAACGGACGCAAGCTCACCGCCGACCGGCCGATCCCGGATTGCCTGGACCGCGAGCAGCGTGAACTGAGCCCTTCAGGCACCGTCCGCCGCCAGATCGGCCCTTCGCTCACGGAGAACGAGCGGGCGGCCCAGGAAGTGCAGCGGCGAAAAGAGGCCGAAGAACGTGCCCGTGTCGTCGAAGAGCGCCGCCGCGAGCGGGTGCTCACGGCCCGGTACCCCGACAAGGCGACGCACGATGTCGAGCGCGCCGCCGCCATCCAGCTGGTGGACGACGTCACGGCCACGGCAGAAAAGCGCATTGCCGAACTCAAGCAGCAGCGCAAGGGCTTCGATACCGAAATGGAGTTCTACAAGAAGGACCCCAACAAGGCGCCCATGACGCTGCGCCGCAAGATCGCGGAAAACGAAGACAGCATCGCCGAGCAGCAGCGCTTCCTGGCCGGGCAAGACCAGGAAAAGCGCCGGGTGCACCAGCGGTTCGATACCGAGCTGGCGCTGCTGCGCAAGCTGTGGGATTCGCAACGCACACCCGCGCCGGCACTGGCGCCTGCGGCGACTGGCTCGGGCGAGCTGGTCGCGCCAGCCACATCGCGATAGGCACGAGTACAACGCAGAAGGTAAAGGTCGGACAGTCGTACGTCCGGAGTGCCGCGCTGACTCAGATATACAGATCTACAGGTCTGCAAAAAGCGGGGCCGACATGAAAAAAAGGGGCGTTGCGCCCCTTTTGGTTTGTGATGCGCGGGGCATGGCTTCACCCCCCGAGCATCCTCAGCCTGCCAGCTTGGCGCGTAGAACGTCGTTCACCTGCTGCGGGTTGGCCTTGCCCTTGCTGGCCTTCATGATCTGGCCGACCAGCGCATTGAAGGCCTTGTCTTTGCCCGCGCGGAACTGGGCCACGTTGTCGGCGTTGGCCGCAATCACCTCGTCGATGATCGCCTCCAGCGCGCCGGTGTCGTTCATCTGCTTCAAACCCTTGGCCTCAATGACTGCGTCGACATCGGTGGAGTCGCCGGTCCACAGCGCATCGAACACTTGCTTGGCTGCGTTGTTGGAGATGGTGCCATCGGCAATGCGCGTCAGCAATGCGACCAGCTGCGGTGGTTTGACCGGCGCATTCTCAATCGCAATCTCATCTGAATTGAGCCGGCGCGAAAGCTCGCCCATGATCCAGTTGCAGGCAATTTTTGGCGAGATGGGGGCGCTGGCCCCTTGCACCACTTGCTGGAAATAAACCATCGTCGCCTTGCTTTGCGTAAGCGCTGATGCGTCGTACTCCGACAAGTCATAGTCCTTCACATAACGAGCAGCAACGACGCGGGGCAACGCGTCCATTTGACTTCGCAGCTCATCGATCCACTGCTGCGAGATGTGCAGCGGCGGCAGGTCCGGGTCCGGAAAGTACCGGTAGTCAGCCGCATCTTCCTTGGTGCGCATCGCACGCGTCTCGCCCGTGTCGGGGTCGAACAGCACGGTGGCCTGCCGGATCGCGCGGCCGTCTTCGATCTCTTCGATCTGCCAGCGGATCTCGTAGTCGATGGCCTGCTGCATGAACTTGAAGCTGTTCAGGTTCTTGATCTCGCGGCGCGTGCCCAGCGGCTCGCCCGGCTTGCGCACCGAGACGTTGGCGTCGCAGCGGAACGAGCCCTCCTGCATGTTGCCGTCGCAGATGCCGATCCAGGTCACGATCTTGTGCAGCTCCTTGGCGTAGGCCACGGCCTCTTCGCTCGAGCTCATGTCGGGCTCGGTCACGATCTCCAGCAGCGGCGTACCGGCACGGTTCAGGTCGATGCCAGACTGACCCCCACCTCCGAGTGCTGAGTCCTCGTGCAGGGACTTGCCGGCATCTTCTTCCAGGTGGGCCCGCACAAGGCGCACGGTTCGTTTCTCGTCGCCCAAAAAGAACTGCACTTCACCGCCCTGCACGACCGGGATCTCGAACTGGCTGATCTGGTAGCCCTTGGGCAGGTCGGGGTAGAAATAATTCTTGCGGGCAAAAATGCTCTTCTCCGCAATGTGGGAGCCCAGAGCCAGTCCTAATTTGATAGCACAGACCACCGCTTCGCGGTTCATCACCGGTAGCGTGCCGGGCAGCGCCAGGTCCACCGGCGATGCCTGGGTGTTGGGCTCCGCGCCGAAGGCCGTGGGCGAGCGGCTGAAGATCTTGCTCTGCGTGGCGAGCTGGGTGTGGGTTTCGAAGCCGATGACGACTTCGTAGCCGTGGATCAATTTGGGGGTCGTCGTCATGTCACAGGCCTCCAGGTTGGCGGAGGTGGAAGTCAGTGGCTTGCTGCAGGCGGTGCGCAGCATTCAGAAGGCGGGCTTCCTGGAAGTAGTTGCCGATGAGCTGCAGGCCCACGGGCATGCCGGCTTCGCCGAAGCCTGCGGGCACGCTCATGCCGGGCAGGCCGGCCAGCGAGCCGGGCAGCGTGAAGATGTCGGCCAGGTAGTCGGCCAGCGGGTCGTTGCCGTGCTCGCCCAGCTTCCAGGCCACGGTGGGCGCCACGGGGCCGGCGATCACGTCGCAATCCTTGAACGCGTTCTGGAAGTCGTCCGCGATCATGCGGCGGATCTTTTGCGCCTGCAGGTAGTACGCGTCGTAATAGCCGTGGGACAGCACGTAGGCGCCGATCATGATGCGGCGCTTGACCTCGTCGCCAAAGCCTTCGGCACGCGTCTTCTTGTACATGTCCACCAGGTCGGTGTAGTCCTTGGCGCGGTGGCCGAACTTCACACCGTCGAAGCGCGAGAGGTTGGACGACGCCTCGGCCGGGGCGATGATGTAGTACACCGGGATCGACAGCTCGGTGCGGGGCAGCGAGATGGGCACGAGCTTGGCGCCGAGCTTCTCGTATTCCTTGAGCGCGCCGTCCACGGCCGCGCGCACGTCGGGGGCCAGGCCTTCACCGAAGAACTCTGCCGGGATGCCGATGCGCAGGCCGTCGATGCTGTCGTTCAACTTGGCGCTGAAGTCTTCCGCCGGCACATCCAGGCTCGTCGAATCACGGTCCGGATCAGGGCCGCACATGGCGGACAGCAGCAGCGCGCAGTCCTCGGCACTGCGCGCCATCGGGCCGGCCTGGTCCAGGCTGGAGGCGAACGCGATCATGCCGTAGCGGCTGGCGCGGCCATAGGTGGGCTTGATGCCGGTGATGCCGCAGAACGATGCCGGCTGGCGGATGGAGCCGCCGGTGTCGGTGCCGGTCACGGCCGGGGCCAGGCGCGCGGCCACGGCGACCGCGCTGCCGCCCGAGGAACCGCCGGGCACACGGCTCGTGTCCCATGGGTTGCGCACCGGGGCGGGTGCATCGAAACCCACCGGGGCCACGGCGGAGTTCTCGTTGGCCGAGCCCATCGCGAACTCATCGCAGTTGAGCTTGCCCAGCGTCACCGCGCCGGCTTCGGCCAGCTTGGCCACCACCGTGGCGTCGAACGGCGACTGGTAGCCCGCCAGCATCTTCGAGCCGGCGGTGCTGGGGAAGTCGCGCGTGACGAAGATGTCCTTGTGCGCCAGCGGCACGCCTTCCAGCGCGCCTGCCGTGCCGGCAGCCAGACGGGCATCGGCGGCGCGCGCCTGGGCCAGGGTGGCTTCTTCGTTCAGCGCCACGAAGGCGCCCTGTTGTGGATGGGCCAGGGTGCGCGACAGAAAATGCTGAGCAGCTTCCACCGCAGAAAATTGCTTGGCGCGCAGGCCGGCGGCCAGTTCGGTGACGCCCAGATCGTGAAGGGCTTGGTTCGTGGTCATGGTCATGCAGGTCTTACTCAGTCAGTCACTCGATCACTTTGGGGACGAGGAACAGGCCGCGCTCCACGGCGGGTGCGCTCTTCTGATTGGCTTCGCGCTGGTTGGGCTCGCTGGCCACGTCGTCGCGCAGGCGCAGGGCCACGTCCTGGATGGCCGCCACGGGGTGCGCCAGCGGTGCAACGCCCGATGTATCCACAGCCCGCATCTTGTCCACGATGTCGAAGAAGCCGTTCAGCTGGGTTAGCATGCGCTCACTTTCGGAGGGTGTCAGCTCAAGCCGCGCCAAATTGGCGATGCGGCCGATGTCCTGGGGGGTCAGTGCCATAGGGAGGAGAATCTAGAGAAACCAGAAGTAAAGCTGTGATCCGCGCCGCGCCGGGGGAGTTATTCACAGGGGATCGGGTATTATCCCGGCTTTGCCGCAATAGCCTCCTTCCTGCCGGTCATTGTGCGAAAAAAGCGATATTTGACCCCGTAAACCCGGCGATGGCAGGCCGACGTGCATGCCGTGCCTGAGAGGATTTTTGAATGTTCGGAGCTTTCCGTCGGTACTTCTCCACCGACCTTGCCATTGATCTTGGCACAGCCAACACCCTCATCTTCGCCCGCGACAAAGGCATCGTCCTCGACGAGCCTTCTGTGGTGGCCATACGCCACGAAGGCGGCCCCCACGGCAAGAAAGTCATCCAGGCCGTAGGCCGCGAAGCCAAAGCCATGCTGGGCAAGGTCCCGGGCAACATCGAAGCCATCCGGCCCATGAAGGACGGCGTGATCGCCGACTTCGTGATCACCGAGCAGATGATCAAGCAGTTCATCAAGATGGTCCACCCGCGCACGCTGTTCACCCCCAGCCCGCGCATCATCATCTGCGTGCCCTGCGGCTCCACCCAGGTCGAGCGCCGCGCCATCAAGGACGCCGCAGAAGCTGCCGGCGCCACCGCCGTCTACCTGATCGAAGAACCCATGGCGGCCGGCATCGGTGCGGGCCTGCCGGTCTCTGAAGCGTCGGGCTCCATGGTCGTCGACATCGGCGGCGGCACCACCGAAGTGGGCGTGATCTCGCTGGGCGGCATGGTCTACAAGGGCAGCGTCCGCGTGGGCGGCGACAAGTTCGACGAAGCCATCATCAGCTACATCCGCCGCAATTACGGCATGCTGATCGGCGAGCCCACCGCAGAAGCCATCAAGAAGAACATCGGCTCGGCCTTTCCCGGCTCCGAAGTGCGCGAGATGGAAGTCAAGGGCCGCAACCTCTCCGAAGGCGTGCCGCGCAGCTTTACCATTTCTTCCAACGAAGTGCTGGAAGCCCTGACCGACCCTTTGAACCAGATCGTCTCCGCCGTCAAGAACGCGCTGGAGCAGACCCCTCCCGAACTCGGCGCCGACATCGCCGACCGCGGCATGATGCTGACCGGCGGCGGCGCGCTGCTGCGCGACCTGGATCGCCTGCTGGCCGAAGAAACCGGCCTGCCGGTGCTGGTGGCCGAAGACCCGCTGACCTGCGTGGTGCGCGGCTGTGGCATTGCGCTGGAGCGCATGGACCGCCTGGGCAGCATTTTCACCAGTGAATGATGGCACTCCCCCCTGAGTCGCTTCGCGGCTTCTCCCCGCTCTTGCAGCGCCGTGCGCTGCGGGCAGGGGGACGCACCCAGCAGCCTGGCAAAGCCAGTTTTGCGGGTGCACTGGCGTTGATCTCGCCAGGTTCGTAGGCCGGGGGGCTGGCGCACAGCGCTATGAATCACTGACATGCCGCTGGGAACCCTCGAGCGCAGCGCTCCCCCTTTCTTCAAGCAAGGCCCTTCGGCCTTGTCGCGTTTGGCCGTCTACAGCGCTTTGGCGCTGTTTCTCATGGTGGCCGACGCACGCTTTCAGCTCACCGGGCCATTCCGGCAGGCGGTGGGCACGGTGCTGTACCCCGTGCAGTGGCTCATGCTCAAGCCTGTGGAGATGGCCAGCCACAGCTCGGACTATTTTCAGTCGCTGACCACGGCCCAGCAAGAGCTGGACGACGCGCGCAAGAAGATGACCGTCATGGGCCAGCGCGCCACCCAGGCCGAACAGCTGACGCTGGAAAACACGCGCCTGCGGCAATTGCTGGCACTGCGCGAGCGCCTGGAAACCCCCGCCCAGGCGGCCGAGGTGATCTACGACACCGCCGACCCGTACACGCGCCGCGTGGTACTCGACCGCGGCCAGATGGGCGGCGTGGAGCTGGGCTCGCCCGTGATGGACGAGGCCGGTGTGCTGGGCCAGGTCACCCGCGTGTTTCCGCTGGTGAGCGAGGTCACCCTGCTGGTCGACCGCGACCAGGCCATCCCGGTGCTGAACATCCGCACCGGCGCACGCGGCGTGGCCTATGGCGACCCGGTGGCGGGCCACGGCGGTGGCATGGAGCTGCGCTTCATGCCCGCCAACGCCGATGTGCGTGAGGACGACCTGCTCACCACCAGCGGTGTGGACGGGCTCTACCCCTCGGGCTTGCCCGTGGCCAAGGTCGTGCGTGTGGAGCGCCGCGCCGACTCGGCCTTTGCACGCATCTACTGCGTGCCGCTGGCGCAGGTGCAGGGCGCGCGCCACGTGGTGGTGCTCAAGCCGCTGGCCGACAACGTACTGCCCCGGCCCGAGCCCGCGCACCCGGCGCCGGCCAAGCGCGGCACGCGCAAGGGGTGATGACAATGACGATGCTCATGCTGCAACGCGTGCTCGTCCGACCTGTGGCATCGCCCTGGCCATGCGCCCCGGCGGACACACTACTGCAATTGGTGAAAGGGCCCACGCCATGATCATGCCGCGCGGCGAGCCCTTGCTGCTGCCGGTCAACCCGGTGTTCATCGGCGTCAGTCTGGCCGTGGGCCTGGCGGTCAACATGCTGCCGCTCGGGCGCATCGTCTGGACGCCCGACCTGCTCATGGTGCTGCTGGTCTTCTGGGGCGTGCACCAGCCGCTGCGCATCGGCATGGGCGTGGCGTTTGTGCTGGGCCTGTGCATGGACGTGAGCCAGTCGGCGCTGCTGGGCCAGCATGCGCTGTCGTACACCGTGCTGTCGTTCGGCGCCATCGCCGTCCACCGCCGCCTGCTGTGGTTCAGCGTGCCGTCGCAGGCGCTGCAGGTGCTGCCGCTGTTTGCGCTGGCGCATGCGATCGAGCTTTTGCTGCGCATGGCGGCGGGGGGCATCTTCCCTGGCCTGTGGAGCTTTCTGGCGCCGCTGCTCGAAGCGCTGCTGTGGCCGCTGGCCAGCTGGGTGCTGCTGGCGCCGCAGCGGCGTCCGCCGGACCGTGATCAGAATCGGCCGTTGTGATGAAGCTCCCCCTGAGTCGCTTCGCGCCTTCCCCCTCTCCTTCGGGAGGGGGACGCCACCGGTGGCCTGGCAGAGCCAGTTCCACGGTGGCACTGGTATGGGCTGCGCGCTTGCGTGGGTCATGCCAAGTGGTGAGGCACCTTCTGCGCCACATCGCGTCTTCCCTCTTTCTGTGGGTATGCGCGCGCGCCCGTGGCCGGTCAACGTCAGTTGCACTGGTCGCAATCGCCGGGGGCATAGCGGTTTCGCAGAGCGCGCTTTGGTTTGCCGTGGAGCGCAACGATGACTGAACTGCGCAACAGCGAAGCCGACGCATCGCGGTTTCGGCTGCGGGCGTTCATCATCGGGATGGTGGTGCTGTGCGCGTTCGGCCTGGTGGTGTCGCGGCTGGTGTATCTGCAGGTGGTGCGACACGACGACTTGGCCGCGCAGGCCGAGAGCAACCGCACGGCGGTGGTGCCCATCGTGCCGAACCGGGGGCTCATCCTGGACCGCAACGGCGTGGTGCTGGCCACCAACTATTCGGCCTACACGCTGGAGATCACGCCCTCGCGGGCGGGCGTGCTCGATGAGACCATCGACGAGCTGGCCAAGATTGTCGACATCCAGACGCGCGACCGCCGCCGCTTCAAGCGGCTGATGGAAGAGTCGCGCAACTTCGAATCCCTGCCCATCCGCACACGCCTCACGGACCAGGAGGTCGCGCGCTTCACGGCCCAGCGCTATCGCTTTCCGGGCGTGGACATCAAGGCGCGGTTGTTTCGCAACTACCCGATGGGCGACGTGGGCGCCCATGCCGTCGGCTACATCGGCCGCATCAACCAGCCGGAAAAGGCGCGCATCCAGGACTCGGAAGACGAGGCCAATTACCGGGGCACCGAGTACATCGGCAAGCTGGGCGTCGAACAGAGCTTTGAGTCCTCGCTGCACGGCACCACGGGTGTCGAGCAGATGGAGACATCGGCCGGCGGCCGCGCCGTGCGCAAGCTCTCCAGCCACGCGGCCACGCCCGGCGACAGCGTGATGCTGTCCATCGACATCAAGCTGCAGAAACTCGTCGAAGAGCTGTACGGCAGCCGCCGCGGCGCGCTGGTGGCCATCGACCCCCGCAACGGCGAAATCCTGGCGCTGGTGAGCAAGCCCACGTTCGACCCCAACCTCTTTGTCGAAGGCATCGACGTGGAGAACTGGGCGGCACTCAACGAGTCCATCGACAAGCCGCTGCTCAACCGCGCGCTGCGCGGCACCTACCCGCCGGGCTCCACCTACAAGCCTTTCATGGCGCTGGCCGCGCTGCAGTTGGGCAAGCGCTCGCCCAGCCTGGTGGTGAACGACCCGGGCTCGTACACGTTTGGCGGCCACACCTTCCGCAGCCACGAAGGCGGCCTGGGCGGTGTGGACATGCACCGCGCCATCCAGTTTTCGAGCAACACGTATTTCTATTCGCTGGCCGTCGACATGGGCGTAGACGCCATCCACGACTTCATGAAGCCGCTGGGCTTTGGGCAGAGCACGGGGATCGATCTGAACGGCGAGGTGCGCGGCACGCTGCCCAGCACCGAGTGGAAGCGCAACACCTACAAGCGCGCCGACATGAAGCGCTGGTTCCCCGGCGAGACCGTGTCGCTGGGCATCGGCCAGGGCTACAACAACTTCACCATGCTGCAGCTCGCGCTGGCCGAGGCCACGCTGGCCAACGGCGGCACGCGCTACCGGCCGCACATGGCCAAGGCCATCAAGAACTCGGTCACCGGCGTGGTGACCGAGATCGTGCAGCCGCCGGGCGAGAACCTGGGCTACCTGCCCAAAAACGTGGAGATCGTGCGCAATGCGCTCGTGGCCGTGAACAAAGGCGGCACCGGCACGCGCGTGTTTGCCGGCGCGCCCTACACCTCGGCCGGCAAGACCGGCACGGCGCAGGCGGTCAGCCTGGGCCAGAACGTGAAGTACAACGCCAAGTCGCTCGAAGAGCACCAGCGCGACCACTCGCTGTTTGCGGCCTTCGCCCCCGCCGAAGCGCCGGCCATCGCCCTCGCGGTGATCGTGGAGAACTCCGGCTTTGGCGCAGCGCACGCCGCGCCCATTGCGCGCCGCGTGTTCGACTACTGGCTGCAGGGCGACTACCCCAGCGAAGAAGACATCGCCGCAGTGCAAAAGGGCCTGGCTTCTGCACCCATCGGCAAGCCGCGCCGCGTGGCCGATGTAGCACTGCCGCTGCCCTGACGCAGCGCGCCAGCGTGCAGGGGGCGCTAGCCCCACCGACTGCCGCCTGCGTTGCATGTGATTAGAATTGCTATTGTTTTAATAGCTGCTGGCGCTTGTCTAAAAAGCGGTAGGCGGTTATTTGATGCAAAACGGTGTTGCCTGAGGAGCGACTTACCTCACACGCTGAATCCCCCAATCCGTTCGGGCTGAGCCTGTCGAAGCCAGGGCGTGCCCCTAGCGTGCAAGGCTTCGAGAAGCTCAGCCCGAACGAATGGGGGAATCCGAGGCATGCAGCTCATCAGGCGGGGTTGAATTCAGGCAGTTAGCTGTACCTTCGCGTTGGCGGATGGCGCCAGCTGGCTGAACACCAACGCCGCCACGATGAGCGCCGCGCCCGCAAGGCCGGCCCACCCCAGTTGGTCGCCCAGCAGCGCCCAGGCGGTGAGTGCGGCAAACACTGGCTCCAGCCCGAAGACGATGGCGCTGCGCATCGCATCCACCCGCTGCTGGCCCCAGGCCTGCAAGCTCACCACCACCACGCTCGCCAGCAGGCCCAGGTACAGCAGGGCCACCCAGGCATCGGTGGGCAGCTGCGCGGCGGACTGCTCCAGCCAGCCCATATCGCCACCCCGCCCCAGCAGCAGCGCGGTGGACGCCAGGGCCATCACCGTGGCCTGTGCAGCCGCCATGCGCGTGGCCCGCAGCGGGTGCGCGGCCGTGCGGCTGGCGCAGGCCTCCAGCGCCAGGATGTACAGCGCATAGAACACCGTGCTCGCCAGCGTCAACGTATCGCCCAGGTTCCAGGGCTCGTTCTCGTGGAACATCAGCGCCATGCCCGCGCAGGCCATCGCACACGCAGCCCACAGCCGCCAGCCATAGCGGCGCCCCAGTGCCGCCATCGCGATCAACGGAACTACCAGCACGTTGAGCCCGGTCACGAACGCATTGCGGTTGCTGCTGGTGCGCGCCAGCCCCTCGATCTGCAGCCAGAACGCCAGGAACAGCAGCACCCCGAGCGCACAGCCCCACACCCGCTCGCCGCGCCGCATGCCCCACCACAGCGGCGCCAGCACCACCAGCGCGATGACAAAACGCAGCCAGATGATCTGCAGTGCATCGAGGTGCGCGGACAACAGCTTCATGGCCGGGAACGTGGTGCCCCACACCACGGTCACCACCAGCAGGGCGATCAGGCCCAGACGTTCGGATTTCATAGGCTCCAAAACAAGAAAGGGCTGGCCGGTTTCCCGGCCAGCCACTTGCAAAAGATGTCCTTGCAGCGTCTTGCACATGACGCACGGCCGTCGCAAACGCACGGCTTCAGGCCAGTGCCACCGTGGAACTGGCTTTGCCAGGCCACCGGTGGCGTCCCCCTCCCCTAGGGAACCTCTGCACGAATCACCGCGCCGTGGGCATCTGCGGTCTCGGGCGGTCTGCGGCGTTGCAAATACTCGCAATAGCTAAGGCTATTACTGCGTTTTGCGCCTTGCAGCCCCTCCCGATCCGCAGCCCCCACTTTCCGCTCGATTCGTGCAGAGGTTCCCTGGCGCGCAGCGCGTAGAGAGAGGGGTGAAGGCGCGCAGCGCCTCAGGGGGTGTCAATTAAAAAGGTAGCGTGCCTGCAGGTTCAGGCGCAGCATGTCGCCCTGCTGGCCGTCGAACGTCGTGCGGCGGCCGCCGATCAGCTCACCGCCCAGCTCCACGTTCTTGATCGGCAGGTAGTACATGCCGGCGTGCCATTGGTACAGCTTGTGGTTGCCTTCGGCGCCGTATGCGTTCACATAGGCATCGCCCAGCGTGTTGCGCGAGCGGACCATGCCCAGCGACACGGTGCCGCGCAGCTTCTCGCTGAACACGTTGGACAGGCCCAGCACCACGCCGTGCGATTTATCGAGGCGCACCGTGCCGGCATCCAGCACCGGGTAGTTGGTGCCCACCAGATAGGCGCCGTCGCCATCGCCGTCCAGGCGCGTGTACTGCGCCATCAGCGTGGTGGTGCCTGTGATCTTGTAGCCCGCGCCCAGGCCAAAGCCCATGCCGCGCTTGCTCACGCCCTGCACGCGCTGCTCGTGCGACAGCAGGCGGGCGTTGATGTTGCCCCAGTCGAAGGCCTTGTCCACGCGGGCCACCAGGTTGGGGCTCTTGGCGCCGTCGGTGGGCTCTTCGATGGCGAACTGGAACTTGGCCAGGTTGGGGTCGTTGTAGGTGTAGCGCACTTGCGTGGGGCGGCGGAAGGTCGCGCCGGGCGGGCCGTTGAAGTCCACCGTCTCGGGCAGGTTGTCCGTGTCCATGAAGGTCGACCAGGTCTGGCCGATCAGCCAGCCGGCGTACTCGCCGTAGGCATGGCGCAGGCGCAGGCGGCCGCGGTTGCACTCGCTGCCGCAGTAGGCATAGAAGTCGGCTTCGATCTTGGTGTTGAACGTGCCGATGGACGTGGGCGTGGAGGTCTCGAAGCCGAAGCGCGAGGTCTGCGCGGTCAGGCTGGTCTTGCCCGAATGGTTGTCGCCCAGGGGCTGCTCCATCAGGTTGGTGAAGGTGTCGCCAGGTGCCGTGCCCTTGAAGTCCTTGACCATGTTGGCTTCTGCAAAACCGTAGATGCGGATGGATGTCTCGCTGCCCGGCAGGCGGAAGCTGCCCGGAATGTCACCCAGCACCACGGCGTCCTTCTGCTTGAGCTCGACCGCGTCGATACGGTCGTTCCAGGCCGATGCGGACGCGCCAGCGGGCGCTGCAGCAGGCGCCTGGGCCTGCTGGGCCTTGAGCTGGTTGAGCTCGGCACGCAGCGCCTTGAGCTCGTTGCGCATCTCTTCGAAATCCTTGGGCGTTTGCGCAAACGCTGCGGGTGGCAGGCTGCACAGGCCGGCGGCCAGCAGGGCGAGGAACGTGTGGTTCAGTTTCATGGTCACTCCGGTAGGGGCTTGTGGTGGTTGTCGCAGAGCACCTGGATCTCAGGCGCCCATACGGCCAATGAAGGCACGGATACGGTCGTTCGCGGGGTTGTTGAAAAACTCTGAAGGCGGTGCGTCGTGGGCGATGCGGCCCTGGTCGAAGAACATCACGCGGTCTGCCACCTCGCGCGCGAAGCCCATTTCGTGGGTCACCACGATCATGGTCATGCCGCCACGGGCCAGCTCGCGCATCACGTCGAGCACCTCTTGCACCATCTCTGGGTCCAGGGCCGAGGTGGGCTCGTCGAACAGCATCACCTGGGGCTGCATCGCCAGCGCGCGGGCAATGGCCACGCGCTGCTGCTGTCCGCCCGACAGCTGCCAGGGGTATTTCTGCGCATGGTCCTGCATGCCCACGCGGCGCAGCAGGGCCATGGCCTGCTCGTTGGCCTGGGCGCGTGGCGTGCGGCGGATGCGGCGGGGCGCCAGCGTCACGTTGTCCAGCACGCTCATGTGGCCGAACAGGTTGAACTGCTGGAACACCATGCCGACCTCGCTGCGCTGCTTTTGCAGCGTGGCCAGGTCGTCGGTGACTTCTTCGCCGCCGATGGTGATGTGGCCGGAGTCGTGCGGTTCGAGCCGGTTGATGGCGCGCAGCAAGGTGCTCTTGCCGGAGCCCGACGCACCGATGATCACGGTGACCTCGCCGGTGTTGAACGTGGTGGAGACGTCCTTCAGAACCTGGTGCGCGCCGAACGACTTGCAAACCCGGTCCACCACGATGAAGGGTGTGGCCTGGCCTGTCATTGGTTGCGGCCTTCCACGTCGAAGCGGTACTCCACCGCGTTCGAGATCTGCGTGACCAGGGTGGTCAGCAGCAGGTACGTGATGGCCACGGTGGACAGCGTGGCGATGGGCTGGAACGTGGCCGACTGAATGCGGTTGCCCACATTGGTCAGCTCCACCACGCCGATGGCGTAGGCCAGTGACGAGTCCTTGAGCAGCGCCACGAAGTTGCTCACCAGCGGCGGCAGCGAGATCTTGAACGCCTGCGGAAACACCACGTCCATGAACACGTGCATCCGTCCCAGGCCCAGGGCCTTGGCGGCCTCGGTCTGGCCGCGCGGCACGGCCAGCAGCCCGGCGCGGATGGCCTCGGCGTTGTAGGCGCCTACGTTCAGGCCCAGCGCCAGCACGGCGGCCGCGAAGTCGGGCAGGTTCAGGCCCGGCACCAGCACCGGCAGCGCGAAGTACACGAACAAGATCTGCACCAAGAGCGGCGTGCCGCGGATGACCCAGATATAAAAGCTGGCGACCCAGCGCACCGCTGCAAAGCGCGATGTGCGGGCCAGCGCCGCGCCGGTGCCCAGCACCAGCCCCACGCTGCCGCTGATCAGCGTGAGCCACAGCGTGGTGCGCGCGCCGTCAGAGAACGCCTGGGCATTCGGGCCGATGGGATCGGGCAGGAAGGACAGCAAGGTGCCCAGCAGTGACAGCGCCAGCACCATCAGGATGACGGCCGAGACGAGCGTGGCGTTGCTGCGCTGCTGGCGGCTCCAGCGCTGCGGCCAAAAGGCAGTGAGCATGAAAAAAGACCCCGGTAGCTACAAGCGGGTCGTGCTTACTGGCAGCGGACGTCTTCGTTGAAATACTTCTTGGACAGCGCGGCATAGCTGCCGTCGGCCATGACTTCGGCCAGGGCCTTGTTCCAGCCGCCGGCCAGCGAGGTGTTGCCCTTGGCCACGGCGGCGGCGATGCGCTCGATGAACAGCATGTCGCCCAGCTTGAAGCCGGCGCCGGGGTTCTTCTCGGCCACGGCCTTGGCCACGAAGCGGTCGGTCACCCAGGCGTCCACGCGGCGCGAGTTCAGGGCGCTTCGGGCATCCACGTCGGTGGGGAAGTTCTTCATTTCCTTGATGGACGAGACCTTCTGCACGTTCTCGAGGTAGCTGGTGCCGGTCTGCACGGCCACCACTTTGCCGGCCAGGTCCTTGGCGCTCTTGATAGCAGGGTCCATGGCGATGATCATGCCGCCCGAGCAGTAGTGCGGGTCGGTGAAGGTGACGGCCTTGGCGCGCTCTTCGGTGATGCCGTGCGAGGCGATCACCAGGTCCCAGCGGTCCTGGCGCAGGCCGGTCAGCAGCGCATCGAAGCCCAGGGTCTTCCACTGGATGGTGACACCCATCTTCTTGGCCACCAGCTCGGCCGTCTCCACTTCGAAGCCCGTCAGCGTGGTGCCGTTGAAGAAATTGAACGGAGCGAACTGCCCCTCGGTCGCAATCAGGATCTTGCCGTCCTTCTTGACCTCGTCCAGCGTGCGGGCCTGGGCAGAAGTGAAAGCGGCACAAAGCGCGAGGGCGGTGGCTACAGCCTTGAACAATTTCATGGGAGGGGTCCTGTCAGGGGTATTTCAGGTACAAAAAATCCGGCATGCGGGTAGCAGGCCGGAGGCTGGTGGATCGGATGCCCAGGCATCGCAAATCGCGAAGCCTGCCGTCATCAAGTAGTCACGATTATAAATATGCGAATTTTTTCCTTGGGCCTGTGGACAACCCTCAAAGCCCCGTTGTGTGCCAATTCACAACAGGTTTAGAGCGGTGACTCCGAACTGGATGAGGTCCTGAAGCCCAAGCTACGGCCGAGGGCTGTTGATACTGGCGCGCGGCAGGCGAGTGCACCCGTGGATCCGGCTTCGCCGGTCCAGGGGGTGCGTCCCCCTTCAGGGGGAAGGCGCCGAAGGCGACTCAGGGGGGTTACCGAAGAAATCCGTCGTAGCCGGTCTTGAGGATCAGCGTGCTCACCACCACGATGAAGATCCCGCGCACAAAACCCGTGCCGTGCTTGAGCGCCATGTGCGTGCCCAGCAGGCTGCCCACCACATTGGCCACGGCCAGCGTCACCGCAAAGTGCCACCACACGTGCCCCTTGGCCGCAAACAGCGCAATGGCAGCGATGTTGGTCGCGCAGTTGAGCAGCTTGGCCGACGCCGAGGCGTTGAGGAAGTCATACCCCAGCAGCCGCACGAACAAAAAAACGAAGAAGCTGCCGGTACCCGGGCCGAAGAACCCGTCGTAGAAGCCGATCAGCACGCCGATCAGGCTGGCGGCCACCACCTCGGCGCGGCCGGTGTAGCGCGGCGTGTGGTGCCGGCCCAGTTCCTTCTTGGCCAGGGTGTAGACCAGCACGCCCAGCAGCACCAGCGGCAGCAGCTTGCGCAAAAAATCGGCAGATACGACGGTGACCGCCCAGGCGCCCGCGAAGGAGCCGGCAAACCCGGCGGCGGCCGCGGGCAGCATGGCGCGCCAGCGAACCTCTACGCGGCGGCTGTACTGCCAGGTGGCGAAGGCCGTGCCCCAGACCGACGCCGCCTTGTTGGTGCCCAGCAGCGTGGCCGGCGGCGCCCCCGGAAACGCAGCAAACAATGCCGGCACCATCACCAGCCCCCCACCGCCCACGATCGCGTCCACAAACCCCGCCAGCAACGACGCGAGGTTGATAAAAATCCATTCCATCGCAGGATTGTCGCATCGGGATTGCTATCGATTCAGGAGTGCCCGGGGTGTGCGGCAACGCCCGAAACGCCGCGATCAGGCAAGAAAAAGGCGCTGGGATCGCCAGCGCCTGAAAAGGGTCTGCACCTCGTTGGGTGCTTTGAATATCGTTGTTGGTAGAAAGAGTGTCTCCTCGGCCCCTCGCTTGGCACACCGGAGCGCGCTTTCGAGTGCCGCAACTGTAACGGCCGCACCCGTGTGGTGCATTGGGGGTTTCCCGACCCCTTTACAGGGCATGGGGCGGGCGCTCCCTGTGCCTTCTCAGCATTTTGTGCTGGCATGGCTCGTGCAACCTGCTTGTAACAATTTGCGAGAAGGAGCCTTCATGCAGGGAGTCGTGCACCGGGTTGTGGCAGTGGTGGTGTTGTGTCTGGGGCTGTGCGGGGCTGCGCTCGCGCAGCAGGGCACGCAGCCGGACGCTGGGGCTGCAGGCGTTGCCGCGGCGGCGCCGGCGGTGTCAGTGCCTGCTGCCGCGCTGGTACGGCCCACGCTGGTGTCGCAGGACACCATCAGCGCGGCCCACACGGGCTGGATGATGACCTCGACCGCGCTGGTCCTGCTGATGACGCTGCCGGGCGTGGCGCTGTTCTATGCGGGCATGGTGCGCAAGAAGAACGTGCTCAACACCATGGCCAGCGTGGTCGCGGTGGCGGCGCTGGTCAGCCTGTGGTGGTTTGCGGCGGGCTACTCGCTGGCCTTCACGCCCGGCAGCTCCTGGCTGGGCGGGTGGGACCGCGCGGGCTTTGCGGGGCTGGACTTTGATCTGGCAGGCGGCAAGGTGGCGGTGAGCCATGTGGCCCCGCACATCCCCGAGTCGGTGTACGCGATGTTCCAGCTCACCTTCGCCATCATCACCGCCGCGCTGCTGGTGGGGGCGCTGGTCGAGCGCATGCGGTTTTCTGCACTGCTCATCTTCACCAGCCTCTGGACCCTGGTGGTCTACGCCCCCGTGGCGCACTGGGTGTGGGAGCCTGGCGGCTGGCTGGCCAAGATGGGCGCGCTCGACTTTGCGGGGGGCTCGGTGGTGCACGTGAACGCGGGCGTCGCGGGCCTGGTGTGCGCCTGGTACTTGGGGCGGCGCACCGGCTACGGGCGCGAGCCGTTCGAACCCTACAACCTGGGGCTCACCATGGCGGGCGCCGGCATGCTGTGGGTGGGTTGGTTCGGCTTCAACGCGGGCTCTGCCGTGGCGGCCGACGGGCGCGCGGGGCTGGCGATGGCAGTCACGCACATTGCGGCGGCCGCGGGCGCCCTGTCGTGGATGGTGGGCGAGTGGATCGTGCGCGGCCGCCCGTCGCTGCTGGGGCTGTGCTCGGGCCTCATCGCCGGCCTGGTGGCCATCACGCCGGCTGCCGGATTCGTCACGCTGCGCTCGGCCGTGGTCATCGGGCTGGTGGCGGGCCTGGCCTGCTACTGGGGGGCCACGGGGCTCAAGCGCCTGCTGCGTGCCGACGACTCGCTGGACGTGTTTGGGGTGCATGGCATCGGCGGCATCGTGGGCTCGCTGCTCACCGGCGTGCTGGCCAGCCCCACCGTGGGCGGTGTGTCGGGCAGCTTGCTCACCCAGGCCATCGGCGTGGGCGCGGTGATGGGCTACAGCCTGGTGGTGACCGGGGTGTTGCTGTGGATCACCAACTTCGTGGTGGGCCTGCGGGTGGACGAGCAGAGCGAGCAGACGGGGCTGGACATCGCGCAGCACCGCGAGCGGTTGGGGTAGCTATGGCTCCCCCTGAGTCGCCTTCGGCGCCTTCCCCCTGGGGGGGCGCCACCGGTGGCCTGGCGAGGCCAGTTCCACGGTGGCCCTGGCCTGGGCCGCGCGAGTTCTGCGGCCATGGGGATTGCGCACGCTCGAGGTCACCAACTGCCAAACGATTCCCTGAATGACGGGGGCGCACATGTTTCAAGGAGCGACCATGCCTGAGTCCGACAAGCTGGCCATTGCCGCCCACCTGCACGTGCTGCTGCGCCGCAAGACGGGGCGCGTGACGGATACCGAGTGGATGGCCGTGAACGTGGACTATGCGGCCGAGGTGGTGCGCTTTGCGCGCCAGCGGGCGCTGGAAGACGGTGTGCCCGAGCTGGCCGACTGGGCCGACCGGCTGGACCACGCCATGCACGCGGTGCCACCGCCTGCGCCGCGGCGGCCGCTGCTGGACGTGGCGACCCAGGCCATGCGTCAGCGCAGCGTGCCTGCCGCGCCGGAGCCCGTCCCCGAGGTGCCGCGCTATGTGGGCGGCATCCGCTAGGTCCGTCCCATCGCCCGTGCTATGGGTCAGTGTGCGGGCGCGCCACCGGCAAACAAACCAGCGGTGGGCAGCAGTCCGTTGAGCTTGTCGTCGCCATAGGTGCGCAGCACCTGCGACACCACCACCTGGTAGCCGTTCAGCCACTGCGCCTGCGCGGCCTTGGCTTCGAGGTGGGTGGGGTGGCTCATGAGCGCCTGCAGGGCCTCGAGCGACTGCCAGTAGTACACGTTGGAGACGAGGCCCCGCGCCGTGTCCTCCCACGCCTCTTCGCCCAGGTAGCCGTCCATGGAGCGGGCCGCGGTGGCGATGGCCTGGTCCAGGCGGTGGAACGCGTCGTCGAATTGCCGGGTGGCGAAAATGAAGGTGGAGGAGTACATGGGGCGCGATGGTAATCACATCGCGTGCGGTCACGTCACGTCAGGCGACCTCACCTCAATTCACTTCACTTCACGGCCTACGTTCCTGCCTGCTCGCTTACTTGCACGCAGGCGTTGGTTGTTGTGCCAAGGGCCGCTGCGTTGGTTCATGGTTCTTGCACAGGGCCTTCAAACAAACAAAACCCGTTTACGCTGAGTCGGTCGAGGCGCCGCGCAGGCTTCGACAAGCTCAGCCCGAACGGGTGGGGGAGTGCTTGCGCCCGCCGCCTGCGACGCCGCCATCAAACCTCCCCATTGCGGCCCTCATCACTCCCCATATCACGCTACTCCTCGGTCCTCCATCACGCCCCTATCACGCCCCCATCACGCAGTCTGCCGCGCTTTCAAGATCCACTCCGCCGCCTTCTCCGCCAGCATCAGCGTGGGTGAGTTGGTGTTGCCGCTGGTGATGGTGGGCATGGCGCCCGCATCCACCACGCGCAGGCCGGCCACCACGGCGCCGCGGCCTGCGCTGGGGTCCCGCACGCGCATCTGCGCATCCAGCACGGCCAGCGGGTCGCCATCACGCCCCATCTTGGTGGTGCCCACGGGGTGGAAGATGGTGGTGGCGATGTCGCCGGCCAGGCGGGCCAGGTCTTCGTCGCTCTCGAACTGCACGCCGGGCTTCCATTCCTCGGGCTGGTACGCGGCCAGCGCGGGCTGGGCGACGATGCGGCGGGTCACGCGCAGGCTGTCGGCAGCCACCTGGCGGTCTTCGGGCGTGGAGAGGTAGTTGGGCGCGATGGCCGGGGCGGCCTTGAAGTCGGGTGCCTTGATGGTCACCGTGCCGCGGCTGGTGGGGTTCAGGTTGCACACGCTGGCCGTGAACGCGGGAAAGCTGTGCAGCGGCTCGCCGAAGGCATCAAGCGACAGCGGCTGCACGTGGTACTCGATGTTGGGGTACGGCTGGCTCGCGCTGCTGCGCGTGAAGGCGCCCAGCTGCGACGGCGCCATGCTCATGGGTCCGCTGCGCTTCATGGCGTATTCCAGGCCGATCTTCGCCTTGCCCCAGAGCGAGCCGGCCATGGCGTTGAGCGTGGGCACGCCGTTGACCTTGAACACCGCGCGGATCTGCAGGTGGTCCTGCAGGTTGGCCCCCACGCCCGGCAGGTCGACCGCCACGTCGATGCCGTGCTGGCGCAGCAGCGCAGCGGGGCCGATGCCCGACAGCTGCAGCAGTTGCGGCGAGTTGATGGCGCCGGCGCACAGGACCACCTCGCCGGTGGCGTGGGCGGTGACCATCTCGTGGCCGTCCCACACCTGCACGCCGGTGCAGCGCTTGCTGCCGTCGGGCTGGGTCTCGATGACGAGCTTGGCGGCCTGCGCGCTGGTCCACATCTCGAAGTTGGAGCGGCCGTAGCAGGTGGGCCGCAAAAACGCCTTGGCCGTGTTCCAGCGCCAGCCGCTCTTCTGGTTGACCTCGAAGTAGCCCACGCCTTCGTTGTCGCCGCCGTTGAAGTCGTCGGTGGCCGGTATGCCTGCCTGCTGCGCGGCCTGGGAGAACGCGTCCAGCACGTCCCAGCGCAGGCGCTGCTTTTCCACCCGCCACTCGCCGGTGCTGCCGGTGGACTTGTTGCCGTGCAGGCGCTTGAAGTTTTCATTCACGCCGCCGGGCTGGTCCAGGCGCCAGTGGTCCTCGTGGCGGCGAAAGTGGGGCAGGGTGTTCTCCCAGCGCCAGCTGGCGTCGCCGGTCAGCTCGGCCCACTGGTCGTAGTCGCGCGCCTGGCCGCGCATGTAGATCATGCCGTTGATGCTGCTGCACCCGCCCAGCGTCTTGCCGCGCGGGTAGCGCAGGGTGCGGCCGTTCAGGCCCGCGTCGGGCTCGGTGTTGTAAAGCCAGTCGGTGCGCGGGTTGCCGATGCAGTACAGATAACCCACGGGGATGTGGATCCAGTGGTAGTCGTCCTTGCGGCCGGCCTCGATCAGCAGCACGCGGTGGCGGCCGTCCGCGCTCAGGCGGTTGCACAGCAGGGCGCCGGCCGTGCCGCCGCCGATGATGATGGTGTCAAACGTGGTGTCGCTCATGGGCAGGGCAAATCAGATCAGGGCAGGCAGTGCTCTGCAGGGTGGGTCGGTGCGCCATTGTGCGGATCGCACATGCCCTGTCGATAGGGGTCCTGCCTATTGCTATTGTTTTAATAGCTGGTGGCGCTGGGGGGGCAAGCGGGAGGGGGCTGTTTGATATTAATTTCACACACCGGGGGCCCGCTGGTACCGCGCGCCGTGCCTCTGGCGGGAGAAAATCCTACGCGCTGCGGGGGCGCGGCTCCGCTACCATGCAGCCTCCCTTCTCTTATCACCTGGCGGCCGCACCGCCCAGTTCATGACCGACCAAGCCCCCCGCATCGTTCGCGCCGACACGCCCCAGGGTGCGTGTGCGCAACTGCTCGGGCGCTGGGGTGCTGCCGAGCTGGGCACACGCAGGCAGTGGGCGGCCGTCTCGGGGCAACTGCAAACCAACCCTGCCGCGCCCGACCTGGGCTGGGACCTGACGCAGCTGCAGTGGCTGGACCACGTGGGCGCGCAGCTGGTGTGGAACCACTGGCAGCGTGCCTGGCCCGAGCGGCTGGCCTGCACCGACGCCCAGCGCGACATGCTCGAGCGCGTGGCGGAGCTCACCACCGGCGCCGCGCCTCCGCCCGAGCCCTGGCGGCTGGCCGAAGAGGTGGACCGGCTGGGCCTGCTGGTGCTGCATGGCGTGAACCACGCGCGCCACATGCTCGAAATGGTGGGCCAGCTGGTGCTGGACATGGGCCGCCTGGTGCGCAACCCGCGCCGCGGGCCCTGGCGCGATGTGTCGGGCCACCTGTACCGCATGGGGGCCACCGCACTGCCCATCACGGCGCTGGTGGGTTTTTTGATCGGGGTGGTGCTGGCCTACCTCATGAGCCTGCAGCTGCGCCAGTTCGGGGCCGAGTCCTTCATCGTCAACATTTTGGGTATCTCGCTGATCCGCGAGCTGGGCCCCATGCTGGCCGCCATCCTGGTGGCGGGCCGCTCGGGCTCGGCCATCACCGCTCAGATCGGCGTGATGCGCGTGACGGAAGAACTCGACGCCATGCGCGTGATGGGCATCCCGCACGGTTTTCGGCTGGTGATGCCGCGCACCATCGCATTGGCCATCGCCATGCCGCTCATCAGTTTGTGGACCACGCTGGCCGCGCTGGCCGGGGGCATGCTGGCGGCCGACCTGGCCATGGACATTTCTCCCGCCTATTTCGCGCAGGCGCTGCCCGCCGCGGTGAAGGTGGGCAACCTGGGGCTGGCCATGGCCAAGTCGGTGGTGTTCGGTGCGTTCATCGCGCTCATCGGCTGCCACTGGGGCCTGCGCGTCAAGCCCAACACGCAAAGCCTGGGCGAGGGCACCACGGCGTCGGTGGTGACGTCGATCACCATGGTGATCATTGTGGATGCGCTTTTCGCCATCGGTTTCAAGAACATCGGCATATGAGCTTGAGTGAACTCCCCCCTGAGTCGCTTCGCGCCTTCCCCCCTGGGGGGGGACGCCACCCGTGGCCTGGCGAAGCCAGTTCCACGGTGGCACTGGTATGGGGGCGCGCCAGTTGCTGCGTTGGGTGGCGGTACATATGCATCTGGGGAGTGGCGCCATGACGGAGCGCATCGCCAGGCCCGAGCACATCGCCGTGGCGCCGGACGAGCCGCCGGTGGTGGATGTGCGCGGGCTGTGGAGCATTTTCGGCAAGGGCACGGAAGCGTTCACCGTGCACCAGGACTTGAACTTCAGCGTGCAGCGCGGCGAGATGCTGTCGCTGGTGGGCGGATCGGGCACGGGCAAGACGGTGCTGCTGCGCCAGATCCTGGGCCTGGCCAAGCCGGCGCGCGGCACGGTGACGGTGCTGGGGCGCCCCGCGTCGGAGATGGGGCGCGAGGGCGCGGCCAGCCGCGTGGGCATGCTGTTTCAGCA
>Ga0209023_10002036_pt1 | contig 26082 bp, 18 predicted proteins | sample LakOneMetagenome_FD_187468 | JGI IMG/M metagenome (GOLD analysis project Ga0209023, IMG submission 187468) | Freshwater and sediment microbial communities from Lake Erie, Canada (SPAdes) (version 2) | ecosystem: Environmental > Aquatic > Freshwater > Lentic | place: Lake Erie, Canada...
GCCTGCTTGCCGACTTCGGCGATGCGCGCCTTGTCGCCTTCGGTGACGGCGTCGCGCAGGGCGTCGGTGACGTCGCCGATTTCAAGCGTCAGTGCCTTGGACGCGTCCAGCACCGGGTAGTCCACGCGCTCGGTGGAATTGATCGACTTCAGGGCGTCGGTCGCGATCATCGCGCTGACGCCAATACCGAGGCCGAAGATCAGGGTCGAAATGACCGGAAGTGCCCAAATCCTGCGCTTGATGCTCATGTTCTTGTCTCTCTCGCTATCCATGAAACCGCCCCGCAGGCAGGGCCGGCGGGGCGGGGGAATCGGAAAACAGGTTGTAATGCGGTTTTTTAGTCGTTACGGCGCCGTGTAGACGACCTTCACGCTGGCGTCGACCGAGGCCTTGTCCATGTAGCCGATCGCCTTCGGGTTGGCGGCAACGGCGGCCTTGACGGCGGCGCTGTTGCCGACTTCCTTCGGCATCGTGGCCTTGCCGGTGAAGACCAGCTTCGACCACAGGGCCTTGGCCTGCGAGGCGTCCTTGTCGGTCACCTTCTTGTAGAACTCGGCGCGCAGCGGCGAATCCTCGGACTGGTCGACCGGGGTCATGGCGCTCGATTTACCGAGGAAGAACTGGGCGACCTGGTCCTTCGTCATCGACGATTCGGCAGCCTTGGTATTCACCACCACGACCACTTCGGCGAACGCCGGGGCGGTGGCCGAGACGGCGGCAGCCACGAGGAGTGCGGACATCAGTTTGTTCATGGCGGGCTCCTTAGAAGACGAAGTCGAGGGCCACGGCGCCGACGGTGACGTCGTCGTGGAAGCCAGGCTTGGCGTTGATCAGCAGGCCGTTGCCGATCTTCGGCTGGACGCGGTCGATCTGGGCCTTCAGGGCCATCGAGCTGTGGAAGTCCCAGCGCACGCCGACCGAGGTGGTGCTTTGCTCGCCCTGGCCGATGCCGTAGTAAGGCAGGCCGCTGGCGCCGGCGCGCAGCGCGGCCAGTGCCGGCACGCCGGCCGGGATCACGTTGGCCGGGTAGCCGTCGATCGAGAGCTTGCCGTGGATGACGTAAGGCAGGACCTTGCCGATGCGGTAGCCGCCCATCAGGTACCACGAGGTGGTGTCGTTGACGTAGGAGTCGGTCTTGCGCTTGGCGAACTCGGATTGGGCAACGATGTTGTTCCAGTCCATGCCCAGGCCCACCGAGGTGAACGAGGCCTTCTTGTCGGTGGCGTCGAGCTCGTTGCCCATGGTGGTCAGCTGCGGCAGGTTGTAGCCGGCGCCGGCCATGCGCAGGCCGCCGATCAGGGCGTTCAGGCTGCTCGAACCGGTGATGGTGATCTTGGCGTCCACGCGGCCGATGCGGGCGGTGAACGGGCCGTGTTCGGCCACCAGGTTCAGGGCGGTGATTTTCTTGCCCTTGGCGCGCAGGCCAACGGCAACGTCGGCCGAGGTGCGGCCATAGGCCAGCTGGCCGGTGACGGTGGTGTCGCCGAAGCTGTGCTGGTAGGTCGCGTCGATACCGTCGACGCTGTTGAACGGCACCTGCGAGTACATCTCGACCGGCGGACGCAGGAAGGTGTTGGCGTAGCCGACGTTGCGGTAGTCCGAGATCATGAAGGCAGGCAGGCCGATGCGGCCGACGCGCACGCTGAACTGGTCGTTGATCTTGGCCTTGGCGAAGGCCCAGGCCAGTTCGGCGCCGTAGTTGTCGTCGGCGTCATGGCGCACCAGGCCCTGGCCGGTGAACGACAGCCAGCTGTTGATGCCGATGTCGGCCTGCAGGCCGAGGTTCGAGTCGACGCCGGTGCGCGGCGATTTCTTCGCGCCGGCAGCCTGGTTCGGGCGGGCGAATTCGGAGTCGTTGGTGTCGGTCCAGGTCAGGGCGCCGGTGCCGAAGCCACGGATCTTGACGGTAGGGCCTTCCGCTTCTTGCGCAAAGGCCGAGGAGAGTGCCAGCGGCAGGGCCAGCACGGCGGCGATGATCTGCTTATTCATAAGTTAACCTGTTACAGGATTTCCGTTAATAGGATTTGCTTCTAGTTATTGTTGTGTTCACATGCAGCTAGCATGGATGGAACGAAACGATTCTATCCATGTGGCAAAAGTAAAGACAAGGAAAAGGAAGCGCCGCACTGAAAAGGAGACAATGCGCTATGTCAATGCGTTGTTTTGGTGAAACAGATAGGAAGAAAAATAAACTTCTGCCAAGTTGCTTATAAGAAACAGTATAAATCGTTAATGTCGCCGCTAGTTCCACCAGTGGGTGGTGGCGCCCATGGCGGGCAGGCGGGCTTGCACGGCTTCGTGGATCAATCCGGCGCGCACGGCTTGTTCGGCCGTGTAGATGCGGGCGTTGCCGAACAGGTGAGGGCGGATGTCGCCCGCTTCCGGTGCGCCGCGCGTGGCCTCGTCGACAATCGCCGCATAGCGCTCGGCATCGAAATCCAGGCATTCGCGCCACTCCGACACCCGGGCATGGTCGGCCGCGACCAGGTTGCCAAAACCCCAGTGCAGCGGGTGGATCAGGAAGCGTGCGCCCGGGCAGGCGTAGCGCTTTTGCCCGGCCAGGAAGATCACCACGCCCACCGATTCGACGCTGCCGATGTTGTGGGTGTGCAGGGGAACGGGCAGGGATTTCAGGAAGAAGTAGAGGGCGAAGCCGGCCGTCACGTTGCCGCCTTCGGTCGACATGTGCAGCTCGATTTCGCTGGCCCCGCTTTGCAGCGCCTGCAGGCACAGGTTGCGCACTGCGCAAGCGGAAGCGTGGTTGATCGGGCCGATGAAGTGGACGATGTGCAAGGACATGGGCGCCTCCTGTCGTGTGCGAAACAGGATAGCAAGTCCGGCGCCTGCGCAGCGCCCGGATCACGCCGCCTCGGCGGCCTCCGCAGCTACCCCCTCAGCTGCCGCGGTACGTCGAGTACGACCAGGGCGTGACCACCAGCGGCACGTGGTAATTCTGGCTGGCGTCGGCCACCCCGAAGGCGATCGTCACGCGGTCGAGGAAGCGCGGTTGCGGCAAGTCGACGCCCTGCGCGGCGAAGTAATCGCCGGCGGCGAACACCAGCTCGTATTGCCCGGCCTGCAGGGCCGCGCCTTCGAGCAGCGGGGCGTCGCAGCGGCCGTCGCGGTTGCTGGCCTCGCGCTTGAGCAGGGTGCGCTCGCCATCCTGGACGGCATACAGTTCGATGGCGACGCCGGCGGCCGGGCGGCCGTGCGCGGTGTCGAGTACGTGGGTGCTGAGCTTGCCCATGTGGCTCCTATACGGCAATGGTGAAGGTGGCTATCGCCCGGATCATATACCTTTACACTTTCGTCAATATAAGATCGGCCATATACCTGTCATCCCATCAAGAGAGTCCATGGACACCAGCTACCCGCGCGACCTGGTCGGCTACGGCCGCAACCCGCCCCATCCGCAGTGGCCTGGCGCGGCCCGGGTCGCCCTGCAATTCGTGCTGAACTACGAGGAGGGCGGCGAGAACAATGTGCTGCACGGCGACCCGGCCTCCGAAACTTTCCTGTCCGAGATCATCGGCGCCCAGGCGTTCCCGATGCGCCACATGAGCATGGAGTCGCTCTACGAATACGGCTCGCGCGCCGGCCTGTGGCGCCTGCTGCGCATGTTCGAGGAGCGCCAGCTGCCGCTTACCGTGTTCGGCGTGGCGATGGCGCTGCAGCGCAACCCGGATGCGGTGGCCGCTTTCCGCGAGCTGGGCCACGAGATCGCCTGCCACGGCCTGCGCTGGATCTCCTACCAGAACGTCGACGAAGCCACCGAACGCGCCCACATGCGCGAAGCGGTCGAGATCATGCGTGCGCTCACCGGCGAGGCGCCCCAGGGCTGGTACACCGGGCGCGATTCGCCGAACACGCGCCGGCTGGTGGTCGAGCACGGCGGCTTTGCCTACGATGCCGACCATTACGGCGACGACTTGCCGTTCTGGCAAACCGTCAGCGTTACAGGCGCCGACGGCGCGCCGCACGAGCACGCCCACCTGGTCGTGCCCTACACCTTGGACACCAACGACATGCGCTTCGCCGCCATGCAGGGTTTCAATTCCGGCGCCCAGTTCTTCGACTACTTGAAGGATGCCTTCGACGTCCTGTATGCGGAAGGCGACCCGAATGGCCTGAACGCGCCTAAAATGCTGTCGATCGGGCTGCATTGCCGGCTGGTCGGGCGGCCGGCGCGGGCGGCGGCGCTGGCCCGTTTCCTCGACTATGTGTTGCAGCACAAACACGTATGGATCGCGCGCCGCATCGACATCGCCAACCATTGGCGGACGACCCATCCCTACGCCGGCTAGTTTATATCAAAGTGATGATATTGGATATCACTTATTAAACATAGTTGGTGCGAGGCTGGATGCGGTAACCTTCACGCTGGGTTAAATCCGAGACAAGTATGGCCGAACCGATCCGCTTTTATTTCCGCAACGCCGTCCACGAAGTGACCGGCGTGGCGCCGACGCAAACCATCCTGCAGCACCTGCGGGAGGACTTGCGCTGCACCGGCACCAAGGAAGGCTGCGCCGAAGGCGACTGCGGCGCCTGCACGGTGGTGGTCGGTTCGCTGGAAAACGGCGAGCTGGCGCTGAAGGCGGTGAACTCCTGCATCCAGTTCACGCCCACGCTCGACGGCAAGGCCTTGTTCACGGTCGAGGACCTGCAGCTGCCCGACGGCCGCCTGCACCCGGTCCAGCAGGCCCTGGTCGAATGCCATGGCTCGCAATGCGGCTTCTGCACGCCGGGCTTCGCGATGTCGCTGTGGGGCATGTACCTGAAGCAGGAAGGGCAGACCGGAGGCGAGGCGCCCACGCGTTGCCAGATCGACGATGCCCTCTCCGGCAATCTGTGCCGCTGCACCGGCTACCGTCCGATCATCGACGCCGCCGTGCGCATGGGCGAACTGCCGCGCGCCGAGTTCGACCGCGCAGCCGTGGCCGAGGCCTTGCGCGCCTTGCAGCGTTCCGGCGGCACGACTTACGTGTATGAGGGCCGCAGCTTCCACGCGCCGCGCACCCTGGACGAACTCGTCGCCCTGCGCGCCTCCCATCCGCAGGCACTGATCCTGGCCGGCTCGACCGACGTCGGGCTGTGGGTGACCAAGCACATGCGCGAGCTGAACGACATCATCTATCTCGGCCACGTGAATGCGCTGAAAAGCGTGGCGGAACAGGACGGCATGCTGGTCATCGGCGCCGGCGTGACCCTGCAGGACGCCTACGCCGCGATCTGCCGCCACTATCCCGAGGAACTCAACGAACTCTGGCAGCGCTTCGCGTCGCTGCCGATCCGCAATGCCGGCACCCTGGGTGGAAACGTCGCCAACGGTTCGCCGATCGGCGACTCCATGCCCTGGCTGATCGCCCTCGGCGCGCGCCTGGTGCTGCGCGGCCCCGGCGGCGAGCGCGAGCTGGCGCTGGAAGATTTCTACCTCGGCTACCAGCAGAAAGACATGCGCGCCGACGAATTCGTCGCCGGCCTGCGCGTGCCGCTACCGCGTGCCAACGTACGCTTCCGCACCTACAAACTGGCCAAGCGCTTCGACCAGGACATCTCGGCTGTCTGCGCGGCGTTCGCGCTCACTTTCGATGGCGAGACCGTCAAGGAAGCGCGCATCGCCTTCGGCGGCATGGCCGCCACCCCGAAACGCGCCGCCGCGGCCGAAGCCGTGCTTGCCGGCCGCGCCTGGGACGAGGCGGCGTTGCAAGAAGCCATGGCCGCGCTGGCCCAGGACTACCAGCCGCTGTCGGACATGCGCGCGTCCAGCGGCTACCGCATGAAGACGGCGCAGAACCTGCTGCGCCGCTTCTGGCTGGAGACCCGTCTCGACAACCCGCTGCCACAGGATGCCGTCAACGCATTTGCAGTCAACGCATTCTCAGCCCTGGCGTAATTCGAAGGAGATCACCATGAACGACGCAGGCGCACCAGCAACGGTACTGGTCAATTCGGCCGCCGCGTGGAGCGCGGTCGGCCGTTCGCGGCCGCACGAATCCGCGACGCTGCACGTACTCGGCCAGGCCACCTACACCGACGACATCGCGGAAGTCGCGGGCACGCTGCACGCGGCGCTCGGCTTATCAAGCAAGCCGCACGCGAACATCGTCTCCATCGACCTCGCGCCCGTGCGTGCGTCGCGCGGCGTGGTGGCGGTGCTCACCGTACAGGACATCCCAGGCACCAACGACTGCGGCCCCATCATCCACGACGATCCCATCCTCGCCGACGGCAAGGTGGAGTACGTCGGCCAGCCGGTCTTCATCGTCGTTGCCGACACCCACGACAACGCGCGCCGCGCCGCGCGCCTGGCGAAGATCGAGTACGAGGAGCTGCCGGCCATCCTCACGCCGCAGGAAGCCCACGCTGCCCAGTCCTATGTGGTGCCGCCGATGCGCCTGGCGCGCGGCGATGCCGAGACCGCGTTTGCGAATGCCCCGCGCAAGGTGAAGGGCCAGCTGTTCGTCGGCGGCCAGGAACAGTTTTACCTCGAAGGCCAGATCGCCTATGCGATTCCCGGCGAAGACCGCGGCATGCTGGTGCAGTGCTCGACCCAGCACCCGAGCGAGATGCAGCACGTGGTGGCGCACGCGCTCGGCCTGCATTCGCACCACGTCGTGGTCGAGTGCCGGCGCATGGGCGGCGGCTTCGGCGGCAAGGAATCGCAGTCGGCATTGTGGGCGGCGGCGGCCTCGATCGCGGCGGCAAAGCTGAAGCGCCCGGTCAAGTTGCGCGCCGACCGCGACGACGACATGCTGGTCACCGGCAAGCGCCATTGCTTCTACTACGAATACGAAGTCGGCTACGACGACGCCGGCCGCATCCTGGCCGCGAAGATCGACATGGTCTCGCGCGCCGGCTACTCGGCCGACTTGTCCGGCCCGGTCGCCACGCGTGCGGTCTGCCACTACGACAACGCCTACTACTTGTCGGATGTGGATATCCGCGCCGCCTGCGGCAAGACGAATACCCAGTCGAATACCGCCTTCCGCGGCTTCGGCGGTCCGCAGGGCGCGATCGCCATGGAATACGTGATCGACGAGATCGCGCGCAACCTCGGTCAGGACGCGCTCGACATCCGCAAGCTGAACTTCTACGGCAAGACGGACCGTAACGTCACGCCTTACGGCCAGGCCGTGGTCGACAACGTCATCCACGAACTGGTGGCCGAACTCGAGACCTCGAGCGAATACCGCGCGCGGCGCGAGGCGATTGCCGAATTCAACCGTACCAGTCCTGTGCTGAAAAAAGGCCTGGCGCTCACGCCGGTCAAGTTCGGCATCGCCTTCAACGTCACCCACCTGAACCAGGCCGGCGCGCTGGTGCACGTGTACGTCGACGGCTCGATCATGGTGAACCATGGCGGCACCGAGATGGGGCAGGGCATCAACACCAAGGTGATGCAGGTGGTCGCGCACGAACTGGGCGTCGACGTGGAGCGCGTGCGCGCCACCGCCACCAACACCAGCAAGGTCGCGAACACCTCGGCCACGGCGGCATCCACCGGCGCCGACCTGAACGGCAAGGCGGCCCAGGACGCGGCGCGCCAGATCAGGGAGCGTTTGGCCGCGTTCGCCGCCGCCACCTACGCATGCGCGCCGGACGAGGTACGCTTCGCGGCCGATACCGTGTTCGCCGGCGCCATGGAAATCCCCTTCGAGCACCTGGTGCAAAAGGCCTATCTGGCACGCGTGCAGCTCTGGTCCGACGGTTTCTATGCCACGCCGGGTTTGAGCTGGGACGCGAAGACCATGAGCGGCCGGCCGTTCTCCTATTTCGCCTATGGCGCGGCGGTGGCCGAAGTCGTGGTCGACACGCTCACCGGCGAATGGAAGCTGCTGCGCGCGGACGCCCTGTACGACGCCGGCAATTCGCTCAATCCCGCCATCGACATCGGCCAGGTCGAAGGCGCCTTCATCCAGGGCATGGGCTGGCTCACCACCGAGGAACTCTGGTGGAACGCCGGCGGCAAGCTGATGACGCATGCGCCGTCGACGTATAAAATTCCGGGCGTCTCGGATTGCCCGCGCGACTTCCGCGTGCGCCTGTTCGAGAACCGCAACGTCGAGGACTCCATCCACCGCTCGAAGGCGGTCGGCGAGCCGCCGCTGCTGCTGCCGTTCTCGGTGTTCTTTGCGCTGCGCGACGCGATTTCCAGCGTGGGCGGGCACAAGGTGAATCCGCCGCTGAATGCGCCGGCCACGAGCGAAGCGATCCTTGATGCCATCGCGGCGGTGGAAGCTGCCGCCTGTCCGGGCGCGTGATGGAAGACTGGCTGGGAGCCGCGCTGCGCGCGCCGGCCGTGCTGGTCACGGTCGCCATTGTCGAAGGTTCGGTGCCGAGGGAGCCGGGCGCGAAGATGGTCGTTACCCGCGACGGGCTGGCAGGGACCATCGGCGGCGGGCATCTCGAACACCGCGCGATCGACATGGCGCGCACCATGCTGGAAGAGGGCGGGGCGCAAGGTGTTACCACTAAGCTGGAGCGCTTTGCGCTCGGTCCGAGCCTGGGACAGTGCTGCGGCGGGATTGCGCACCTGGTGTTCGAGGTCGTGGAGCCCGAGCAGATGGCGCTGCTGGACAAGCGACGTAATGAAGATACCTGGCGGCTCGTAGGGTGGACCGGGCCACGAAAGGCGGGTTCCCCGTCCACGCGTTCAACGAACGCTGGCACTGCTGCGAACTCGTTGCCGCCGGCTGAACGCGTGGACGGCAGAGCCGTCCACCCTACCGCCCTGTTCGACGGTGCGGGCCGGCTTTTGGCCGGCGATGTTGCACCCGACTTCGACCGCACCCGCGGCACCCACGTCTTCACCGACGACACCGGCCGCCGCTGGCTGGCCGACGCCATCTCCGCCCCGCGCGCCCACCTGATGCTGTTCGGCGCCGGCCACGTCGGCGCGGCCATCGTGCGTGCGCTGGCCGAACTGCCTTGCCGCGTCACCTGGGTCGACGAACGCGACGACATGTTCCCGGCCGCGATCCCGGCGAACGTCACCGTCGAGGCGACCGACACGCCGGAAGCCCTGGTCGCCCAGGCGGCCCCCGGCACCACCTTCCTGGTCATGACACACAGTCATGCACTTGACCTGCGCCTGTCGATTGCGATACTGTCGCGCGCTGACCATGTCGGCCCCGGCCAGGACTGGTTCGGCCTGATCGGCTCCGATACCAAGCGCCGCCAGTTCGAGCACCGCCTGCGCGAGCGCGGCATCGCGGACGAACGCATCGCCGCCATGGTCTGCCCGATCGGCCTGCCCGGCATTGCCGGCAAGGCGCCGGCCGTGATTGCCGTCGGCGTTGCCGCCCAGCTGCTGAGCGTGTGGGAGGCCGCCGATGCCGCCGCCCCCAGCCTTCTTGAAGCTTCTCCGGAATCCAACTGATGTCCACTGCATACACCAGCATGCAAGCCTACCGTGCCAGCTTGCTGCATTTTCACGCCGACCCGGCCTTTGCCGAACAGGCCTATTCCTGGCACACCGATGGCCTGCTCGTCATCGAAGACGGCCGCGTCAAGGCGGCCGGCGACTACGCGCAACTGAGCGCGACGCTGCCGCCCGGCCTGGAACCCGTCGACTACCGCGGCAAGATCATCACGCCCGGCTTCATCGACACCCACCTGCATTACCCGCAGACCGACATGATCGCCTCGCCCAGCGAGGGCCTGCTGCCCTGGCTGGAGACCTACACCTTCCCGACCGAGCGCCGCTTCGAAGACCCGGCGCATGCACGCGCCACCGCCGAGTTCTTCCTCGACGAACTGGGGCGCTGCGGCACCACCACGGCCGTGGTCTACTGCACCGTGCATCCGGGTTCGGTCGACGCCTTTTTCGAGGCGAGCGAAGCGCGCAAGCTGCGCATGGTGGCCGGCAAGGTACTGATGGACCGGAATTGCCCGGACTTCCTGCGCGACGCCGAAGGCCAGGTCGGCGACAGCGAAGCGCTGATCAACAAATGGCACAAGCGCGGCCGTTCCCTGTACGCGATCACGCCGCGCTTTGCGCCGACGTCGAGCGAAGCGCAGCTGCGTTTGACGGGCGAACTGGCGGCCAGCTATCCGGACACCTTCATCCAGACCCACGTGTCGGAGAACAAGGACGAGTGCAGCTGGGTGAAGGAGCTGTATCCGGACTCGCGCAGCTACCTGGGCGTGTACGAGGACTTCGGGCTGATGCGTCCGCGCGCGCTGTTCGGGCACTGCATCTGGCTCGACGACGAGGACTTCGCGCGCATGGCGGCCACCGGCTCGGCGGCGGCGGTATGCCCGACCTCGAACCTGTTCCTGGGCAGCGGCTTGTTCGATTTCGAGAAGGCGGATGGGGCCAGGGCGCTGCTGTCGCTCGGGACCGACGTGGGGGCGGGGACCTCGTTCTCGATCCTGCAGACCATGAACGAGGCGTACAAGGTGGCGCGGCTGAAGGGGAGTTATTTGCCGGCGCTGCGCATGTTCTATCTCGCCACGCTGGGCGCGGCGCGGGCGATGGACCTGGAAGGGACGATCGGCAGTTTTGCTGCCGGCGCCGAAGCCGATTTCGTTGTGCTCGATCCGCGGGCCACGCCCTTGATGGCGCGTCGGAGTGCGCATTGCCATACCTTGGAGGAGCAGTTGTTTGCGTTGGCCTTGTTGGGGGATGACCGGACCGTTTTCGCGACTTATGCGATGGGGGAGCGGGTTCACCAGCGGTGAATCGAGGGTAGTGGGGCTGTTGCCTGTTACGGTCATGGTCCCTCCGATCCGCGTGGGCACGGGGTGCCCACCGTACGGGACATGGCGCGGGTTCGGCACTTCGTGCCTCGAAAAACCAACCCCGGAGCTTAACCCTCGCAATCTTCGGCCCGGAACCTCTCCCGTACGGTGGGCACCCCGTGCCCACGCGGATTCAACCCACCGATAACAGCACAGGCAACAGCCCCGATAACGCTTGCGCCCCCCCCCCGGCACCAACCCCCACGCAACCCCATCCATTGCCAACCCTGCACGAAAGCGGTTAGAGTTTCGCGGTCCGCACCAACCAACCGTTACGAAAGAATCCGATGCAGAAGAAACTGAGCAGCGTCCTGATCGCGCTGGCCTTTGCAGCCGCCCCGGTGGCCGCGAAGGAGCCCTCGACCGCAACGCGCCAGGCCAACGAAGCCGCCACCGCCCGTCATTACGCCGCCCTGATCGCCGGCAGCGAACCGAAGCTGGCCGAGCTGACCATGTTCTTCACCCAGATGCCGAAGGGCGGCGACCTGCACCACCACTACTCGGGCGCCATCTACGCCGAGCAGTACGTCGACTTCCTCGACAAGCAGGGCGTCTGCGTCAACAAGCAGACCTACCGCATCGAGACCAACAAGGAGGTCATTGCCGCCGAGCGCGCGAAGCCGGCCAAGGAACGCAACTGCCTGTCCAGCGCCGAAGTCTATGCCGACGACCACACCTGGCGCGAGCTGGTGCAGCGCTGGTCGAACAAGGACTTCGCCAACCACGGCGCGATCCAGCCGCCGCCGGACCGCCTGTTCTTCCAGACCTTCGGCTACTTCGGACCGGTCTCGAACGCGAACTTCGCCGAAGGCCTGCAGGAGCTGAAAAAGCGCGCGATCGCCGAGAACGTCAGCTACATCGAAACCATGTTCAAGATGGCCCCGGCCGTCGCCAACCCCGCATTCGACGCGCGCGCCTGGCAGCTGGTGAACGACGACGCGGCCCTGAAGGTCGAACTCAACGCCTGGATGGAAACCCTGGCGCGCGACCCGGCCTTCAACCAGACCCTGGGCGAGTTCGTCGCCAAGATCGACGAAGCGGCGCAAGGCATCGACGACGAGCGCTTCACCATGCGCTACCAGACCTATGTATTGCGCCTGCTGAACCCGTCGCAGGTGTTTTCCTCGATGGTCGGCGCCTTCAAGGCTGCCTCCCTGAACGGCAAGATCGTCGGCGTGAACATCGTCGGCCAGGAAAGCACGGCCGTCTCGATGCGCGACTACACCCTGCACATGAAGATGTTCGGCTTCCTGAAGTCGGTGTATCCGAACGTGAAGGTGGCCATGCACGCCGGCGAGCTGGCGATGGGCGACGTGCCGCCGGAAGGCCTGAAGTTCCACATCGACGAGGCGCTGGTGGTGGCGAATGCCGACCGCATCGGCCATGGCATCGACCTGGCCCACGAGACGAATGCGCTGAAGGTGATGGAAAAGATGCGCAAGGACGACGTGCCGGTCGAGATCAACCTGACCTCGAACGCCTTCATCAACGGCCTGGAAGGCGAGAACCACCCGATCACGCTGTATCGCAAATACGGCGTGCCGTATGTGATCTCGACCGACGACGCCGGCGTCACCCGCCACACGCTCAGCAACGAGTATGTGCTGTTTGCCAGCCGCTACAAGCCGGACTATGCGGAGATGAAAAAGGCCTCGTACAACAGCATCCGCTATGCCTTCCTGAGCCCGGCGGAGAAGACCCGCCTGACGCGCCAGCTCGACGAACGGTTCGCGACCTTCGAAGCCGGGATGGCGGGACTGGCGAAAACCGTTGTGCCTGCGCGACGCAGCAACATCAAATAAACCGGAAATAAGCAAGTTCGATAACGGCAGCGCAAGGCTGCCGTTTTTGCAAGTGCACCATGGCATGCACCGCGGCAGGGCGAACAAAAGTTAGTCTTGAATTAACATTTGTGGCCTCGTCGCCACAGATTTACGTACTCATCCATGCGTTTTCTGAAAAAGCTTATCTAAATATTTCAGCAAAGAATGCCTTCCGTATAATCGCGCCTTGTGATTTTGCGCGGAAAACCTCGCTGCGGTGCATCAGATGCACGTTTTTTGGGCGATTTAGATGCCACGCCTATAAATGGCTAAGTAAAAACGTATTTGTCTGGCCGGTAGGGCTCATGCATATTTGTTGATGTTGGTAAATATGCTTGAAGTTTTTTCAAGGGCGACGTGTAACAGGGATGACATCTTTCCTGTCTACAATCGCCCGGTCCAAGGGCTGGCAGTACCGCTGCGTTCGCAGCAACCAGGGTTGCAGTACTTGTAAAGAGGGACATCCCCGGATGTCCAAATAAAATTAAGTCTATTTTGGGGTTTTAATAATGATCACTCAGAAACAGATCCGGCTCACCAAGCTGGCGCTGGCTTTGTCGATTGCGTTGTCGGCTGCACCGACCTTCGCACAGAACACCACCTCGGCCATCGGCGGCCGTGTCGCTGGTGCGGATGGCCGTCCAGTGGCTGGCGCACAGGTGTCGATCCTTCACACCGAGTCGAATTCTGTCAGCAACGTCTCCACCGACGCTGAAGGCCGATACGTAGCACGCGGCCTGCGCGTGGGCGGTCCGTACACGATCATTATCACCAAGGACGGCATCACCGAGAAACGCGAGAACGTCTACGTCCAGCTGGCCGAGACCGCGTCGATCGATGCGACCCTGGGCCAGGCCATGCAGACCGTGACCGTGACCGGTACGGCCAACCGCTCGGAACGCTTCAACCGCACCACCATGGGCGCCGGCACCAGCATCGGCGCCACCGAACTGGCAACCCAGGGTTCGATCCAGCGTAACCTGCAGGACTACGCCCGTGCCGACCCGCGCGTCTCGCAGAACGACAAGGAGCGCGGCGAAATCTCCGTCGCCGGCCAGAACTCGCGCTACAACACCATCACCGTCGACGGCGTCGCCATCAACGACACCTTCGGCCTGGAATCGAACGGCAGCCCGACCGCGCGTCAGGCGATCTCGATCGAAGCCATCCAGTCGGTGCAAGTCAACGTCGCCAACTACGACGTGACCCAGAAAGGCTACACCGGCGCCAACATCAACGCCGTCACCAAGTCGGGCACCAACACCTGGAAGGGCGGCGCCTACTATGTGTGGCGTAACGACCGCTTCGTCGGCGAGCGCTACAACAACGTCACCGACACCTACAGCGACGCACCGAAGTTCAAGGAAACCACCAAGGGCCTGTGGGCCAGTGGCGCCCTGATCGAAGACAAGCTCTTCATCTACGCCCTGACCGAGAAATCGGAAAGCAGCCGCGCCAGCCCGGACTTCGGCATCATCGGCAGCACCGCCGGCACCACCGTGCCAATCACCGCCGGTGCGGTGGCGGCTGCCCAGCAGATCGCACGCGACGTGTACGGCATCGAAATCGGCGGCCTGAACGTGCCTGCCGGTTCGCAGCTGAGCTCGGAAGAGAAGCTGCTGAAAGTCGACTGGAACATCAGCGACAACCACCGCGCGAACTTCCGCTACGGCAAAACCACCCAGTCGGAACCGGTCTTCCCGTCGTTCTCGTCGACCGGCGTGACCCTCGACTCGATGTTCTACAGCAACGAGAAGAGCATCGAAACCGCCGTGGCCCAGGTCTTCTCGGACTGGACCCCGACCTTCTCGACCGAATTCCGCGCCTCGCTGCGCGACTATGATTCGGTTCCGAAGAACAGCTCGCGCCTGCCGTCGATCGGCCTGGCCTTCAGCGGCGCCCTGCCTGCAGGCGTCCCTGCCGGCACCTCGACCAGCACCCGTTACCTGAACTTCGGTACCGAGTATGCACGCCAGCTGAACGTCCTCGGCACCAAGACCATGGACTACTACGGCGCGGCCAACTGGATCGTGGGCGACCACGAGATCAAGGGCGGCTTCGACTACAGCACCAACAAGATCTACAACGCCTACCTGCAGAACGTGTTCGGCAGCTACACCTTCGGTTGCGACGACACCCTGAACGCCAACATCTGCCGCAACGGCACCGCCGCGCAGATCGAAGCAGCCGTGCTGCAGAACTTCCGTAACGGTAACCCGACCTCGTACACCGTGCAGGTTCCCGCAGAGGGCAAGTCGCTGAGCGACGGTATCTCGTCGTTCACGATGAAGAACACCGGCCTGTTCCTGCAAGACACCTGGACCGCCAGCAAGAACCTGACCGTGACCTACGGCGTGCGCGTGGACGAAACCGGCGTCGGCAGCAAGCCGCTGGCCAACGCCGATGTGGCACGTCCTGTCATCGCCGGCAACTACGCCACCGGCCGCGGCCAGACCGGCGGCTTCGGCTACGACAACACTGTCACCCCGGATGGCAAGAAACTGTGGCAGCCGCGCGTCGGCTTCAACTACAAGTTCGACACCGCCCGTCCGACCCAGATCCGCGGCGGCGCCGGCCTGTTCCAGGGCGCCGCAGCGTCGGTGTGGATGTCGAATCCGTTCTCGAACCCAGGTATCGCCACCCGCACGATCACCTGCGCGACGAACGCGACCCGTTGCCCGGCCACGAACTTCTTCAGCCCGGATCCGGACAACCAGCCAGTCGCTATCGCAGGCAGCACGCCGCTCTCGAACGTCGACATCCTCGACCCGGGCCTGCGCCAGCCGTCGATCTGGAAAGCCAACCTGGCGTTCGACACCGAACTGCCATGGTACGGCATGGTCTTTGGTGCTGAGTTCCTGTACACCAACAACAAGGACTCGATCTACTACGAGCACCTGAACCTGGGCGCATCGACCGCCACCGCCGGCACCGATGGCCGCCAGCTGTTCTGGAACCCGGCAGCCATGACGACCACCTGCTACGCAGCCAATGCCGCAGGTACGTCGCTGAACACCACCAGCGGCTGCACCCAGGCCAAGTACCTGCGTAACCGCTCGTACAACAACGTCCTGGTGGCGAAGAACACCAGCGAAGGCGACGGCAAGCTGATCACCGTGTCGCTGTCGAAGCCGCTGACCAAGGGCTTCGGCTGGTCGCTGGCCTACACCCACACGAACGCGACCGAAGTCTCGCCGCTGTCGTCGTCGGTGGCCAACTCGAACTGGCAGGCACGTTCGGTGTTCAACCCGAACGAAGAAGTCGCGTCGAACTCGAACACCATGGCGAAGCACCGCCTGAACGCCCTGGCCAACTTCCAGAAGAAGTTCTTCGGTTCGTACAACACCCGCCTCGGTGTGTTCTACGAAGCACGTTCGGGCAAGCCTTACAGCTGGACCTACAAGAACGACCTGAACGGCGACGGTATCGCAGGCAACGACCTGATGTACATCCCGAAAGCCTTCGGTTCGGGTGAAGTGGTCTTCCTGGGCGACACCGCAACCAGCCACACCAACGAAGAGCGCTTCTGGAGCATCGTCAACGGCAACAAGGCACTGCGTGACGCAGCCGGTGGTGTCGTCGGCCGCAACAAGAGCTTCTCGGACTGGACCAACGTCGTCGACATGCGTGTGAGCCAGGAAATCCCGGGCTTCTTCGCTCGCAACAAGGCCGTGTTCACCCTGGACTTCTTCAACGTCGGCAACCTGCTGAACAAGAAGTGGGGCCACACCCAGGAACCATCGTTCTCGTCGAGCGGCGGCACCACCCGCGGCTTCGTGGACTACGCTGGCATGGATGCTCAAGGCCGCTACGTCTACTTCGTCCGCCAGAAGGCCGACGACCTGACCGTCAAGCAGTCGAAGAACGAATCGCAGTGGGCAATCCAGGCGACCGTCAAGTACGAATTCTAAGTTCCTGAATTCGGTCTGATGGATCGGAACGGCCGGTGGCAACACCGGCCGTTTTTTCGTTTACGTGAATGGGTAGAGGCAAGCCGAATGCGAGCTGTAAGGATGGCCTCGCGCCTCCCCACGTGCAATAATCCGGGTCGCCCTGCGAGGGCGCCCGTTTTCTTCGTTCAAAGGTATTCCATGATCGCTTCCCCGCGCGCCCGCGCCGTTCTCTCCACCCTGGTACTGGCGCTGGCCGCCGCCGGCTGCGCCACGGCGCCACGCGAACCGATCACCCTGAATCTCGTCGCCATCAACGATTTCCACGGCAACCTCGAACCGAGCAAGTACACCTATACCAGCGCTGCCGGCAACAGCGAAACCCTGCGTGCCGGCGGCATCGAAGCCCTGAGCGGCGCGCTGGCCGCCTGGCGGAAGGAAGACAAGGACCTGCTGTTCATCGGCGCCGGCGACCTGATCGGCGCCAGCCCGGCGCTGTCGTCGATGTGGGCCGACGAGCCGAGCATCGAGGCCATGAACATGCTCGGTTTGCGCATGAGCTCGGTCGGCAACCACGAGTTCGACCAGGGCCGCAAGGAACTGCTGCGCCAGCAGCACGGCGGCTGCGATTCGCCGCGCCCGAACAAGGCCTGCAAGCTCGCCCCCGACTTCAAGGGCGCGCGCTTCCCTTATCTCGCCGCCAACGTGCTGGACAAGGCCACCGGCAAGCCCTTCCTGCCGGCCTACCGCATCGAGACCGTCAAGGGCGTGAAGGTCGGGATCGTCGGCGTGGTGCTGCAGGGCACCGCGTCGGTCGCGACGAGCTCGGCCATTGCCGGCCTCGACTTCATCGGCGAAGCCGAAGCCATCAACCGCACGCTGCCGCAGATGCGCGCCGAGGGCGCCCAGGTGTTCCTGGCCCTGGTGCACGAGGGCGGCAGCACCGACGAGTCGCCCGAGCAGCCGAACTGCAAGGGCCTGACCGGCGGCGTGGTCGACATCGTGAAACAGCTCGATCCGGCGATCCGCCTGGTGATCACCGGCCACTCGCACCAGGGCTATCTGTGCCAGGTCGACGGCCGTGTCGTGACGCAAGCCGATGCCGCCGGCCACCTGCTGTCGCGCATCGCGCTGAAGGTGGATCCGCAAAGCGGCGCCGTTGCCGACATCGCCGTGCGCAACGTGGTCATGGACCCGAGCAAGTTCAGCGCCGACCCGCAGGTCAGCGCCTACCTGGCCAACGTGAAGGAACGCAGCCGCGCCGCGCTGGCGCGTCCGCTGGGCAAGCTCGGCACGGCGGTCGTGGCGCGCAAGGCCAACGATGCCGGCGAAGCGCCGCTGGGCAACCTGGTGGCCGACGCCATCGTCGCCGCCACCCGCAACCAGGGCGTGCAGATCGGCTTCATGAACAGCGGCGGCATCCGCAAGGACCTGGAAACGGCGGACGGGCAGGTGGCCACCTTCGGTAATGCCCAGGCCGTCCTGCCTTTCGGTAACACCCTGGTGGTGATGGACCTGAGCGGCGCCCAGCTGCGCCGCCTGCTCGAGCAGCAGTGGGACCGCCCGAGCGCATCCGGCGCCACTATCTTGCAAGTCTCGCAAGGCTTTACCTATACCTGGGATGACAAGCGTCCGATCGGCAGCCGCGTGGTGCCGGGCAGCCTGAAGCTGAACGGCGCGCCGGTCGAGGACGGCAAGTCCTACCGCGTGGTCGCGAACAACTTCCTGGCCGAAGGCGGTGACAATATTCCGGAGTTCGCCAAGGGTACCAACCGCGTGGATACCCAGCTGGTCGACCTCGATGCGCTGAGCGAGTTCATCGCCAGGAACCCGGGCGCCGGCGCGCCGGCGGCGGGCATGGCGCCGAGCGCGCGCATCTTGAAGGCGAACTGAGAGGCGAACTGAACATGGACCAACAAACCGTCGTCATCGTTGCCGTGGCGCTGGCCGTCATCGGCGTCACCGTGGTCAAGCGCCTGCTGCTGAAATCCTCCCTGAGCCCGGGCCGGCGCCTCCTGATGCTGGGCGCGCTGGCAGCCGCGATCATGGCCGTCATGTCGCTCCTGCTAGGGCTGCAGCAATAAACAAACGCTTCATTCGAAGGAAACCATGAAAAAACTAGCTTGTGTACTGGCGCTGGCAAGCGCCTTCGTGTCGTTTGACGCGGCCGCCTGGGGCGGCGACGGCCACCGCGCGGTGGGCGCCATCGCCGACCGCCTGCTGAAGGGTACGAACGCCGAGAAACAGATCGCGGCGCTCCTGCAGCCGGGTGAGACCCTGCAATCGATCGCCAACTGGCCGGACTGCGTGAAAGGCACTTATTGCGGCCCGCAGTCGCCGGAAATGGTCGCGTACACGGCTGCCAATCCGAAGCACAGCGAGTACCACTACACCGACGTGCCGTTCCAGCTCGAGCACTACCATGACCATGGCGTCGGCACGAGCGAGCACGACATCGTGCAGACGCTGAAGCAGGCAATCGCCGTCCTGCAGGGCAAGACCGACCCGGCCCTGAACCCGCACAAATTCACCAAGCGCCAGGCCCTGATCCTGCTGACCCACATGGTCGGCGACATCCACCAGCCGCTGCACGTGGGCGCGGCTTTCGTCAGCAAGGACGGCAAGTTCGTGGTGCCGACGACCCATGCGGAAGTCGACGAAGCGGCGATCTTCGATTCGCGCGGCGGCAACAACCTGCTGCTGGACGACGAACGCCTGACCCAGCTGAGCAATGCCGTGATCCCGCCGGGCGATCCGAAGCCAATCAAGGAAGGCGTGCCGAAGGCGCTGACGAAACCCTTCCACTCGTACTGGGACAGCACCACGGTGGACTACGCCTTCCGCCGCATCCGCACCAGGACCCCGGACCAGTTCGCCGACGCGGCGATCGCCGGCAATCCGGTCATCAAGGCGAATACCGGCGAGCTCGCCACCTGGCCTTACCAGTGGGCGGACGACAGCCTGGTCGCGTCGAAAGTGGCGTATGGCGATGTGGTGCCGGGCAAGCTGGTGCCGCAGACGAGCAAGAAGGGCGACGTGTATTACACGTTCACCCTGGAAGTGCCGGACAATTATCCGGTGCCGAGCTCGCAGGTGGCCAAGGAACAGCTGATCAAGGGCGGCTACAAGCTGGCCGAGGTGTTGAAGGCGATTTACGGCTGATTGCTGCGGCGTTGATGTATTGAGCAGGGCCGCAGCCGCAAGCTGCGGCTTTTTTTATTGGCGAGCCGGCAGCGCCGTTTTATTCGAGAATGAAACGTACGGTGGGCACGCCGTGCCCACGCGGTGACGTGCGTATCCTTGCACCTGCTGCAGCGACATATCGCTCGAAACGACGAGCGAAGCCCACCAAGCCGTCCATCGCATGCTGTACGAGCGACACCTCCCCGTACGTGTCCGCCGCATACGCCCGTAACAGCGTGGGCACGGCGTGCCCACCGTACGTGTCAATGGCGCGGCCCTGCTAATATTGCAACTCCGCGCGCCGCGCCTTTTCGCTCCCCACATGAACAAGCTCCTGCTCGCCTTCGCCGGCCTTGCCTGCTCCCTGACCGCCTCGGCCCAGATCATCGATTCGGCGGTGTCGCCAAGCGAACCGCCCGGCCGTCCGCTGTGGGAACTCGGCCTGGGCCTGGGCGCCATCAGCACGCCGGCCTATCCCGGCGCCGACGACCGCGAAACGCGGGTGCTGGCGATCCCGACCCTCATCTACCGCGGCAAGATCTTCCGTGCCGACCAGTCCGGCATTGGCGCGCGCCTGTTCCGCAGCGAGGTGGCGGAACTCGACGTCGGCCTGGCGGCCTCGCTGCCGGCCAAGTCCGACGATGTCGCCGCCCGCGCCGGCATGCCCGACCTCGGCGCGCTGGGCGAATTCGGCCCGCGCCTGAAGCTGCGCCTGGCCCGCTTCGACGCCCACAGCGGCCTGCGCGCCGAGCTGCCGCTGCGCGCGGTATTCGAGGTGCGCAGCGGCGTGCGCCACCAGGGCTACACCTTCGAGCCGCGCCTGGTCTACGAGCGCCGCAGCGCCGACGGCAAATGGATGTTCGATACCCAGCTGTCCGCCGTCGTCGGCGACGGCAAGATCAACCGTTACTTCTACGAAGTGGCGCCGCAGTACGCCACCGCCAGCCGTCCGGCCTACGCCGCCAAGTCCGGCCTGGTCCTGGTGCGCGCAGGCGCGTTTGCGGCGCGCCAGATCAATCCGGATGTGCGCGTGTTCGGCTACGTGCGCGCCGAAAACTATGGCGTCGGCGCCAACGACGACAGCCCGCTGCACCGCAAGAACAACGGCGTGTCGGGCGGCATCGGGGTGTCGTGGACGTTCTGGCGCTCGCAGTCCATGGCAAGAGACTGATCAGGCCCAGGCCTTGTCCGGCCACAAGTCGTGGCCGCCCTCCGCGCGGAAGATGAGCTGTTCGCCCTCCATTCAAGGAAACGAAAATGCTCATCCGCAATGCATGCCTCTGCCTGGCCGGCAGTTTGCTCGCGCTCGGCGCGATCGCTGCCAGCATCAACCCTTACGCCGACCACAACGGCACGCTGCCGCCGGCCGACTATACCGGGCCGCTGTTCAAGCTCAGCTACAACTACCCGTCCGGCCTGCCGGCCCCTTACATGCCGTGGCGCGCGGCCATCGGCAACGGCGCCATCACCACGGCGACCGCGCCGGCCTACACGCAAGCGCTGAAGGACACCATCGCGCGCGACATGGCCACGCTGCTGACCGACTACCCGGACTGGAACGCGGCGAAGCGCGGCTGGTACAACGACCCCTGGCTGGGCGCCCAGCGCGAACCGGTGCACGGCATGCTGGTGGGGATCGAGAAGGTCGACAACACGCTGTTCCCGAAAAGCGGCCTGGCGAAACCCTTCACCACCTATGTGCTGACCTATTACAACCGCACCGCGGCCCAGACCCTCGGCAAGATCTGGGGCCGCAACCCGAATGCCCCGGTGCTGGACGGCGGCGCGACCCAGTATGCCGAGGGATCGATCACCGTCAAGCTGGCCTTCACCACCGCCGACCCGGCCACCTGGCCGGCAATGGAAGGCGCGCTGGCCTGGCCGATGATGATGACGGCGAACGCCACCACCGGCCACAACGACCGTCCCAAACTGGACAAGGCCTACCTGATGCAGGTCGACATTGTGGTCAAGGATACCCGGTCGGCGCCGCAGACCGGCTGGGTGTTCACGACCCTGGTCTACGACAAGGATACGCGCCCCGGCAGCGCCGGCGTGTGGGACCAGATGGTGCCGCTCGGCGCGCAGTGGGGCAACGATCCGCAGGCCAACAGCGCGCTGGATCCGGGCGCCGCGCTGCAGGAAACCTGGGTCAATCCGAACGCGCCGCTGTATGCGACCGAGACCCTGGGCTGGGGCGGGCGCCTGTCGGGGCCGAACGACCATGCCTTGAACGATATCTCGGTGGCCGTGGAGGGCGGGCGGGTCCTGAGCCGGAACGCCGCGAATTCGTCCTGCCTCAGCTGCCACGGCGCGTCGCAGTGGAATGTGGCCAATCCCAGGCAGGGCATGGCCTCCTTCTTCATGCCGCTGGCCGCACCGGCAGCGGATGCCGACGCCAAGGCCGGCGCGCCCTACATGAATTCGCCGGCGCCGGGCTCGGTGGAATGGCTGCGCTGGTTCCAGAACCGTGCCGGGGACGTGCCGATGGACGTCGGCAGCATACCCGGCGACTACGACCTGGCGCTGACCTTCCGCGTGCTGCCCGCCTGGCACGAGGCGATGACGGGCAAGGCGCATGCGCTGCGCAAGCTGGATGCATCCGGCAAGGCGCAGAGGTAGGGTGGGCGCCCCGTGCCCACGCGTGAAGCATGATCATGGTTGGCTTGAATAACAGCCAAACACGCCAACAATGATCGAAGTTCACGCGTGGGCACGGTGGCGCCCACCCTACGTTGCTCCCGCTACCTCAAATAAAAAGGCGGCCAATCGGCCGCCTTCTCTTGTCGATCAAGCCGCGCTCAGCGCGATTTGACGAAGGGCTTGCCCACCGCCTTCGGCGCCACCGACTTGGCCATCAGGCCGGCCAGCACGACCACGGTCACGACGTACGGAATCATCTGGATCAGCGAGCCCGGGATGCGGCCCACGACCGGCAGGTCGACGCCTTCGATCTGGATCTGCACGGCCTGGAAGAACGCGAACATCAGGCAGCCGAGCACGGTCTGCAGCGGACGCCAGTTGCCGAACACCAGGGCCGTCAGGGCCAGGTAGCCGGCGCCGGCCGACATGTCACGCAGGAAGAAGCCGCTTTGCACGATCGACAGGTAGGCGCCCGAGAACGAGCACAGCACGCCGGCCACCAGCATGGCCAGGTAGCGGGTGCGCTCGACCGAGATGCCGGCCGCATCGGCGGCGTGCGGGTTTTCCCCGCAGGCGCGCAGGCGCAGGCCGAAGCGGCTGTGGTAGACCACCCAGTGCACCACCGGCAGCAGCAGGAAGGCGAGGTAGACCAGCGGCGAGTGGCCGCCGAGCAGGCTGTTCCAGATCCAGCCCAGCACCGGCACGCCGGCCAGGGCCTCGGCGCCTGGCAGCGCCACGGTGCTCAGGCGCGCCGCGCCCAGGTCCGGGGTGCGGCCGCCTTGCTGGAAGATGTACTGGGCGACGACGAAGGTCAGGCCGCCCATGGCGATGTTGATCGCGATGCCGGCCACCAGCTGGTTGCCCTTCTGCGTGATCGACACGAAAGCCTGGACCATGGCCAGCGCCACCGAGACGGCGATGCCGGCGGCGATGCCCAGCCACGGGTTCTGGGTGGTGTAGCCGACCGCGGCCGACACGAAGGCCGAGGCGAGGATCTTGCCCTCGAGGCCGATGTCGACGACGCCGCTGCGTTCGGCGAACAGGCCGGCCAGCGCGGCGAACATCAGCACCGGTGCGTTGCGGATCGTCGAGACGACGATATTGGCGATATCAAAGCCTTCCATGATTTAACCCTTGCGTGTTGCGTTGATCAGTTTCAGGAGCGCGGGACCATACAGGTTTTCCATCGCGCCGCAGAACAGGATGATCAGGCCCTGGATGAAGACGAAGGTCTCGACCGGGATGTTCGGTTTTTCCAGCGACAGGTCGAAACCGCCCTGGATCAGTGCGCCGAACAGCACCGAGGAGAGGAAGATGCCGATCGGATGCTGGCGGCCCATGAGGGCGATCGCGATGCCGATGAAGCCGGCGCCTTGCGGGAAGTTCAGGCTCAGGTAGTGGGTCGAACCCAAGATCGAATTCACCGAGGCCAGGCCGGCCAGGGCGCCTGAGATCAGCATGGCGACGATGATCATGCGGCTGATGCGCACGCCGGCGTAGTGGGCGGCGTGCTGGTTCAGGCCGGTGGCGCGCAGCTGGTAGCCCCAGGTCGAGCGCGACACCACCACGCCGTAGATGACCAGGGCGACAATCGCGATCGGGAAGCCGATGTTCAGCGGCGAATCGCCGAAGAAGGGCAGCCAGGCGTTCAGGGTCGGCAGGGCGGCCGCATCCGAGAACACGCGGGTGGCCGGATTCTGTTCGCCTTCGGGCAGCAGGTACTTCACGATGATGAAGTTCATCAGGCTGGCGGCGATGAAGTTGAACATGATGGTCGTGACCACCACGTGGCTGCCGCGCTTGGCCTGCAGGTAGCCGGGCACGAAGGCCCACAGGGCGCCGAACAGGGCGCTTCCCAGCAGGGCCAGTGGAATCAGCAGCCAGGGCGAGAGGGTCGCGTCGAACGACAGCATGGCCAATGCCAGGCCGAGGCCGCCGAAGTACATCTGGCCTTCGGCGCCGATGTTGAACAGGCCGGCCTTCATGGCGATCGACACAGCCAGGCCCGTGAACACGAAGGTGCTGGCGTAGAACAGGGTATAGCCCAGGCCTTCCGGATTCACGACGGCCGAGTCGATCAGGATCTTCATCGATTCGACCGGGCTTTCGCCCAGCAGGTGGATGACGAGCGCGGCGACCAGCAGCGCCGACAACAGGTTCAGGAGCGGCAGGACGATGCCCGTCGCCCAGCGTGGCAGTTCGGTGGTTTTCATCTGTTTCATGACTTGTGCATCCCGCCCATCAGGAGGCCGATGCGGGTGGTGTCGAATTCGTCGATTTGCAGTTCGCCGGTGACGCGGCCGCCGGACATGACCACGATGCGGTCGGCCAGGGCGCGCACTTCTTCCAGCTCCACCGAGACCAGCAGGATCGCCACGCCTTCGTCGCGCAGGCGCAGCAGCTGGGTGTGGATCGATTCGATGGTGCCGATGTCGACGCCGCGGGTCGGCTGGCCGACCAGCATCAGTTTCGGCTGGGCCGAGACTTCGCGCGCGATGACGACCTTTTGCTGGTTGCCGCCCGAGAGCAGGCCGATGCGCAGGTCGGGGTTGTTCGGACGCACGTCGAAGGCCTGCAGCAGGTGGGCGCAGCGCTTCGTGATGGCGTCGAAATCGAACAGGCCCCAGCGGTTCTTCACGCGGTGCTCGTAGCCGAACACGGTGTTCTGCATCACCGAGTAATCCTTGATTACGCCGTCGCGCAGGCGGTCTTCCGGCACGTGGCCGATGCCGAGCTGGCGGAAGGTGTAGGGCAGGCCGTCTGCATTCGAGCGGCCGGCGTAGGGAAGCTGCTTGCCTTCGAGCTCGACCTGGCCGGAGGTCGGCAGGCGCATGCCGGCCAGGATTTCCATCAGTTCGCTCTGGCCATTGCCCGAGACGCCGGCAATCGCGACGATCTCGCCGGCGCGCACGGTCAGGTTGATGTCGGCCAGCAGTTGCACCTTGCTGGCGTCCTGGAGTTGCAGGTTGTTCACCTTCAGCACCGGCGCGCCGGGATTGAAGGGTTTGCGCGGCAGGTTGCCCTCGATCGGACGGCCGACCATCATGTTGGCCAGCTGTTCCTTCGAGGTCTGGGCCGTGGTCACGGCGCCCGCCACGCGGCCGGCGCGCATCACCGTCACCTGGTCGGTGATGTCCATGATCTCCTGCAGCTTGTGGGTGATCAGGATGATGGTCTTGCCCTGGTCCTTGAACAGGCGCAGGATCTCGAACAGGGACGCGGTTTCCTGGGCGGTGAGCACGGCGGTCGGCTCGTCCAGGATCAAAATGTTGGCGCTGCGGTAGATCTGCTTCAGGATCTCGACGCGCTGCTGGGCGCCCACCGACAGATCGTGGATGGTGGCCAGCGGATCGACGTCGAGGCGGTAGCGCGTGCAGATCTCGCGCAACTTGTTCTCGACTTCCTTGCGTTTTGCAGCCAGCATGAAGCCGCCTTCGGCACCCAGCATCACGTTGTCGAGCACGGTCATGTTTTCGACCAGCATGAAGTGCTGGTGGACCATGCCGATGCCGAGATCGATGGCTTCCTGGCTGCTACGGATATTCCGTGCCTGGCCATCGATCAGGAGTTGCCCGCTGTCGGCGTGGTAATAGCCGTACAGGATGCTCATCAGGGTGGATTTGCCGGCGCCGTTCTCCCCGATGACGCCATGGATGGACCCCTTGGCGATCGTGAAGCTGACGTCAGCGTTCGCTTGCACCGGCCCGAAGGCCTTGCTTATATTGCGAAATTCTACGGCTGGCTGCATAGCGATGTGTCGTAAAAATGTTTGCTTAAAAATGATGAATGCATTGAGT